>Ga0265339_10000128_pt1 | contig 62891 bp, 57 predicted proteins | sample 4CB219metaG_FD_202085 | JGI IMG/M metagenome (GOLD analysis project Ga0265339, IMG submission 202085) | Rhizosphere microbial communities from Carex aquatilis grown in University of Washington, Seatle, WA, United States - 4-CB2-19 metaG | ecosystem: Host-associated > Plants > Roots >... | reverse complement strand
GCGCTGGCGATCGAGACGACGCAGGCTCGCAGCAGCGCGTCCGCGTCGACTGAACTCCAGTCGGCCAGACCCGCTTGCTGCGCACCGGCGACCAGCGGAGCGACCAAATAGATCGCAAGCAGCCCCGCGAGCCACGGCAGCGGCGTTGCAATTCGGCGTGTCAGTCTGCTGGAATTCACCGAGGTCAAGGATTACTTGACCTTATCGACGATGGCCTTGATGTCTTGCGGCACGGCCCCTGCGTCTCCCGAGACGACCATATTTTGCAGTGTTAGGCCGTGCTCCTTTAGCAGGTCTCGGCCACCCGGCCCAAGCAGAAAGGCGACGAACTTGTCGGCGCCGTCGGCGTTGGGCGCATCGCGCAGCAGGGTGACGGTATAGACAGCTTTCGGTGCGATCTCAGGCGGCAGGTCGAGCGCCGGTATTTTGGCATCCGAAGTTTCAGTCGAGTAGAAGAAACCGACATCGAGCTGGCCCGACTGCAGCCGCCCGACCAGCGTTTCCTCGGGCAAAACCTGCGCCGGATTATCCGCCGCGCCGAGCACCTTCTCCGCGAGGCCGGGGCTCTTGTAGAAGGTTTCCGCCTGTTTCATCAGCGCCACCGTGAGCGCACCCTTGGGATCGAGCTTGGCATCTGTGCGGCCGATCCTGATTCCAGGCTCCGACAGCACCTGATACCAGGGCTTGCTCTTGAAGTCGGCGGCGTATTTGCTCGATGCGTTGTAGCCGATCACCAATGGGGATTGCGCAAAGGCGATATACCATTTGACCCAGTCGCCATTGGCGGCGCCCATCAAGCTCGCATTCACCTTGGGGTTGGCGCTGATGAACACGTCGCCCTTGCGCAGCTGGCCCTTGATCTGGTTGGCAAGCCCGACCGAGCCACCGGCGTAGCCCTGAAAATGGTCGCCGGTCGCCTTGTCGAAGGCGGGTCCGACGCCATGCTCCATCAAATTCACCAGCGAGCCGGCGTAAACGACATTGACTGTGCCGGCGGCGAAAGCCGCTTGCGTCGGGAGAACGAGCATGGCGGCCGCGAACAATAAGGCGCCGCCGCGCGTTGAATGCGTCGATCGTACGAGCCGATGGCCAGAAAGCATACGTCTCTCCTGTAATGAATTGCGCTATATCCTACAGGATATTACGATGGCCGAAAAGTGCGCTATCTCAGCACATGCGAGGCCGTTATAGCCAGTAGAATATGGCGAAATCGCCCACAATGGGCGAGGGTCAGGGCGTTGGCGGCCGCCAGCCCTGCTTGGCGAGCTGGATCTTCGAGTAAATGTGTTTGCGGAGCTCGCCGAAGCGAGCGATCGACCGCGTTTCAAGCTGCGTGCGCTCGTCAGGTAGATCGATGGCCACGTCCTCCATGATCACTGTCGGCGCGTGTGACATCACCAGTACGCGCTGACCGAGATAAACGGACTCGTCGATATCGTGGGTGACGAACAGCACCGTGACCCGCAGGCGCCGCCACAGCACGCGGATGAGATCTTCCAGATCGGCGCGTGTCTGCGCGTCGACGGCCGCGAACGGCTCGTCCATGAGCAGGACGTGCGGTTCATAGGCCACCGCACGAGCGATAGCGACCCGCTGCTGCATGCCGCCGGAGAGCTGCCAGGGGTAGGCGCCCTCGACGCCTTTGAGGTCGACGGCCGCGAGCGCATCGCGCACCAGGTCTTCGCGGCGGCTCGCATCCAGCTTTTTGTGCTTGATCGGCAGCGCCACGTTGTCGTGCACGGTCATCCAGGGAAACAGGCTTCGGCCGTATTCCTGGAAGACGACGGCCATCGCCGGCGGCGGCTCGACTACGGGCTGGCCTTCCAAAACGATCTCGCCGGAGGAGGGCGCCAGCAATCCGGCGATGCATTTCAACAGCGTGGTCTTTCCCGCCCCCGACGGCCCGACGATGCACACCAGCTCACCCTGGCTGACGCTGAAGCTCACGTCACGGATGGCTTCGACCGTGCGGCTTGAATCTGCGTAAACCTTGTGCAGCCGCTTGACGTCGAGCATGGGGGATGCAGCTCCGACCATAAAACCCTCTGCAAATCAGCCGGCGCGCTGCGACTGCCGCAAGCCGTGATACCAGCCCAATATCCAGGTCTCGAACGCCCGAAAGATCATCGACAGGACGATACCGATGATGCCGAGAAGAATAATGGCGCTCCACATTTCGGGGATGGCGAAGCTGCGCTGGTACTGCACCAGCACGAAACCGATGCCGTCACGGGCGGCATACATCTCGCTGATGACCATCAGGATGATGCCGATGGAAAGCGACTGGCGCAGTCCGGTGAAGATTTGCGGGCTCGCCCCGGGCAGGATGAAGTGCCAGAACCGCGCAATGGGTCCAATCCGATAGCTGTGCACGACTTCGGCCAGCACCTCGTCCAGAGCGCGCACGCCGGCGACAGTGTTGAGCAAAACCGGCCAGACGCAGCCGAACACGATCACCAGAGCCTTCATCTCGTTGCCGAGACCGGCGAACAGAATCAGCACGGGCACCAGCACCGGCGGCGGAATTGCGCGCAGGAACTCAAGCACCGGTTCGAGCACGTTTCGCAGATTGCGCGACGCGCCGACCGGGATACCGATCGCGATGCCCAAGAACGCCGCCGCGACGTAGCCGATGAGGAGCCGAGCGACACTGGGCACGATGTTCTGCATTGACTGCGGCGAAAACCACAGTTTGCCGAACGTCTCCACAATGGTGCGCAGCGGCGGAAAATAGAAGTTCTGACTGCCTGCGCTCGCGAACCACCACGTCACGATCAGCGCCGTGGGAAGTGCAACCACCACCGTGATGCGGCGGGACAGCGACGGCACGGTGTTCTTCATGCGCGCGCTCCGGCGCTGTCCAGACGCATCGACGGATGCCAGGCCAGCACCCGGCGCTCCAACGCACGGGCGCCGACATTGACGAGCACACCGATAATCCCGGCGACAATCACATAGGCGTACATTGCCGCCACCGCGCCGCCGGACTCGGTGTCGGCGATCTGCTTGCCGAGACCCTGCGTGTCGATGGCAACTTCGCTGGTGATGGCGAGAATGAGCGCCACCGCCGCTGCAAGCCGGATGCCCGTCAGCAGATAGGGCAGGGTGGTCGGCCAAACCACGTAGCGAATCTGCGCCCAGGAACCGAGACCGTAGGATCGCGCGGTCTCGCGCGCCACCGGGTCGACATCCTGGACGCCGTAAAGCACCTGAATCAGCACTGGCCAAAACGACGCGTAGACCACGAGAACCAGCGTGGACTGGATTTGCGAACCGAACAGCAGCACCGCAAGCGGGATCAGCGCGACCGACGGAATGGGACGAAGAAATTCGATCGTCGAATGAGTCAGCGTCCGAAGCGCATTCGAACTGCCGATGGCGATGCCGATCACCACGCCGGCGATCACCGATATGACAAGCCCGATCGCCCAAGCTTCCAGCGTGTCGTCGAGCGCCGACCAGAACTCTGCGCTCATCATCTCGTTGAAGAGCGCCACCACGATGGTGCTGAACGGCGGCAGGTAGAGCGGCGAGATCAATCCGGACCGTGGCAGGATTTCAAGGAGCGCCGCAAAACCTGCTAGGCCCGCGAGGCCTTGCAGCCAAACGATCGTGCGGGCGTTGATCCCGGCCCGCACGTTGGTCGTTGGCGTGCTCATCCCGCTGTTCAGGGCAACAGGGCGGCGAGATCCGCCTTCTTGTTGATCAGCCCGTTCTGGAGCGCGTCATCGGCCATCGCCTGAGCCGAGGCTTGGTTAAACGCGGCAGGCCATATCGGCAGAATGATCTTGGCGGCGATTTCGGCCGAGATGCGCGTATAGGTCGGAATGATCTGGCGCACTTCGTCGGCGTGAGAGTCGGCGTAGGCGAGCGACTCGGTCATCGCCGCCTTGAAGCGTTTGACGATGTCGGGGTTCGCATTGATGTATTGCGCCGAGGCGAAGTAGACCGCGATCATCGCTTTCGGCGCAATAGCGACAAACGGCCAATCTACCACCCTGTCGCCGCGCGACTGCGCGATGGTGACGAATGGCTCCACCATCCATCCAGCCTCAATGCGGTGACCAGCAAGCGCTGCCGGCATGTCGGGAAACGGCACCTCGATGTATTTCACGCTTTTAGGATCGCCGCCCGCTGCCTTCACCCCGGCGCGCACCGCAACCTCGCCGATATTGTTCAGGTTATTGACCGCGACGGTCTTGCCACTGAGGTCCTTGGCGGTTTTGATTGGGCTGTCGCCCGGTACGAGGGTTGCGCAAAAGTCGTGGCCGCTGACCCCCGTCGAGGAGACGCCCGGCGCGACGCCGACGAATTTGAGGCCCTTGTTCTGTGCAATCAGCAGAGAGGGTACGTTGCTGAAGCCGAACTGCAGCTGCCCGGACAACACGCCTGGAATGATCGCAGCGCCGCCGCCCTGCGTCGACAGCGTGATGTCGAGATTTTGCTTGGCGAAAAAGCCCTTCGCCTTGCCCAGATAGATCGGGGCGCAATCAGCGATCGGGATGACCGCAATGGACAGCTTGTCGGCCGCCCAGGCGCGCGAAACCATTGGAGCGGCGAGCGTGACTGCGCCGGTCGCGGCCAGCGTGGACAGGTGCGTTCTTCGGGTGATCGGCATCGTTCCTCCCCATCGGGATTTGTTGTGGGCTCGGGCCCAAATAGGTTGGGGACCGGAACGGAGTCAAGCGCTTGGGCGGCGTCTGACGGATCAGTGTCCGAAGGCTGCGAGCGATAGCGCTTCGCCGCCGAGCGCACAGAAAACGACCATGAGCCAGGGCGGCGCCTTCCACATGAACAGCAGCAGGAACGCCGCGACGGCAATCGCGAAAACACGGCGAGTACTTCGCCTGGGCTGCCCCCCGTTGCGTCCGCGCGTTGCGCTGTGACCGATTGCTCGTTCATGGCCACTATTGTTGACAAGCTCTCGCCTGCGGGCAAGATTTTGAATACGCGCGGCAACGCCCCGTGCAATGACAAAAAAGCAACAGCGCACGTCGCGCAAGGGAGGTTCCCATGGCCATCACCGCTCCGCAGGGCGTGGTTCGCGACGCCGCAGCGGTTGGCGCCGCAACGCGAGTGCGCTGGACCTATATCGCGCCGTCGCTCTTGGTCCTGTGGATCGTGTCGATGTTCGACAAGAGCAACATCGCGATTGTCATCGCCAATCCGGGCTTTCTCAGCGACATGCAGCTCACCGGGCAGACCAAGCTGCTGGGTTGGCTGGTCGGCGGCCTGTTCATCGCCTACGGGATTGCCGCGCCCGTCTGGGGCTGGACGGTGACGCGCTACGGACCGCGTCTGACGGCGGTTGCGGGCCTCCTTATCTGGGCGCTGACCTGCTTCTGGGCCGGAGCATCGCACAGCTACGGCAATCTGCTGGCGTCGCGCATCGCCTTGGGCGTCGGCGAAGCGATCTGCTATCCGATGACTCTCGCGCTTGTCGCCAACTGGTTTGCGCTGCGCGAGCGCGGCAAGGCAACAGCCTATTGGTGGATCGGCACCATGATCGGGCCGATGCTGACGGGGCTGATCGTCACCGGACTTATTGTCTACGTCGGCTGGCGCGGGCAATTCTATGCGATGGGCGTTCTCGCGCTCATCCTGCCGCTGCCGATGGTGTGGTTCCTGGTGCGCGACAAGCCGGAGCAGCATCCTGCGGTCAATCCGGCCGAGGTTGACGCTATCCGTGCCGGCGCGATCGAAAACAACGACGATGCGCCCGGCCGTGTGTTGAAAACCGTCGACAGCGTCTGGAGCAATCACCGTTTCTGGCTGATGACGATTGCGATTTCAGCCAATGCGATCTTCTTCTGGGGCTGGTCGGGGTGGCTGCCGACCTACCTGCGCAGCGCGCGTCATTTTACCTTCAGTACGTCGGGCTATCTCACATTCGTCATTTACGGCTTTGCCGTCGTGACGATCCTGATCCTCGGCTACGTGTCGGATCGCGTGTTCCGCCGCGCTCCGTTTGCGGGACTTGGCTGGGCACTGGCTGCGGTTTTCCTGATCGCGGCCGCGTTGGCGCCGAGCGCAACGTGGAGCGTCGTGCTGATGATCTGCGCGCTGTGCGCGCAGCAGGTGGGCATCTCCGGCGCCGAGATGCTGATGCACAGCGTCGTCGGCACCGCCGATATGGCCAAATCCCAGGGCGTGCGCGCCTTCGTGACACAGATGTTCGGCGCCTTCTCGCCGATCATGATCGGCTATCTGCTGGCGTTTTCGCACGGTGCCTTTATCGTGCCGTTCGCGGTTCTGGCGTTCGCCGTGGTCGTTGCGGCCGGCTGCATGATCGCGCTCGCCAGAGAAGGGCTTTAACCGCAAGGCTTTTGACACCGAGAGGACCTTGACATGGCGTTGCCCACACTGCGCGCAGGCGGCATCGAAGTCGCGGGCCTGAGCGACGGCATTCTCAAGACCTCGCTCGATCTCGTCATCGGCATGGATCGGCCGCAGGCCGAGAGTCTGGTCGGCAAAACGGACAACGGATCGTTCTATATTCCGGTCAACAATTTTCTTGTCCGCCGCGACGGCAAGATCATCCTGATCGACGCCGGCGCCGGCAACACCATGCAGCCGACACTCGGCAAGCTGCCGGACAACCTGCGCGCGGCGGGAATTGCGCCGAGCGCCGTCACCCATATCGTGATCACGCATCTGCATCCCGATCATGCCAACGGCCTGGTCGACGATGCCGGCAATCCGCACTATCCGAACGCCGAAATCGTCGTTCATGAAACCGAGGCCGAGTTCTGGATGCGGCCCGACGTTGCCAACGATGAGGCCCGGGTGAAGGGCAACCGGGCGCGCACGCGGATCAATCTGAAGCCGTACCTGGATCGCATGCGGCGCGTGCGCAACGGCGAGGAGTTTGCAGGCTTCACGCCGATGCTGGCGCCGGGACACACGCCGGGCCATACCTGCTGGATTCTCTCGCCGGGCGGCTCAAGCAACGGCTTCATGGCGCTGGGCGACGTGGTGCATTTGTCGGCGATCCAGATTTCGCACCCGGACACGGCGCTGACCTACGATCTCGACAAAAATCTCGCGATCAAGTCGCGCAAGCGCATTCTCGACATGGCGGCGAGCGAGCGCTTTGCGATCGCCGGTGCGCATGTCAACGCGCCGGGCTTTGGCTATGTCGTCCGCAAGGGCACCAGCTTCGCATTCGAGCCTGCCGGCTGATCGCGCAGCCGGCCATTCTCTGCGACTTCTCCTTTTTATATGAATATCCTCTGCCACGGTCCGGATTTGGTAGAATATTTTGCTATTTGCGGCGGAAAATCAACTCTTATATAGAAGTTCATTCTTCTGGTGTTCGTGCCCGGCTAGGGTCCCTTGCCGGATGCTGCGCCACCGCAGATGAGGCCGCGATGACATCCCCGCTCGACCAAAAAATCAGAATTTCCGGGCCGGTCGTGGTGACCGCGAACCGGGTCGGCGACGGCGCCGTGGTGTATCGCAGCGCCGGTGCGCGGTGGAGCACCGATCTCGCCGACGCGGCGGTGACAAGCGACGCCGCCGCCGCTCGCGATCTCCTCAAAGGCGCGATCGAAGACGACCTCAGCGCGGTCGGCGCCTACATCGCGCCGGTGAAGCGCAGCGAGGCCGGCCGCTTGCAGCCGGGCAACCTGCGCGAACTCATTCGCTGGCGCGGGCCGACTATCGCGTTGCCGGTCACTCCGGTCGAGCAAAGCTTCGTTCTGCAAGGCTGAATGGCCGTTCGCCTATGTACGTCTACGACGCATTCGATCGCACGCTGGTCGCCGAGCGGGTCGCGGAATTCCGCGATCAGGTCGCGCGGCGCCTTTCGGGCGAATTGACCGAGGAGGAATTCAAGCCGCTGCGGCTGATGAACGGCGTCTATCTGCAGCTCCATGCCTACATGTTGCGGATTGCGATCCCCTATGGGACGCTGTCGTCGCAGCAGCTCCGCATGCTGGCGCACATCGCGCGGCGCTATGACCGCGGCTACGGCCATTTCACCACCCGCACCAACATTCAGTATCACTGGATCAAGCTTGAGGAGTTGCCCGCGGCAATGGCCGACCTCGCCAGCGTCGGCATGCACGGCATGCAGACCAGCGGCAACAACGTGCGCAACATCACCACCGATCAATGGGCCGGCGTCGCGCCCGACGAGATCGAAGACCCGCGCGTCTGGGCCGAGGTGATCCGGCAGCACGTCACGCTGCACCCGGAGTTTTCCTTCATGCCGCGCAAGTTCAAGATCTGCGTCGGCACATCGAGCCACGACCGCGCCGCCTTGCGCATCCACGATCTGGCGCTGCGCATGCATCGCAACGATGCCGGCGAACTTGGCTTCGAGGTCATGGTCGGCGGCGGCCTCGGCCGCACGCCCTATCTCGCCAAGACCATCAAGCCGTTCCTGCACAAGCGCGATCTGCTGAGTTACGTCGAGGCGGTGCTGCGAACCTATAATCAGTTCGGCCGCCGCGACAACATCTGGAAGGCGCGCATCAAGATTCTGGTGCACGATCTCGGTCCCGAGGCCTTTGCCAAAGAGGTGGAAGCCGAGTGGACAGGCATCAAAGACGGACCGCTCGCGCTCGATCAGGCCGTGGTTGATGAGATCGCCGCGCGCTTTATTTATCCGGACTATCCGCAGCTTGATGACAACCCGCCGGAGCTTGCCGAGAAGCGGCGCGGCGACCGCCGGTTCGCGGCTTGGCTCGATAATTCGGTCACCAATCACAAGCTGCCCGGCTATGCGATCGTGACGCTGTCGCTCAAACCGGAAGGTGGAACGCCGGGCGATTGTACCGCCGAGCAGATGGACGCCATCGCCGACCTGGCGGATCGTTACTCGTGCGGCGAGATTCGCGTCGGCCACGAGCAGAACATGGTGCTGCCGCACGTGGCGCAACGCGATCTGCCGACGGTGTGGCGGGTGCTCGACGAGATCGGCGTCGCCCAAGGCAATGTCGGGCTTGTCTCGGACATCATCTCTTGTCCGGGTCTCGACTACTGCAGTCTTGCCAACGCGCGCTCGATTCCGATCGCGCAGGAGATTACGCGCCGCTTCCACAACATCGACTTGCAGCGCGATCTCGGCCGGCTGCACATCAACATCTCGGGCTGCATCAATGCCTGCGGGCACCATCACGTCGGGCATATCGGTATTCTCGGCGTCGAGAAGAACGGCGAGGAGTTTTATCAGATCACGCTCGGCGGCAAGGCCGATGAAGGTGCCAAGCTCGGTACGCTGATCGGGCCGGCGGTGCCTTATGCGCAGGTGGCCGATGTCGTTGAGGATATCGCTGCGGCCTATCTGGAGCTGCGTGAGCGCCCGGACGAGCTGTTCATCGATACGGTCAACCGCCTCGGCGTCGAACCGTTCAAGGAGCGTGTCTATGCGACTCGTTGAAAACGGCCGCATCGTCGAAGACCGCTACGTGCGGCTTGACGACGATGCACCCATTCCGGACCGCGTTCCGATCATCGTCTCGGCCAAGCGGTTTCTGGCCGAAGCGGCCACGCTCGTCCGCCGTGACGGCTCCGTCGGCGTGCTGTGGCCGAACGACAAACGCGTGGCGGAGCTTGAGCCATGGCTCGGTCATCTGGCGCTGATTGCCCTTGTGTTCCCGAAATTCAAGGACGGCCGCGCCTACAGCCAGGCGCGCTTGCTGCGCGAAACTCACGGCTATCGCGGCATGCTGCGTGCTACCGGCGACATATTGCGCGACCAGTTTCACTTCCTGGTGCGCGCCGGTTTCGATTCCTTCGAGGTGAAGAAGGACGCGGACGCCCGCGTCTTCGCGGAGGTTCTGGCGCGTTACAGCATCTATTATCAGGACGGCGCTGACGGCCGCGCGCCGGCATTGCGGCGGCGGCTCAGCGCGAACCCCGTACCGAAGGCCCGCGAAACAGTATAATTGTCATTCCGGGGCCGAGCGGAGCGAGGAGCCCGGAATCCATACCCCCTGCGCTGGGAGTATGGATTCCGGACTCGCCGCTTTCGCGGCGCCCCGGAATGACAATTAAGAGGCACCCATGACTCCCGTCGTTTCTGTGATCGCGCCCGGCATGATGGGCGCGGCGGTCGGAAAGAGACTCGTCGATCACGGTGTGAAAGTGCTCACGTCGCTCACGGGGCGCAGCGCTGAGACGGCGGATCGCGCCCGTTTGGCCGGCATGGTGGCGGCAAGCGACGAGGAGATTGCGGGCACCGATTACATACTTTCGATTCTGCCGCCCGGCGATGCGGTATCGCTTGCCGAGCGCTTCGGGCCGGCGCTGAAGGCCTCGAACGCAAAGCCGATCTACGTCGACTGCAACGCCATCAATCCCAGCACGGTCGAGCGCGTCGCCGCCGTGATCGCGCCGACCGGCTGCCCGTTCGTCGATGCCGGCATCATCGGCTCGCCGCCAAAGCCGGGTGATGCGGGGCCGCGCATTTACGCGTCGGGGCCGTCGGCGCCGCGCTTCGCCACGCTGCGCCAATACGGCCTCGACATTCGCGTGCTCGATGGCGCGCTGAGCACGGCCTCGGCGCTGAAAATGTCCTATGCCGGCATCACCAAGGGCACGCAGGCGATCGGCGCGGCCATGATGCTCGCCGCATCGCGCGCCGGCACGGCCGACGCGCTGTTTGCGGAGCTGAGCTCGAGTCAAAAGGAGATGTTGGCCTGGTTCAAGCGCGGGCTGAGCCTGATGCCGCCCAAAGCCTATCGCTGGATCGCGGAAATGCACGAAATCGCGGGCTTCGTCGGCGAAGACCCAAGCGCGCACGAACTCTACGAAGGGGCCGCGCATTTCTATGAACGCATCGCCGAGGATTTCGAAAGCGGCACGAAGGAAGAAACGTCGGCGCTGGCAAAATTCCTCGGCAAAAGCCCGTCATGATGGCAAGTCCGTGCTGCCCCTGGTTGGGGCGCGAAAGCGGGCATTGCTTCCAGGCGAATAACGCGAGGTACGCGATCAAGATTGCCGCGCCCCGCCGCGAATTCCATCCTGGCCCGTGACGACCGCTGCCAGTCCCGCGGCGTCCGCTGGTGCATCGTTGCCGCGCCACGCCACGTGAAGGTCCGGACGGAGGAGTACATAATCTCTCGCATAGGTCTCGCGAGCCTGAGGGACGTCGCTCATGTCCAGCACTTGGAGAGGACAACGGAGCGAACGAAAGGCTTCGCAGAGGCTTTTACTCACTGCCGCGCGCGGCGCGCCGGTGATCAACGCGTAGCCGCCGCGGAGATGATCCTGCACCGCCGATCCGTCCTTCAGCCATAGGTGAGGAAGGCGGGCGCCGGGGCGGGTTGTGGGGATATAGTCGTAACTGGCCTGGTCGGCGCCATCGTCTTCTTCTTCATAGACGATGATCGGCGATTTCAGATAGCGGTATCCAAGAATGATCCCGGCCAAACTCGCGCCTTTTCGATGCTCGTCGAGCCACACCTGAGCAAGACGCTGCCGTGCCACTTGATCGTTCGACGTCATGACGGCGGAACATTCGGCGGCGCACAGGTCGCGCCAAACCCGGCGAGCGTCGAAAGCGCGCGCCGACGCCTTCACATTTCGCTCGCCAATCGGACGACGCTCAAGTTCATAGGTCGAGAGCAGGCCTTGACCGCCCCAGCCCTGTAACGTGCCCGCCAATTTCCAAGCAAGATCGATGGCGTCGCCGATCCCGGTATTCATGCCCAGTCCGCCGTTCGGCGTGACAAGGTGCGCCGAATCGCCCGCCAGGAAGACTCGTTTTGAAGCGTACCGGTCGCTCAACAGCCGGCGCATCGTCCATCTGCCGACGTAGAGCGTGTCGTACCGGATCGGCATGCCTACCATGGTCTCGAACAAGGCCGGCATCGCCGACTCGTCATTGACCATGGCGTGCAGCGAAAAATGACGCGTGTCGCCCTGGGTGATGAGAAAGGTCCAGTGATCGTCGGCGCGGTAGTAATGCGCGCCTTTACCCGTCGCGATCCGGTCGAACAACTCGTCGCAACGAAAGAGCGCTTGCATTTGCTGGCCGAGCTCGGCCTGTCCCTCGAGACGGAAGCCAAGACCGGCCCGCACAGTGCTCGAACCGCCGTCACATCCGACCAGATACTGGGTCGTGATCGTTTGCTCCCGGCCGTCTGAATCTCGCACCCGGGCCACGACCTTGTCGTCCTGCTCTTCAAATGACAGCAGTTCGCAGCCGAACCGCACGGCCACGCCTTTCATATTCTCCGCGACGGATTTCAACAGCGGCTCAAGCGCGTATTGGGAAACAATTTGATGGGGCTCCGCCGGCCAGCATCCGTCATTCGTCCGTTCGCTCTGCTTTCTGACTTCGGCGACGGACGGCGTTGAAAGCCGCGCGATGGCCGGTTCGGCGAGTGAGGTTACCAGAAAGGAGTCGAGCGGCAGATTCACCGGGTAACCGATTTTCCTCACCGCCTCGGCAATGCCAAGGCGCCGAAAGTGCTCCATGGTTCGCGCATGGCACCGCTCCATCTTCGGCAGGAAGGAAGGTTCGGGGCGCTTATCGATCAGCAGGCACGCGATGCCTCGTTGACCGAGATCGATGGCGAGCGTCAATCCGACCGGGCCACCGCCGACAATCAGGACCGGCTGATTGCTCATTTCACCTCTTGGGAAATCGCGTCGTAATGTCGGCCGATGGCGCGGAGCGCCGCTGGGCGCCCTACCGGTTGAGCCACCGCCGCGCAAAGCCGAGCAGGCCCTGCGGCAGGAAGATGATCATCACGATAAAGAGGATGCCGAGCGGGATCAGATAGGGAAACTGATCGCCGAACCATTGCGACAGCAATTGGCGCGCGAGCTGGAAAAAGCCCGCGCCGACGATCGGGCCGACCAGGGTGCCCACGCCACCGATCAGATTGTAGATCACCGCCTCGCCCGAGGTGAGAAAATAGACGAAATCCGGCGCGGCGAATTCCTTCTGCACGGCGTAGAGCACGCCGGCCAATCCGGCAAACAGGCCGGACAGCATCACCGAGACGATTTTGTAGCGCTCGACCGGATAGCCGATCGCTCGCGTGCGCGCCTCGTTCTCGCGGATCGACTGCAGCACCATGCCGAACGGCGACTGGGTGACGCACCGCAGGATCAGATACGACCCGGCGACGACCGCCAGCACGAACCAATGCATCGAATGCGAATTGAAGGGCACGTTGACGAGGAAAGGGATGGTGAAATGCGGCTGATGGAAGATCAGGCCGTTCTCGCCGCCGGTCACGGCCGTCCAGGTGAAGATGATGACATAGAAGATCTGGCTGAAGATCAGCGTGGTGATGGCGAAATAGATGTCGCGCAGCCGGGTGGAGAAGTAGGCGACACACAACGCTGCGACCGCGGCGCCGCCCAGCCCGAACAGGATCGCGAGCCACAGATTGGCGGGCTTCACGAGCAGCAAGGCCGCCGCCGCGCCGTACATGCCGAGACCGAAGAACGCCGAGTGGCCGAACGACACGATGCCGGTGTAGCCGATCAGAAGATCGGACGACATCGCCAACAGTCCCCAGATCAGCACCTCGGTGAGAAAGCCGCTCCAGAATTCGGGCAGCACCAGCGGCGCGACGATCAGCGCCGCCATCACCGCCCAAAACGCCAGCCAAAAAGCAGCGGTATGGCTTAATCGCGTCTTGCCGAGCGGCGCGGTTTTGTCGAGCGGAGTGCTGGTCATTTGGGCGCCGCGAACAAGCCGGTGGGGCGGAACAAGAGGGTCAGGATCAGCACGACGAAGGACGCGATTACAGCCTGCGACGGATTGAGCCACACCGCCGCATAGGCCTCAAGCAGGCTGATGAAGATGGCAGCCACGACCGAACCGCCGAGATTACCCATGCCGCCGACTACGACGACGATGAAGGCCTCCAGCACCCATTGCAGCCCCATGCTGGAATCGACGCCGCCGAACGGCGCGAACAGCACGCCGCTTGCTGCCGCCATGGCGGCGCCGAGCGCGAACACGCCGGTGTAAACCCAAGGCACCGGAATGCCCATGGCTTGCGCCATGACGCGGTCCTGCGTGGTGGCGCGGATCCAGACGCCGAACTTGTTATATTTGAGGAACAGCCAGAGGCTGCCGATGATGGCGCCCGACAACAGCGCAATGACGATGCGGTACCAGGGATATTGCAGATAAAACAGGGTGAACTCGGCGCTGATCGGCTCGGAAATCTTGCGCGCGACCGGACCGAACTGCCACAGCGCGTAATTCTGCAGCACCAGCGAAATGCCGAAGGTGGCAAGAATAGTATTCAGCGGATCGCGGCCGATTAGGGGCCGCAGGGTCAGAATCTGCAGCGCGGCGCCGAAGATGCCGATGATCAGGGCGGCGAGCACCAGCGCCAGCCAGAAATTTCCGGTGGTGGCAAAGGCGATGACGCCCATATAGGCGCCGAGCATGAACAGTTCGCCATGCGCAAAGTTCACCACGTCCATGATGCCGAAGATCAGCGTCAGCCCGGATGCGACCAGCGCCAGGATCATACCGGTGACGATGCCGTTGATCGTCTGGATGATCAGCAGGTCGACGGGGATGGAATGAATAAAGTCGCCGATCGCGCCCAAGGCCTACACTCCGAGATATTGCTTGATAACGGCGTCGTTGACGTCAAGTGCGGATGCCGCGCAATGGTGGCGCACGTTGCCTTTTTCCATGATGTAGATGCGCTGACTCGCGCGCAGCGTCAGCGGCACATTCTGCTCGACCAGGAGGATTGAGATGCCCTCCTTGTGCAGCGCCTCGATGATATGCCCGATCTGGGAAACCATGCGCGGCATCAGTCCTTCGGTCGGCTCGTCGAGCAGGATGATCTTCGGCTCGAGCATCATGGCACGGGCGATCGCGAGCATCTGCTGCTCGCCGCCCGACAGCGTGCCGCCGGCCTGGGTGCGGCGCTCCGCCAGCACCGGAAAATAGGCAAAGACCTTGTCAAGCAGCGCCTTGCGCGTCTCTTCGGTGACCCCGTTCCGATCGAGGCCGGTGCGCAGATTCTCCATGACGGTCAGCAGACGAAAGATACGGCGATCTTCGGGTACATAGGCGATGCCCAGGCGTGCGAGCTTATGCGGCGGCAAGCCGGTGATGGCCTGACCGTTGAGCGAAACGGCGCCCTGGGTTGGCCGTACCAGGCCTATGATGCTCTTGAGCGTCGTCGACTTGCCGACACCGTTGCGACCGAGCAGGCCGACGACCTCGCCGGCGCCGACGGTGAGCGAGACGCCGTGCAAGATGTGGCTCTTGCCGTAGTAGGTGTGCACCCCCTCGACCCGCACCAGCGGTTCGGCGCTGTTGGCTTGCTCGCTCATGTTTTGAGATAGACCTCCAGCACCCTCGGATTGGCTTGAATTTCCTCCGGCGTGCCTTCCGCCAGGATGCGGCCGTAGTGCAGCACGGTGATGCGGTGGCACAGCTCCATCACCACCTCCATGTCGTGCTCCACGATCAGGATGGTAAGATTCTTGGCGATGCGGCGGATCAGCTCCTTGGTCTCATTGGTCTCGGCAGCGCTCATGCCGGCCGTCGGTTCATCGAGGCAGAGCAGCTTCGGTTCTGTAGCGAGCGCGATACCGATTTCAAGATTGCGCTGCTCGCCGTGCGACAGGTTGGCGGCCAGATCGTTGGCCTTGGCGAGCAGGCCGACGGATTGCAGCGCGGCTTCGGCACGCTCGTTGATGTCGGCGAACCCGGCATGATGCGCAATCATGTTCCAGGCGTGCCGGCGCGACTGCGCGGCGATCCGCACATTCTCCAGCGCCGAGGCGTTCGGCAGAATATTGGTGATCTGATAGGAGCGCGCGATGCCTTTCTGAGAGATCAGATTGGAGCGCAGTCCCGTGATGTCGTCGCCATTGAAGATGATGCGGCCGCCGGTCGGCCGCAGCACGCCGGTCAGGCAGTTGAAGAAGGTGCTCTTGCCCGCGCCATTCGGGCCGATCACGGCGCGAACCTCGTCGCGGGCGAGCTGAAAATTTACCTGGGAAAGCGCCGCCAGGCCGCCGAACTTGACGGACAGCAGCTCGGTCTTGAGGAGCGGCGACGATGTGGCTCCCCGGCCGTCTGCCGGAGAGCCTTCATCGCGCGAAGCTTCTGCGCGCATTCAGCGCGCACTTACGCGGAGAATGTGCAGGCCGGTGGGACGAGGGTTTTATCCTTCGGCACCGTCTCGAGAAGCTTGTAGTCTTCGTTCTCGATCTTGAACAGGAACTGGCGCAGGAACGCCTGATGGTCGGCCTTGCGCAGTGTCTTGTCGCCCTGCGGAAAGTCGTCACTCTCCTTCATTTCCATGCCTTCGAGCGCCTCGATGAGCTTTGGCGTATCGGCGCGGCCATCGAACTTCGAGGCGATCATGGCCTGCTTCAAGGCGTTCAGCGCTTCATAATTCGACTGCACGTAACGGTCGGGCATTGGGCCGGACGGATCGACCTTGAGCAGCCGTTTCTTGGCGTCGTCGAAGAAGGCGTGGAGGTAAGGCGTATTAAGCGGCCCCTGGAACACCGGGATGTAACGATTGATGCCGATGAAGCCGTTAATCTTCTTGCCGATCGCCGGCATGTTGGCCGACTCGCAGATCGCGCCGTCGCCGGCCCAGATGTACTTTTTGGTTAGGCCGAGATCATAGGCTTGATTGCCGATCGTCACGCCGTCTTTGGCAAACTCAATGGCGAACAGACCGTCGAAATTGCCGGAAATCTTCGACAGGAACGGCGTCATGTCGGCGGTGCCGAGCGGAATTCCGGTGTGGCCGACAACCTCGCCGCCGTTCTTTTTGATCTCGGCAGCGTAAGCGTCGCGAGTCGATTGACCCCATGAATAATCCGCATAGACGATGTGCCACTTCTTGCCGAGCTTGGTGAGCATCGGGGCGAACGCGACCGCTTGTGCCGGTGCGTAATCGTGGACGCGGAAGCTGACGCGGTTACAGGCAGACGTGGTCAGCGTCGTATCGAGGCAGACGCTGATCATGTTGACGATCTTGGCATGCTCCCAGACCGGCATGCAGGCGATGCAGATATTCGACAGGAAGCCGCCGACATGGGCGTCGATGCTGTCCTGCTGCACCATCTTCTCGGTTTTTTGCCGGGCGACGGCGGGAGAGCTTTGATCGTCGGCGATATCGAGTTCGACCGGCCGGCCCATGATGCCGCCGTTCTTGTTGATGCGGTCCGCCGCCATCTGCAGTCCGACGACCGCAGTCTTGCCGCCGATGGCGGCCACGCCCGAAAGCGGCTGCTCAGAACCGATCTTGTAGGGCTTGGCGGCGCCGAAGGCCGCACGCCACGGCGCCGGCACCAGCATGGCCGCCCCGATCGCGCCGGCGCCCCAGCCGACGATCCGGCGGCGCGTTGTCTTGCCGCGATACCAGATGTCCTCGGCCCATTTCTCTTCTTTCCACTTTTCAATCATCGCGACTCTCCCTCTGGATTCGCCCCGGAATCGATAGCTCGCGCACGCGCGATTTGGCGGCAGCCGGGCTCCGGCCCTTGGGGGGCTCTTGGCGAGCTACGGACGCGTTAGCAAACGCGATCTTGAAGGTAGTTTCAACCAGATTCGCATTGGCCGCGGCGCGGCTCCGCCGGGGGCCGCGCGTAACATCGTCGCGGCGGCCGTGTTCTTTCGTCCGCGATTGGTGATAAAATGAGCAACGAGTTTTGCATTTTGACCCGACAGGAGCCCGTGATGGCGACGGTTACGCTACAACGAGAAGCGCCGCAGGCGCCCCCGGCCGCATCGCAAAACGGCGTCGCGGCACGACAAAAGATCAGGCGCAGCGAGCATTCCGGGCCAACGTCAGGACTGGCGCCGGGCTTCGTGCAAGCCAACCTCGCCATCCTGCCGCAGCGGCTTGCCGAGGATTTTCTGCGCTTCTGCCAGCTCAATCCGAAGCCGTGCCCGCTCATCGGCGTTTCCGCAACCGGCGATTGGCGCGTGCCGTCGCTCGGCGCAGATCTTGATATCCGCACCGATTTGCCGCGTTACCGGGTCTGGCGCGAGGGCGCCATTGTCGACGAGCCGCCGGACCTCATGCGCTGGTGGCGTGACGATCTCGTCACTTTTGCGATTGGCTGTTCGTTTTCGTTCGAACAGGCGCTGATCGAAGACGGCATCGAGTTGCGCCACTTTACCTGCAATTGCACGGTGCCGATGTACCGAACTTCAATTGAAACGGTGCCGGCGGGGCCTTTCCACGGGCCGCTCGTGGTTTCGATGCGGCCGATGAGGGCGGCTGACGCGATCCGCGCCGTGCAGATCACCACGCGTTTTCCTTCCGTACACGGCGCGCCGGTGCATCTGGCCAAGCCGGAGGCAATCGGGATCAAGGACATCGCCAAGCCGGACTGGGGCGACCCGGTGCCGATCGGCGACGACGAAATTCCGGTGTTCTGGGCCTGCGGGGTGACGCCGCAGTCGGTGATCATGGCGGTGAAGCCGGAATTCTGCATCACGCACTATCCGGGCGCCATGCTGGTGACCGACCGCCGCAACACCGAATTCGCCATCATGTGAAAAGCGAATAGCCAGTAGCGAATAGTGGGCAGGGGATGGCGGGTTCGCTTGCGCTCCTATTCGCTATTCGCTACTCGCCATTCGCGGGCGGCTTCACTCGCGCCGCCTGAGGGGGCTTCATGCTCATCGATTTCCAGCAACACTACACGCCGCCGGAATTGCTCAAGGGCGACGCCGGCAAAGTCACGGTCGACCTCGATAGCGATGGCAATCCGCATTATCTGCTCAACCCGCTGCTCGCCGATCTCACGGCGCATGTGCGCGTGATGGATGCCGCCGGCATCGACGCCGGCGTGCTGTCGTGCGGATCGGGCTTCGACCAGCCGGATGTTGCCATCTGCCGCACCATCAACGATCGCATGCGTGAGGCGGAGAAGGCGTATCCGGGCCGCTTCATCGGCTTGGCGCACGTGCCGGCGCTGAAAGGGCCGGAAGCAGCCGCGGAATTGAAGCGTTGCGCCGTCGAGCTTGGCTTTCCCGGCGTGGTGATCGCCTCCGAGTTGCAGGACCAGGGCCTCGATGCCGAAGCGCTGCGACCGTTCTGGAAAGCCTGTGCCGACCTTAACCTCTACGTGTTCATCCATCCGCTGCCGCGCGTGATCCGCTGGAGCCGGATGGATGCCGACGATCTCGGCCGCATGCTGGGCTGGGAGTTTTCGCTGATGACCGCGGCGGTACGGCTCGTGAATTCCGGGCTGCTCGACGAGCTGCCGACGTTGCGCATCCAGTTCTCGCACTTTGCCGGCGGCATCGGCCGGTACATGGGCCGCATCCGCGGCTTTCAGCAGCGCGGCAAGTGGGGCACAGCCGCGCTCGCGCGTCACGGCCGGCAGCCGCCAAAGCCGTTCGATCATTATCTCGATCAGCGGCTGTTCTATGACATCGCCGGATGGGCGGGGCCCGACCATGCGGGCGAGTGGGGGGCCGATTGGGTGAAGTTCGGCTTGCAGGAACTTGCGTTCTCGCAGCTCGTCTTCGCCAGCGATTATCCGCAAGCCGTGCGCGAGGCGGGCGAGGTCGCGTCCTATGTCGAGGCGATCCGCGCGCTTGGCGCCAACGGCCGCGCGCTCGCCGCAGGCGTCAATGCGGAAAAACTCATTCCCGATCTTGGCCGGCGCCTGGCCGTCGGCCGCAAAGCCTCCGTCGAGGTCCACGCATGAATGACATGCCGCAAACGGAGGATGCCAAAGCATTTGACCCGGCCGCGCACGGCTGGGAAGTGATCTCCAATCATACGGCGTTCGGCGACCTGGTCGGGCCGATCTGGCGCAAGGAAGAAAACGGGCAGCCGCGTTTTGGCGTTATCGTCGGGCCGAAGCACCTCAATCGCGCCGGCAATCTGCACGGCGGCATGCTGATGACGCTGGCCGATCAGTCCATGGCGATGACCGCCCGCGTCGCGACCGGCGGCAAGCGCCACGCCACGATCGAATTGAATACCCAATTCGTCGGCGGCGTGAAGATCGGCGAGTTTGTGGTGTCGCATCCCGAAGTGGTGCGCGTGACGCGCTCGGTGGTGTTCATGCAGGCCAAGATGTTCGTCGGCAAGCGCACGGTCGTCACGACGAACGGCATCTGGAAGATATTGGACGAGGGGTGACGACGGTCATGCCGGCGAAGGCGGCCATCCAGTAATCCCAAGCGCAAGCGTTCTGTAATGATGGCGAAAGCCTGCGTTTACTTGATCATCCGTTTTCGCGGATGATGACTACTCCCTTCACGCCCGATACTTCGCCAGCGTTCCGCCCTTCATCACCGAACCGGGCAGGGGGTGGCCGACCACATCCTCGGCGAGGCGCGCGGTCTCGATCAGCGCGTCGAGGTCGATGCCGGTCTCGATACCCATTTCGTGGCACATGAACACGAGGTCCTCGGTGCACACATTGCCGGCAGCGCCCTTGTGGCCGGCGAACGGGCAGCCGCCGAGGCCTGCAACCGAGGCATCGAACCGCGTCACGCCCATTTCCAGTCCCGCATAGGCGTTGGCGAGCGCCATGCCGCGCGTGTCGTGCAGGTGCAGCGCGATGTCGAGGCGGGGCCAGCGCTCGCGCAGCGCGCCGACCACGCGCTTGATCGACAGCGGCGTCGCCCACGCCATCGTGTCGGCGAGCGTCACGTATTTGAGCGTCACGCCGTGTGCTTTCGCCACGTCGAGAATCTGCCCGACCAGTGAGACCACGCGCTCGACCGGAATGTCACCTTCGAAATTGCAGCCGAACGCCGCCATGACGCTGCCGCGCTCGACCGCAACGCCGTTCGCCTTGTACAACGCGACGACGGCGTGCTGCCCGGCGAGCTGCTGCTCCATGGTGCGATTCTGGTTGCGCTTGAGAAATTTCTCTGACGTGCAGAGTTGAATGGTGCCGGTGAGCGCCAGCCGGTTGTCGTGCGTCAGCGCGCGCTCGAAGCCCTTCTCGTTCAGCCACAGTGCGGTGTAGGCGACGCCCGGCCGCGACTTTATTCCGTTAACGACCTCGTCGGCGTCCGCCATGCCCGGCACCAATTTCGGGTTCACGAACGAAACGATCTGGATATGGTCGAGGCCGGTCTGCGACAGCGCATCGATCAGCGCGATCTTGCGTTCGGTCGGGATGACGCCCTTCTCGAACTGAAAACCTTCGCGCGGGCCTTCCTCGCTGATGTGGACCGACGCGGGCAGGTCGCTCATCTGATTCTCTCCATCGCCCTGGAAGCGGATTCAGCGAGGGCTTGCCAGCCCCACAATGCCGCGCGCGGCGAGCGCGCTGATTTCGGAGCCGGCAAGCCCGAGCTCGGCCATGATCTCCGCCGTGTGTTCACCGATGACCGGCGGCTGGCGGACGAGCCCGAGATCGTGATCGCCCATCTCGATCGGCAGGCGCGGCAGCTTGGTGTGCGTGCCGCCGGCAAATTCAATGTCGAGCATCCGGCCGCCGGCGTTAAGCTGCGGGTCGTCAAACAGGTCGCCGGGTTTGGCGACCGGCGCGAACGGGATATCGAGACGATCGAACAATTCGGCAAGGTGTTGGCGAGTGTGCTGCGCCACGATCGCGGCGACGATCGGCAACAACGCCGGGCGTTTGCGGACGCGATCCTCGTTGGTCTGGTAGGACGGATGGTGCAGCAGGTCGTCCCGTCCGAAATGCTCGCAGAAACGCTGCCATTGCGCGTTGCTGGTGATACCGACGAAGATTTGTTCGTGGTCGGCGGTCGTGAGCGGATCGTAGATCGCCCAAGCGCCTTCGCGCGCCGGCATCGGCGGCGGCGCGCGGCCCGTGATGGCCTGTCCGGCCATGTGCTGCGCGACCAGGAAAGCGGTGGATTCGAACAGCGCGGATTTCACGAGCTGGCCGCGCCCGGAGCGCTCGCGCTCGCGCAACGCCGCCTGGATGGCAATCACCGCGAACGTGCCGCCCATGATGTCGATCACTGACGACCCTGCGCGCAGCGGCTGGCCTGGCGGCCCCGTCATGTAGGCCAGGCCCGCCATGTATTGCACCACCTCGTCGAGCGCGGGGCGGTGTTCGTACGGGCCGCTCAGAAAGCCTTTGAGCGCGCAGTAGATCAGGCGCGGGTTGAGCTTGGCGAAAACGGCATGGCCGCAGCCGAGCCGGTCCATGGTGCCGGGCGCGTAGTTCTCGATCGCAACATCCGCGGTTGCCGCAAGCCGATGCAGAATCGCGCGGCCTTCATCGGATTTAAGATCGATGGCGACGCTTCGCTTGTTGCGGTTGAAGGTGCCAAAGAAGCCCGCGGCGAATCCGGGCAGGCGGCGCGTGGTATCGCCGTCGACCGGTTCGACCTTGATCACGTCGGCGCCGAGATCGGCGAGAATGAGCCCCGCGCTGGGTCCCATGATGGTGTGGCAGAATTCCAGCACGCGAATGCCGGAGAGCGGGCGCGCGCCATTAGCATTTGTATGGGCATCGGGCATCGCCCTAATGTAGGCCACGGCGACCAACCGGACAAACCCAGGAGGAGGGACCATGCAAAAGTCATTCATTCGCGGCACGTACCAGGAGACGCGCGCCTATTCGCCCGCGGTGATTACCGAGGGCGGCAGGACGATCTGGGTCGCCGGCCATACCGGCGCGGTGGACGATGCCGGGAAATCGCTGGCCGGCGATTTCGACGCGCAGGTCCGGCAGTGCTTTCGCAATATCGAGAAGACGCTCGCTCAGGCCGGCGCCAAGCTCGCCGACCTCGTCACCATGACGGTGTTTCTCATCGATGCGCGCTACACGACCCGCATGACCGAACTGCGCCGGGAAATCTTCGGCAAGGATTTTCCGGCGAGCGCCGCCATCACCGTTGACGGCTTCGCGCAGCCGCAAATGATGCTCGAAATCCAGTGCGTGGCGGTGGTGTAGACGTCACGGCGGGGGCGCGCCGAAGGCGCGAACCGGAAACCATGGTCGCCGCGTGCAAGGCCAAGCCGTGAGTTCGCCGTCAGTGAACGGCAAGTTTGCCGCGCGCGACAGTCTGCGACCACGTTTTCGCCTCGGATTGCGCGTTTCGCGCAAACGCGTCGGGCGTGTCGCCCGCGATCAACCAATAGCTTTGCCGAAACACAACGCTGACCCCGACCGGGGTAGCTCCAACCCAACCGAGCAACCATGCCAAGTGAAATTCTGGTCTTAAAAGGCGGCACGCTGATTGATGGCACCGGACGCCCGCCGATCGAAAACGCCGTCATCGTCATTGAAGGCAAACGATTCAAGACGATCGGCAGGAGCGGCGAGGTTCCGATTCCGCCGGACGCGACCGTGGTCGATGTCTCGGGCAAGACCGTGCTGCCCGGATTTATCGATGGCCATGCGCACCTCGAAGAATTTCACGGCGAACTCTATCTGAACCTTGGCATCACGACTGTTGCGCAAATCGAGATTTATCAGGACGGTCCGTGGAGCCGCGCGCAAAAGGAGGGCACCAACCTCGGCAAAATTCGCGGGCCGCGCATCTGGATGAGCGGCATCGCCATCGGCGGCGCGCGAGGAATGCACGATGCATTCGGTTCGCGAACCTCGCGCGGTTTTCGGGTCGTCACTTCGGAGGAGGAAACGCGCCGCGTCGTCCGCCGCAAGAAGGAATGGGGCTACGACTGCATCAAGATCAACGAGTATCTGCCGTTCGAGCTGGCGAAGGCGACCTGCGACGAGGCTCATCGCCACAACATGGCGGTCGCGGCGCACAGCCTGGATGCATTGGAGTCCGCGCGGGCCGGCGTCGATGCCATCGAGCACATCTGGTCGGTCGGATACAGCTCGATCCCTTATCCGCCGGCGCGGCGCAAGCTGGCCGAGGACCGTTTGAGCGGCAAAATCGAACAGGAATTGGCTGGCGCCTATTACCAAACGGAGAACTTCGACCGGGTGATCGACGCCATGGTCGGCAGCAACGTGGCGTGGACGCCGACCATCGCCAAATGGCTGCGGCCGCTGTCGCCGAGCGCCGATCGGTTCCGCAAGCGCGAGCGCGAAATCCTCGACAATCCGAAAGCAAATCTGCCCGATGCCGTGCGCGTCGTCACCGACAACGCCTATGACAAGCTGTTTCGGCGTTACAGCCCCGAACAGCTCGACATGGCCAAGGTCGGCTTCGAGAAGGCGAACGAATTCATCGGCAAGTTCGTCAAGGCGGGCGGACTGCTCAAGGAGGGCTCCGATCCGCCGCGCGGCATGGCCGCATTGTTATTGCACGAGGCGCTCGTCATGGATGTCGAGGCGGGCGTGCCGCCGATGGCGGCGATCCAGGCGGCGACGCTCAACGTCGCGAAAACCTTCAAGATGGACAGGGATTACGGCAGCGTCGAAGCCGGCAAGATCGCGGATCTGTCCATCGTCGAAGGCAATCCGCTCGAAGACATCTGGATGACGCAGAATGTGAAGATGGTGGTGATGGACGGAAAAGTCATCGACCATGACTTTACCAACTATCAAAACCCGATCCCGTCCTTCTACTCGAACCAGTCGTTGCCGCCCGACATTCAGATATCGCCGCTGTTTCTGCACGAAGGCGACGGCCCGACCGTGCTGACTGTGAAGTCGAAGGAGATGTGGCCGTTCCATACGGTCATGCTCAATGGCCGGCCGTTGCCGACGACGTTCCTGTCGAAAGAACAGCTCCAGGCCACTATCCCGCCGGACGCCGTGGCCCAGGCCGGCACCTATTTCGTCACCATCAAGAGCAACGGCGAGCGGCTTCCCGAATCCAATCGGGCGCATCTGACCGTCGGCTTCAGGGCCTGAGGGCTGGGCAGGTCATGGCGCAATTCGGTTTTGCAGCGAACAGAAAAGGTCCGGATCACTACGCCGCCCTTGAGCGCGTGCAGGGATGGACGCGGGACCGCTTTCGCATTCCGCAAGACGCGCCCATCCTGGTGTCGGAACTAAAATGTACGGTCGACGGATGCCCGCCGCTCCAGACTCTGGTGGCGTTCTGGACCGAGACCGCGGAGCGGCACCATTTCAAGATCCATAAGGCGATCACGGCGATCGTCCCCGACGATTTGCCCGCGACATGGCTCGATGACGAGCGGTTTTCGATGGAAGGCACCGGTTGCGCGTGCTGTTGACGCCGGCCGGCTTTGCGCAATTGCGAATGAGGACCGCGATCGGGAGTATTGCGCCGATTGCACCGCCGTGATCGTTGCAAACAGCGCGTGAACGTGTCATCCGCGAGCGGACACGATCGCAGAAATGAGCTGAGGAGACGAGTCGATGAGGTTTTCGCGGAGAGATTTTCAGCGGATGGCGCTCGGTTTGGCGGCGTTGCCATTGGCAAGCGCACCGGCCTGGGCCGATAATTTTCCGACGCGCCCCATCCGGCTGATCGTCGGTTTCCCGGCGGGCAGCGGACCGGACATTGTCGCCCGCATCCTCGGCCAGGGCATGTCCTCAAGGCTTGGCCAATCCATCGTCGTCGAGGACCGGCCGGGCGCCGGCAGCAATCTTGCCACCAGCGACGTCGCGCACGCCCCGCCGGACGGCTACATGCTGATGATGCTGACCACCGCGAACGTCATCAACGCCACGCTCTACAAGAACCTCAATTACGATCTGCTGCGCGACATTGCGCCGGTAGCCAGCATCGATGATGAGCCGTTCGTCTTCGAAGTGACGCCGTCGTTTCCAGCAAAGACGCTGCCGGAATTCATCGCCTATGCCAAGGCCAATCCCGGCAAGGTCACCATGGCATCCGCGGGCATCGGCAGTGCGCCGCACATTTTCGGCGAGATGCTCCAGAGAATGGCCGGGATTCAGTTGGCCCACGTGCCGTATCGCGGCAATCCGATCCCCGACGTCATCAGCGGCCACGTCGATTTCTTCATCGGCCCGATGCAGTCGGCGCTGGAATTCATCCGCACCGGCAAGCTGCGTGCGCTTGGCATCACGACGGCGCAGAGGTCTGACGGACTGCCGGACGTAGCGCCGGTCGCCGATGTCGTGAAGGGCTACGAAGCCAGCGGCTGGCTCGGCATCGGCGCGCCCAAGGGCACGCCGGCCGACGTCATTGCGCGCCTCAACAAAGCGGTCAACGACACGACGGCGGATCCCGCCGTCAAGGCGCACCTCAACAGCCTCGGTGACATCGTGGCGCCGAGAACGAGCGCCGATTTCGGCCTGCTCATGAAGAACGACGTCGAGAAATGGGCCAAAGTCATCCAGTCGGCGAACATCAAGCTGGAGCAATAAGCTCGCGGGATTCTTCTCGGAGTTCTGACCGACGTATCAGCATGGAGGTGACGGCAAGCGCGGCCGCGGATTTACTGGAGATATGGCGCAACTGCAGCAAGAAGCCCGGCCGGCGCGCCCATGCCTGCCGGGGCGACGAGCGCTGCCGGATACGGCCCCGCCTGGCCTATTTCGAAAATCCGAATTTTGGCCAACCTGATTTCGTGTCCAGTTACCGGCCTCCCGGCCATCTGCGCACCCCGACCGCAATCCTCGACCACTTGGCGTATTGGCGCGAGCCGCATGCGCCGGAACAGATACTCGACGAATGCGCGGCGGAAGCCGGCGCGAAAGCCGCGGCAGCCCTGCGCTTCGCTTTTCGTCTGGAACGGCGCCACGCGCGAACGGGCCACGCCCGAAGCAAATGAGTTGCACGATGAGGACCGTGAGAGAACGTCCCTCCGCGTGCGGGGTGAAGCAAAGTTCAGTTTGCCCAGGCCTTGGCATAAGCGACGACTCGACGAGGGCTCGCGCCGGTCCGGGTTGACAGCGGTGCTGACACTCGCTCGCTGATACCCGTGTGAATCTAACTGCCTGAAGCCAGGCATCTGGCTTATGCCGGCATGGTGATGTAGACAGTACAAGCTTTCACATTGTTGCTCCCGCCGACTTAATTTTTGCGACAGCCTTCTATTTGGGGAATGGATCGATGATCCAAAACGACCAGGTCAACGCCACCGAAGAGAGCACCCTTGAAGTCGATGCAGCCGATGGGGTGCTGGCGAACGATACTAGCCCGAATGGGCCGCTGACCGTTGTCGAAGGATTGTATCGAACCACCGGCGGCGGCCAGATCTACTTTTTTTCAGACGGCTCCTACGACTACGTCTCGGCTCCCGGCTTCTCCGGCGCCGACACCGTCCAGTACACAGCGCTTGATAACAGCAGCAACGTCGCTGGAACCGCCATGCTGACCATCGACGTGGCGGCGACCGCGCTTCTGCCCTTCGTCTCCATCGGCACGCAGCTTGGCGTGCGGCAGGTGGTGACGGCCGGCTTCCCGGAGGTCGGCAACGGGATCGACACCAACGCCGGCACGCCGGTGCCGCTGACCGGCGGCGGCTACCTCATCGCCGTCTCCTATCTGGATCAGGCCAACGGCGCCACTAACCGGGTGCAAACCTACGACGCCAACGGCAATCTCGTCGGCACCTTTGATCCGGGTGTGCCTGTTTACAGTATCAAGACGGCTGCGCTGGCGGACGGCGACTACATTGTAGCCTGGGACACTGGCGATCCGTCACCTCCGACGCGCACGGGGCATGTCGAGCTTTTCAGTGCGACCGGCGCGGCTCTTGCTGGGCCGATCTCGCTCACCCTGCCGGCGGGAGCGACTGGGATTAGCCAGATCGCAGCGCTGCCCGGCGGCGGCTTTGTGGCGCTGCAGGAAGATCAGAACCACCAGCTTTATGCGTGGTCGTTCAACGCCGCCGGCGTACTCGCAAGCCAGCCGTACACGATCGGCCCGTCCGGTGTGCTGAGGCCAAGCCTCGCGGTCCTGCCCGACGGGGAGATCGTCTTCGCCCAAATAGAGAACGGCGACGAAGTCCACGTGCAGCGCTACGACGCGCTGGGCAATCCGATCGGAAGCGAAATTCTTCCGCCGAGCGACGGCAATGTCATCGATCCGGGATCGATGTCTGTCACCGTGATGCCCCACGGCGGCTTCGCGGTGGGCTGGGAATCCATCATTTCGAATTCCAACCCGCGAGAGGAACTCTCTCACGTCCAACTGGTGGACGCGAATGGCAGTCTCGTCGGCAATCAAGCCCAGACAGACTTCTCCTACACCTCCGTTTTCGGCGTACCCCTTCCGAGGGTGACGCCGCTCGCGAACGGCGGATTCGTCACGAGCTGGCGCGGCATCGTCGACAACGGCAACACCTACGAGGGTGTCCAGGCCTACGATGCGAACGGCAACGCAGTCGGCAGCCTCCTTGAGTTCCAGGATCAGAGCGCTTTCGGCACTACCTTTGCTCGCGTGTTCGCGCTGCCGGAAGGCGGGTTCGCGGTCGTCCTGGAAACCGCGGACGACACGAACAGCCGCCAGAATCTCCACATCTACGACAACGGCGGCAACTATGTCGGCGACGTCCGGATGGAGGATGCGGGCGACGGCTCGGATTTCAGCAACATGTTGCTGGCTAACCAGCCCGACGGCAACACTCTTGTCCTGTATGACGTGGAAAACGACACCCTGGTGTCGAGCCGCGCCACCGTTCAGACCCTGAACCTGAACAACGGCACGTCGACGCCGAGCATTCAGACCGGCATTTTGTTCAAGCAGAACACGGTCGGCACCGTCCCGGTCACCGTCTCGATTCCCGATCCGGATGGCTCGGAGATCGTCCAGTGGATCGACGTCGCCGGCGTTCCGGCCGGCTGGACGCTGAGCGACCCCGGAGCAACTGCAGTATTCGACGGATTCGAATGGAAGGTCATCGGCGGAAACATCGCGCACGGTGGGGAAATCGATCTTTCACTTACGCCGCCAGCCAATTTCGTCGGATCTGAGACGCTCACCGTCACGGCGCACGTGATCGACACCGGGAACGGCACCCAGAACCAGAGTATTCCGGTCACTTTCAATGTGACGGTGACACCTCTGGAGCCTGCAAGCTCCACCGCCGACATGATCATGCGCGACAGCAACGGCAACTACGAGATCTACGATTTCGGCAACAATGGCATTCTGGCCGCCGGGCCCCTGGGCCAGATCGGCGCGGAGTGGCAGGTTGCAGGCCTCGGCAGCTTCTCCGGGACTGACACTTCGGACATGTTGCTGCGCAATGGCAGCACAGGGATGTTCGACATCTACGACATCAGCAACAACACCATCACCAAAGCCGCCGACGTGGGCCAAGTCGGACTGGAATGGAGTGTTTCGGGCTTCGGAGATTTCAGCTCGCGGCCAGGCGAGACCGACATGCTGATGCGTAACAGCAACAGCGGAAAATTCGAGATCTACGACATCGCCAACAACGCCATCACCTTTTCGGCGCCTATGGGCCAAGTCGGTCTTGAATGGTCGGTGGCGGGCTTCGGCGATTTCTCGACGCGGCCCTACGAAACCGACATGCTCATGCGCAATAACAACACTGGCCAATTCGAACTTTACGACATCAGCAGCAACACGATCACTTCCGCAGCCCCGATGGGAAAGGTCGGATTGGAGTGGTCGGTGGCCGGATTCGGTGATTTCTCCAGTAACGGCAACGAAACCGACATGCTGATGCGTAATAACAATACCGGCCAATTCGAGCTTTACGACATCAGCAACAACACAATCACTTCAGCGGTGCCGATGGGGCAAGTCGGGTTGGAGTGGTCTGTGGCCGGCTTCGGCCCGATCAACGGGGCGGGTGCGAGCGACATGCTCATGCGCAATAACAATACGGGTGCATTCGAGCTTTACGATATCAGTCACAACACAATCACTTCGGCGGGGCCGATGGGGCAAGTCGGACTGGAATGGTCGGTCGCCGGGATCGCCGCCCTTTCGCCGGGTGACGCGACCGCCGCGAGCACTCAGCTCGCGCAGGCGATGGCGAGCTACGCACCCACCGGCGGTACGGTCATCGCTCCTCCGGTGCCCGATCAAGCGGCAACGCAGCCCGTAGTGCCCGGCATCTTGACCGCAGCAAATAGTCAGATGCCGTTGCCCGGATAGCAGGACTCGCGTCTCGCCGCTACGCGGTCTTGGCGCGCGCCTCGTGGATCGCCTTCCACAGCACTTCGGGCGTTGCCGGCATCTCAACGTGCCTGATGCCGAGCACGGACAGCGCGTCGACCAGCGCGTTGGCGACCGCCGGCATGGCGCCGACGCAGCCGGCTTCGCCCGCTCCCTTGACGCCCAGCGGATTGGTCTTGGTCGGCACCGGGTTCGAGCCGACGTGATAGGACGGAAGATCGGTTGCCCGCGGCATGGCGTAGTCCATGAACGAGCCGGTCAGGATCTGGCCGGCCTCGTCGAATTTGATGTCTTCCATCAAAATCTGGCCGACGCCCATGGCGACGCCGCCGTCGATCTGGCCGTGCAGCAAGAGCGGATTGATCACGGTGCCGACGTCGTCGACCACGTTGTAGCGCAGGATCTCGACGACCCCGGTGTCCTCGTCGATTTCCAGTTCGCAGACGTGACAGCCGTTCGGATAGCTCGCGGCTTTGCCCTGATAGATCGCCGTGGAGATCAAACCCACTTCCATGCCTTCCGGCAGGTTCTTCGGATCGATCGAGGCCTTGGCGACTTCCTTGATCGTCATCGTCTGGTTGGTCTTCTGGCTCGAGAATACGCCCTCGTTGAAGTTGACGTCGGCTGGGTCGATCTTGAGCATCTTGGCCACGATGGCCTTGCCCTTGGTCTCGATCTTCTCGGCGGCGAGCGTGAAGGCCGAGCCGGAGAACGCCGCTGAGCGTGAGCCGCCGGTGCCTTCGGCAAAGAACACCTGGTCGGTGTCACCCTGAATGTAGGTCACTTCGTTGGGATCAAGGCCGAGCTTGTCGCAGACGACCTGCTTGAACGCGGTCTCGTGACCCTGGCCCTGGTTGATGCTGCCGGAAAAGATCGATACCGAGCCGGTGCGGTCAAACCTGATTTCGGCGCCTTCGAGGCCCGCTGCGGCGGAGCGCTCGATGGTGTTAGAGAAGCCGAGGCCGCGCAGCTTGCCGTTCTTGCGCGATGCGGCGCGGCGGGTTTCGAAGCCCTTCTTGTCGGCGGCGTCGAGCGCCATGTTCATGTTCTTTTCGAACTCGCCGCAGTCGTAGGTGAAGGTGACGCTCGTCTTGTACGGCATTGCGCTCGACGGGATGGTGTTGCGGCGGCGCAATTCCGCCGGATCGATGCCGGTCTGATCGGCGGCGAGGTCGACCATGCGTTCGATCACATATCCGGCTTCGGGCCGACCGTTGCCGCGATAGGGGCGGACCGGCTGGGTGTGCGTGAACACCGCGGTGACGTCGATATGCGATGCCGGCGTCTTGTAGACGCCGGCGAGCGTGCCGAGATTGCCGGTGAAAGCCTGCATGCCGGTCTGCAGATAGGCACCGATGGCGGCGGTAATCTTGGCGCGGAAGCCGAGAAAATTGCCGTCCTTGTCGAGGGCCAACTCGGCATCGGTGACGTTGTCGCGTGCCTGTGCGTCGCACAGAAACGATTCCGAACGCGTCGCCACCCATTTGACCGGCCGGCCCGTCACCTTGGCGCCGAGCAACACCAGCGCACATTCATTGTAGACGGCCGACTTCATGCCGAAGCTGCCGCCAATGTCGCCGCACACCACGCGGATTTTGCTGTCGGGCACTTTCAGCACGTTGTTCGACAGCTCGGTCTGGAACACGTTGGTGCGCTGCAAGGTCGTGTAGATGGTGTAGCGGCCTTCGATCGGCTCGTAGAGGCCGATGCAGCCGCGCGGCTCCATGGTCGCGGCGGTGACGCGGTTGACGACGAAATGATGTTTGACGACGTGGGCGGCTTTGGCGAAGGCGGCGTCGGTCGCCTCCTTGTTGCCTTCGATCTGGATGAAGCCGATGTTGTTCGGGCAGTCGTCCCAGACCAGTGGGACGCCTTGCTTCACCGCGTCGCCGGTGGAGACGATCGCCGGCAGCGGCTCGTAATCGATTTCGATCAACTCGGAAGCGTCGACGGCCTGGTAGTACGTATCGGCGACGACGAAGGCGACGTAGTCGCCGATCATCCGCACGCGGTCCTCGACCAAGGCCGGATACCGCGGCTTATAGCCGGGCGCGCCATCGCGGCGTTTAAGGCCGCCCGGCACTGGAAGGTCGCCGAAGCCTGCTGCCTTGTAGTCGGCGCTGGTCAAGACCGCGAGCACGCCCGGTGCTGCTTTTGCTTTCGACGTGTCGATCGAGCGGATGCGGGCATGGGCGTGCGGCGATCGCAGCACGTAGCCGAACGCCGTGCCGGGAAACACCATGTCGGCGACATAACGGCCGCCGCCTTTGACGAGCCGCGGGTCTTCAAAACGCGGAACCGGTTGACCGATGGCAAATTCACCCATTGCATCCTCGCATTCCGGCCCCCACCCATCGGAGGGGGCAACGCCGCCTTAGGGCCAAATGACATAAAGCTGCCCGGCGGACGGCCGGGCATCGGTGAAGCCGCCCGGTCTTACATTGTGTTGCGAAGCCCTTCAATCGGGGGCGAGTCGGCGTTAGGGTGCCGGCGCCAGATCAATAGGTCCGCTGCCATGCCAGAAACATTCGAGTCCGCGCTGCAAGCCCGCGTCGGCGAAATGGTCGACGCCTGCACCCGCTGCGGCAAGTGCGTCGAAGTCTGTCCGGTTGCGGACGCCGCCGGGGTCAACGCCGAGCCCACGCAGGTGATCGGCGGCGTTCTCGATCTTCTCCGGCACGGCGAGGGCAACGAGGCCGCGCGCAAGTGGGCGAGCGGCTGCGTGCGGTCGGGCGATTGCATCGAGGCCTGCGACTACGGCGTCAATCCGCGATTTCTGTTGAGCATGGCGCGCGTCGCCATGGCGCACGCCGCGGACGACGCGGCTACCCAGCGCCGCAAGGGCGTCGAATACTTTCGTAACACCGCGCGCGACGTCAATGCGCTGTCGCACCTGCAGCTCGACGATGCGCTGTTGGCGCGTCTGGGGCAGGGCGCCAAGCCCGCTGCCGACACGGCGCCGGACTTCGTGTTCTACACCGGCTGCAACGTGCTGAAGACGCCGCACATGGCGCTGCTGGCGCTCGACATCATGGATGCGCTCGGCACCACGTATGAAGTCATGGGCGGCCCGACGCATTGTTGCGGCATCCAGCAATTGCGCGCGGGCGATCTGGCGACATTCGGCCGCTTCGCCGAGAACACGCTCGACAAATTGGCGCAGAGCAAGACCGGGCAGGTGCTGTCGTGGTGCCCGTCCTGCCACGTGCAGTTCACCGAAATGACGTTGCCGGCGGTCGAGCGCACGCGCGGCGCCAAGCCGTTCGAGATGACGCCGTTTACGATGTTCGTGCGCAACAATCTGGACCGGCTGCGGCCGATGCTGCGCGAGCCGGTGCCGATGCGGATCGCGCTGCACAAGCATCCAGGCATCCACGGCGTGGTCGAAGCGGCGGAGGAGATCCTCTGGGCGGTGCCGGGCATCGAGGTTGTCGATCTGCATCTGCCGCGCGCCGGGCTCCAGGCCAACGACATGAGGGCGCTGCCGAACTATCGCCGCGAAACCCAGCAGGCCGAGCTTCTCGCCGCGGAGGCGGCCGGCATCGACGCGCTCGTCGCCGTCTATCATTCCGACCATCGCGAATTGTGCGCGCATGAGCGCGACTGGCCGTTCCGCATCATGAACATCTACGAGATCGTCGGCGCCAGCATGGGCCTGCACGAGGACGATCACTACAAGAGGCTGAAGATGATGCAGGACGCCGATGCCATCCTTGCCGATTGCAGCGATCTGGTGAACCGTCACGGCCTCGATGTCGAGACCACGAGGCGCGCCATCAAGTCGATGCTGGCCGAGCAGCCGGTGCCGTTGCGCGGCGCCTGAGGCATTTTTCAGTTCAATTCGCGAACGGCCGGCATCGAATTTTTAACCGTGCCGGCGTGGATGACGCTTCGGCACAACGTGTGCGAGGTTTCCAAGCGCGTTTTTATCGCAAATTTTAGACCTTCCGGGCGAAGACAGCACACGGGTTCAGGCATGTCCGACGAAAATCGCGTTGCTCTTTCGCCATCGGCTCGAACTCCGCTAGGCCGCGTCATCGCGGTAAGCGGATCGCAGGCGACCGCGCAATTCCCAATCGCCACGGCCATGTCGGAGGGCGGCGAATTCGCCTTCTCGGTCGGATCGCTGGTCGGTATCGAGAACGGTGCCGCGCTGGCAATCGGCGCGCTGTGCGACATCACGCTTCAAGTCGCCGCGACTGGTGAGGCGGCATCGTCGGCGATCGGGCGAATCGATCTCCTGGGCCAGATTTCCGCTGAAACACGTTTTCAGAGCGGTGTCGCCGTCTATCCGAAGATCGGCAGCGCCGTTGTCAGCATCGGGACCGACGACCTGAAAACCATTTTCGATCTGGCGAGCCCCAGCACGGTCGAACTCGGCCGCCTGCAGCAGGATGCCTCAATCGCAGCGACCGTCAATGTCGACGAGACGGTGCGCAAGCATTTCGCCATTTTCGGTTCCACCGGGTCGGGCAAATCGAGCGCGCTTGCGCTCATTCTGCGTAAGATCATGCAGGCGCGCAGCGATCTGCGTATTCTTTTGATCGACGCCCACAACGAATACACCGAATGTTTCGACGGTCGCGCTCACGTGTTCGGGCCGCAAAATCTGAACTTACCGTTCTGGCTGTTCAACTTCGAAGAGCTCGTGCAGATCGTGTTCGGCTCGCGAAGCGGCGCCGAGCGCGAAATCAGCCTGCTGGCGGATTTGATTCCACTGGCAAAGACCGAGTGCGCGCGCGCAAGCGGCATGCTGCGTGCGAGCTACCGGGCACAGCAAACCGACAATGCCTCGCGCTTTACCGCCGATACGCCGGCACCCTATCGTCTCGAAGACGTGATCGCGGCGGCCGAGAGCCGCATGGGCAAGCTCGAGAATCGCGATCTCGCGGTGGCGTATCAGCGGCTCGTCATGCGTATCAACGCGGCGCGCCGCAATCCGCGTTACGCCTTCATCTTTGAAAGCGCGGCCGACACCGGCGACCCGATGGTCGAGATTCTGTGCCAGCTGTTGCGGTTGAAGGACCACGACCAGCCGATGGCCATCGTGCAGCTCGCCGGTTTCCCGGCCGAAACGACCGAAGTTATCGTCTCGGTGCTGTTCCGGCTGGCTTTCGAATTCGGCGTCTGGAGCGATGGCTTGAGCCCGGTGCTCATCGTTTGCGAGGAGGCGCAGAGCTACGCCAATGCCGACCGTGACCTGGGCTTCCGCGTCGCCCGCGAGGGTTTGTCGCGCATTGCGGTCGAGGGCCGCAAGCACGGCGTCTTTCTAGGGCTGATCACGCAGCGGCCGCATCAACTCGATCCGACCTTGATTTCGCAGTGCTCGACCGTGTTTGCCATGCGGCTCGGCCACGAAGAAGATCAGAAAATCATCCGCGCCGCGGTGTCGGATTCCGCGAGCCGGCTGCTGGCGTTCCTGCCCTCGCTCGGCACCCGCGAAGCGCTCGTGATCGGCGCCGGCGTTCCGACGGTCACGCGACTGCGGTTCGAGGCGCTGCCGGAACGCAGCATCCCGCGCAGTCAGGCCGAATGGAGCGGCGATCTCAACCGGGCGGACACGGTCGACGACCGGACCATAGGCGAGATCGTCGCCCGCTGGCGCGGCACCGCACCGAGCACCAAGCCGGTCGCCGCGCCGCCGCTCGCCGACCTCAACGCCGGAGATCTCGTCGGCTGGTCGGCGCCAAGCCATCGGTGACCACAGCGATAGGCGCCGGTCGGTCCCCGCGCTTCGCCGCGTCAGGGCAGGGTGATCATGCCGGTCCAGAACTGCCGTTCAGGGCCGGTGTCGATGTCGTATTTACGGATGAAGGCGAGCTTGCCGTCGTCGCCGACGCGGAAGACAGACAACGCGGCCGGAACTTCAATAATGCGATCCCCGTCGCGAACAGGGGCTGATGCAATGCCGGCCGCGACCAGCATGCGGCCGCCTGGGTCGATACCGAAGGTCCGCAACTCGACGGTGTGCCCGTCGGCGTTCTGGATGAGCGTCGGCTCTCCAGTCGCCTGATCGATCGAGAACACCGCGAGGTCGTTCTGGCCGCCGACGATGGCCGGCTTGCCATTGAAGCTCAAACGGTCCGATGCCCGGTTGGTGACGTAGACGAATTTGCCGCTCGGATGAACGTGAATTGCGCCGGCGGCTTGCCGCATCGCCGGCATTTTCGACAGCGTATCCTTGACGAACAACGGCTCGCGCTTGAGCCCGCTGACTGACTCAAGCGCGTAGACGTAGAGCTTGTTCTGCCGCTCGATCGAGACAAACACCCATGGCTTGGTCGGATGAAAATCGAGATGCCGCGGACCGAAACCCAGCCCGGTGCCGGGCGCAATCGAGGCGAGATTGCGCAGCACGCCGTTATCGAACGAGAATGTCTTGATTGCGCCGGGGTCCTCGGCTTTGCCGCGTTCAGCGTCGTTGCCGCGCGCGACCAATGTCACCAGACGGTTAGACGGCGCGGTGAGGACCTGATGCGCGTAGATTCCGGTGTCGAGCTTTTCCGGCTGCGTGACCGGTGCGCCGATTGAGCCGTCGGCATTCAGGCGATGCACCGTGATTTGGCTCGGATTGTTATAGGCCGTCAGCAGATATTCGCCGCTCCGATCGACGCTGAGGTGGATCGGCCGCGACGGCAATGCCGCCGAATCGCCGTGGGGTCGCAAACCGCCGGTCGCGGGATCGACTGCCAGCGCGGTGGCGAAATGCTTGTCGCCCGCAACGCGCGGTCCGCCGTTGCTCGACGCGACGTAAAGATAACGTCGCGATGGATGTGGCCAGGCGTATTGGATATTGGCCTGCAGCGTCACTGCGCCGCACCGCGTCAATGCTGCCTCATCGACGTCGATATCGAACACGCCGAGTTCAGGTCCGATGGCGGCATAGTAAACCGTCTTCGTCATCGTCAGATTCACCGTTCAGGGCGGCGCAAGGAGCGCGCGGCCGAAGTCCGGAACCTTGGCAGGGGACGAGGCAAAGTTCCATCGCAACTTCGCGATGTCACCGTGATCGGCCGCAATCTGCTTTAGCGATGAAAGTTTGTCCGGGACCGGACACGGGAGGACGACGACGCGCGACTCTATTCCGCCGCCACCGGATTGCCGAGGTGCATAAGGTTCCCGACCAGCGCCTCGATCCGGGCAATCGAGCGGAAGTTTGCCGGCCGCATGTCTCTCTCGGGAATTTTGAGATCGAATTCGGCTTCGACCGCGAGCATAAGATTAACGAGGTCGAGTGACGACAGCCCGTTCTCGCCGAGATCATCGTCACGGCCAACAAGGCGGCCGATCGATCGTTTGGCGAGCAACGCCTGCACCAGAGAGTTAACGCGTTCGCTCACATTAGAATTGCCGCGATCAAGCACGCTGAAATCTCCCCGAAATACGCCGCCTGCGGAACTGGTTTCTGTGATGACATTATCTCATTAACCGAACGTGACTCCGGCATCACGATTTTGCGTGGTGTGGGCATTCGATCAGTAACCTTGATGGAAAAGAACCGCGCTAATTGCCACTAAATGACACATTGAATTGCTGTTTTCTGCTGTACCTCTAGACCATACGGATCGCTGTCGAGGCCCGATTGCGAGGAATCCGATTCCATCGTGGAGCGTATCCCAATGAATATCCGCACTGCGACGATCAACGGCATCCCTAAGGAATTACGGATCCGCGACGCAGCGCGTAACGGTCAGCTTGCCGCGAGCGCTGCGAGCCCCGAGACGGCTGAATTGAGCGCGCGTGTCGACAAAGTCGTTGCGATTGCCGCAGCGCATGCCGCGGCCGTCGACAGCGAGTCGCGGTTTCCAAAAGAAGCGATCGCCGCCGCGCGCGCCGAACGTCTCCTCGGTGTCGCGGTGCCGCGCGAGTTCGGCGGCGACGGTCTGAGTGTCGCGGACGTGACCGATATCTGCTATGCGCTCGGCCGCGCCTGCGCATCGACGGCGATGATCTATGCCATGCACCAGACCAAGGTGGCGTGCATTGTTCGCCACGGTCGCGGCAGCCCATGGCACCAGCTGCTGTTGCGTCGGCTTTGCGCCGAGCAGTTGCTGCTGGCGTCGTCCACCACGGAAGGGCAGGCCGGCGGCGACTTGCGCAACAGCGCGGCGGCGGTAGACGGCGAGACGCGGATCACGCTGGAACGTCAGGCGACGGTGATCTCCTACGGCGAAGCAGCCGACGGCATTGTCACCACTGCGCGACGCTCGGCAGATGCGGCAAGCTCCGATCAGGTGCTGGTCGCTCTCCTGAAAGAAAACTACACGTTGGAACGCCTGAACGGCTGGGATGCCTTCGGCATGCGGGGCACCTGCAGCGCAGGCTTCAAGCTTGTGGCATCCGGATTGCGAGAGCAGATCCTGCCGGTGAGCTACGAGAAAATTCACAGTCACACGATGATGCCCTTCGCGCACCTCGTCTGGAGCAGCGCCTGGGCCGGCATCGCGGCGGCGGCCGTCGAGCGCGCCCGCGCTTTCGTGCGCAAGGCTATGCATCGGTCCGGCGGCACTCTGCCTCCGGGCGCCGCGCACCTGACGCGCGCTGGCGCGAGCCTGCGGACATTGCGGGGTCTGATCGCCACCTCGACCCGGCGCTTTGAAGCCGTGGCGTCAGACCCGGCGATGCTGGAGTCCATGGACTTCCAGACCGGCATGAACATGCTCAAGGTCAATGCGTCGGAGCTGGCCGTCGCGACTGTGATGAGCTCGATGCAGGCCTGCGGACTCTCGGGCTACCGCAATGACAGCGAATTCAGCATCGGGCGGCATCTGCGCGACATCCTGTCGTCGCCGATTATGATCAGCAATGACCGTATTCTTGCCAACGTGGCGGCAGCGTCCGTGCTCGGCGCTACACCGGAATCGCTGCACGATTAAGCGGTCAGGGTTCGGTCCGGTCAAAGAACCGCCAGGGCGGCGAAGACAAAAAAGCAGGAGGCGTTAAGTCCAATGAACGTGGCATTCAAACAACCGGCGAAGGCGATCCACACGCTGGACTCCATCGCGGAGGCGTTGCTGCTGCCATCCGGGATCGATGGCGTCTATGCGCGCACCGCGGTGTTTGAACAGGTCGTCAACGGACTCACGGATCTGATTTCGGAGTACCGCGATCCGAACACCGAAGTGTTGCGGTTTCCTCCAGTGATGAGCCGCCGTCAGGTGGAGAAATCGGGCTATCTGAAGAGCTTCCCGCACTTCCTCGGCTGTGTGAGCTGCCTCGCCGGCGAGGAGTCGGAGATTCGCGACGCGGTCGATCGCCACGACGCGGGCCAGGATTGGACGACGGCGCTGTCTTCGGCCGATCTCGTTCTGAGCCCGGCGGCCTGCTATCCGGTCTATCCGCTGGCGGCAAGCCGCGGCCAATTGCCCGCCGAGGGGCTGCTGTTCGATGTGGCCTGCGACTGTTTCCGCCGCGAGCCTTCAAAGATGTTGGACCGGCTGCAATCGTTTCGGATGCGCGAGTATGTCTGCATCGGCACGCCCGATCAGATCGAGGCATTTCGTCATCGCTGGATGAAGCTCGCGGAAGGTTTTGCCGGTCGATTGGGCCTGAACTGGCGCATCGATCATGCCAGCGATCCGTTCTTCGGTCGCGTCGGCAAGTTCATGGCCGTGAGCCAGGTCGAACAGGACCTGAAATTCGAGCTGCTCATCCCCGTGCATTCGACCGAAAAGCCGACGGCGTGCATGAGCTTCAACTATCACCGCGATCATTTCGGTGCGACCTGGAACATTCACACCGCGTCCGGCGAGGTCGCCCATACCGGCTGCGTTGCCTTCGGCATCGATCGCCTGGCGCTGGCGCTATTTGCCACGCACGGTCTTGACTTGCCGCAGTGGCCGGACACGGTGCGCAAGTCATTGGGAATCTAGTTCAGACGCCCAGCACCGCGTATTCGGTGTAAGCCAGGTCGCCGAGGCGCGGCTTCTGCGGACCCTTGAAATACCGCGGCATGCTGCCGCCGCGATAGAGGCCGACAAGCCCGGGCATCGGCGCGTTGGCGTCAATAATGACAAATGGTCTGCCATGCCGCAGCAGTCGGCGGCCAAGCGGTCCGGCAAAGCGCACGAAGTCGCCGACATCGCGGCAATAAATCAATTGCGCGCAAGGCAGCAGCCTTTTGACGCGCCGCGGACGGAAAACGAACGGATAGGCGCGCTCGGACGTGGCGCACCACAGGCTGATGCAGCCGAGGTCGGCATGTTGCAGAAGGATATCCTGCTCCAGCGGGTCGAACGCGACCGCCGGCCGGGTGTGTGCGTCAAGAATTGCCACGCCGGGACTGCCGAACAGGCCGTTCAGCGCCGGCACCGCGACGAAGACGCCGTCGGAGTAGCGGGAGAAGCCCTGCGCTTCGATGATCGGCCAAGTATGCGGCGCGGCCGAGACGTTCAAAAAAGTCACGTCCTTGTGAGTCAGTGCGCGCGACACCAGCAGCGCCGCGTAGGATCGAAATGCCGGTTCCACGTACCAGCTCGACAGATTGCAGCGTCGCACCGATGTGTCAGCCGTCCTCAGCTCTGCGCATATCAAGAGGATGGCGCCGACCGGCCTGTTGTCGCTTTCCAGGAGGTGCCCATATTGCGGCAGACCGGCCGGCGGCTGCCGCGCGCCGAGTTGTGCCAGCGCGTTCGACCAAAATTGCGCGTCACGGCTCGGAAAGCCGCGCGCAAGCAAAGCCGTAATCTCTGGAACGTCGCTATCGATGATCTGACGGCAGCGAATTGCCGGCACAGGTGCAACCTTTTGCGTTGACCACGATCGTATCGTGAACTTGATCGTAAGTGTTGCGGGACTATACCGGAGCGAAATGAACAAAGAGTAGGTTCGCAGCCCATGTCGATAAAGTTAACCATAATGGAGCAGATGGCGCAGGTCGCGCGCGAACAGGGCCGGGCGCTCGCGCCGCTACGCGACGATCTGGCGTTGCTCGACTCCGGACTCGATTCGCTCAGCATCGCCGTGCTGGTGGCGCGGCTCGAGGACCGACTCGGCACCGATCCGTTCACGAGCGGCGACGACGTTCATTTTCCGGTGACCGTCGGCGACTTCGTGAAGGCCTATGAAAATGGTGCGCACTGAGGTGCAGCCACTGCGTCACTACGTTGATCGGGGGGCCGCGGATCGTTTCTTCTTCGATCGCAAGGCGCAGGTGCGCGTCGCCGACCTTGCGCGCGGCACCAGCCTCGGCGGCGGACTTGCCGAATTGGCCGGCCGCTCGGTTCTCATCGCCACGTCGAACCAGCTCACGAGCGCGCTGACGCTGATTGAACTTGACGGCGTCGCCCGTCGCATCACCATTATGCCGCCCGATGTCGATCGCGCCCATCTCGGCGCCTTGATCGCGGATGCCGAGATCGACGCTGTTGTCGTTGACGACGAGGCGCACCGGACCGCATACAACCTTGCTGTCTGCGTTGTTTGCGCGGCGAAGGTCGCGCCGCTCGCTCAAAGCCTGCGCGCCGCGGTTCGCACCGAATGGGTTCTGCTCACCTCGGGCACGACCGGTGTTCCCAAGATGGTGGTGCACAGCCTTGCCGGTCTTGCCGCGGCGATCGCGCCGCGGACCGACAACGAGCCGATGATCTGGGGCACGTTCTACGACATTCGCCGTTATGGCGGTTTGCAGATTTTTCTCCGCGCGGTACTGGGCGGCGCATCGCTCATTCTATCGAGCGCCGGCGAGCCGGTCGCCGATCATCTTTCGCGTTTGGGACGTCACGGCGTGACGCACCTGTCGGGGACGCCGTCGCACTGGCGCCGGGCGCTGATGTCGCCGGAAATTCACAAGATCGCACCCGGCTATGTGCGGCTGTCCGGCGAGATCGCCGACCAGCCGATACTCGATAATCTGCGCGCGGCGTTTCCGCAGGCGAGTATCGGCCATGCTTACGCCTCGACCGAAGCCGGCGTCGGCTTTGCGGTCAATGACGGCCTGGCTGGATTTCCGGCCGCCTATCTCGACGGCGTTCACGACAGTGTCGAAATGAAGATCGTCGATGGTTCGCTGTGCCTGCGTTCGTCGGGTGCAGCGTCGAGCTACGTCGCGCGCCGCGCCACTTTGCGCGACGACGATGGATTCGTCGATTCGGGCGACATGGTCGAGAGGCGCGGCGATCGGTATTACTTCGTCGGGCGCAGGGGCGGCATCATCAACATCGGCGGCCTGAAGGTTCATCCCGAGGAAGTCGAGGCCGTCATCAACCGGCATCCGCAAGTGCGCATGTCGCTGGTGCGGCCGAAGCGCAGTCCGTTCACCGGCGCCATTGCGATTGCGGACGTGGTGTTGAAGTCCGCCTGTGCTCGCGCGGAGGATGAAGCGGACGTCAAGAACGAGATCATGAATCTTTGCCGCACGGCGCTGCCGCGGCACAAGGTCCCGGCCGCGATCAGCATCGTGCCCGCGCTTGCGGTCGCCGCGACCGGCAAGCTGGCGCGGCGCGCCTGAGTGACGAGTGGAGCGATGGGCCAAACCGTGCGCAATGTGTTGGTGACAGGGGCAAGCCGCGGGCTTGGTCTCGCCATTGCCAGCAAGCTCAGCGCCGTCGGCTATTGCGTCATCGCCGTGGCGCGCAGCCGCAGCAAACAGGTGACCGAGGCAATAGCGGAAGCCGAGCGCAGCAATCACGCGCCGCTGCATTTTGCGCCGTTCGATCTCGGCGAGATCGATGAGATTCCCGAACTGGTCAAAAAGCTGCGCCGCGAATTCGGCCCGCTCTACGGCCTCGTCAACAATGCCGCGATCGGTCACGACGGCGCGCTTGCGATGATGCACAACGCCAAAATCGAACAGCTCGTGCGTCTTAATACGTTGTCGCCGATCGTGCTCACCAAATACGTGGTGCGCTCGATGATGTCGGAAGGCATCGGCCGCGTCGTCAATGTCGCCTCCATCATCGGTTTTACCGGTTATAGCGGGCTTTCCGCCTATGCGGCCACCAAGGCGTCGATGATCGGCTTTACCCGCTCGCTGGCGCGTGAGGTGGGCCGGCTCGGTATCAACGTCAACGCCGTGGCGCCGGGCTTTCTCGATACCGAGATGACGCACGGGCTCGCCGGCGGCCAGCGCGAACAGGTCGTGCGCCGCAGCTCCTTGCGCCGTCTGGCTGACGTGGACGACGTCGCCAACGCGGTCGAATTCCTGATGGGTGACAGCGCCCGCAGCATTTCCGGCACGGTGCTCACCGTCGACGCCGGCGCGACGGCGTAGCGGTGCCTCTGGCTGTCCAGATCGTTCCTCCGAATTCGTGATTTGGCAAAGGCTGGAGCCCGGCCTTCGAACGCAATGCGGCCATAAAGCGCCATCAGGTCACGCGCGCCGCCATCCGGCCCATGATAGATTGGCGGCATTCGCGATTCCGTCCCTGCAATCCAAACGAACCGCAGTGGACGGGATTGTATATTGCGTAAGAACGTGCCCGCGGAATTCGGAACCCACCGATGAAACCATTGAGCATTGCCGTCGCGCTGTTTGGCCTTGTTGCGCTGATCCAGCCTGTCAAAGACATGAATGCCGGGATGGCCGTGCTCGGCGTTGTCGCGCTGATTGCCGCTTACACGACCTCTCGTTCGGCAACCATATCGAGCTTTCTCAAGATTTTCGTCGCTATCTTCTCAGTCGAGACGATCATCTTCGGGCTTGCGGTCGTCGCCGCTCGCGCCGGTTTGTGGCCGACATATTTTGCCGAGGAACTGCCGCCGGAGTCGCTGTCGCTCACGGTCGCGATCTTTTCCATCCTGGTCTATGTGGTTTCGCGGCTGCATACCGTCGAGCAGATCATGCGCATCGCCGATCGCTATTTCGACGCCGGCGATGTGGCGCGCGCCCGGATCTGGCCGTTTGCCGCCTACCAATCGCTGGAGCGGCGCATCGCCGCGGCGATGATCGTGTTCCTCGTCGTAATCAATCAGGCCGAGGTTGCCATCACCGTCCGGCTGAATTTCTTCAACCGCGCCTGGTTTGACGCCATTCAACAGCGCAATGAGACCGTTTTCTGGGAACAGCTTCTATTTGTATTCACGCCTTACGCTTTTCTCTACGTCGGCATGACGGTGGTTGAACTGTTCGTGCAGCAGATGCTGGTGCTGCGGTGGCGCACATGGCTGACCGATAATTTCGTGACGCGCTGGCTCAACAATCACAATCACTACCGGATCAGCCTGGTGTCGGGCCAGACCGACAACCCCGACCAGCGCATTTCCGAAGATATTTTCCGCTTCATCAACGGCGGCAATGACGGTTCCAACCAGACGTTCGGCCTTTACGATTTCTCCATCCTGTTGATCTCGACCGTCACGACGCTGGTGTCGTTTTCCATCGTGCTGTGGACGCTGTCGGCGTCGTTCACCTTTCCCGGCACCAGCGTCGCGCTCCCGGGCTTTCTGTTCTGGGTCGCCCTGATTTACGCGGCCGCGGGCACGCTGATTACGCATCTGATCGGGCGGCCGCTGATCAAACTCTATTTTCAGCGCCAGCACATGGAAGCCGACTACCGCTTCTCGCTCGCTCGGCTGCGCGAATACTCCGAGCAGGTCGCGCTGTTGGACGGCGAGGCCGCGGAGAAAAATCTGCTCGGCGGACGCTTCGCGGCGCTGATCGCCAATTATCTCGACGTGATCTACCGGCGCATGCGGGTGTGGGCATTTACCCAGTTCTTCGGTCAGGTTTCGCCCATCATCCCTTTCATCTTCACTGCGCCGTTCTATTTCGCCCGCAAGATTGAGCTCGGAACGATGACGCAGACCGCGGGCGCGTTCGGGCAGGTCGCCAACGCGTTGACCTTCTTCGTCAACTATTACATGTACCTTGCCGGCTTTAAATCGGTGGTCGATCGGTTGAACTCGTTCGACGTGGCGATCGACGAAGCGCAGGCGCTCGCCGGCGCCGGGCCGGCGCGCATCGCGGCCGCCGGTGGCAATGCGATCGGGCTCGACAACGTCGATCTCGCGCTGCCGGACGGCCGGCACGTCGTGAGCGCCCGACACGTCGAGCTAAGGGGCGGCGAGAGCGTGGCACTGACCGGCGCCTCCGGGTCCGGTAAATCGACACTGTTCCGCGCCATTGCCGGCATCTGGCCGTACGGAACGGGTCGCGTGAGCGAGCCCGCCGACCGCAAGATCATGGTACTGCCGCCAAAGCCTTACATTCCGATCGGCACGTTGCGCTCCGCGGTGACTTATCCGGCAGTCGCCGGCACCTATCGCGACGAGGACATCCGCGCTGCGCTCGCCGAGGCGCACCTGGGCGGACTCGTCGGTGAGCTCGATCGCGAGGAAGTGTGGTCCCAGCGGCTGTCGAGCGGCGAGCAGCAGCGGCTGTCGATCGCTCGAGCCTTGCTGCTGCGGCCCGATTGGCTGTTGCTTGACGAGTCCACCTCAGCGGTCGAGGAGAAACTCGAAGCCGAGCTTTACGCCGTGGTAGCGCAACGCCTGCCGGGCACGACAATCATCTCCATCGGGCATCGTTCGACCCTTGCCGGGCTGCACCGCCGCCATCTCGAACTGACCCCGGACGGCGATCGTTTCACGTTGCGCGAGGCAACGCCGGCCGAAGCCGCGGAGTAACGCATCAGTGTGATCCGACAGATTTAGAGACGGATGGTGCCTTCCACGAGGCGCGCATGCAGGGCGACATCGAGTGGCACAAAGGCCCGTCGCGCCGGATCGTCGAAATAGACCGCGTCCTGCGTTGCCGCAGGGTCGTAACCCTCGCGCACCAGTTCGTTCTTCTTGTGCTTGAAGGTCGCGGTGATTTCTATGCGATCCCTGATGCGCAGGAACAGCGGCCGCGCGTAAGCCGGCAGGCGGCTCGCCAGATGCTGACGCAACGCGGCAAGATCGAACGCACCATCGGCGACGATTGTCGCCATGCCCGCGGCGCCTTCGGCTCCGGGCACGGAGACGCCATACACGGTCGCCTCGATCACGCCCGGAAATTCCGCGATCGCTTCCGCGACCTCGGCGGTCGCGACGTTCTCGCCCTTCCAGCGGAACGTGTCGCCGATGCGGTCGACAAAATAAAAGAAACCGCTGGCGTCCTTTCGCATCAGATCGCCGGTACGGTACCAGGCATCGCCGCGCGCAAATACGTCGCGCAGGATTTTGCGCTCCGACTCCGCCCTGTTGGTATAGCCCTCGAACGCGGCGCCGTCGCCGATACGGCCGATGGCCTCGCCCGGCTCGTCGGTGGCGCAGCGCACACAGAAGCCGTCGGCGCCGCGCATCGGCCGGCCGGTGTCATGATCGAAGCGCACCAGCGCCAGCGGAAAGCGGTGACCGAGGAACGACGGCACACGGCCGATGGCGCCGACCTTGCCTTCAACGTTATAGAGCGAAAAATTTCCTTCGGTCGCAGCGTAAAATTCCAGTACGCGCGCAATGCCGAAACGTTCCTGGAATTGCCGCCACACGTCGGCGCGCAGCCCGTTGCCGCAGGCGAGGCGAAGCCGATGGGCGCGCTCGCGCGGATGATTCGGGGCGCGGACGAGATAGCGGCACAGCTCGCCAATATACTGAAACAGCGTGCAATCGAAATCGCAGATGTCGTCCCAGAATTTTTGCGCGGAGAATTTTTCGCGCAGCACGACGGAGCCGCCGTTCACCAGCACGGCCCCGGTCGCGACGACGCCGCCGATCGAATGATACATCGGCAGGCAATTGTACATGCGGTCGTCCGGGCCGCTGTTCATCAGGCCGGCGAACCAGAGGCTCCATTGCAGCAGCCGGTGATGACTGACATTGGCGGCCTTCGGCAGTCCGGTCGTACCCGAGGTGTAGATCAGGAGCGCGCGATCGCCGATCTGGGTGCCGCGGCGTTCGGCGGCGGACAACGCGCCGGCCGGGTAGCGTGCGATGGCTTGTTCGATCTGCAAGGCTTCTGCGCCGGAGGCGCCGTGCGGCCACAGTGCCGGTTGGCTCGCAAGGCGCGCGCGCGCAGTCTCGAACGCCTCGCTCAATTGCGCGGCGACGATGATATGTCTAGGCGCGGCCAAGTCGATGCAATGCGCAAGCGAGGGGCCGCGAAGCTGCGTGTTGAGGAGCGCCACGGCGCCACCCACCGCGGTGATGCCGAGCCAGATCGCCAGGTAATCGGGGCAGTTCGGCATCAAGAGCGCGATGGCGTCGCCCTTTGCGATGCCTTGGTCGAGCGCCCAGCGCGCATAGCGATTGGCGCGGGCGGCGAGGTCCGCAAAGCTCACGGTCTCGTGTGCGGAGATGAGGGCGGAGGCGGCGCCGCGCACCGACGCCCGGTCGGCGATGACGTCAAGCAAAAGCCGGTGTGGGTTACGGGCAATTGGCGCGGTCGCTTCCAGGGCGCGCACCCAGTCGCCGATGACGCTCTTAACGGGGCTTTCCTTGCCGCCGGTCTGCCGCAGCGTGCGATCTGTCTCAATCAAAGCCATGCGCGATGATCGCCCAATAAGATGAAGGTTCCGCTTCAAGATCAATAAGATTTAAATCGTTCTTTCGGTGATATCCGCCGCATTCTCGCAAAAGCAGCGGCGTTTGGCGCGATGGAAAACAATTAAGGTTATTTCTCTGGAACCGTGGCGGTCTCTTTGTTCGTATGCGACGCCACGGATAAGAAACCGAAACTCCTTACAATTGCGCCCATTGCCAATACATGGCGGGGAAGCATGAGACGCGAGACAATCGCTATCCACGGCGGCTATGAGACCGATCCGACCACAAAGGCCGTAGCCGTCCCGATCTATCAGACCGTCGCTTACGAATTTGACAGCGCCGATCACGGCGCCGCCTTGTTCAATCTCGAAGCGCCGGGCTATCGCTATAGCCGCATCAGCAATCCGACCACGCAGGTGCTCGAACGCCGCGTCGCCGCGCTTGAAGGTGGGCTCGACGCGCTGTGCGTCGCCACCGGTCAGGCGGCGATGAATTATGCGGTGCTCAATCTCGCCGAGATGGGCAGCAACGTCGTGTCGGTGCCGCAGCTTTACGGCACCACCTACACGCTGTTCGCCCATGTGCTGCCGAGCCAGGGCATCACGGTGCGGTTTGCCGAATCCGACCAGGCCGATGCGATCGAAAGGCTGATCGACGGCAAGACGCGCGCGATCTATTGCGAGAGCGTCGGCAACCCAGCCGGCAACATCTGCGACATCGAGGCGCTCGCCGCCGTCGGTCAGCGCCACGGCGTTCCGCTGGTCGTCGACAACACCGTGGCAACGCCGGTGCTGCTGCGCCCGATCGAGTACGGCGCCGATATCGTCATTCACTCGCTCACAAAATTCATGGGCGGGCACGGCACCACGCTCGGCGGCGCCATCGTCGACAGCGGCCGCTTCCCGTGGAAGGCGCATGCCGACCGTTTCCCGATGTTCTCGACGCCGGACGCCTCGTATCACGGCATGGTCTATACCGATCATTTCGGCGACGGCGCCTATATCGCGCGCTGCCGCAGTTTCTATCAGCGCACCACCGGCGCGGTGATCTCGCCGCTGTCGTCGTTTCTGCTGCTGCAGGGCATCGAGTCGGTCGCGCTGCGCGTCGAGCGCCACGTCGAGAATGCACGCCGTGTCGCCGAGTTTCTGCGCGCCGATCCCCGTGTTGCCTGGGTCAATTACGCGGGCTTTGCCGACAATCCCTATAACGCGCTGGCGCAGAAATATTTCGGCGGCCGCGCCTGCTCGCTGATGACGTTCGGCATCGCCGGCGGCCTCGAAGGCGGCAAGAAGTTCTACGACGCGCTCAAGCTGTTCAAGCGGCTGGTCAACCTCGGCGACTCGAAATCGCTCGCCTGCCATCCGGCTTCGACCACGCATCGGCAGATGTCGGCGGAGGAGCAGGCCAAGGCCGGCGTGCTGCCGGAAACGATCCGGCTGTCGATTGGCGTCGAGCACATCGACGACATCATCGCCGATCTCGACCAGGCGCTGGCGGTGGCGCATGCGCAGCGCTCGCCGCTGCTCGCTGCCGAGTAGGCGGTTCGAGGTACACGGGAAATAGGGCCGATGCCGCTCCTGCTCGATACCGCACAGTCTGCTTCCGTCCACGCGGTTCGTGGGGCGAGTTGCGTCAATATCGGTCTGGTCAACAACATGCCGGACTCGGCGCTTGAAGCGACCGAACGGCAGTTCTCCGATCTCATCCGTGCCGGCAGTCCCGACACCGTCGTGCGTCTGCTGCTGTTCGCTATCCCCGAAGTGCCGCGCGGCGATGCGGCCCGCCGCGACATGGCGGGCCGCTATCGCGATATCGCCGAATTGTGGGACACGCAGCTTGACGGCCTGATCGTCACCGGCAACGAGCCGAAATCGAAAAGCCTGAAGGACGAGCCGTATTGGCCGGCGCTGTCGCAGGTCATCAATTGGGCGCGCGTCAACACCTATTCGACGATCTGGTCGTGTCTCGCCGCGCATGCGGCGGTGTTTGCATCGGATGGCATCGAGCGCCGGCCGTTCGACGAAAAGCTGTCTGGATTGTTCACATGCGCGGCTGGGGAAACGCACCCGATGATGCGCGGCGTCAAGCTGCCGATGCAGATCCCGCACTCGCGCAACAACGATCTGCGCGAGCAGGACCTCAAGGCCGCGGGTTACCGCATCCTGACCCGCGCGCCGACCGCCGGCGTCGATACCTTCGCGCGCCAGGAAGGCAGCTTCCATTTGTTCTTCCAGGGGCATCCGGAATATGAGGCAACGTCGCTGCTGCGCGAGTACCGCCGCGATATCGGCCGCTTTCTGCGTGGCGAGCGCGACGATTATCCGGCTGCGCCGCAAAACTATTTCGATACCGAAGCAATGGCGTGGGCCGAGGCTTTCCGCGAACGCGCGCTTGCCGAGCGGCACGGCGACCTGCTCAAGAGCTTCCCGATGGGTGCGCTCGGGGTCGGCCTTGAAGCTGATCCGACCGGCGGCTGGCGCTCGGCGGCGGTTGCGATCTACGAGAATTGGTTCAAGTATCTGAAGGGCCGCAGGGCCGAGCAGCGCTCGCCGCTGTCGCTGATGCGGCGCGCCTGGCGCGACTGGCCGCAGACTGCCGCCCGGCATGCCGGCGATCCGGCGGCGACAGCGCGCTGACGAATTTTTAGCCTCACTGATACGGATGCGCGGCGCCGTTGCGCGGATGTCCAGAGCGCGCGGGCGCCATTTACGTTTTGTTTGCGACTGCGACGGCTAAATGACCCCGTAACACAGGGGGCATACCGTGTCACAGATCACCTTTGCTTCTCCCGCCGACGTCGACTTGTTGGACGATCCGATCCCACCCCACTGGGTCATCGCCGGAACGCCGCAGGCGCGCTCGCGCCGGCTCGCGGCGAGCGCGGACGGTACGTCTTCGACTATGGCGTGGTCGTGTACGGCCGGCCGGTTCAACTGGCACTACTCGGTCGATGAAACCCTCCACATCATTTCCGGCGAAGTGTTTGTCACCGACGAAAAGGGGCAGACCCACCGGCTCGCAGCGGGCGACATGGTGTTCTTTCCGGCCGGCACCAGCAGCGTCTGGAACGTGCCGAACTTCGTTCGCAAGATCGCGTTCTGCCGGCACAGCATGCCGCGTCCCGCCGGCCGGGCATTGCGAGTCTGGAATAAGATCGCACGCCGCCTGGGCGGCTTTCCGTCGGGTGCCGCGACCGGCGCCGCGCCGCGTCCGGTGAGCAGCGCCGATGCCGGCATCAGGGCAGGTGGTATCGCGGCCCCATAGCGGGCGCACCGCCGTTCCGTTATCGTCGTCCCGCAGCGCGCCCTACGGCGTGCGCTGTCGTGGCACGAAGGAACGGCCCATGCCCAAGACCGAAGGCGTTCTGCATTTCACCATTCCGGTGAAGAACCTTGACCGTGCGGAAAGCTTCTACACCGACCTGCTCGGCTTCGAGAAAGTCGGTCGCACCGACCGCATCGTTTTCCTGCGCGCGGGCGGCGACTTTTTCAATCTGACCTATTCGGCGAACCCGATCACGCTCAATGCCGAAGGCGAGCATCAGATTCATTCGGCGTTCCGCGTCACGCCTGAAATCTACGAACAGACGATCAAGACGCTGCCGCAGAAGGGCGTCGAGATTTTTAAGGAGGAAAACCGCGAGTCGGGCGTGTTCGTCGGACGCAGCGCCTATGTCCGCGACCCCGACGGTAACGTCATCGAGTTCATCGATCTCAAACGCGCACCTGCAAGGACGTAAAGAAAATGCCTCACAAACCGATCCGCCGCGTCGTCACCGGACACGACGGCAAGAATGTCGCCATGGTCATCCGCGAAGGCACAGCCGCCAACACCAAGCTGCCGCGAGACGGCGTCGCCTCGACGCTGATGTGGTGTACCGACTCGACGCCGGCCGACATCGGCATCGGTGAGAACGCGGAGGACATGGGCGCGCGCGTTCTCGGCACCGCGCCGCCGGAAAACGGCACGCGCTTCATCGTCATGGAATTCGGTCCCGGCATCGCCTCAGAAATGCATCGCACCGAAACCATTGACTACATTGCGGTGCTCGACGGTGAGATCGACATGGACATGGACGACTCCACCGTAAAGCTGCGCGCCGGTGACGTGATGGTGCAGCGCGGCACCAATCACGCCTGGATCAATCGCAGCAGCGCGCCGGCCCGGCTCGCCATCGTGCTGCTCGACGCCAAGCCGCTCGGCATCGGTCATCCCCGCGTCCGCGGCCAGCAGGCGAGGTAGTCGCATTATTCCCGGTCCAGAGGCCGCCCGCGGCTGCTAAGGCTTCGCCGCACCGGCTGACGCGGCAACGAGATCGCGCCACTTGCTCATGTCGGCGCCAATGCGCTGGGCAAGTCCTTCGGGCGACGACGACTCCGCGACAAAACTTTGCCGCAGCATCGCTTGGCGCATGTCGGCGGTGGCCAGGATTGAGACGAGCGCGCCGTTGAGCTTGCTGACGATCGCCGGTGGCGTGCCAAGCGGTGCCGCTATGGCGAGCCATAGCGCGACATCGAAGCCCGGAAAGCCCGACTCCGCCAGCGTCGGCACATCGGCGAGCGTGGCAAAGCGCTGCGCGCCGGTGGTTGCGAGCGCGCGCAGTTTGCCGGTGCGAATGAGCGGCACCGCGGGCGGCAGTGTCGAGACCTGCATGTCGACGCGGCCGGCGACCACGTCGAGTACCGCCTGCGCCGATGAGCGGTATGGAATCTGGTCGAGCCGGATGTTGGCTTGTTGCTCGAACAATTTCGCGGCCAAAAAGCCGAGGCTCATGGTGCCGAACACGGCGTTGCTCAGCGGCTGACGCTTTGCCTTGGCGAGCGCGACGAGTTCGGCGACGGTCTTCGCCGGCAAGCCGGGGAAAACCGCGAGCACGTAGGGCGAGCTGCCGAGGAGCGAGATCGGCGCGAAATTCTTCACCGGGTCGTACGACAGCTCCGGCGTGTACAGCTTGGCGATGACATTGGTGGTGGTCGATATCTGGCCGATCGTGTAGCCGTCGGGCGCGGCGCGGGCGAGATCGGCGATCGCGAGCGTGCCGACCGCGGCCGGCTGATTGACGATGACGAACTGCTGGCCGAATTTTTCGCCGAGCTTCTGTGCAACCAGCCGGCAGACATCGTCGCCGGCGCTACCGGCGGCTGCGGGAACGATGAAGCGCACCGGCCGCACCGGCCAGTTTTTGTCCGCGGCGCTTGCGGTCTGCGCACGGGCATTGGCGCTGGCGAGCAGGAGAGGGATCGAGCGGACAACGCTCCGGCGGCTGAAAGTCATGGTCAGATGCGTCCCCCTGCATAGCTCGCACACAGTTCATGCGCATCGGCGGTCTAAAGCAAGGGCGCAACGGTGTATGCTGCTGTGCTTAAGCGCCGCGTCTGTCTGCGGTGAAAGCGGGGAGGGATCGCGCCGATGATTATTGATTTTCACACGCACGTTTTTCCGCCGGAGGATTTCGAGACGTTCACCGGCACCGGCTTTCACAAGAATGTCGGCGCCAAGAAAGGCCGGCCGCCGGCCACCATCGAGAACGTGCTGGAGGCCGCCAAGATCGGGGGCGTCGATATTTCGGTCATTTCCAATCCGATCCACAATCTCCGCGACATGGACCGGGCGCAGCAGCTCGAACGCTGCCAGCGGCAGAACCGCTATAACGCGCAACAGCAGAACAAGTACCCGGGACAAATCTACGGCATGGCCTCGATCGTGCCATATGGCGGCGATCCGTTCCTGCGCGAGTTCGAGCGCGCGGTGAAACAGGACGGGCTCAAGGGAGCCTGGATTCTTTCCAGCCTGCAGGGCAGTTACCCGGACGACGACGACGCGTTTCCGTTCTTTCAGCTGGCGTGCGAACTCGATGTGCCGGTCGTGATCCACCCGCCGTCGGTCGGCTTCGGCGAGGAGCGCATGCGCGATTATCGGCTGGCGTCGTCGGTCGGTCGGCCGATGGACGGTGCGCTCGCGGTGGCACGCATGATCGTGCGCGGCGTGTTCGAGAAGCTGCCGAAGCTCAAGGTAATGGCGACTCATCTCGGCGGCGGCATCTGCGAGATGATTGGCCGCATGGACTACGCTTACCGGCTGCAGGACGAGTGCTTCTTTCTCGGTACCTATGAGCCGATGCTGATCAAGCACCAGCCGAGCCACTATCTCAAAATGCTTTATCTGGAATCCACGTCGTACTGGGTGCCGGGCGCACGCTGCGCGTTCGAATCGGTCGGCGCCGATCATTTCGTGTTCGGCACCGATTCGCCGCCGCTGTTCGTCCTGAAAAAAGAAGGCGTCGAGCTGATCGAGAAAATGGGGCTGTCGACGGAAGACAAGAACAAGGTCTACTACGAGAACGCGAGGAAGCTGTTGAAGCTATAAGCGGCCGCGATCTGAAGCGCGATACGTTAGAGCGACGCCGCAGCCCCGCTTCGCGAAGCGAAGCGGGGAGAGAGGGGTGAACCTGGCGGGCCGGTTCAGTTGAAGTTTGGCGTGCCGTTGACCAGTTTGCTGAGCACCATGGCCCGGTTCTGAATCCGGTGGGCGAGGATGCTGTTACCGCGTCCTTCGTTGGCCAGTTTGAAGAGCTCGAGACGAAGCTGCCCGATCTCGCGTTCGATGCGAAGCACCTCGCGGGGCGACAAGGTTTTCAGGCGGACGGTGCGGAGCTTGCCGATCGTCTTGATCGTTTTGGTGTAGCGCCAGTGCATGTGGTGGTCGCCGTCATGCCGGCCGATCACCGTCGGCGGCTGGCTTGTCTTGCCCATGTTGCCGCTCATGTTGGCCCCCATGTTGCCACCCATATGGCCCATGCCGCCGCCATGCGCGAAGGCCGGAGCAGAGGCGAGCAGCAAAACAGCGGCTGCAACAATGTTGATTGCGAATTTCATGACACGTCTCCTTGTCGGTCGGTACGGCGCCTTGAGGGAAAGCCGCCGCGGGACCATCCCGCGGCGTGTTGACTTCCGTGCACCGTCGATGGCGTCTCTCTGACAAGGATTCCCGCGGGTGGTTGTGAGAAATCTCACAGCCCGAACTAACGTGAAGCAATGATGAGGCCGCGTTCGCGCGATGGGACGTTGCTCTAAAACTCCACGACCGCGCCCATGGTGACGTGTGCGGGTGCCAGCGCCTGTGCCAGGCCTGGAAGCTGCGTGCGATCGCAGAAGGCGGGGATGATCGTCTTCGGCCGTACGGCCGCAGCGAGCGCGATAACATCAGACAAGCGCGGATGCACGTTCCAGCGCAAAAATTGCGCGCGGCGATTTTTGATCAGGCGGTCGGCGGGCGTATCCGGCGCGCGGTAGCCGGTGAACACAATCGCGGGCTCGGCGGTGCGCGCCCAGCGCTCCAGCAAACTTTTGGTGGCGCCCGAAGTGCCGTCAGCGGATGCCGCCAGCATGATGCCGCGCGGTTCCTCGATCGGCTTGGCGGCGATGGCGATCGCCTTGATGTCGTCGCCGGCTTCCGCCCGCAGCGACGTCTCGTCGGTGCTGGCGAGGTGCCGCAGTGCCTGCGCCATCGCCGTGTCGACAAAAATATCGGTGCGGCCGTAGCGCAGAGCCTGGAGCGCGAGTTCGGGGCCGCGGCCGTTGGCCGGCACCGGCAGCAACAGCGGCCCGCGCTCGGCGAGTGGCGCAAGCGCGTTCCAGCAGTCGCCGAGGGTCTTTTGGTAGGTGCCGTAGGAGCAATCGACCAGCGCAACAGCCGCCCGTTTGAGCGGCGGATCGTAGGCGTACAGGATCGATTCCGTTGACCAGTCGCCGGTGTAGAGCAGGCCGCCGGCAATGGCGAAATGCAGCCAGACGCCGCCCGGCGCATGGCCGTTCCGGCCGGTCGAAACTTCGATGCCCAGGATCTCGCCCGTGCCGCCGGCCGGCAGCGGTCGCACATTGATCCCCTTGGCTAAGTCCTCGGGCAAGTCGCGGGCGACAATGGCGGTGGCGTAGACCGGCGGATTGCCGAGCTTTTGCAGGAGCGGCAACCCGCCGACGTGGTCCTTGTGGCCGTGGCTGAGGACGAGCGCGTCAACCGGGCCCAGCCCCGCGACATCGGGCAAAAGCCCCGGCGGCGGCCCTTCGCCGAGGTCGAGCATGATGCGCCTGCCACCCGTTTCGAGCAAAAAGCAGGCCGGTCCCTTGGCGCCGACTCCCGAAATGAGCCGCAACGTGTCGGTTTTTGCGCTCACAAGGGGCTTCCTTTGGCTGGCGAGGCTGCGTTCGGCATCCCACATTGACAAGCGCAGGCCGCCTCCTTATTCAACCGCTTCCCCAGGAAAAGCGCCATGAAAGTCCGTAATTCGTTGAAATCTTTGCGCGGCCGCCATCGCGACAACCGCCTCGTCCGGCGCAAGGGCCGCGTCTACGTCATCAATAAGACCCAGCGCCGCTTCAAAGCGCGTCAGGGCTAGCCTGCGTTCGCGGTGGGTTACGCCGCTTCGCGGCTTAGCGGCCCACCATGCCACGCCCAATTACGCCGCATTGTTCACGTCTCTTTGAGCACTATTCGGGCTTGTTGCCGGGCAACAGGTGAATAGAATCCGGAGTCATGACGCTGCGATTCCTCCACTTCTCTGCTTTGGCGCTGGCCGCCGTTTTGGCCATTCCGTTTGCCGCCTCGGCACAACAGCACCAGCATCCGGACCGGCGCGCTGGCCCGAGCTGGGCGCATCCGCCGCGGAAACTACCGCCGGTCGCCCACGGCGACCCGATGAGCGACCTCAACACCTTGTTCGCGGCGCTGAAGATCGCGCCCGACGGACAAAGCGCCAAAGCGATCGAGCAGCGCATCTGGGCGGTGTGGATGGTCTCCGGCAGCGATACCTGCAATCTCCTGATGGGGCGGGTGAAGGCGGCGACCGAAGCCAAGGACTACGATCTCGCGCTTAAGCTTCTCGACGCCGTGGTGGAGATCAGGCCCGATTATGTCGAGGGCTGGAACCAGCGTGCCACCATCTATTATCTGAAAGACGATTACGGCCACGCCATCGCCGATATCGGCCAAGTGCTTAAACGCGAACCGCGCCATTTCGGCGCGCTGTCGGGCTTGGGCGTCATCTTGCAGGAAATTGGCGACGACAAGGACGCGCTCAAGGCCTATCGCGACGCGCTCCAGATCGATCCTCACCTCGAAAATATCCCCGACGTGGTGAAGGAGCTGTCGGTCAAAGTCGAGGGCCGGGATATCTGACGCGGCTGCCATGCTCCGCGACGGCGGAGTCATCGCTCCCTCAATGATTGCGATCATTATCATCTCCGCGCTCCTTTGCGCTGGCGCCGTCGCAACGCTGATCGGCGCGCGCATGATCGAGAAGCGCTACCCGCCGCGCGGGCGCTGGGTCTTGGCCGGCGGTCTGCGCCAGCACGTTGTCGAGCTCGGTGCGGAGTCGGCCGGCAAGCCGCCGATCGTTTTGTTACACGGTGCCGGCTGCAATCTCGAAGATCTGCGGCCGATTGGTGAACGGCTGGCCGCGGCGCATCACGTGATCCTGGTCGACCGGCCAGGACAGGGCTGGAGCGAGGGCGGAAGCCGCGCCACGTGTTCGCCCGCCGCGCAGGCCGCGATCCTGCGCGATGTGCTCGACCAACTCGGCGTGGCGCGCACAGTTCTCATTGGACATTCCTGGGGCGGCACGCTCGCGCTGGCGTTCGCACTCGATCATCCGGATCGCGCCGCGGGACTGGTGCTGCTGGCGCCGCCAACGCATCCGCATCTGCACCGGCTGACATGCCTCTATGGCGCGCTGTCGCTGCCGCTCGCCGGTTGGGTATTTGCGCGTACTGTCGCGTTGCCGTTGTCAGCGGCAGCGCTGCCGGCAGGCGTGCGGGGCGCGTTCATTCCGCAGACGCCGCCGCCTGGCTATCTCAAGCGCAGCGCCGCATGGCTGTTGCTGCGACCGCGGGCGTTTCTCGCCAACGCCCGCGACGTCGCCGGCCTGCATGGCGTTCTCGCCGCGCAGTCGCCGCGCTACAGCGCCTTGCGCGTGCCCGCTGTTGTCATCATTGGCGACCGCGACGCGGTGGTCCCGCCGCAATCGCACGCGATGGCGTTTGCCGACGCCCTGCCGGGCGCCAAGCTCGTGCTGCTACCCGGTGTGGGCCACATGCCGCATCATGCGCAGCCAGAGCGGATCGTCGTCGAGATTGAGGCGTTGGTTGCACGCTGCGAAGAGTGAGCGGCGGAAAGCGAGTTCTATTCGCTCCTCACTACTCTCCTTCGCGTTGATCGCCGACAAACGCCACCCGCATCATGTTGGTGGCGCCGGGCGTGCCGAGCGGGACGCCAGCGACGATGATGATACGCTGGCCGGCCTTGGCAAAGCCTTCTTTGAAGGCAAGGCGGCAGGCGCGTTCCACCATGTCGTCCTGGTCATGCGCGTCCTCAGCGATGACGCAGTGGATGCCCCAGACGACCGACAGCTTACGGCCCGCGGCGACGATCGGAGAAATCGCAACGATCGGACATTGCGGCCGCTCGCGCGACACCCGCAGCCCCGTCGAACCCGACGAGGTCCAGCACATGATGGCAGCCAGGTCGAGCGTCTCGGCGACTTGCCGGGTGGCCGCCGCGATGGCGTCAGCGCTGGTGTGCTCCGGCTCGGTATGCAGCACGTGCAGCGTCGACAGATAGTTCGCGTCTTTCTCGACCTGCTCGGCGATGCGGTTCATGGTCGCCACCGCCTCGACCGGATATTGCCCGGCGGCGGATTCCGCCGACAGCATCACCGCGTCGGCGCCGTCGAAAATCGCGGTGGCGACGTCGGAAACTTCGGCGCGCGTCGGTACCGGGCTCGCGATCATCGATTCCAGCATCTGGGTCGCGACCACGATCGGCTTGCCGGCCTTCCGGCAGGCGCGCGTCATGTCCTTCTGCACGCCGGGAACGCGCTCCAGCGGCATCTCGACACCGAGATCGCCGCGCGCCACCATCAGCGCATCGGCCAATTCGAGAATGTCGTCGAGCCGCGCCACCGCTTGCGGTTTCTCGATCTTGGCCATCACCGCGGCGCGGCCGCGCGTGATCTTCTTGGCCTCGGCAATATCCTCCGGGCGCTGGATGAATGACAGCGCCACCCAGTCGATACCGGCGTCGAGGGCTGCCTCGAGATCGGCAATGTCTTTGGCCGTCATCGCCGCCAGCGGAATAACGGTGTCGGGCAAGCTGACGCCTTTGCGATTCGACACTCTGCCGCCGACGTCAACACGAGCGACAATCCGCTGCGGGGAAGTCTCGTTGGCCTGCAGGCGCAGCTTACCGTCGTCGATGAGCAGCACATCGCCCGGCTTGATGGCGGCGAAGATTTCCGCGTGCGGCAGGTATACGCGCGTTGCGTCGCCCGGGGTGGGGTCGGTGTCGAACACGAACTCCTGACCCTTGTCGAGGTTGGCGGCGTCGTCCTTGAAGGCGCCGAGCCGCAGCTTCGGACCTTGCAGATCGACCAGAATGCCGATCGGCCGGTTTTGCTCGGCCTCGATTGAGCGGATCGTAGCCACAAGCTCGCGCATGCCGTCGTGGCTGGTATGGCTCATGTTGATGCGGAAGACGTCGGTGCCGGCGGCAAACAGTTTGCCGATGACCGCACGTTCGCCCGACGCCGGCCCAAGCGTTGCGACGATTTTGGCCCGCCGCTGCCGCCTCATCGGCCCTTGCTTCCGGGCGCCGGCGACCGCGTCGCCGGATTGGTCGGTACCGGCGTTCCGCCGCTGCCGGACGGCGGAATGGCATTGAGCGGATTGCCGGCAGGCAATGGTTTTGCGGCAGGTTGCTCCGAGGTTTCGGTGAGCTGCACCGTCCAGGTCGACTGCTCGCCGGTATCGACTTCAAAAAAGCCGGTGCGGTCGTAGCCGCGCGCCAAACAATTGGCGATGCCGCGGATGGTGAACTCCTTGTCGCGCGTACACATGAAGGCTTGGCCCATCCACTCGCCGCCGCGATCGTAATCGACCGCGTAGACGTAATAATAACGCGCGACCAAATTGCCCTTAAGGACGGTTTCGCAGCTTCGTGCCGGCAAGTTCCACCAGCCTTCCGTCGTCCAGCCGTGCGCATCCTTATAGCCGATGGCAACGCCGACGCGGCTCGCCGTATTGTTGCACAGCCGGAAATTGGCCTCCGCCGGGCGCACCGACGCAGTCAATCCGAGCAGTGTAAACGCGCACAGCAACAGCGCGCTGACAGCCGCCTTGGTAATAATCCCCTGCCTCATCGCCGGTTCAGCTTCCACATCAGGGCGACAGGCTGTCAACAACGATAGCGCGAAAGTCGGTCACGTTGGTGAATGTTGGGCCGGGCCGAAACAGGCCGCCGATGGCATTGAAAAACCCCGTAGAATCGTTGTCGGCGAGAAACGCGGCGGGATCGAGGCCGGCGGCCCGGGCTTGGGTCAGTGTGGCCGGCTCGACAAAGGCCCCGGCCGGGTCGTCCGGACGGCCGCGGCCGCCATCGGTACCGTCGGTATCGGCGGCGAGCCCGAAGATGCCGGGGGCGCCTCGGAGGTGGATGGCAAGCGCCAGGGCGTATTCCTGATTGGGACCGCCTTGGCCTTGGCCGCGCAGCGTGACGGTGAGTTCGCCGCCAGACAGGATGGCGATGCGACGGCCCTGCGCGGCGTAGTTGCGGGCGAGCGCGGCATGTTCGGCGGCGACCTCGCGCGCCTCGCCTTGCAGGCGGTCGCCGAGGATCACGGCGGCATAGCCGGCGGCTTCGGCCCGCGCCTTGGCGGCGGCGAGCGCGTCGGCCGGCCGGGCGACAATCCGGTAGGCGGTGTCGGCAAAGACCGTATCACCGGGCTTCGGCGATTCATTGTTCGGATCGTCGAGTGCGCGCTGGGCGGCGTCGGGCAATGCGAGCCGGTATTTCTGGACGATGGCGCGGGCGTCCGCGAGCGTGGTCGGGTCGGGCACGGTCGGCCCGGAACCGATCACGGAGGGATCATCGCCCGGCACATCGGAAATCGACAGCGTCGCGAGCCGGGCCGGGTGGGCGCGCAACGCCAAGCGGCCGCCTTTGATGCGCGAGAGATGTTTGCGCACCGTGTTGATCTCGCCGATGTTGGCCCCGCTGCGGAGCAGCGCCCGCGTCACGTCCTGCTTTTCAGCAAGCGTGAGGCCCGGCGCCGGCGCGATCCAGTTGGCTGAAGCGCCCCCTGACAGCAGCACCACAACGAAATCATCGGCGCCGGCGGCTTCGGCGAGCTTAAGCGCACGTTCGGTGCCGGCGAGCCCCGGCTGGTCCGGCACCGGATGCCCCGCCTCGACCACCTCGATATGGCGGGTCGGCCGGGCGTAGCCGTGGCGCGTGACAGCGATACCGGCGAGGCGCTCCGTGGCGATGCCGCGGGCGGTCATTTGGGCGAGGTAGTGCTGTTCGGCCGCTTCGGTCATCGACCCCGCTGCCTTGCCGGCCGCGAGCAGAATGAGTCGCCCGGCCCGCGGGAAATCGGGCAGATTCGCCGGCAGACATCGGCTTGGATGGGCCGCCGCGACCGCGGTGCGGAACAACGATTCGAGCAGATCGCGCGGCGGTAGGGTCATCGGCACGTACGCATTGAGTTATGGCAGGAACGCATCGCGGCCTCTATGTTTGGCATGATTACCACGGCCGCCGCATTGGCGCGCGGTGTCGCGTCTGGCCGGTCTTGGCCGGTTCCCGCATCGGCCGTTCATGCTTTGGGAGAACATCATGGTGTCCGACGAAAAGACCCGTACCGAACTCGAAGCCGCCGTTTACCGGCGCCTGGTGCAGCATCTGCGCGAGCGCACCGACGTGCAGAACATCGATCTGATGAATCTCGCCGGGTTCTGCCGCAACTGCCTGTCGAACTGGATGAAGGACGCGGCCGACGCCAAGGGCCTGCCAATGTCCAAGGACGAGAGCCGCGAAATCGTCTACGGCATGCCGTTCGACGAATGGCGCGCGAAATATCAGAAGGATGCGTCGCCGCAGCAGAAGGCGGCGTTCGAAAAAGCAAGCCAAAAACATTAGGTGCGCGGCCGTTTCATTGTCGCCCTGTGCGTTGCGTGGATGAACGTGCGCGCGGCTTGATTTCTGCCTCCGCAATTCCGAAACCTCACGATGGTTTTCGGCGACACGTCCTTCACCGGAAACCGGATTCGGCGCTTGCCGGAATCTTGCGTTTTCATCGTGAGGAGTGCCCGATGGCCAATGCCGCCGTTCGTGACGACCAGCCCGCCCACCGCTTCGCCAAGGAGCAGCTCAAGGCGCTGGTCGAGCGCGTCGAACGACTTGAAGAAGAAAAGAAGGCGATTGCCGACGATATCCGCGACGTCTACGGCGAGGCCAAGGTGAACGGCTACGACATCAAGGCACTGCGCACCGTGGTGCGGCTGCGCAAGCAGGACGTCAACGAGCGCAAGGAGCAGGAGGCAATTCTCGAGACCTACCTGCACGCGCTCGGCATGCTGCTGGAGTAGGAGCCGTCATTCCGGGGCGCGGTCGCAGTCCGTGTCCCGGGCTCCAAGATCCCTGCGTGCTCGGGCTGATAAGAATTCCAAACCTACTGTGGCGGGCTTCCTCGATTCGCGAGGCCCGGCATGACGCGCGTTATCGCAGAGCGGTGTGAGTGCGGGACTGCGCGCGCGACTGCGCCTGCTTGTAGGTCACAGTGGAGATGACACCGACAGCGGGGCCGCTGAAATGATCGGCGCTCAAGTCCGGATTAGGCTCAGGCCCGAACGTCATGACGACCGATTGTGCCGGCTTTTCCACGAGATCGCCCAAGGCGCGATAGTTTTCTGCGCCCAGCATCAGCGCAGTCATGAAGTGGCGCACGTCAGGCGACACCAGCACGGCGTCAAGCCATGGATTGTCGAACCGCAGGCCTTGCAGCTCGTTCGATCCGCCGTTCGGCCGTGCCGCCACGATAGCTGAGGTGGGTTGATCGGCCGCGCGCTTCACGGCGATCGTGGTGCCGACCTGCGGTCGCGGCAATTGCGCCTGCGCGACATGAACGGGCGTCGGTCGCGCCGCAGCTCTAGCCGGCGGCGTTTCCTGTCCTGTCTGCCGCGCATAGGCGAGTGCGAGTTGCGGTGGCACGCGATCCGCGAACGCGCCGGGCCACGGCGTAATCGCGCCCGTCATATCGGCGCTGGCAAGCTGCAATGTGCGCTGTCCGTCGCCCTTGCCGGCGGCGGCTGGCGCGTCGCTGGCATCCGCGGTGGTGGCAACAGCGGGCTGCGGCGAGGCAGCCGGCGCGTCGGGCGTCGTCGTGTAGGAAGCGGTCTGGTAGACGGCACCGCCACTGGGGCTTGGTGCCGGCGCAGCGGCGGCGATGGCCGCCTGTTGGCGCTTCCGAGCGGCTTCCAGCTGGAGCGCGGCGAACAGCGAATTCATCGGCGCGACGGTTGCGGGCGCGGAGGCTAGTGACCAACCGGTAGCTTGCGCCGGCGCGGGGGCAGGCGCTGCTTCCGCCACGCGTGCCGGCGCCGGAGTGGCGTGCACCGGGGCCGGTGCGGCGGCGCGCACTGGGACGCCCGCCGGGACGATTGGCGTGCGGCTGGTGTCGCTCGCCAGCACGATGTTCTCGTCGAGGCCCTCATCACGGGCCTCTTCGCTCCAGGTCGCGGTCGGGTTCTGGCCGCGCTTGCGCAGATCGGCCATGGCGACC
>Ga0265339_10000127_pt1 | contig 63237 bp, 96 predicted proteins | sample 4CB219metaG_FD_202085 | JGI IMG/M metagenome (GOLD analysis project Ga0265339, IMG submission 202085) | Rhizosphere microbial communities from Carex aquatilis grown in University of Washington, Seatle, WA, United States - 4-CB2-19 metaG | ecosystem: Host-associated > Plants > Roots >... | reverse complement strand
TTCGTTCCGTGCAAGGGAGCCCTGGGCTTTTGGAAGGTGCCGGCGGACGTGCAGGCGCGGATTCGGGAGGCGGCATGAAGGCTCTCCGCTTCATCTCCGCCTTGGTGCTCGTTCGCATCGCGGACCGCCTCGACACCGCGGCGCTCAAGCTTGCGACGAAGGCCGTCGGCGAGGATCGGATTTGCCACGTAGGCAACGGCATGGTCTCCGTATCGGAGACCTGCGAGCGCTGCGCCGGCAAGGGCTACCACCACGGGTTCGGTGAGGACGGCGTCGATCCGGACTGGTGCGATACGTGCGGCGGCTCCGGCTCGGTGACGCTCGACCTGACGCTCGACGACGTCTTCGACATGGTCCGCTCGCTGTGGTCGAAGGACGACGAGGAGGAGAACGCAGAGCGCCTCGAGCGGGCGCGGAGGATTGCGGCGTGAGGGAAGGCACGATCGAGGCGCTCAAGTCGGGACGCTTCCGCGCGCGGAAGATCGATCCGAGCACCGGGAAGTACCGCGGCATCGGCACGTTCGACACCGAGCGCGAAGCGGAGCTCGCTCTCGCGAAGCCCTTCCCCGTGAAGGGCAAGGGTCCGCTACTTGAATCGCTGTGGGAAGGCTTCGAGAAGCGTCGCCGGACACGCGACAAGGACAACGAGGGGAATGTGTGGGCGCTCTATGTCGAGCAGCATCCCATCGCGAAGATCCCCATTCGTTCCCTGAGCAAGCGCCACGTGCGCGATTGGCTCCTTTGGTTGCAGGACAAGGGACTCGCCGCGCAAACGCGGCGCAACGCGCTGAACATCCTCCGACAAGTTTTGAAGGACGCCGTCGAGGACGAGCTGCTCGACGAGAACCCAGCGCGCGACGTGCGCGTCGCGAAGGCGGACGACGCTCGCTCTGATGACCCGTGGCATGTCGCGATGCCGGATCAACAGCTCGCGCTCCTTGAAGTCGTCGAGGCCGAGGAATGGCCGGCGGTAGCCGCCGCGCTCGGGCTCGGTCTGCGCAACTCCGAACAGTGGCGCTTGACCTGGGACGACGTCGACTTCGACGCACTGCAGGTGACGATCCGCTACTCACGCGACGGCAAGCCGACGAAGACGGGCCGCGTGCGCCGTCTTCCGTTGTTCGGTCTCGCGCTCGAAGCGTTCCGAGCCGCGGAGCGCGCGCGCAAGGGCAAGTGCGACGCAGTCTTCCCCGCACCGCGCACGAACGATCGTCGCGCCGATTCGAGCTTCCCCACGCACTGGAAGGACTGGGTCAAGTCGGCCGGCCTCGCGGATGACTTCCGCTGGTACGACCTCCGGCACACGTGCGCGACATCGCTGCTCGCCGGCTGGTGGGGCCCGGCGTGGACGCTGCCGGAGATTCAGAACCTTCTCGGTCACGCGAGCATCAAGACGACCGAGCGGTACGCGCACTTCCTCAACGAGACGTTGCGAGGAGCGGCGGCGCGGACCGTGGAATTCCACGATGGAGACGCCGCCGCGTCTAAGTATCGAGCCACCTTCGAGATTCGAACTCGAGACCTACGGTTTACGAATCCGGCACACCTCGAAGGATTCTCGGGACTTGCAGTCGAGGAATTCCACCGGCGTTCCACGGCGCGGGATGACCGGCTCGGGGCCCTCGTCCGCGAGGCGACCAGCGTAGCTTACCGGGCGGGGAAGAGCCCCCTCGCGAAGGCGCGGCTTCATGAACTGGTCCGGGAGGGCGGGCTCCTGCTCGAGGGCGCCCCCGTCGCCCCGTCGGCTCGCCTTGTCGGGGGCCGCCGATAGTGAGCGCCCTCGACGTCCACCTGCTCCGACTCGCCCGCCGCCGCGGCTGGCTCATCCCCGTCCGCTCGCGGGGCGTGCCACCGCGGGACCGCTGGCCCCTGCCCTTCGTCGTCGAGACGGAGTTTCTTCGCGAGCTCTTCCCGCGGGCGCGGGTCGCCGACCTGGTCCGTACGGTTGCCATCCACCGCGCACGCGTTCGTGAAGCGCTGAACGCCCCCGTCGAATTCGCGAAGGCGGTGCGGCGATGACGGGTCGCCTCCCCTCGACGCTCCTCGGCGCGCTCCGCTCCGAGGTCGAGATCCGGGAGCACCGGCTGAGCTACTACGCGGGCCGCTCGACGCTCCAGCCATGGGAGCGGAAGCATCGCAAGGAGTACGCGCTCGCCCTCGCGGCCGCGCGCCGTGAGCTCGAGGCCTTCGAGGCCGGCATCCCCCCGCGGGTCATGCCGGGCGCGGACTCGCACGAGCTGCTGAAGAGCCCGGCGGGCCTCCCGCTCTGCCGCTGGTGCGAGACCGAGTGCGCGTCGAAGCGACGGACGTTCTGCGGCGAGGCCTGCGTCCACGAGTGGAAGCTACGGAGCAACGCCGGCTATGCGCGCCGCAAGGTCTGGGAGCGTGACGCCGGCCAGTGCGCGCTCTGTCCGGCCGTCGTCGGGATGCACGGCGCTTGGGAGATGGACCACGTCGTACCGGTCGCGGAGGGCGGCGGGTGCTGCTCGCTCGACGGGCTCCGCACGTTGTGTCGGCCGTGCCATCGCAGGGTAACCGCGGAGCTCGCGGGGCGGCTCGCTGAACGTCGGAGGGCCTCTTGACCGCCCTCGTCCTGCTCGCCCTCGTCTTCGCGTTCGCGGGAGGTGTCTCGTGGTCGTGAGTCTCTGGCGTTGCCGGTTGTGTAATGCGATCGAGACGGGCCCCGCCACGCACGCGACGCCCGAAGCGGAGATCGACGCGCGCATCGCGGCGCCGACGAAGGCCGCGCGCATCTCGCGGCACGTCTGCAAGGGCGGTGCGCACGGAGTGACGGACCTCGTCGGCGCGACCGACATCACGGAGGAAAGCGAATGAGATTCGACGACGGCTACACCTACGAACCACGGCGCCGGCCCTTCGCGGTCCGGCGTCCCGGCTCACCGATGGCGCCCGAGCCGGGTCCGTTCCCGCTTGCACGCGCGGTCGTTGCCGCTGGCCTGCTCGGCGCGCTCGTCGCTGCCGACCTGGCGGTCGAGGGCGCGCTCGTGCTCGTGCGCCTCGACGAGGCCCGCCGCGAGCAATGGGCGAAGGACGGGAGCACGCTCGAACAGCGCTTCTGGCTCGGCGTCTACCAGTGCCTCGAAGCGCCCGCATCGCTGTTGCGCAAGGGCGCGCTGTACGCGATCGGCAAGGCCGGCGAGGCGACGGATTGGGGTGAGCATCCGGCTCCGAGCACGGAGGTGGCGTGGTGACCGCCTCGTCCGCTGCAATCCTCGTAGTGCTCCTCCAGCATCCCGCGTGGGCGGACCGTCACGCGACGAGCGAGCAGCGCGAACGTGCGCTCGCTCCTGTCGCTATCGCGATTGCTGAAGCGTCGCGCGACACCACGGACGCCGCGCTGCTCGTCGCGCTCGGGCTGCACGAGAGCGGATTCGCCAGTGGCGTGGTGCATGGCGTTTGCCGCGCGGGTGAATGTGACGGCGGGAAAGCGCGCGGAAGCTGGCAATTGCATCAGAGCGCGTGCCGCGAGGCGTGGGCGCTCGACGCAGGCACGGACGGGTCGATCGCCGCGGAGGCGCGGTGCGCGATCCGCCAACTCCGGTATCACGGCTGGCGCTGTCGCGAGCACGCGCTCTCGCCGACCGTAGGCGCTTTCTCGGGCGGCGCCTCGTGCCATTGGCTCGGCGCCGAGGCTCGCGTCAGGACCGCTCGCCGCATCGTCGTCGAGCTCCGGCGCGCGGAGGCGTCGGGATCATGAGCGCTGCATGGGACATGTTTTTCGATCGCTCCGAGGCCGAGATGCTCGCGAGTGGCGCGCGCGGCCTCTATCTGAGCGAGCTCCACGAGATCCGGCGGACGTTCGCGGAACGCTGCCGCGACGGGGTTGTCACGCTGCTGCCGAAGACAGAGCCGACCGAGTCCGTTCCGCAAACCTCTGAGGTGCGCTCGTGATCCCGACCATCATCGAGTCGCCGTTCAAGGGCGAGACCGGCTCTGACGAGGAGTACGCGCGGAACGTCCGCTATCTCGATCGCTGCATCCGCGATTGCCTGGACCGCGGCGAGACGCCCTACGCCTCGCACAAGATGATTCCGGGCGCGCTCGACGACCGGATCCCGGAGGAACGAGCGCTCGGCATCGCCGCCGGGCTCGTGTGGCGCCGACTCGCGCACAAGCGCGTCTTCTACATCGATCACGGGATGTCGCCGGGCATGACGGCCGCGATGGCCCTCTACGAACGTGAACACCTGACCTACGTGACCCGTAGCATCGGAGCGGAACCATGAAGGAAGGCGATGCCCTCTTCGCCGTCAGCCCACCCGCGGGGTTGCCGCTCGTGTTCCGGACGCGCGTCGGCGCGGTCCAGCACCTCGAGTGTCTCGAGGACTTCGTGCGCGCGCGCTGCTCGCTGCTCACGCTGCGCGTGGAGCGCGTTGAGGCCGGCGCGCGGGACGCGCGAGACGAGGCGCCGACATTGAGAGACGCGAGCGTCGCGCCGCTCACCGACCGGCCGCTCGCGGTCGAGGATTTTGCGGCGCTCGTACACACCGAGGAGACGGACCCAAATGGCTGATGGGAGCGATGCGCCGAAGCGCCGGAAGATGCCGGCGCAAAAGCCGAGTGAAAGCCGCCAGGACTACGGCACGCCGTGGGAGGTCATCGACGCGGTCGAGCACCGATTCGGCAAGCTCGAGTTCGACCTCGCGGCGAGCGACGACAACTGCGTCGTGCGGAACGTGAACGGCGGCCGGTCCAAGCAATTCTTCTCGGCGCACGAGGATGCGCTCCATCAGGAATGGCGTCACCTCGGTGGACTGCTCTGGCTCAACCCGCCATTTGATCGGATCCCCGAGTTCGCCGCGAAGTGCGCGCAGGAAGCGTCGCCACGGTGCCGCATCATCATGCTCACGCCGGCGAGCATCGGGACGAACTGGTTTTGGGAGCACGTTCGGCCGCACGCGATCGTCTACGCGACGGATCGCATTCGCTTCGTCGGCGCAAAGGACTTGTATCCGAAGGATTTGATGTTCTCGGTCTACGACGGCGCAGCTACCGGCTTCGGTCGGTGGCGCTGGACGAAGGAGCTCGAGAAGCGATGACAGAGGTCGACACTCTCCTCGCCCGCTCCCGCCGGCTCATGGTCGGCGCGCGGGCTGACGTCGCGAAGGCCTGGCGCGCGCTCGGGTTGCAGGCGGGAAGGAGGGTGGCTTGAAGAACGTTGATCGCGCGCTTGCACTCCCAGGTCTCTGCCTGGTCGAGGCTCGCCGCGTATTCGGCGAAAAGGCCGAGGTGACCTACGGTGGTCGCTGGGCGACCGCTGGCTTGGAGCTCGAGGACCGCGGGCCGCGCACCGCCGACGAGATCACCGTTCACGCCGACGATGCCCTCGAACGCCTACTCGCGTGCCTGAAAGGACTCGCGGCCCGATGAGCAGCAAGCAGTACTACCGGCGCAACCGCAAACGCATCATCGCGCAGAACGTCGCGTACGCGCGCAAGCGGCGTGGCCACTACGCACACGAGCGGCAGCTCGATCCCATGGAGGAGCGTCTGCGCGTGGCCGGGGTCGAGGTCGCGGGCATCGAGCCTGCTGCGACGATCGAGGAGATCGCCAAGGAGCTCGGCATCACCAAGGCGCGCGTCGGCCAGATCATTCAATCGGCGCTCAGGAAAATGCGCCGCGCGCATCCGGAGGCGAGAGAGCTGCTGACGGGTGAGCGCGTCGCCGCACGAGTCACGGCGCCGTGAAGGCGCGCAGGAGGTAAGCATGGCCAATCGAAAGAAGTCCCCGAGCAAGCGACCGAAAGAGAAGACGCCGCGCGCGTCGAAGCCGAAGGCGAAGAGCGCGACCGACAAGCAGCAGCCCGACACGAAGATCGAGCGCTTCCGTCAGAACATGCGCTGCGAGCTCTCGTCCGACGAGCTGAACGACAAGGCGAAGCAGGTAGCGCACAAGCTCAGCGAGAAGGCGCTCCGCGTCGAGGCCGCGAAGAGCGCGACCGCCCACTTGAAGGCGGAGATCAAGCAGATCGACGCCGAGATCTCGCGGCTCTCGCAGGAGATCAACGACGGCGCCACGTTCCGCGAGGTCGATTGCGAGCGGCACTTCAAGTACCGGGTCGGCAGCGTCGTCGAGTACAGGATGGACACGAACACGCAGACGTTCGAACGCGCAATGAACGCGTCGGAGCGCCAGCTCGAGCTCCCGAAGCCGAAGGCGGCGGCCGCGAAGACAGAACCGAATTCGCGCCACCCTGACGACCTTCCGGAGAGCAAACCGACTGCGGCCGAGGAGCAGGAATCCGACGAGCTCGACGACGAGCCGACCGCGGGCGACACCGTCGAGGCTCCGGAAGAGAACGGAGACGTGCCGGCGTGAACACCGTGGTGCTGGCGCTCGATATCTCGCTCTCGGCCTGTGCGATGGTCGCGGTCCCGGCGGCGTGGAACGCGGATTGGAGTCGCGTCGCCCGGCTCACTACCGGCGATCCGGTCGAGAAGGGCGCATCCGAGCAGCTCCGGATCGGGCGCCTGCACCGCATCACGACCGACGTGCTCGCGTTCGCGCAACGGCACGGATGCACGGTCGCGCTGGCCGAGGGGTACGCCTTCGGGGCGAAGTTCGAGCGCGAGCGAATCGGCGAGGTATCGGGCGCGATCAAGCTCGCGCTCGCGACCCGCGCGGGACTCGTCGTCGAGCGGCTCGTCCCGACGAAGACGGCGCGGAAGCTCATGCTCGGCAAGAACCCGCCGAAGGGCACGAACCCGAAGCGCGTCGTTCGCCGCTTCCTGCTCGACCGCGGGATGCCGGCTGTTTGGCGCGAGGGCGAGGTCGATGCGTTCGTGGTCGCGAACGTGAAGCTCGTCGAGATCAAGGCGGCCGCGTTCGCGACTCCGGAGCCCGTGAAGGAACGAAGGAGGAAGGCGGCGTGAAGAACGGACGACCCCCGAAGATTCCTGGCATCCCCACGCTCTACCGCGGGACGCGCTTTCGCTCCCGCACCGAGGCTCGCTGGGCGGTGCTCTTCGACGAGCTCGGTTGGGGCTGGGTGTACGAGCCACGCGATCTCGCCGGGTACATCCCGGACTTCATCTTGCGGCTCGACGAGGCGCCCTTGCTCGTCGAGGTGAAGGGCGACGCGGTCACGGTCGAGCAACTCGTCGAGCACGCGCATAAGATCGAGATCTCGGGCTGGGATGGTGAGGCGCTGCTCGTAGGTGCGGCGCCATGGCATCTCACTTCGTCGCAACCGCTGATCGGTTGGTTCGGCGAGCGCGTTCGGATCGGCGAAGACCTCGAGTGGTCGTGGGGCGACGCCCGGCTCTTCGACTGCATCTCGTGCGGGCATACGTCGGTGCTTGCCGCCAGCGGATCCTGGCGTTGCCGGATCTGCGGCGAGGGCGCCGGCAACGAACACGTCGGCGCGGTCCTGAGCATCCCGCTTGAGGCCGCGTGGGCGAAGTCATCCAACCGTGTGCAGTGGAGTCCAAACACGTGAAGCGAAAACCCGACGAGGGCCGTTACTCGAAAGTCTCCCGCCGCATCTGGGGGTCGGGGGACTTCCGCGAGCTCTCAGCGCCGAAGCCGAGCGCGCAGTGGCTCTGGCTTCGCCTTCTGACCGGTCCGGAGCTCGGGTGCATCCCGGGGCTGTTCGAGGCCTGGGAGGGTGGCCTCGCGAGCGCGCTGCGGTGGTCAGTGCGCGATTTCCGCCGGTGCTGGGAGGAGATCGAGTCGCGGAAGATGGCCGCCGCTGACTGGACGGCTGGGCTCATCTGGGTCCCGAACGCGATCCACCACAACTTCCCCGAGAACCCCAACACCGTGAAGGGCTGGAAGCTCGCCTGGAAGGAGCTGCCGGACTGCGCGCTGAAGCTGCGTGCGGCAAAGGCACTGCTCCACGTCTTCGCGTTGCGCGACTTGGAGGCGCCCGTCCGCAACGGTGCGACGTGGGTGGAGGCTTTCCACCACGCCACAGGTAACGTCTATCGAAACGTTCCGAATGACGTTGCCGAGGACGTTCGCACCCAGGTCGAGGGAAACGTTACCCCCAACCGTGGGGGTAATCAGGATCAGGAGCAGGAACAGGAGCAGGAAGATCCCCCTAACCCCCCTCCTCGGTCGGAGCCGGCCAGACCGAGGCCACCGGACCGGATGGCGGCGTCGTTCGTCGCCGTCCGGGACGACGTCCGCCGGTTGCACGAGCGCTGGCAACGCGCCACTGGGCTCACCGGGCACAGGCTCAGGGGCGGCGCGACCGACATCGACGCGACCCTGCTCGCTGAGGCCTTGGACCTGCACGGCGAGGCCGACTGCGTGCTCGTCGCCGACGCCTGCATGCGGGACCGGATGGTCAACGGCGAGGCGGACGAGCGAGGGGAAAAGCACCGGTCGATCCGGTACATCTTCGGCAACGAACAGACCTTCGCGCGGATTCTCGAGGCCGCGCAGGACATGCCGGCGACCGCGCCACGCTCCGCCGACGACGAGTTCGAAGCCGCGATGGAGGCGCAGCGGTGACGCGGCCCGACTACGCCCGGGAGATCCGGGGCGAGCTCCGGGACCCGAAGCGGCTGTGCGAGGCGCTCGGGATCGACCTCCGCGGGTCGAAGCGGCAGGCCGGCGACGGGCTCGTGGTGCGCTGTCCGAACCACGAGGAACGCACACCGTCGTGCTCGATCACCCGCCGCGAGAGCGGGACGATCGGGGTTCGGTGTTTCGGCTGCGACTGGTCGGGGGACGCGCTCGACCTTGTCGCCCTGGTGCGCCAGATCCCCCGGAGCTCGTTTCGCGACGTGCTTGCGGAGGCCGCGGAGATAGCGAACCGGCGCGACCTGGCGGACGAGATCCGGAACGGCAGCCCGGCCCCTGACCGGCCGCCGCCACGTCCGTTGCCCGCGCCGGAGCCATCGAAGCCCTACCCATCGAAGGCGGAGCTACGCGCCGTCTGGGAGCGCGCGACACCGGTGACGGCCGACACCGCGGTGAGCGGCTACCTGGTCCGCCGCAAGCTCGACCCCGAGCTGGTCGCGGCGCGAGACCTCGCACGCGTTCTCCGCGCCCCGACGCCCGAGTGGGCGATGTACGGCCGGCGCACGTGGCTCGACACCGGGCACCGGATGATCGTTCCCGTGTACGACGCATGGGGGAACGGGCGCAGCGTCCGCGCATGCCGCGTCGTCGATGGCGACACGCCGAAGCGGCTACCGCCGAAGGACCGGCGTGCCGCGGAGCTCGTGCTCGCGAACCGCGCCGCGCGCGCGATGCTTCGCGGTGACAACCCGGGGAAGATCATGATCGCGGAAGGCGAGCCGGACTTTCTCGTGCTGTCGACCGTTCAGGACGAAGACGTGCCGGTCCTCGGGATCGGGAGCGGTTCGTGGACGGACAACTTCGCAGCGGCGATCCCGCGCAACGCGGACGTGTACATCTACACGGACCCGGACCCAGCGGGCGACCGGTACGCGGCGAAGATCATCGATAGTCTGGGCGAGAAGTGCCGGACATGGCGATGCACCGGCGAGGAGGACGCGGCGTGAGCAACGGCAAGGACGTGAGCGATCGGCACATGGAGAACAACCTCCCCCACGATCCGCAGAAAGAGGCACGGCCGGCGAACAAGGCCGCGGCGAAGGTCATATCGCTGCGCCGCGAGCTCGTAGCTGTGACGCTCGCAGATGGGTTCGCGCGCGTCGTCAAAGAGGCCGAATCCGGCGCCACCGCAATGGGACTCACGACCGGCCACTTCAAGCTCGACGCTCGATTGTGCGGGCTTAGGTCGAAGCATGTCACGACGCTCGGCGGCCGGACGAGCTTCGGCAAGACGAGCAAGGCTCTTCAGATCGCCGACATCGCTCTCCCGAAGCTGCATCCTACCGACGAGGAGATCCTCTTCTTCAGCAGCGAGGACGGCGAGACGATGTGTCTCAAACGCCTCATGGCGCGCCGAGCTGGCGTGAACGCGCTCCGGCTGCGCGCGAATCGTTGCACGCCTCAGGAGCTCGAGGCGATGCGCCGTGTCGCAGCTCGAGCGGAGCGCACCCCGTTCTTCGTCGATGCTGTCGGTGCGACGATCGAGGACGTGACGGCGTTCATCCGCGAGCGCGGCAAAAAGAAGCGCGTGCGCCTCGTCGTGTTCGACTACCTGCAAAAGGCTAAGTGCAAGAAGCGGCACTCCGAGCGCCGGCTTGAGGTCGGCTACGTCGCTGACGAGCTCGGTATGGCGATCAAGGAGGTGGGCGCAGCCGGCCTCCTGCTCTCGCAGGTGAACCGTCCCGACAAGAACAAGCCCGACGCCGAGCCCACGATGTACGACCTCAAAGAGGCGGGCGAAATCGAGAACGCCTCCGAGCACGTCATCATGGGCCACGTCCGGAAGGATCACATCCAAGGGACGAAGGTGGAGCTGCGTGTTCGGCAGATTCGGATCTGGAAGAACAAGGACGGCCCAGTCTTCGATGAGACCATCGACCAGGCCTTCGACGAATACACGGCGAGCTTCAAGGAGACATCTGGAGAGGTGATCGAGGATCCCAACATCGACAACCGTGCGAGCGACATGGACGACGACGGCAACGATTCGAGGTTCCCATGAGCTACGACGACGTCACGGCCGCGCTCGCGCGGGGAGAGGTTTGGTCGGGATGACACTCGGACCCGAGATGCAAGCCGAGGGCTGGCGAGAGATCGGCGACCAGGAGCTCTTCATCGACCTGCTTTGGATCCACGTGCCGTCGTCGCGCTGCCTGACGATCACCGAGTACCCCCGCAAGAACGTCGACGCGCCGGTGTGGGGCCCGGAACCGGAAGACCCGGAGACGCCCGGTTACCTGGTCTGCCTGCGCGTCCACGATGACCTGGGAAACCCGATCTCGGGAGACGGGTTTTGGATCGCGTCGTTCGGTCATGCGGTGAAGCTCGCCCGAGAGATTCGCAAACACGTGCTCGGTGAGCGCGGCGAGGTCACGCGCGGTGAGCAGCTCACGCTCGACGACGTTCTCGAACGAGGAACCCCATGATGCCCGACCACGCCCGAGCCTCCCGCGATGCCCGCTCCTGGTGCAACGACGAGCAGTCGAGCACGGGGAATTTGGCGCGGTGCTATCTGGAGCTGCGCGAGCGTCTCATCACGAGCGGGCAAGCGACCATCGAGACCATCGACGCGGGCGAGCCGCTGCCCGCGAACGGGACCGTGATTCGGTGCGGCGAGAACGGAGGCGCGATTCGATGAAAAGCGTGCTCGAGATCAAAGACGGTGACGAGATGCAGCCGCTCTCGGTGCCGGACACCGACTTCGTGATTCACCTCGAGAGCAGGCCCACTGGGCCGCACCTGGACATCCGGCGCGATGGCGCGGTCGAGCGCGAGATCACCCGCCGGCTGATCGAGCGGTTCAGGGGCGCCAGGGTTAACGCCGCGACGTTGCGGCGGATCGCGAGCTGGCTACGTGAGGGCGCGCCGCCATTGCCCGCCGACTCCGCGGAAGCCGCATTCCGGTATCTCGACGAACAAGGGATCGCGAAGCCGCAGCCGATGACGCCCGAGCTGCGTCGCGGCCTCGACGCTCTGCACGAGGCGATGAAGAAAGAAGGCGGCGGGTGAGCGCGCTAGTTCACCACCACCCATTCCGTCGTGATGAAGCCCTCGGCGCCGACATGCTCTCCCTCGGAGATGTGGACCTTCGATACGGCCGAGCCGAGGTCGAGCAGCGTGCATCGAGTACCGATGATCACTTCGAACACGCCCGGCGCGTCGAGCATCCGGAGACCATCCGCGGCCATCACGACTTCGTGAAAGGCCTGAGCGCTGGCGGCGTCGGGAAAGAGGGCGATGTGCTTCACGCCATCAGTCCGCAAGGTGCATGGGCGCTCGGCGAGAGGCTTCGACGGGGGAGTCGGCGGCGTCAGTGGCGGCTGAGCCGACAGCTGAACGCTCGGTGGCGCGCCATTCGGAGCTGGCAGCTTCACCGCGCCGACGGCTACCAGGGCGCCGACGAGCGCGAGAAGAGCGAGCGGCACGAGCACAAGAATCGCGAGTGCAACGAGGAGCTTTTTCAGGAGGCGCACGGGCGGGGACGCTACGCGGATTCGAGCGCGCGACAAGCTGAGCGGACGTTCCACTAAAGATTCCGGGCGCCGCGGTTTTCGGCGCAGTCACGTCAGGAGGTAATAGTCATGGCACCGAAGAAGAAAGAAACGCAGAAGAAGCTAGTAACGTACGAGCTCAACAAGAAACCGGAGGTATACGTGGCACGCATCCACGTACAGATCGCCGGCGAGCGGCTTCTCGTAGATCGGCTCACACCGTCCGGCGCTGGGCTGGACAAGAAGTACGGCGAGACAGCAGTCACCACGGGCGACGTGAAGCCGCTGCCGGTCACGAAAAAAGCAGTTTTCGACCGCGCGAAGTACCGTGACGCCAAGGGGCGCGACGCCTTCCCCGCGGGCGGCATTCGCTCGTGCATTCGCGATGGCGCGGTCGAGCTCCCGGAGCTTTCGAAGGCCGGCGCGAACCGAGCGATCAACATCGTGGGCGACATGCTGACGCTCAATTTCAAGGAGTGCCGCATGCGGGAAGACGTCGGCCGCAACTCTGGCCCGACAGGAGCTCCCCGGCTCGTGATCCGCCCGGAGTACGTCGACTGGTCGATCGACTTCGAGATCGATCTCCTTCTGAACGCGATGAATCCAACGGAATGTCACTCGCTGATCGACATGGCGGGACGGGTCATCGGGATCGGTAACTGGCGCCCCGGCTCAAAGAAGGGCGGCTCTCATGGCACCTTCACGATCAAGAAGTTCGAGGTCAAGAAGCAGGGCTCGCCCCTCAAGGCGGTTTCGTGAAGAGTCGCGCGCAGCAGCGCCGTTTCGTTCCGCGTCAGATCTGTCCGGAATTCAGGCTGACGCAGGAACAGGCGGAAACCGTCGGCGCGGAGCTGATCCGCCTCGGCGCCAAAGTCAACGGCGACGGGACCCCTACGGGGCTCTCCGCGAAGAAGATCGTCGAAGCCGCATCCAAGAAGTCATCTCCGCTTCACCGCTACATCTTCGGGCGATCGGACTCGGCTATCCTGGCGGCGGCGCGCGAGACCTTGGCCAGGAAGCTGGTCAATTCCATCCGAATCGAGATCGTCCTCGAGACCGGTAAGCGCGAGGTGCAGCCGATCATGGTCAATCTGAAGCCGAGCCCGGAGGCGCGTCGCGGCTACGTCGCGACGGAGACTGCGCAGGCCTCGCCCTACATGACCGATCAGAAGTTCGCCGAGGGCGTGAATCGGTTGAACGGGTGGCTCGACGAATTCCGAGCGTTCCGGCACAACGATAAGCTCGGACCCATCTGGGGTGGGGTGCGCGAGCTGCTGAAGTCGTCGAATGCGCTCGATGACTTCGAGGCTCGCGCCGAGGCCGCTGTCCCGCGATCGGGACAGCGCACCGAGAAGTCGAGGGCTGCATGATTCCGACGCTCCGCCTTGGGTTGCTCCCGGGCGGAGCGACTATTTCTCGCTTCGCACGGCATCGCTCCGCAGCGCAGCGCCCCGCGCCGCCCCGCACCGCCCCCGCACCGAGTCACGACGGTTCTTTCGGATCGTCGTGGCGCTATTCATCGCGCCGCTCCGCATCGCGCCGCCTCGCAACGAGCTGCGGCGCTGCGCTCCGCGCCGCCTCGCACCGCTCCAAGCTCTCGCTTCTCTTTCGGGAAGCGAGGGCGCTATTCGTCGCAACGCTTCGCCGCGAACCGCTCCGCAACGCAGCGCTGCGCTGCGCCACGCAAAACACCGCACCGAGCCCACGCCTCTCTTTCGGGATGCGTGGGCCCTATCCGTCGCTCCGCATCGCGCCGCCGCGCCTCGCAGCGCGCCGCACCGCTCCGCACCGCACCGCATCGCATCGCACCGAGCCCAGCAGCGTCTTTCGATTCTGCTGGGCACTATCCGCAGCTCCGCGCCGCCATGCATTGCACCGACAGGCAGCGCTCCGCTGGGCAGCGCGCCGCACCGAGCCTCGTCGCGCCTTCCGGCTCGACGGGGCGCTACTCAAGGCTGCGCACCGCCACGCCACGTGTCGCCCAGTTCCGCGTCGCAACGCGCCGCACCGAACAGCACCGCACCCTCCGCCGTCGCGCCTTCGGGGCGCGTTGGTTCATGACCAGGACGGCGGACCCATGACCTGAAACGAAAACCCCCGCTTGCGCGAGGGCTCCCGGACGATTCCCGCCGTCGAGGAGAAACCCTACCATGCAAGCGATCGACAAACAATCCGACCGTGAGCTGTGGAACCCAGCGATCCATTGGTGGCTACACTTCGCTGCGGCGGAACTCGGGATGAAGGGAACGCTCGGCGGCACGATTAGCGCCCTCGAGCATGGCGGCGCGAGCGGGATTCCGAACACGGACCCGTACTCGGACTATCAGGCTGGCTGGTGCGCGGGCGATAGCCCGGCGGCGAAGTGGAGGCGCTGGTCGCCGGTCTGGTTCCTGGTGAGTCGCGACGGCCAAGGTGTCCTCATGGCGCACTACGCGCCGCGGAACGACCTGCCACCGATCCAGCGCGCGCGGCTCGATGGTGAGCTGGGGATGCTGGCAAGTGCAGCCTTGCACGTGCTCCGATCCGATCATGTCGGGAGGCTCCTGGCTGCGTGCCTGGACAAAGATTACGAGGGGCGGGCGGGGATCATTCAGAGCGCGCGCCGGAAGACGGAGATCGGGGTTCGGGCTGCCCATCGGGAGTGGGACGCAGCGGCGGCGGAGCGTAGCCGATGGCATGTCGGACCGTGGACAGGGACTCCTGTGGCGCGCCAGGTGACGTGCCCCATCTGCTCGACGGCCACGCGGCAGTTGTTGTCGAACTGGGCACGATCGGAGCGATTGCCCAGGAAATGCGAGCTGTGCGGCGAGCGCCTGAGGGAGCCTCGGGAAAACGCCCTGACAGGCGCACCGGCCCTGCGACGGCCGCCCCGAGCTCTGGATGCGCCACCGCGCCCCGCTGACGACGGTGGCCGCTGGGAGCGCGAATACCAGCGCGGCCAAAGCGATAAGCGACGCACCGAGGAGCTTCGCGCCGTGCTCGTCGTCGAGAAGGTTTGCCGCGCGATGGAGCCGACTCTTCTTGCCGCTCGCGCCATCGCTGCCACCTGTCGCCATCTCGCGATCACCCCCGAGCTCCTGGCCGCAAAGGCCGTCGCGAGCGCCTGCCGGCGTCTCGGTGAATCCGAGGAGGCCGAGCACCGCCGGAAGGAGAAGCGCACCCGTGCGGCGTGAGGGGCCGCGCCGCGACCGCTGGCTTTCGATGGCGGAAGTCGCCGAGCTCATCCGGAGAACCACGGAGAACGCGTCTCCGGAGCCCGTCCACCCTAGGGCACGCGCGGAGGCACGGCGCCGGATCCGCCGTCTCATCCGCCGGCTAGAGCGCCGCGATGGCACGACCTACCTGCGACAGTTCGGCGAAGGCGAGAACGCGCCGCTGTTCGTCGCCGTCTCCGCGCTCGAACAACTCATGCCCTGGGACCCGGGCACGCTCACTGCAATGCGGTCGACGATCGACACCCTCGGTGTCCGCATGCGCCGAGTCGAACGGCGCGTCACGAGGAGCGAAAAAGACATCCAGCGAATTCAGGATTGGTCCAAACGTTTCGCGGGGATGGTGGAGGAACTGCGGCAACTACTCGGGCCAAAGTGAGCCAAATGTGAGCCTCCCGCGACAGCATAGGGGATAGGCCCGCGCGCGCAGCCGCCCGTCCCAACGGAGCGGAGCAGAGACCGCGAGGCCACGTTGACGATGTGGAAGACGGCTCCGGGCGGGAAGACGCTCCGGCAACAGGTCCTCGACGAGTTCTCGTCGGTGGCAACGGTCGACCGGGCGCTGCGGCTCGCGGCACGAGCGGGTGAGCCGAGGGTAGTTCGACTCGTCGTGGTGCCGCGGCGCGAGCGGGGTCCGCGGAGGATCGTGGCATGAGCTCGGGTCGCTTTGCAGTCGAGGCGGCGTTCAAGGGCCGCGACAGCTTCTCGGCCGTGGTGTGGAAGGGCACGAGCGCAGGCCCGACGATGGGCATTGCGCGGCGTTGCCGCGGCTCACTGACTGACGGGCAGCTGGAGAAGATTCGACGGGCGGGGCCGGCGGTGCATGGATGGCGGCCGGTGCGGCGCTCGTGAAGCCGATCCCTCGAGGTCGGGATTCTCGGAGCCGACGGCGGCGACTGGGGCGCGTGCTCCAGTGGGCGGTCGCCGCCTGTCTCGCATACGCGTTCGTGCTCGTGTTCGTGCTCTGGTGGGCGGCGCCGTGACGCTCCTCGTGGTCGACACGCGCGAGATTCATGGGCTCGTCCGGCAGCTCGAGGTGTTCTCGTCGAAGGCGCTGCCGTACGCGATTCGAGACAGCCTGAACCGGTCGGCGCTCGCCGCGAAGAACGTATGGGCGGACGAGATTCGGAGCTCGATGATTCTCCGGAATCGTTGGACCCTCGGCTCGTTGCGGGTCGTGAACGCGACGGGGATGGACCCGCGGCGCATGGTCGCGGTGACGGGCTCGATCGCGCGGTACATGGGCACGCAGGAAGAGGGCGGGAAGAAGACGAAGCACGGCAAGCACGGCGTCGCCATTCCGACGAAGACGGCGTCCGGTGAAGGACGTGGCTCAGGCCCTCGTCAGCGCCTCGTTCGCGGCCCGATGAAGCTCGGGAGCATCCAAGTCCAGAACCGAACGGGGATCTCTCGGAAGCAGCGCAACGCCGTGAGTATTCGGCGCGCGCTCTCGAACGGGAAGCGGTTCGTGTACCTCGAGCTCGCGACCACGCAGGGGCTCTTTCGAATCTCAGGTGGCAAGCGCAACCCAAGGCTCGACATGGTGTGGGAGACGCGCCGCCCCGCCGTAATGATCCCCCGCAATCCGACGCTGGAACGCGCTCTCGTACGCCTAGACCCTCATCTGCCGGCTATCCACCTCGGGGCTCTGCGTGAGCAGGCAGCAAGGCACAGGCTCTTCGGGTACTAGCTAAGTAGGCGTATTCGTTGGGCCATGCACCGCAGCCCTTGTTTCATGCTGCCGATGCGATCGATCGCGAATCGAGCATAAAACAAGGCAGATCAGTGATCTCGAATCCAGCGTAAAACATGCTGGATCGTAAAGGTACTGTGGGGGTACCCGCGGCCCATCGCGGTTTAGATTCGCCACCGCCTTCCCCTTGCAACGTCTCGATCTTCGAGGACTTTAAACCTCCGACCGGTCCTAAACCGGTCCAGCGCTCACGGGGTGGCCCGAAACAGCCCCGAATCGCATGCGGCGGCTCGTTTCCCGGTCCGAATACGCGCGCCGCGTCGGCGTGTCGGCGATGGCCATCACGAAGGCGTGCCGGGGCCCGTTGAAGCCCGCCTGTGTGCGCGACCGCATCGACATCGACCATGAGGCCGCCGTCGCCTACGCGGCGCGCCATGGGGTCAATCTCGCGCCTCCAGACAGGGCGACGACGAGTGCGGCGAAAACCACCAAGAAGCGACGCGCCAAGCCGACGGCGGGCCGACCGCAGGCCTCGAACGGCGCTCCGGCGCCGCCGCCGATCCGACCGGAACTCCCGTCCGAGGAGGCCCCGCCGGCGACCGCCGAGCTCGATGCCTTCGCGGAGCTGCTCGCCCCGCTAGTTCAGCGCTTCGGGACGGGCCGCATCTTCCGGGACTGGCTCCTCGCGCTGAAGGACATCGAGACGATCCGCGAGAAGCGGCTCGACAACGACGAGCGGGAGGGCCGCGTCATCCAACGCGAGCTCGTCCGGACCCATGTTTTTGGGGCGCTCGAAGCCACGAACAAGCGCCTACTCGGCGATGCGCCGCGCACAATCGTGCGTGAGCTCTACGCGCTCGCGAAAAGCGGGGCGGCGATCGAGGAAGCGGAGCGCGCGGTGCGCGAGAACCTCGGTTCGCACCTCGCGCCCGTGAAGACGACCGCGGCCCGGATGCTCCGAGATGGAAGTTGAAGCGCTCATCCCCGAGCGCGAGTGGCTCGCCCTCCAGTTCGACGCGCTTCCGGTCGCGCAGAACGTCGTCACGCCCAGCACGTGGGCGGAGGCGAACCGCTACTTGCCCCCGTCGGCGACGCCGATGCCGGGGTACTACCGCTACAAGGTCGCGCCCTACCTCCGAGAGATCGTCGACTGCCTGAGCGTGGACTCTCCGGTCCGCGAGGTGACGCTCCAGAAGGGCGTGCAGCTCGGGGCGACGGTCGGGATCCTCGAGAACGCGATCGGCTACTACATCGCGCACGTCGGCCACGCGCCGATCATGCTGCTGACGGCTGACGCCGAGCTCGCGAAGCTCCGGCTCGACACGTCGATCATCCCGATGATCCAGCTCTCCGGGCTGGCCCATCTGATCAAGAGCTCGGACGAGTTTAACGCCCGCAAGACGGGCAAGACGGACCAGAAGATCGAGATCGAGGGCGGCGGGTTCATCCTGCCGTTCGGCGCGAAGAGCGCAACGAAGCTCCGCGCGATCCCGATCAAGATACTTCTGCGCGACGAGGTCGACGGCTACCCGCTCACGGTCGGGAAGGACGGTGACCCGATGAAGCTCTCGGCGGACCGCACGGCCGCGTACGAGGGCGACCGTAAGACACTGAACATCTCGACGCCGACGATCGTTGGCCAGTCGAGGATCAACGAATGCTTCGAGCGCGGCGACAAGCGGCGGTACTTCGTCAGGTGTCTGAAGTGCAACGCGCCCCAGACGTTGCGCTGGCGCCGCGAGAACCGCGATACCGGTGAGGTGACGGGGATCGTCTGGGAGACGAAGGACGGGAACGTCGTCCCGGAATCGGTCCGTTACCTATGCCGCGAATGCTCGCATCCGCACACGAACGACGACAAGGCGCGACTGCTCTCTCCAGAGCATGGCGCCGAGTGGCGTCCGACCGCGGAGGCTGCAGATCCGACGCATCGCAGCTACCACCTGAGCGCGCTCTACTCGCCGCCCGGCATGCAGACGTGGGCGGCGGGCGCTGCGAAGTGGCAAGAGGCGTGGGACACCGAGCGCGCCCAGCCGAAGGATATCGGAAAGCTCCAGGTCTTCTACAACAACGTTCTCGGCGAGCCATTCCGAATGCTGGGCTCGTCGGTCCGCTTCGAGAAGGTCTCGGGGCATCGGCGATCCGTCTACCACTACGGTCAGATCCCGAACCGCTGGGCGTCGAGGCATTGCGGGGGCCACGTCCTTGCGCTGGTCTGCACGGTCGACGTCCACAAGGACAACCTCGCGGTCTCGGTGTGGGGCTGGTGCCGCGGGCGCCGTGTGCTCCTCGTCGATTACTGGCGCTTCGGGTGGGACGAAGCGCAAAAGAAGTTCATCGGTGACACCGAGAACCTCGACGATCCGGCGACGTGGGTCCGGCTCGCGGCGCTCATCGAGGACGCACAGCGCTACAAGGCTGACGACGGGCGCATCTATCCGATCGCATTGACGCTCATCGACTCCGGTTATCGAGCGGACGACGTCTATCGGTTCTGCGCACAGTACGAGACGAGCGTCTTTCCCGTGAAGGGTCGCGACGCTCCGCCGAAGTCGGCCAACCTGAAAGAATTCTCGAGCTTCGCGACTCCGATGGGCGCGACCGCCTACGGGATCACGGTCGACTTCTACAAGGATCGATGGAGCTCGGCGCTTCGGCGCGGCTGGAACGAGGACGGGATCCAGCCCGAAGGTCACTTCAACGCCCCGCTCGATGCGACCGACAAGCAGCTGAAGGAGCTGACGGTCGAGACGAAGCGAGAGCGCATCGACGCGCAGACCGGGCAACGGCTCGGATTCACGTGGCACCGCCCGTCGGGCGCCGCGAACGAGCTCTGGGACTGCCTCGTCTACGCGAGCGCGGCATTCGACATCATCGCTTGGGACGTCTGCGTCTCACAGCTGGAGCTCGAGGCCGTCAATTGGGCGGAGTTCTACACGGTGCTCGAGCAGCAGCACCCGTTTTTCCAGGAACCGGATCCGAAGAAAGATGTTGATAGCCGATGACGCAGCGGATGACGCCTTCATCCTCACGCAGATCGCGGCCATCGAAGCGCAGATCATCGCGTACCGAGCGGCAGTGACAGCGGTCGCTTCCGGCGGCGTGCAATCTTACGAGATCGACACGGGACAGACTCGCGAGCGAGTCACGAAAGTCGATCTTCTGCGGCTAAACGGCATCATCAGCTGGCTCATGAACGAGCGCGCGACACTCCGCGCGCTTCTCTACGGCAACGGCAGCACGCACGTCACGCCGAATTTCTGATGTTCGAAGCCGTCAAAAAGCTGTTCGCGCCGCCGAAGGTGCGGACGTTCAACGCCGCGCCGGCGCCGGCGCCGGAACCGAAGCCGACGACGCTCGGACAACTCTCGCCAATCCGATATTCGTGGGACGACGGCAGCAAGTTTCCGGGCGGCTACGGCCCGACGATCCTCCCGATTCCGGATTACTGGACGCTGCGGAAGCGCAGTGCCGAGCTTTTCGAGACGAATCTTTATGCGCGCGGCGTGATCCAGCGCCTCGTCACGAACGAGATCAACACCGGACTCCATCTCGAGGCCACGCCCGAAGAGGCGATTCTCGGGAAGCGGGATGATGAGCTCGCGGACTGGTCCGAGACGGTCGAGAACCGTTTCCAGATCTGGAGCGACCGTGCGCAGCTCTCCGACCATGCTGAGCAAGTCACGTTCGGGCGCCAACAGGCGATCGCGCGGACCGAGGCCCTCGTCGTCGGCGACGTCCTCGTCGTCATGCGACAGGACCAGCGCACCGGCCTACCGCGCCTGCAGCTGATCAACGGCGAGAAAGTTCAGACGCCTTTCGGCATCGAGCTCCAGAGCGGCAACAAGATCCGCCATGGCGTCGAGATCGACGCGAACGGGCGCCACGTCGCGTATTGGATCCTCCAGGAAGACAGGACGTCGAAGCGCCTCCCGGCGTGGGGTGAAAAATCCGGGCGACGGCTCGCATGGCTCGTCTACGGGACCGCGCATCGGCTCGATGACGTCCGTGGCAAGCCGCTCCTTGCTCTCGTCCTGCAATCTCTGAAGGAGCTCGACCGGTACCGCGACAGCACGCAGCGCAAGGCGCTCGTCCTGAGCTATCTCGCCTTCTTCATCAAGAAGACGCAGGATAAACCTTCGTCGAAGCCCGTCACGGGCGGAGCCGTCCGCAGAACGGTCGAGCGCGCCGAAGGGAACCGTCCGACAGAGGATCGCTGCTTCTCGGCCGCTCAACAGGTTCCGGGGTGGGTGATCGAGGAGTTGCAGACCGGCGAAGAGCCGGCGGCATTCTCGGTCAACGGCACGACCGAGAGCTACGGTGTCTTCGAGGAGGCGATCGTCCAGGCGATCGCGTGGGCGCTTGAAATCCCGCCCGAGATCCTCACGCTCTCGTTCAATTCGAACTACTCCGCGAGCCAGGCCGCGATCAACGAATTCAAGATGTACTTGAACAAGGTGCGTCAATGGTTCGGCGATGAGTTTTGCCAGCCCGTCTACGTCGAGTGGCTTCTCGCCGAGGTGACGGCGAAGAAGATCGCCGCCGAGCGACTGCTCGAATCGTGGCGAGACTTCTCGCTGTACGACGTGTTCGCTGGATGGATCTCGAGCGACTGGTCGGGTCAGATCAAGCCGGCTGTCGACCTGTCGAAGCTCGTCGGTGGATACAAGCTCGGGATCGAAGAGGGTTTCATCACCAGGGACCGCGCGGCGCGCGAGATCTTTGGGACGAAGTACTCGAAGAACATCCAAAAGCTGAAACGCGAGAACAAGCAACTCGTCGAAGCGAACGAGGTGCTCGCGGCGCTCGCGGCGGCGAGCAAGGGCAACGCTGGCGCGAAGGGCGAGACTGGCCCCACCGAAGCCAAAGGGCAGGGTGAGGACGGCGCCGACGACGTCGTCGAGGGGCTCGGTAACTACCCGCGGCGGCGCCTGGCGCTGCTCGAAGTCAGGTGATTCATGCTCCGAATGTTCCTCCAGCAAGATGTCGCCGAGCGGATCGGGCGGCTCTACAAATCCGGCATCGTCCCGACGGCGAAGCAACTCGAGGAATGTCGAGCTGCGCGTCGGCGTGTCGCGGTGAAGTCGGACGGCGTTCTCGCGAGCTCGGGCGACACGGAAAACTACACGGTCGTCGGCAACACCGCGGAGATCGCGGTTTGCGGCGTGCTCACGGAAGAGCCGGACTTTTGGTCATGGCTCCTCGGCATTGACCAGACCTGCTACGAGGACATCCGAGACGCGTTCGCGCTTGCCGCAGCGGATCCGAACGTCACCAACGTCATCCTGAGCGTGAACAGCCCGGGGGGCTACCTCGACGGCCTGTTCGAGACGCTCGCCACCGAGGAGTCCTTCCAGAAGCCGGTCAAGGTCGTGGCCGCGCAAGCGTGCTCGGCCGCATACGCGCTGTCCGCGATGGCTGGACCCATCCAGGCGTCCGGTCCAGCGTCGAGCTTCGGGAGCATCGGTGTCGCCATCACATTCTTCGTCGATCCCGAGCATCAGGTCGACATCGCGAGCACCGAGGCGCCCAAGAAGCGGCCGGACGTCACGACGCCGGAAGGCAAAGCGATAGTCCGCGAGGAGCTCGACGCCTACCACGAGCTATTCGTCGACGCGATCGCGCGCGGACGCTCGAACGCGACCGGCAAGGCGTACACGGTCGCCCAGGTAAACGCGGACTTCGGCCGCGGCGGCGTGCTGCTGACCGATGCAGCGAAGGCCGCTGGCATGATCGACAAGGCGCCGAAGCCGACGAAGCGCGGAAGCGGGCAGGCGCTCGCCGACGATACCGAAGAATCACCGCCCATGCCGAGCGTTGCCGCATCTACCGACGCGGCGCCTTCGGCCCCTGTTTCGAAGGATCAACCGCCTCGGCTCACGGGGCAAACCAGGAAGACAACTCCCATGAACGAAGAAGAGCTCCTCGCACAGCATCCCGCACTCCATGCCTCGCTGATCGCCAAGGGCGCCGCACAGGGCCAGGCGACCGAGCGCAAGCGCGTGTGCGCCCATCTGAAGCTCGCCAAGGCCACCGGTGCGCGCGACGTCGCGGAAGCAGCTATCGCCTCCGGCGCGAGCACCATGGACGAAGACGTGCACGCCGAATATCTCGCGGCGTCGCTGGGCAAGCGCGAGACGGCAGCTCGTCAGGCGGATTCGGACGCGGCCGGCGCGGCCCTCGGCGATGCGGCGCAGACGCCCGTCGCGACGAAAGATCTCGGAGACGAGGTCGCGGATCGGATCGAGGCGGCCATGGGCAAGAAGCCGGCCGCGGGCGACGGCGCCGCGAGCGTGGCGAAGCACTGAGCAGAGCGCCGAAGCTCCTCAAGAACAGGACAAAGAGAAAATGGCGAACATCACCACGACATCGATCAACGTCGGCAGCGTCGCGCTGGCCGGCGAACAGTTTCGCGACGAGCCTCTCACCTTCGCCGGTGCCGGGACGATGGTCGCCGGAACGCTTCTCGCGCGCGACAGCTCCACGCTGAAGCTCGTGAAGTTCGTGAAGGGCGGCTCGGCGAACGGCAACGGCATCCCCAAGGCCGTGCTTACGTACGACGTCACGGCGACCGGCGCCGGCGATGTCCAGGTCCGCGCGCTCGAAAAGGGCGAGGTGAACAAGAAGCGCCTCGTGATCGACGCCGACGGCAACGATTCGAACATCGACGGAGCGGTCATCGACCAGCTTCGAGCGGTCGGCATCATGCCGATCGACGTTCTTCAGACCTCGTCATGAAAACCCGAAGCGGCGTTCCTCGGTAACGAGCTCAGTCGCCGCTTCAAACCAACAAGCCAACTCGGCTCACTGAGTCGTTTCCTTGCTCGCGCATTCGGCGCGCGCGGGGGCGCGGAGGTGCGCCAGCACATCAGAAAAGGCAACGTTCATGTCCGATCGAAGCACCACAAGGCTCATCTCCGCCTACTTGGAAGAGTCGCCGGCCCCGCTGTTTTTGGCTGGCATGTTCCAGACTCCGCCGCAGAACATCCACACGACCGAGAAGGTCGAAATCGACGTGATGCGTGACGGCGAGGATATCGCCGTCGTCATCCAGGACTTCACGGCGGGCCAGCGCGAGAACGAAGCGACGGCCTACGTGAACAAGGGTTTCACCCCGCCGATCTACGACGAGGTCGGGACGATCACCGCGTACGACGCGATCCGTCGTCTGCCGGGTCAGAATCCGTTCGACAGCCCCGACTACGCGGCGAATGCGACGCAGCAAGCGTTCCGGATTTTCCGCAAGCTCGAGAACAAGATCCGTCGCTCGATCGAGCTCATGGCGTCGCAGGTCTTTCAGACCGGCATTCTGACACTCAAGGATTCAGGCGGGAACACGCTCTACACGCTCGACTTCGGGATGAAGTCTGGCCACAAGATCACCACGACCGCGTGGGCCGCGGACGGCAGCACTGGCGCGCCACTTACCGACTTGTCGAGCGCCGGAACGGTCGTGCGACAGGACGGCAAGAAGATGGCCGACATGGCGATCTTTGGCAAGGGCGCGTGGCAGCGGTTCATGAAGAACGCGACCGCGCAGCAATCCTTGACACGCATCGTCGGGCAGAACGGGTCTTCAACCGTGATCGGTCTCGGTCTCGGTCAGCTGCAGCCGCAAATGTCGAAGGGCGTCGAGGGCGCGACGTACCAGGGCTACGTCTTCATCGACAACTACCGATACGACCTCTGGACGTATGACGGTTGGTACAAGGATCCGAACGGCGGAACGCTTACGCCATTCGTCCCGGACAACAAGGTCATCGTGCGAGCCAGCGGCGGCCGCATGGATCTGTCGTTCGGCGCGATTCCGATCCTCGTTCCTCCCGACCAACGGATCCTTCCATTCCTGCCGCCGCGCATCTCGAGCACGGAACGCGGGATCGATCTCACCACGAACGCGTGGATGACCCCCGACGGCAAGCACCTCAAGGTCTCCGCCGGCACTCGCCCACTCACCATCCCGACCGCAATCGACACGTATGCGTGTCTCACGGTGTTCTGATGGCCGACCAAAACGACAAGAAGACCGAAGAGCAGTCCGCAGCCGAGAAGACTGCCGCTGACAAGGCTGCGGCCGAGAAAGCTGCGGCCGACAAGGCCGCCGCGGCGAAAGCGGTTCCCAAGAAGGCCGATTTCGTCGTCGCGCCGGATCAGGCCGTCATCACGCATGACGGGCGCGTCATCGACGCGGGAGGCGAGGTGAAGCCCACCGACTTCCATGCCAAACCCGCCGAGAGCAAGGCCAACTTCGAGGACCTCGTCAAGCGCGGGGCGATTGTGAAGGGCGGCTGATCCGTGCCGAAGCGATTCGACGGCGAGCCGCCGGAGGCGACGCCAGTGGATGTCGGCGCTGCTCAAAAGGACGCGCCGCCACCGAAGGTCGATCCGCCGGCGAAGCCCGCCAAGCCGCCGGTCTTCGTGGTCGCGAAGGGCCACTCCGTCACGACGCTCCGCGGTCAGCTGAACGAAGGAGATCCGATCGCCGCGCGGGACTTCCCCCCCAAGTCGGTGACCTTCGAGACGCTGCGCAAAGCGAACGTCATCGTCGAGAAGAAGTAACGAGCGCACACCATGGGACTGCGGCAGCAAGCCGCCGCCGACCTCCGGACGATCCTGGAGGACGACGGCGGCGGCTTTGGGTGGCCGATCACCATCACCGATCCGACGGGCGTCACCGCGTCCCTGAAGGGTCGGACGACGGATATCGGCCACACGATCGATCCTCAGACGGGCGCGGCCGTCGTGGGGCGTATGGCTTCCGTGGCGCTGCCCCTCGCGGCGCTCACGGAGGCGGGCCTCGGGATCCCTCGCGGCAGCGCGGACGATAAGGCGACGCCGTGGGTCGTGAGCTTCGCCGGGCTCGATGGCACCGCGTACATGTTCAAGGTGATGGAGGGCCGCCCCGACCGCGCCCTCGGCGTCGTGGTGTGCATGCTCGAGCAGTATCGGATCTGAGAGTCGATGGCCGCGCTCATCACCGAGCTGATCGACAAGGTCGATAATTTCGAGCTCGTCTCGGATCTGATCGCGTCGATCCTCGCCGTCGAGCTCGACAATCAGCAGCAGCTTGCGTTCAAGGCCGGCAAGGATCCGCTCCTTTGGAAGGTGCGAGTCTTCACGGATCGAGCGAACCCATGGGACGAATGGTCTCAGCTCGATCTGAACGATCCGAACGTCGCCGCCGACACGTCGCCGATCGTGAATATCGCGATCGACTCCGCGACGTACGACAAGGCAACGAGTGACGTGGTCGAGCGGCAGAAGTGCGTCGGTCTCTACAACCTCGACTTCTACGCTTACGGTGTGAGCACGGAGACGACTGAGGGGCATCGCCCTGGCGACCTAGACGCATCCGATTCGCTCGGGCGCGCCATCAGGCTCGTGCGCAATATCCTGATGTCGGGGCAGTACGTCTACCTCGGCAGTCCGCGCAAAGCGGATCAATGGGTCTGGGGACGCTGGCCGCAATCGCTCACGTTCTTCCAACCAGCGATCGACGGGACGGTCGTGCCGAAGGTGCTCGCCGCCCGCCTCGTGATGGCCGTCGAGTTCAACGAGTTTTCGCCGCAAAACCTCGGGCAGCCGCTCGAGATCATCGGCGTCACCCTCCTGCGTAAAGAGACAAGCGAAGTCTACGTGCGAGCCACGTACGACGCCACGCCGCCCTGAGTTTTCACGAGCGCGCGCGCACACCGAACCCGAAGCGTCGGGCCTCGGCGGGCGTGTGCGTTCCGAAAGGACAGCAACATGTCAGTCGATGCATCGGCCGTCGCCCGAGTCACCGGGATCGGTACTCAGTTCAAGAACCTCAAGAGCGGCAGCGCGCGATTCACGCCGCAGCGAATCGTGGTGCTCGCGCAAGGCTGCAGCGACGTCGTCTATTCGACGGCGAAGCGGCAGGTGACGAGCGAGCCGGAGACGGGAAATACGTACGGCTACGGATGCCCGGCGGACCTCATCGTCGACCAGCTCTTCCCGGCGAACGGCGACGGAGTCGACTCGATCCCCGTCACCCTCTATCCGCTCGTGGACGACCCCGCCGGCGTCGCCGCCAACGGCACGATCACGCCCGTCGGGACCACCATGAGCGACGCTGGCGCGTATCGCGCGCGGGTGAACGGCATCCTCGGCAACTCGTTCGTCATCCCCTCGGGCGCTGTCAGCCTCACGGACGTTTGCGGGCTCGTCGGCTCGTCGATCTCCGCGGTGATGCGCATGCCGGTCGACATCTCGTATACGTACGGGGCGGTGACCGCGAGCGCGATCACCGGCACCGGCAACGGCACACTCACTGCGCTCACCGCGCCAGGAACGCCGACTCCCGGAGCCTACAAGCTCACGTGTAACACGCACGTCGCGAATGGCGGCGTATGGACGCTCACGGATCCGAGCGGCTCGGTCATCGCGAACGATCTCACCATGACGGTGGGCGTAGGCGCGGCCTCGGTCTTCGACTCGGGCGGCCTGCAATTCACCGTTACCGACGGGACCACGGACTTCGAGGTGGGCGATCAGTTCATGATCACCGTGCCCGCGACGGACGTCAAAGCGACGGCGAAGTGGAAGGGGTCGAGCGGGAACGGGATCTACATCGAGATCATCGGCGACACGACGCTCGGGGTCACGTTCACGATCGCGCAGCCGAGCGGCGGCCTCGTGAACCCGGACGTTACAGACGCGCTCGCGCAGATCGGCAACGTCTGGGAGACGCTCATCATCAACGCAATGGAGCTCACCGACGCGACGACGCTGGACGCGATCATGAACGTCGGAGAGGGCCGGTGGGGCGACCTGGTCCGAAAGCCCTTCGTCGCATTCACGGGCAACACGAGCACCGATCGGGCGACCGTCACCGCGATCACCGATGCTCGCAAGACCGACCGCGTGAACAGCGTGATCCCGGGGGTTGGTTCCGTGAATCTGCCGTTCGTGGTCGCTGCGCGAGCGGTCGCCATGATCGCGAAGCAGGCGAACGACAACCCGCCGACGGACTACGGCGCGCAGCCGCTAACCGGAATCATCCCCGGCAACGATGGCGACCAGTGGGATTACCCGACGCGCAATGCGGCTGTCATGGCGGGAAGCTCGACGATCGAGGTGGTCGACTCCGTCGTGCAGCTCTCGGACGTCATCACGTTCTATCACCCGACGGGAGATCCGAACCCGGCTTACCGCTACGTCGTCGACATCGTGCGTCTCATGACGTGCATCTACAGCATCGACACGACGTTCAGCGCGAAGGAATGGGCAGCAGCGCCGCTCATCCCCGATGGTCAGGCGACCGTCAACGCGAACGCGCGCCATCCATCGGACGCGAAGGCGCGGCTCGCTGGCATCGCCGATAGCCTCGGCGACGAGGCGATCATCAGCGACCCCGACACGGCGAAGAAGAGCATCACCTCCGTGATCAACAGCGAGAACCCGAAGCGTCTCGACATGACGATGACGGTGCAGCTCTCGGGCAACACCAACATCAAGAGCGCGACGCTCTATTTCGGATTCTTCTTCGGCGCCGCCGCGTAACGAAATCTCGGAAGCGCGGCAGTGAGGCCGACCCGCGCGCATCGGCGCGCGACGGGGCGGCACCGGTGCGCCTTCCACCAGAAAAAGGAAACATCCAATGTCAGTTGGTGGATCGATCGGGAGCGTCTCGATCGCGGGGCGCACCCTCGCGGTGGCCGCCGATTCGGACTCGAATCGAAAGCTCGGTGGCTTCGAAAACGAGGTCAAACCGAACGGCAACGGGACCGTGCGCATCATCAAAACGCGCGTCGCGTGGATGATCGGCGGCGTGAAGCTCGCGATCGACGACGCGAGGGGTGACCAGGAGTTCCTCCAGGACGTCGCCGACGGGAAGAACACGAGCGCGGACGCGGACGGGAACGTGGCGATCGTCGTGAACTTCGCGAGCGGCTTCTCCTACCAGGGGAAGGGCACGATCACGGGCGAGCTACAGGGTAGCAGCCAGGACGCGACCGGCGAGGTGACGCTCACCGGTCCCGGAAAGCTGACGCAACAATGAGCACACGAGAAGAGAAGGTCGCACGAGAAGTCGCCGAGCAGGAATTCGATCGCTGGGCGGACGCCATGGACATCGTCGCGAAGTTCGACGCCGAGGCCATGAAGGCGATGGACGAAGACGACCGCAAGGAGTTTTTCGCCCACAAGCGGGTCCTGATCGATGCGATCCGCTTCGGGCACCTCGTGGTCAACGATGCCGGCGAGTTCGTATATGTGCAAAAGGTCGGCCCGAGCGATCCGATTACGTTCCACGAGCCAAAGGGGCAGGCCTTCATATCGATGGACAAGGCCGGCAAACAGCACCACGGCGTAACGAAGTCGTTCGCGGTGCTCGCTGAGATGAGCGGGCAGCCAGTGCAGCGGTTTTCATTGATGCTGAACCGCGACGTATCCGTCTGCCAGGCGATCTTCGTTTTTTTACTGGGGAAGTAGGGACCGAGGCGGCGACGCCGCTGGTGCGCCGCGGTGAGGACTACAGGCACCCGCGGGATCGCGAAACCGGTCGCGTGCAGCACACGCTCCCCGTCGTGATGCGGGAGATGATTCTGCAGGTCACCCGGGACTTCGGCGGGCTACCGGATGTCCGCACGCTGACCGCGAGCGACATCCGGTTTTTCTACGAGGGGCTACGCGCCGAGCTCCGAGAGATCACGAAGCCACGAAACAAGTAGAGCAATGGCAGGCCGGTTCAGCGTCGAGGCCGTCTTCAAGGCGGTGGACAACTTCTCGCGTGTCACGGCTGGGATCCAGTCGCGCACGCAGAAGATGTTCAAAGGCGTCACCAAGACGGTCGACGAGCTGAACAGCGGCGTCGATAAGGTCGCCGGCGGTCTAATGAAGATCGGCGCGGCTGCGGTTGCCGCCGGGGCCGCGGTTGCCGCTGGCCTAGGCCACGTCATCCACACGGGCGCCGACTTCGAGCAGTCGATCACGAACGTCGGCGCGGTCATGGGGAAGAACCGCGCGCAGATTGCGGACCTCGAGAAAGAGGCGCTGCGGCTCGGCGTCGTCACGCAGTTCAGCTCGAGTCAGGTCGCCGAGGCCATGGAGCAGATGGCCCGCAAGGGCTTCGACTCGGAGGAAATCCTCGCGGGTATCCCCGGTGTGCTGAACGCCATCGCCGCATCCGGCCAGGGCATGGCGGAGGTGTCGCAGGTCGTCGGTAGCACGATCCGCGGCTTCGGGCTCGAGGCCAAGGAGGCCGGCCGCGTTGCGAACATCCTCGCCTTCACCGCCGAGAAGACGGGTGCAACGATCACGGACCTCGGGCAAGCGCTCGCGAACGCGGCACCGACCGCGAAGACGCTCGGAGTGGGCATCGAGGATACTGCTGCGGCGGTCGGCCTCATGCAGAAGATGGGTATCGACGCGAGCACGGCCGGCACCGCGGTCGCGACGATGCTCGCGAAGATCACGAAGCCTTCGAAGGAAGCGGCCACGCAGATGGCCGCAATGGGGATCAAGTTCAAGGATGCGAAGGGGAATGCGCTTCCGTTCGTCGATATCCTCGGCCAGTTCGTGAAAGCTGGCGACAAGGCCGGCGGCAACATGAATCGCATGGCGTTCTTTGCCGAGCTCGTCGGGCTCCGTGGCGATAAGGCAGCGATCGCGCTCTCGGACATGGCGAAGAGCGGCGACTTCCAGAAGCTCGTCGAGGGAATCAAGAACACCGGCGACTACGCCGAGAAGGTCGCGAAGATCCGACTCGACACGACGCAGGGTTCTTGGAAGCTGCTGATGTCGACGATCGAGGTGCTCGAGACGAAGCTGTTCAATCTGCAGAGCGGTCCGCTCCGCGGCGTGATCGACAAGGTCAACGCCTGGGTGCAGGCCAACCAAGATCTCATCGTCCAGGGCGTGCAGGACTTCATCCAGAAGATCGCCGACAACCTGCCGAAGATCATGGGCTGGCTCGATCGCGCGGGGAAGTTCGCGGCCGTATGGCTCGCGTACGCGGCAGCCGTGAAGGTCGCCGCAGCCGCAACGGCCATCCTCAACGCGGTAACGAAAGCAAACCCGGCGACGCTCTGGATCGTCGCAATCACGGCGGCGATTTCGCTCCTCGTCACGTTCTGGCCGGAGATCTCCGCGTTCTTCGCCCGGGTGTGGAAGGGCGTGAAAGAGATCGCCATCGCGGCCGCGACGACGCTCGTCGGGCTCGTCCAAGCCGTTTGGGAGCCGGTCAAGAACTTCATGCGCGCGGCGCTGGAGGTTGCGGTCGGTCTCTTCGCGGCGCTCTTCCCCGGCGTGCTCGAAGCAGGTCGCCTTGCGTTCCACGGGCTCGCGGCTCTCGCGACGTGGCTCGTCAGCAAGTGGGAGCCGATCAAGGAATTCTTCGCCGGCGTCTGGCACGGCATCAAATCCGTGTTCCTCACCGAAATGGCGGCGCTCGCCCCGATCGCGCTCGCGGTCGTGAACAAGGTGAAAGAGATTTGGGCGCCGATCGGCGCGTTCTTCTCGGATCTCTGGAAGGAGATCTCGGACGGCTTCAAGCACACGCTCGGCTGGGCCGTCGAAAAGATCAGCGGCCTGGTCGATACGCTGCGGCATCTCGGCCACGACGTACTCGGCGGCGGCGGCCCGGGCGCGGAGCCGCCGGCGCCTGGTGAAGCTCCGGCGGCGGGTCCGCCTCCGCCGCAGGTCGTGCCGCCGAGCGTTTCGCCGCCCGTCGGCGAGCAGCACGCCTACTTCAACACGCGCGAATCGGTGGACGTGAACATCAACGACAGGACGGGCGGGCGCGTAGAGGTGCCGCGGCGCCCGCGCGGGAACGTCCGCCTGAACCTGCGACCGTCCGGAGCGTTCGCCTGATATGGCTTCCGTCATCCCCGCGGGCATCAACGGCGTGGTCGGGCTCTTCCGTCAGGGCTCGAGCTGGAAGGACCGAGTACGGGAAGCCGCGTTCACCTCCCCGAGCGGGACGCGCATCAAGTTCGACTTCGAGGACACGAGCCGGCAGACCACGAAGCGCGGCGCCGTCTTCGAATTTCCCGGCGTTGATGGCGGCTACGTCCAGACGAACGGCAAGGGGCCGCGACGCTATCCGTTGCGCTGTTTCTTCTCGGGCCCGCAGCACGACTTGGTCGCGACGGCGTTCGAGGCCGCGCTCCTCGAGGAGGGGATCGGCAAGCTCGAACACCCCGTGTATGGACCGATCGACGTCGTTTCCTTCGGGGACATCACGCGGCGAGAGGACCTCGTCGCGGAGGCGAATCAGACCATCGTCGAGGTGACGTTCTTCACCACGCTCCGGACCGTCTACCCGTCATCGTCGGGCAGCCCAGGGGACGAGATCACCGCGGCGCTCGCCGGCTTCGACGTCACGGCCGCGCAGAACTTCTCGGACTCGACGAGCCTCGTCACCACGCTCCAAAAGGCGAACCTGAAGAGCACGATCCGGAAGTTCCTCCGCGACATCAACGCGGCGCTCACCGACGTGTCCGACGCGACGGAGGCTCAGAATCAAGAGTTCCGCGACATCACTAGCCTGATCAACGAGGGGCTCGATACCTTCATCGGTGCGCCGCTCGAACTCGCGCAACAGATCTCGAACCTCATCAAGGCGCCGGCCATCGCGGCCGCGGCGATCGAGGATCGGCTCGCCGGATATGAGGACCTCGCGAATCGGATCTTCGGTTCGCCAGCGGGGAAGCCCGGCTTCGCGTTGACGAGCGGGCTCGCGCTCGCGCTTCGAACCGATCGCATCGCGAACGACTTCCACGCATCCGACCTGGTCGTGAAGAACGCCGTCACGGGATCGGTGCTCTCCGTCACGAACCACACGTTCGCGACGAAGCCGGAGGCGATCAACGCAGCGGACGCCGTACAGGCGCAATTCGACGCCGCGGTCGCATGGCGTGATGATGGGTTCTCGGCGCTCACTCAGATCCCGAAGCGGGGCGCGTACCAGGTCGACACCGGCGAGTCGTATCAGGCGCTTCAGAACGCCGTCGCGCTGACGACCGGCTTCCTCGTCCAGATCTCGTTTCAGCTCGTTCCCGAGCGCGCGATCGTGCTCGGGCGGCCGCGCACCATCATCGATCTCGCGGCGGAGCTGTACGGCTCGGTCGACGACCGTCTCGACCTCCTGATCAATTCGAACGACCTGAGCGGCGACGAGATCCTCGAGCTGCAACCGGGCCGCCGAATCGTCTACTACCCGGCGGCGTGATGCCTTCCGCGGAAGCCACGCCGAAAACCGGGCTCGTCATCTCGGGCGAGAAGTTCGAACACTTCGATACGATCGAGTTCACGAAGTCGATCGACACGTTTTCGACGCTCTCGTTCACCGCGCCGTTCGAGCCCGACCGCAAGGAGTTCCGCAAGCGCTTCCGCCCGTTCTCGTACTCGAGCGTGAACGGGCTGATCGACGACAAGGTCCGGTTTACCGGCGAGATGCTCACACCGGAGCCGTCGGTCGATCCAGAGTCCGCTTCCGTCGCGGTGAGCTGTTACTCGCTCCCGGCAGTCCTGGGCGATTGCTGTCCGCCCGGCGTGGCGTTTCCGCTCGAGTTCTCGGGCATGACGCTGCAGCAGATCGCACAGACGATCTGCAACTACTTCGGGATCACCGCGAAGTACGACGCGACCGTTTCTGTCGACGAATCGGCGCACGCGTTCACGAAGGCGAAGATTCATCGCGGCCCACGCGGCGGACGCGGCAAACGCGGCAACAAGTTCGCTCGATGCGCTCTGGAGCCGGGTGACCAGGCGCACGAATTCCTGGTCAAGCTTGCGCAGCAGATCGGGCTCGTGATGTCCGACGACGAGGTCGGTAACCTCGTCTTTCGGGATTCGGATGCGACGCTCGGCGATCCGGTAGCGCGACTCGCCGAAGGCGAGCAGCCGCTCGTATCCGTAAAAGCAAACTTCCGCCCGCAAGAGTACTTTTCCGAGATCACCGCGTTCGTTCCGGAGCGTCTCCGAAAGAAGGGGATGCACCACTCGGAGTTCAACCCCTTCACGCGCGGCACGCAGATCCGGCGCCCGCATTGCTTCAAGCTCGACAGCCTGCAGACACCCGCGGACGCTCCCGCCGCATGCTGGGCGAAGATGGGGCGGATGCTCGGGAGTTGCGCGTCATGGACGATCGACGGACTCCCGACATGGCGCGGCCCGAGCGGGGATCTCTGGACACCGAACACCACGATCCTGGTGAAGGCGCCGCATGCCTGGATCTTCGATGACTACGAATTCCTGATTCGCGACGTCACGCTCCATCAGGACAAGGACGTGTTCACGGCGTCGCTCAATGTCGTGATGCCCGGAGCGTTCAGCGGCGCTATGCCCGAATCGCTCCCCTGGGATTGAACGCATGGGTCAGATTGCGACCGTCATCTCGACCGAGCGCGTGACCGGCGACGACGGAAACCCGATCGTCGAGGTGCGGTGCGATGCCGGTGCGGGGCCCATCACCGCAGAGCTCCTGCAGCCGTCGGGCGACGACTCGCTCCCGCTCCCGGGCGACTTCGTGGCGCTCGTCGAGGGGCCGGGCCAAGGGACGCAGCTTGCGGTTGCGACGTGCGATGGGAAGAACACCGGCACGTCAGCCGCGGGCGAGCGGAGGCTCTACGCGCGGAAGAATGCTGACGGGACAATCGTCTCGGATCTCTGGCTGAAAGGCGATGGAACGATTGCGATCCGCGGCCTCGTGAACGGAGGCTCGGCGACGCTCGATCCGTCGGATGGCAGCTGGAACCTGAACGGCGTGAAGATCGACAAGCAGGGGAATCTGACTGCGCCGGGCGAGATCACCGCGAAAGCCGCGACGCCCGCGACGGCCGTGAAGCTCTCGACCCATCTCCACCCCACGGGCACGGGCCCGTCCGGGTCGCCGCAGCCGGGCACCTAATGCCGCTCGTCGCCGCGACGTTGAAGAGCGCGCTCGAATCCTGCTTCGCAGATCCGCCGCCGAACGCAGCGGGCTGCGCGCAGTCGTGGGCCTCTGCGATGGGCTCGTACGCCGGCGCGATCGTCCCGCCATCCACAACCATTCCGGCGGCGCAGTCCGCCCTTCAGACGGCGCTTGCGAGCGCCTTCGCAGCGCCGAACGCCGCGCCCGCGATGGAAAGCGCGTTCTCCTCATTCGCCGTGACCGTGGGCACGGGCATGGCTGCCGCCGGTTTCGCGGCGACGCCGCCTCCGAGCCCGATAGGACTCGCGGCGCTCTTCTCGGGCCCGAAGCCGGCCACGCATTCCGACGCCGCACTGCAGATCTCGAATGCGATCGACACGTGGCTCCGGACCGGAATCGCGACGCTCGTTGCACCGCCGAACACCGCGCAGCAGTGGGCCTGATAGATGACCGACGTCCGGTTCTACAACACGGAAGACGGCGGCGCGATCGACTACGTCGCTGGTCAAGCCGTGATGTCCGACGGGCTCGAGGCGGCCGTCTACCTGAGCCTGTTCGGCGGCAACGAAGACGACTCCGGAATTCAGGGCGACGACTCCAAGCAATGGTGGGCAAACGTTTCGGAGCCCGATCTCTCGAAGCGCTACCGCAGCGAAACGCAATTTCTACTCCGGTCGCTCCCGCTCACTCCGTCGAATCTTGGACGCATCGAGGACGCGGCAAACCGCGATCTCGCGTGGATGCTCGAGGGCCTCGCTGACTCGGTCACCGCGCAAGCGAGCATTCCGAACGTCAATCGCCTGGGCCTCGCGATCAGCATCGAGATCGACGACGACACCTTCCGCTTTCTGTTCCAGCAACCGCGCACATGAGCCTTTCGGTCCTCAATACGCAGGAAATCTCGGACACGATCATCGCCCAGCTCGAGGCGTCGATCTCTCAGACGATCCCGCTCCTCCCGAAGGCGTTCACGAACGTGCTCGCGAAGGTGCTCGCGGGCGTCGTCGTGCTTCTCTACAAGTACGGCGGCTGGATCTTCCTGCAGCTCTTCGTCGCGCATGCCTCAATGCAGTCGACGACGATCAACGGGAAGACCGTCGTCCCGCTGGTGCTCTGGGGACGGCTCGTCGGGGTGGGCGACCCGAAGCCCGCGACACGCGCCGAGTTGCTCATCACCATCCCGATCAAGGCGGATGGTGGGAAGCTCCTAGCCGGGCAGCAATTCCTTTGCACTGATACGAACGTCATCTACCAGGCGATCACCGAGACGGTGATCTCGGGCGCGCCCGGTAACCTCGCGATCACCGTCCGGGCGACGTACGACCAGGACGACCACGGTGGCGCCGGCGCGATCGGGAACCTGGCGGCAGGCGCAACGCTGCAGGTCGTGAACGGGCCGCCGAACCTCGGCACGACCGCGACGGTAGCCGGAGCCACGGTCACCGGCGCCGACGCGGAGACGCCCGCCTCGTATCGCGCGCGCATCACGAATCGCGTCCAGCAACGCCCCCAGGGTGGAGCGTTCGCGGACTATCGCGATTGGGCGCTGACCGTTCCCGGCATCGTCAACGCATACCCGTACACGGGAGACCCGGGAACAGTCGTCACGTACATCGAGGCCGACGAGGCGAGCAGCGGATCGGCGGACGGTATCCCGACGGGCGCGCAACAGACAGCGGTACTCGACGCCATCAACCTCAACGACGCCGGAGTAGCGACGAGGAGACCCGTCAACGCCGCTCCCATTGTGCTCCCGATCAGCCGCACGACGGTCGATGTAGTAGTGACGGGACTCGCGAGCGAGGACGGGAGCGACACGGCGCCGGTGCAGACGGAAATCAGCGCTGGACTCGACGAATACCTGCGCTCGCTAGAGCCATTCATCGTCGGTCTCTCGGTGCTTCCGCGCAAGGATCGGATCACGACCTCCGCGCTCGGTGGGGTCGTGGACGGGATCGCGAGCGCGAGCGGAATGACGGTCACATCGGTTTCGCTTTCGATTTCCGGATCGCCGGTGACAGCGATCACGCTCGGCGACGGCGAGAAGGCGAAGCTTAATCCTGCCGGCGCAACCTTCGTGTGAAGCATCATGGCCCTCGATCTACGCATCACATACGGCTCGCAGGTTTCAAGTGGCGCGGCTGGATACCCCTACGGCAAGGCGAAGAACGTCCTCGTCGAGGGCGACGGATCCGGCACTCCTTTCGAAGCCAATCTCGTCAACGACTGGATCGGGTTCCTTCAAGCGCTTCTGGTCAATGCGGCGATCACGCCGAGCGGCGCACCCGATTCAACGCTCGCATCCGACTACCTCGCGGCCATCCAATACGCGACGCAGCACATCACCGGCGACATGCATGTGTCGCATGCGATCAGCGCCGACTTCACGATCGACGCGCTCGCCTTCGTCTCGCACGACGGGAACACGATCGGCGGGGGCCACAACTTCCTCGGTCTGACCGACTTTTCCGACGAGGTCACGGTCAACAAGGGAGGGATCGTCGTCGGTAGCGGATTCGTCGGAATCGGCAACGGCATCGACGGGATCATCATCCAGGCCGGCGGGATCACGCAGCTTGCCGGCGCGCACGACATCACGCCGCCCGCGACCTTCCGGGACGAAGTCATTCTAGCGGGTGGCCGGTTGCGCGAAGGCGTCGCGTACGCGCCGGACGCCGATCATACCTTCGCGATCACCGACGGCTCCATTTACGTTGCGAAAAGCGGCGTGATAACGGCTCCGCGCACGTGGACCATCCCGGATGGCAACGAGGGGAACCGGTTGACGCTCCTGAACTACAGCTCGAGCGCGATCACCTTGCACAACTCGGGTGGCGGTTCGATCCTGACAGCTGCGACACTGCCCGCTCTCTCCGGCGGATTGAATCCGGGGGTGGTGCGGTTGGTGTGGGTCGAGACCGGTGTGGGCGGCGCCGGCTGGGCGGGAGCATGAAGAGGACTTGTGGATTTACATGCACGGCAAGCACTGCGCCCAAATGCCAGCTTCAGTGTCGGCGCAGTACGAGCCGATCGGGCATTGGCTAACTGTGCTGGCCAATGGCCCAACATGCTCGCACTCGCTTGAGCGTCCGGTGCAAAACATGTTTGCCGTAGACGATTCTATATGTTGGGGCAACGACTGACACGGCGGCGACTGATCTACGACACGGAAGCATCGTCGCTCCACTAATACATCGCGCCCGCAGAGCGTTCCGAGCGGCGAAAAGTGACAGCCGTCGCAGCAAGCACCGCTCGTGCATTCGCATGCGCGGGCGTCGACTTCCCCCGCGTCCGTTTCCGCTCCCGCGTCCGCCGCGGCGTCGCCTGCGTCGCCGCCGACTGAAGCGCCGCCGGCCCCGCCGGTGGAAGGGCCGACGCCGCCGGTAGCAGAGCCTCTGGCTCCCGGACTTCCCCCGATGGCCGTCGCGCCGCCGGTGCCGCCGCTGCCGTGTTGTGCAGCTCCGCCGGTGCCGGTGCTCGACGCACCGCCAGCCGCCGCGCCTGCCTCGCCGCCTACGGCCGTCGTGGAACCGCCCGAGCTGCTCGCCGCCATCCCTCCTGAGCTCGTCACGGCCCCGCCTGCGCCGCCGTCGAAGCTTGCCACGTCACCGCCGCCGCAACCGACCAGGGCCAGGGTCAGGGCGACGGAGCTCCGAAGAATCCAGGTCATCGCACCAGGATGGCAGCGAGGGCCGGTCTGTCAATTCTGAACGCCCGTCATGCTCGTCCGCGTTTTTCAGCACCTTTTGCCGCGGACCAAGACGTGGCGCATTCGGGAGACGAGCCCCGGGTGGACCATCGGGGACGACCACGAGATCGACGAGGACGGCCTCTTCATCGGGAGTTCCGACGACGGGGGCCCGATGCTGTCGCGGTTCTTCAGCGGTTTGGCGACCGCGCTCGAACCGGTTCGGGACTTCTTCGACGGCATCTTCCTCGAGCTCTTCCCTGACTCCACCACGGAGCTGGCAGCATGGGAGGCGCAATTCGGTCTACAGCCGAACCCCGACGACGCAATCCGCCGCGCCAACCTTGCTGCGGAGTGGGCGGCGACGGGCGGACAGTCGCCCGCGTACATCAACGGGGTACTCGCGGCGGCCGGCTTCGACGTCTTCGTTCACGAATGGTGGTCCTCCGGGCCTCCGACGTACGTCGCGCGCGACCCGCACGACTACACGACGCCACCGCTGATCGGCTCCGTGCAGTGCAGCGCGTTCCCGAGCCAGCCGCAATGCAGCGCGTTCGCGACGCAGCCGCAGTGCAATCGATTCCTCGCGAACGATCCTCACTACATCGTCAATCGAAACCTGACGAACGTAGCGCCGCCGCCGGTTCCCGACGACCCGACGAAATATCCGTTCTTCGTCTACTACGGCGCCGAGACGTTTCCTGATCACGCATCGGTGCCCGCGTCGCGCCGCAACGAGCTCGAGCGTCTGCTGAAAAAGCTCACGCCCTCGCAACACTGGATCGTGACGCTCATCGATTACGTCTGAGCACGAAAGTCGAGCATGCCGAGCCCGAACACACTCACGCCGTCGGACGACGGATACCCGAGCACTGTCGATGCTCCGGGGACTGGAGAGAAGGCGAACAAGACCGTCTTCGGGCGGGCGCTTCAAACGCTGTTCAACTTCGCCCATTCGCTCCGACTGCATAAGGCGGAGGCGTCCATCACGGTCAGCGGCTCGGGCCTGGCATCGGGCGGCGGCGACCTCTCGGCGAACCGTACGATCGCCGTCAACTACCCGACGGACCAGCGCTTCGTCATCTCCGCCCAGAACAACGCTGCGCTCCGCACTATTCCCTCGGCCGACTTCATCGACGGCATGCTCTCGCACATTGCGGGCACGACGAAGGTGCTCGAGTGGGACAGCACGAGCAGCGCGGGTGACAATGACAGCACGGTCATCAAGCCCGACGATGTGAGCGGGAATGGTCGATGGCTTGAAACGACTCTCGTTGCGCAGAGTGACGTCCTCAGTGACGGCATCTACGACAAGGAGCCGCTCGTCTGGGATTCGGGCGCCCATGCATGGGTTCCCGCTGACGATGCGACCGTCGCTGTCTCGCACGTCTACCCGAAAGGTGGCGACGCCCTAAATCAAGTCATCTTCTCCGACGCAGCCAACGCGGTGCGCGGTGGCGTCCTCGACTACGGCTCTGGAACGGAAGCGTTTCTCGACGGCTCGCAAAACAAGGCGTGGATCGGTATCCACGACGTCTTCTCCGTTCTGAAGCGCGTTGTCGGAGCGCTCTACGATTCGAGCCTCGTCAAGCTCTTCTTCTTCGATGGCGCGGGCGCCGTAAAGCAGAGCATCACCGGCAGCACGGCATCGGGAAAGGCCGACTCGATCGCAGCGGCCGGCGCGGCCTATGGCCTGTGGACCAACAGCAGCACCGCCGGCAACGGCGACGACCCGACGGACACGCGGACTTTCACGTCCACTAGCACCACATCGAACCTCGTTCATCACTACAGCCTGCCGAACGATTCGATCACCCGAGTCGTCGTCTTCGTCGCGGCTCGCGATACCGGCACGCTCATGTACATCGCGAGCTTCTCGCGGAAGTTCAAGACGGTCAGCGGCGGCGCAACGTTGCTCGATGACGGCAGCGCGACGCTGGCGAAGGATGAGATCACCGTCACGGGTGCGACGGTCGTCGCGAGCACGGACGGCTTCGACGTGAGCTATGGCGGGACCAACGCCGTGCACACTGCCGGCTTCATCAAAGTCTATATGTACTCGGACACCCTCGTTGCCGCGACATGATCCGCCGCTACGTTGAAGCCGACATCCCTCGAGCGGCGGAATGCGACCTGCGTCGTCGTGGGCTCGACTCCGCGCTACGGCGCGCGCCGAAGCTTTTCGGAGAGCTCGGGATCAACTCGCCCGGGCATTGGTACGGGAACTATCCGTGGACCAATGACGCCGCGGTCACGAACGCGTGGATCTCCGATCCCAAGTACCTCGTCGCCGGGACTGGCATTGCGACGTGGCATCCCGCGAAGGGCGCGATCGATGCAATCCAGGCGACAGGCTCGGCGCAGCCGGCGTTTGGCGGGATCGGAAAAGGGAAACGCACCGCTCCGCTATTCAACGGGACGGCGCAGCTGCTCACCGCTGACTCGCTTGCAGCGGTGGCTTCCGGATCGGACATCGCCTTTTCGCTTACCGTCGCGGTCTCGTTCCCAACCGTCGGCGGCACCAGAAACTTTCTCGGTTTCGGTGGCTCAAGCAGCGTCGGCCCGTGGCACGTTGTCCGATTGAATACGAGCAATCACTTTGAGGTAACCAGGCGAGATACCGGGACTGGCAATATCACCGCTACGGCGACGACCGTCACGGCGGTGGTGAATACGACCTACGTCCTGACGCAGCTATTCACGGGCACGGCAGTGACACTGCGGATCAACGGCGCAACCACCGACGTCAGCGGGACTGCGTTCGATGTCGCGTCGCAGAGCTTCACGGCGTTTACCCTCGGCGGCTGGCGGAGCACGGTTACTCCGTTCTTCTCGAACATCGCAATCCGCGCCTTCGTCTTCGGCACCGGAGTGTGGGGCTCGAGCACGTACCTGCCGATCGAAACGTTTCTGATGGCCGACGCGGCCTGAGGCAAAAGCATGGCTGACAACGTTCCCATCACGGCGGGCAGCGGCACCAGCATCGCGACCGATCAAGACGTCCAGGGCGTCGACGCGCACATGGCCCGCGTGGCCTGAACCCCCACCTTTTTCGAAAGGGAAAAATCATGAACCAAGGAACGGGCGCGGCGCGAGCCGTGCTTCCCATCGTTCCGGGCGACGTCGTTCGCTCGGACGCCGACCCGCGAACCGCCGCCGTGGCGACGTTTCGCGATCTCGCGGCTCGCATCGAGTCGGGGCAGCTCCACGGCGCCCGCGTGCAGTGGCGGCACGGGACGACCGTGATCGAAACGGTCGAGATGGACGCGACGCAGGTCCGTTACAACGCGGTCGCGTGCGACGCTCCGCAGCCGACCGCACTCGACGCGAAGGAAGTGCCGTTCAACGTCACGAAGGCACAGCTCCTCGCGGAGATCGATCGGCTCATCGGTGAGAACGAAGCGCTGCGTGCGCAGATCGAAGAGAGAGGTGTGTCGTGAGTTTGAACCCGAAGACGGCGGTCGCGGCACGCAACCTCGCGCTCAATGCAGCGTTCGACGTGCTCAACTCGGGCAGCATCAAAACCTACGACGGAACACAGCCCGTAGACGCCGACACCGCACTCGGCGCGCAAGTGGACCTCGCTGACAACGCATTCGGCGCAACCGCCTTCGCGGCGGCGAGCGCGGGCAGCAAGGCGGCGAACGCGATCAGCAACGACACGAGCATCAACGCGACCAGTACGGCCGCATGGTGCACGTGCATCAAGAGCGGCGGCGTGCGCGCAACGGACACCGTCATGGACATGTCCGCGGGCACGAGCGGCGCGAACATGAACTTCAACTCGGTGGCGTTCTCGAGCGGTGCGACCTGCTCGATCACGTCGCTCACCGTCTCGCAGGCGGCGTGAGGAATCGTCAGATGGCCAAAGTCTACATGGTCCGTCACCAACACCACGGCGTGATCACGAGCCACGTCTTCACCGAGCATCCGTCGGAGGAGCAGGTCGCTGTGCTCGCCGCCGAGGCGGAGCGCATCCACGGCCGCCAAGGGCGCGTGACGGGCTGGGCGCGCGTCGTCGAAGCGGAGCTCTGCGGTCCGAGCGACCTCCCGAAGATCGACCCGCCGCAGGGCACGCCTTCGACCAGGACGGCCCCAGGCGGTGAGGCCGCGAGCGGCGAGCTCGTCGCATCCGGAACGGGCGTGATCTCGTTCCCCACGAAGGCGGAGGACTGATCCCATGGAAGAAGATCGAGTTCTATCGTTCGACGACGACGCCACCAAAGAAGTGCGGGGAGAGATCGTCGTGCTCAAGGGCGACTACGTCGTCCTCAGCGACCCTCAGGGGCGGAAATACCACCTCGATGGCGCGCTCCTCCGTGAGCTCGCCCAGCGGTTCCCGGAGCCGAAGAAGGGGGAGGGCTGATCCATGCGCGAATACAGCGTCAAGGGAGAGAACGTAACGATCGCGAGCGGAAGCACACTCACGCTCGCGATCGTCAATCCTGGAGCAAGCCGCGTCATCGAGATCGTGCGCGCTTGGTGCTCGCAGAACGGCAGCACGACGAGCGGCCAACTCGGCGTGCGACTCGGTCTGAAGGCGTCAGCCTTCGGCACTTATACGAGCTCGGCACCGCAAAAGCTCAAGACGAGCGACCCGTCGTCGCTCATCGCGGGCGGGACAGCCGGTGCCGCGGGCACGTCCGGAATCAACGCCTCCGCGGAGGGTGCGGGGACCGTGACGACGGTCTATCCGGACAGCTTCAACGTGCTCAACGGATGGCTGTGGACGCCCAACATGACGGCTGGTGAGTCGCTCATCGTGAGCGGCGCCGATTCGCTCGCCGCTGTGTTGCAGCTGACGACGAGCACGGCATCGTACCTGAGCGGATGGGACTTCGGGATCACGTTCCGCGAGCTCGGCTGATCAGCGCATGCCCGGCGCTCGCATGCGACCAGTGCGTCGGCCGTCCCCGCCACGGCCGGCGCCGTTCCCGCTCCGGGCGTCGGCGAACGGGCGGTATCTCGTCGATACGAGCGGCACGCCGACGCTCCTCCGATGCGACGAGGCCTGGGATGCGATCACGCAGCTTTCGATCGCGGAGGTGCGTCAGTACCTCGACGACCGGAAGGCTCGCGGGTTCAACGCGGTGCTGGTCGAACTGATCGAGTCCTACTTCTCGCAGAGCCCCCCCGCGAACGCGAACGGAGATATTCCGTTCACGGGGACCATCGGCGGCACGACGCCCGACTTCACGACGCCGAACCCAGCGTATTGGAGTTTCGTCGACTCGTTCGTCACGGAGGCACGCCTTCGCGGCATCTCCGTCATGGCCGCGCCGTTGTACCAGGGATCGCACAACGGTCTGCAAGGTTGGTATCAGCAGATGCTGACCAACGGGACATCGGGTGTTCAATCGTTCGCGACGTTCCTCGCCAATCGGTACCGCAGCGCACCAAACATCATCTGGTGCGTCGGCGGAGACCTAGACCCCAACTCAACCCCGAACGCGATGAGCGGGACGGGCGTCACACTCCTCCAGACGTTCGCGGACACGATCCTATCGGTCGACCCGACGCACCTCACGACGACGCACTGGGACGGGCACCTGAGCTCCGATTTCGGCGTGTCGGAGATGTGGAAACTAAACGCCATCTACCGCGACTTGATCGTCAGCGCCGACACGTTGCGCGCATACGCTGTATCCCCAACGATCCCGTGCTTCCTGATCGAGGCCATCGGCGATGGAAACACTGGCGCGTATTCGTCGAACAAGGACCTTCGCTCGCAATACTGGCAGGTGATGACGAGCGGCGGGTGCGGGGCGGACTACTGCAGTGATTACATTTGGCCATTCGGCGGCACGCGCACCGTTTCGAATCCGTTGATCACGGCGAACAACGGTCCCTGGACGAGCCACCTCGGGGATGCGTCGGTCGTCGACTATCAGCGGTGCCTAGACTTCTTCGCCGGCATCGCGTGGCACACGCTCGTTCCGGACTCGTCTAGCCTGCTGGTTACTTCCGGACGCGGGACGCTCGGCACGCAGGGCTACGTTTGCGCCGCCCAGAGCGCCGACCAAAAGCTCGCGGTCATCTACAACCTCACCGGCGCGACGATCACGATCGCCAAGGGGCAGATGTCGCTCCCGTTCACTGCGACATGGTTCGATCCGAGCAACGGCGCGACGTCGCCGGTGAGCGGCTCTCCGTTTTCGACGTCCGGTTCGCAGAGCATCCCCACCCCGGGCAACAACGCTGCCGGTGATACCGACTGGGCAATGCTTCTACAGGGATGACATCGCAGGATGACAGCGTCAGCCACGCTGCTTGGCGAGAGCTCGACCGCGACCACAAGCGGTACGACGATCGCCCAGGCTGTCACGGTCGCCAGCGCGGGCGCCACGCTCGTGGCGTTCGTGCAGTTCGACAATCAGAGCGGAGCCTCGTGCTCTGTAGCTGACAATGTCGGTGGGTCGTACGGCGCTGCGGTTGAGACCGTTGCCGACAACACCCTCGGCGCGACCACGCTCGCATTCGTTCTGGCGAACCAGGCCGCTGGGGCGCGCACCGTTACGGCGACGTTTACCGTAACGTCAATCTTCTGTTGCATCGCCGTCGTCGAGATCGACGGCGTATCGGCTTCGCCGCTTGATGGCCATGCCTCGCAGCTGCAGACGACACCCGGCACGAGCGCCGATGCGCTGACGACGACCGCGTCGACGAACGCGAGTCAGCCCGCTCTCGTTCTCGGCCTGTTCGCCGATCCCGTGGGAGCCAACCCGGCGCCCGCCCCGGGCACTGGATTCTCGAGCGTCGGCACTGTCTGGACATACGCCGGCACCTCTCCCGTTTCGGCTCTGATCGAGAGCAAACGGATCACCTCGACCGGTAGCGTCTCTGCGACGGCGACTGCGAATAGCAGTTCAGGCGGTGACAACCATTCGAACATCCTCCTGGTCCTCGACGAGGCCGGTGGTGGCGGCGGTGGCGGATCTCCCCCTCCGCAGCGGCGCCGGCAGACTCCGACGGAAGCTCTGCCGGAAGAGCGCCCGCGATCTCGCGCGAAGCTCACGCCGCCCTCGGTCGACTTCCCGCCGCTCGTGCTGTGGGCTCCGGTCGACGACGCGCCTCCTCTGGAGGTCATGCCGATCAGACGGCGGCTCCGCGTGCCGGCTGCGGCAGGCGGCGGCATCTCCGGATCCGGGTCCGCGGCGATGTCGTCTTTCGCGGCTACCGGCAGCGGCGCGATGGTCTTCATCGGCTCCGGCGCTGCCGCGATGGCCTCGTTCGCGGCGAGCGGAGCCGGGAGCGAAGTGTTTTCGGGCTCCGGTGCTGCAGCGGAGCAATCCTTCGCCGTCACCGGCGCTGGCGCCGAGACCTTTCCCGGATCGGGAAGCGCCGCTCTTTCGTCCTTCGCTTGCACGGCGGCCGGCGCGGAGTCGTTCGCCGGGAGCTGCGCGGCGGCACTGAGCTCGTTCGCGTGCTCGGGCTCCGGCGCCGAGTCGTTCAGCGGCTCGGGCGCGGCTGCGTGCTCGCCCTTCGGCGCCTCCGGCAACGGGGCGCTGGGGATCGTGTTCTCGGGCTCGTGCACGGCTGCCATGAGCTCGTTTGCGGCGAGCGCGACCGGTGCGGAGTCCTTTCCAGGGACGGCGACCGCCGCGGTGCGGTCGTTCGTTACCTCGGGAGCTGGCGCGGAGACGTTCACCGCCAGCGGGGCCGCTACCACGCAGTCGTTCACGGCTGCCGGCGTGGGTCTCGTTGGCGCCGGCTTCCTCGGGGTCGGCGCGGCGTCCATGGCGTCGTTCGGCGCCGCTGGCGCCGGCACGGTGCCCATCGTATTCGCGGGCACCGGGCTCGCTGCGATGTCGTCGTTCGCGGCATCGGGTAGCGCTGCTGAGTCGTTCGTTGGCTCCGGCGCGGGCGCGCCTGCGTCATTTGCCGCAAGCGCTTCGGGGACGCTCGTCGTGAATATAGCCGGCAGTGGCGCCGCTGCATTGAGCAGCTTTGCCCCGTCCGGCTCCGGTTTCAGCGCATTCGACATCGTCGGCTCTGGATCGGTCGATGTCGCCTCGTTCAGCGCCGTCGGCGCAGCTGGCAACTTCCTAAACATCGCCTTCGACATCTCGCTTCGCCTGCAACCGTCGCTGCGGATCCGCGTGAGCGTTGAATCATGAGCTTCCTCGGAGACAGAACAGGCGGCTGGCTCGTCGGCGACAAGCCGCGCGTGCGCGCCACGTGCGCGGATGTCGACGGCATGCTCGTAGATCCGGCGAGCCTGACCGTGCTCGTGCGCGACCCGGAGGGCTTCGAGACTTCGTACACGTACGGCGTCGACGCTGAAATCACGCGGGCGTCGCTCGGTGTCTTCGACGTCTTCGTCGACCTCACCAAGCCCGGCGACTGGTTCGTTCGCTGGAAGGGCGCTGGCAGCCTGCAGGGCGCCGAGGAAGTGCGCATCCGCGCTCGCTCATCTGCGTTCACGAGCCCGTGAACGCTCTCGCACACACCACAGGAGGTAAATCATGAATCCCGTCTACGCATTTTTGCTTGCCCATTGGGTCCTCGTCATCACTTGGCTGGTGGTCGGTACCCTCGCGACGCGCGTACTCGACGCGGTCGCCAAGGCGCTCCCCCAGTTCCCGCGCCTCACGCACTTCGCCGCCCTGGTCGACGAGGTCGTTTTCGACGTGATCGACGTCGTGGCCGCCGTCGGGAAAATGATCGGGGGAACCATCCCGCCCGACCTGCAGACCGCCGCGAAGAACGCCGCGAAGGGCGCGCTCGTGATGCTCGTGTGCCTGTTCTTCGTCGGGTGCGCGTTGTTCGAGACGCCCGTCGGGCGCGTCATCGAGTGCAGCGCGGAGAGCGCGGCCGAAGTGATCTCCCGGCTCTGTCCGCCGCCGATCACACCGATCTGCACCGAGCTCGCCTCGGCGGCGTTCGAGCAGGCGTGCGAAACCGCCGCATCCGCTGGCGCGAGCCAGGACGAGGCGACGGCCGCGGGCGTGAAGGCGGCGAAGATGCAGCTCGCGAAGCTCGAGCACGACGGCGTCAACCTGAGCAAGGAGAGCCTGTCGCGATGATCTACGGACGCATCTCTCGATACGGCTACGTCCCGACGCCACGCGCAGAGCATCGCAGGCTCTTCCCGCGGTTCCGCGCTGCCTTCCAGCTCGCGGCCGCGGCTCCGCGCGACCTACGTCCGTTCACCTGCAAGGTGCTCGACCAAGCCAATAGCGGCTCGTGTGTCGGGCACGGCACGGCAACGGGCCTGTTCACAGCCGCGGCCGTCGCCGGCAAACCGCTCGGCTTCATCCCGTCGCCGTGGGGCATCTACCAGAACGCGCTCTGCTACGACCGCGGGAGCCCGGCGAATGGTCGCCTGCAGGACCAAGGGTGCATGCCGTCGTCGGCGATGCTCGGCCTCACGCACTTCGGCGTGCGCGCCATGTCGCCGCAGAGCGCTAGCACCGACGTCCCACAGGGCGCGACGTACCTGCCGGAGCCGGACCTCGCCTCGCTCGAGCTCGAGGGCCCGCACCTCTACGTCGGGTGGTACTCGATCGGTAGCGCCGACGAGGCGCGCACCGCGATCGCGGCGGGTTGTCCCGTGGGGATCGGGACGTACGTCGACACGTCGTTCGAAGATTGGACGCCGTCGCGACCGCCCCTCGGGCTCATGCGGGAGGACGACCCTGCGGGAGGCGGACATTGGACCTGCCTCGTCGAGTCGCGCTCTGGCGGCATCTTCACGCTACGCAATTCGTGGGGGACGTCGTACGGCGACAACGGCGAGTGCCTCGTCACCGACGACTTCGTGAACCAGGCCGACGAGCTCATCGCTTTCGGCTGGAAAGGACAGCCATGACCCGCATTCTCATCGTCGCCGCGCTCGCGGCGCTCGCCATGGCGCCGAACTGTCAGGGCGTCACGCCGGATCCGAATCCCCCGCAGCCGCCCGCGCCGGTGCCGACCGTCGTCGCCGACGCGGGGCACGTGACGCCCCCGGCGCCAAGCCCCACTCCGCCCACGCCTCCACCCCCCGCGCCGGCAGACGCCTATTCGGCGGCGTGCGATCACCTCGCGTCGATCGGGTGCTCGGAGGGTAGCGCGTCGTCCTGTGCGGACCGGATGCGCGTCGCCGACCAGCAGCATCTTACGACCGTTCCGGCAGCCTGCCTCACGAAGGCGACGACGAAGGCGGCGGCTCGAGCGTGCGGGTTCGTCAAATGTCAGTGAGGGCATTCGCGGCCGCCGCGCTCGCGCTCCTCCTCGCCGGCTGCGGCGTGCCGCTCGACTCGTGGGATCCGCCCAACGATCCGACACGCACGCCGCTGACGAACGGGTGTCAGCCCGAGACGCCGATCGCCGTGGGGCCCGAAGACTGTCAGGCGGACTGGCCAGACGTCGAGGACCCCACGCACATGTACGTGATCCGATGATTGCCAGCCGCGCGGGCGCGACCGGATTACCTCCCCGGCCCCGCGCGGCGCCTCTTTCGCGGATCGTCAACGCGGGCTTCGCGGTCGTGCTGCTGTTCCTCGACGGTCTGCTCGGCATGGTGAAACGATGATCGGCTATGGGATCGATCTCTCGCACCACCAGAACCCCGCGAAGATGCCGTGGGATACGTGGGCTGGGAAAGTCGACTTCGTCATGGTGCGAGCGGCGTATGGCGCGACGATGTACGACGCCACCGCCGGCGCGCACGTGGATCGAGCAAGGGCCATCGGCGCGAAGGTCGGGCTCTATCAGTTCTTCCGAATCGGGGAATCGGTAGACAGCCACCTCGCGACCCTGCATGAGGTGATGGACGCCTGTCGAATCGACGACGGCGACATCGTGCCCGCCCTCGATATCGAGGGGGATCCGGTTCCTCCTCCTGGCAAGCCGGTGCAGCCGTCCTGGTCCGGGCCGACCGAGGAGCTCGTCGGGCGCATCGTGGAGACGTGGGGCAATTGCCTCGTATACATCACACAGCGCGAATGGCACCTGATGGGCTCGCCCTCTTGGGTGCTCCGTCGCCCGCTCTGGACGGCGCATTACACGCCGGCAGCGGCCCCAGCGACGCCCGGCGGCCTCCCTGCGACCATCTGGCAGCATCGTGTGGGGACGTTCGACCCGAGCGGCCCCGGGGGATTCTTTCAGGCAACCGCGGACGGTCCGCAGGTTGACCAGAACCGGCTCCTCGCACCCCTGCCGCTCGTCGGACAGGTCGTCACACCCGAGGAGCGCGACCGAGTCGAATCCCTGATCGCGCTGACGCTTTCGGAGTCGGCGCAGCTGGAGAAGGCATGAGCGACGCGAACCGAACACTCGAGGATCGCTTGGAAGACGTATGCAAGAGGCTCGAGCGCGTCGCGGCGCAATCGGAGCGCACTGCGGCGCAATCGCAGCGCACCGCCGCGGACTCTGAGCTTCACTCGAAGCAACTCCTCGTCGGCGACCAAATGATGCGGTTGCTTGAGGGCGACAACCGCGTTTGCCTCGAAGCTCTGCGCGCGCTGGCCAAGAAGCTGGGCGCCGAGGAGGTCGAGGCGGAGCTCGTCCAGTACATCCACGAGCGAACGGACACGCTGCGCGACATTCGCGAGACCCTGAAACGGATCGAAGCTCTCCCGCCGATCGACGAGCCGACGGAAGTCGCGCCCGTCACGCGGCCCGAAAACGATCGACCATGACCGATCTGACTCCAGCCGCCGGCGCCGCCTCCGGCTTGGCCTCCCTACCCTGGGGGACCATCGCGATCTCCGCGGCGGGGTCGTTCGCGACGCTGCTCGCCACCCTGGCGGCGCTCTCGACGTTCGTCCTCAAGCTGCTCAAAGAGAACGCGAAGCTACGCCAGCGGCGCAAGGTGCTCGTACGTGACCGGCGCATCGCCCGCGTCGAGCTCGAACGGCGGGCGTACGGCACGCCGAGCGTAGCGCCGCCGCCGGAGCAGGAAGAATTCGACGACGACAGCGCGATCGTGGACATGTGCGAAGCGGAGGACGAGCCGGCTTACGCCCCGATGCGGAAACTCTACATCGACCCGAGACCGCTCAAGTCGCCGCCGCTCGAGGGGCTCGCCGGCAAGCGGAACCTCGGCCCCCTTGCGGGCAACGAGGATCACCGCGCGTGGAAGCGCGACCAGATCGCTCGAGGGCCCGACACGCCGACGGCGATCGACCCCGCACACCCCTTCCCGCCGAACCCCATCCCGCGCCCTCCGCGACCCCGTGGCGGCGAGTAAGCGCCGGCCACGCTCGGGCATCCGTCCGACCTTCCGCATCTACGCGGACGACGTCACGGCGGCCGAGACGCTCCGCCAGCTCGCCGCCTACTGGACGACATGGAAGGCGCCGCCACAGCGAATCGCTGCCGCCCTCAGCGCCGCTCGTCGGATGGAACGGTGGGCACTCGGACAGCGCGTGAAGAGCCGGAGACCGCCGCCGAAGTGATAGACCCCCCATCACCTGGATAGAGTCCCCAGGGGCCCGACCGCGGGCGACCGTTAGCCGCCGTGATCCGAAAGGGTCGCGGCGGCTTTTCTCATTTCTGGTCGAAAAATAGGAACCGGCTACGGTGGGATCCCGACGTCCCACCCGTACGTTTCCGGTCCGTCCTCGCCGGCCTTCGCCTCGCGCACGAGCTCGTCGTAGCCGTCGCCGGCGAGAACGCGTGCGACCTGGTCGATTACCCACGCCTTGTGATGCTCGCCGTCGATGCCGACGTATCGGACGATGAGCTCGAGGGCCTTTCGGGCCGCCCTCGCGTCCGCGCAAATACTGAGGCTCCGAATCCTGCCGGGCGTATCCGGGTGCCACATTTTGGCCCCGCGCTCTTCCGCCTCGATATCCTCTTCGCTCGTCATCGTTTCATTCTCCATGCGCCGCCGCCCGCAGCAGCAGCGCGTCCCTCGCCCATCGCGCGAGCGGCTTACCTTCGAGGCGAGCGGCTTGCTCGCACACCTTGCGCTCGCTCGCGCTAAGTCGAAGGTATATCGGTTTCGCATCGCGGGCCACCTCCAGCCGAGGACGGCCAACCTTCGGCTCTGCGGCCTTCTTTCGCCTCTCGTGTGCATTCGCCGCATCGAGACACGGACGGCATCGACTCTTCCCTGGTTCGCGCTCCGCGCCGCACAAGCAGAGCCCAAGCTCCGCTCTCTCCGCGCGGCGAGCTTTCATGCGCTGCGCATCGCGCTCCTTCTTGCGTAGATATGCCTCGTAGCTTCGATCCATCTCATGTCCTCGCGGCAAAATCAGGGCGCGCGCGATGTTTCATGACTGGGACTCCCCTGCTTGATTCGGACAGGGACCAGCGTCCGGAGGTTGCCTCCGACACCATACTCGCGCGCACCCCGGTGCCCCGATCCGGTATTCAGCCGGGTCGGGGCCAATGGGTATCAGAGCGCGTGCTCCTTCCCGAGATCGAAGTCGCGTTTCCACGCTCGACCACCAAACTCGGCCGTTACGCGGATCGACTTGCGGCGCACCTCAGGATCGTCCGACTCGTCGTGGCCATGCTGGTATCCGACATGCTCTCGCACGACGACCTTCGCTCCATGTGGTGCGGCCGCGCGAATCGCCTTGAGCGTCGCCCACTCGTCGGCTTCAAGAGGCCCGCCATAGTCCGTCGTCGAGAACCGCACGTCGTCCACATCGCACTCGCACTCGTGCGCGACCTCCTGCTCGGTGATCTCGTCGTACCCGCGGAATCCGGAGAGCGGCGCGAAGACATGCTCGGACACGATCTCCGCGAGCTCGTCTTCGGGCAGAACGCCCGCGTCGAAGCGCTCGAGAGCATCGGATGACTTGGCGCCGAGTACGTCACGGATCTGGGCACGTGCAGTCTTGGCTTTCGCTTCTTCGGCGATCTTCTTCACCAGCTTCAGACGGGCGATCTCTTCCTCTGCCTCTACCCAGGCCGCTGCGGCGTATCGCTGCAAATCTGCTCTATCGTAGCGACTGTATCCTGAGTCGGCGAGCGGGCCGCGATAGTCCGGAGCGTTCGATGGCACGCACACGAGCGCGCCGCTCTCCGATACGCGCCACTCGAGCGGAAGCGATGCCCACTCCTCCGAGAGAGCGCGCGCCTTCGCCTCGCGTGTCGCCCTATCCCTGGCTCGCTCTTCGCGCTTGGCGTTTACGTGCTCGACGAACTGAGCCGCGAACGACCCGGCGAAGGCGACCGCCTCGCCGCCGTCTGCGGGCCTCTTGCTCGCCTCGCCCTCCCGATAGGCGCCGTAAGCCGCTCCGCGGATCGAGCAATCCACGGCGTCTCCGGGCGCCAGGTCCAGCGTCGCGTCGGAGTAGCCGAGCGTCGGCGGCACGATGCACGACGCTTCTCCCTCGTCGGATATCCGCGTCCACGGCAGCGCTAGCAGTCTCGGCAGGAGAATGTCCTCGACGTGATACGTTTGGGTGCGCGCGGCCGGCTCCCCAGCGAGGATTGCTGCACGCTGCGCGGCCTCGGACAGCATGACGGTGATGGTGTGGTTCATTTTGCATTTCTCCATGCCGCTCCAAGCGGCGTCTTGACCCGACTCCGTGTCGGGGTCCGGGCTGATTCGCCCGGGCGGAGCGGCGAGCCTCGCGACTCGTCGCCCCGCGCCGGAAGGCTCAGTCGTCGTAAGCGTTGTCTGGCTCGGTCGCTACGGCCGCGCTCTGGATTACGACCCCGCGCATTCGCAGGTCCTCGATGAGCTCCCGAGCGACCTGTTTCGCGGTGACGAAGTCCGCGGGGGCCATCCGGGCGTAGCGCAGCGAGATTGCCACGCGGGCGACCAGGTCGCGCTCCGCAGGGCTCTCCTGCCCCTCGGTGCTCACGAGGCCACCTCGGTCACATAGAGCCCGCCAGCGCCGCCGCGGTTGCTCTCTGCACGCACCGGCCCCCGGCGCAGCAGGCCGCGGCGCAGGAGGCGATTGATGCCGTCGTAGACCCACTTGTGACCGGCGCGAGGATTCCACCGGCACGCGCGGTCGACGTCGGCCGTCGAGCAGCCCGGGTTCGCGGCGACGAAACGAACGTAAGCGGTCTGATTTGAGGACATACGAGCCATCTTTTCCAGTCTTTCCCCGGGCTCCGTGCCCGGCGAGGCGTCGACTCCGTGTCGACAAAAGAGACCCTATCAGACCTGAGAATTGTTGCTAGCGAAAACGTCTGAGTCGCCGAAAGAAAAAAGGACGGGTGTTCAGTCTCCCGGCATCCACCCGCGCCCGACGCACTCTTTCGCGTCGCCGGACCAGCTGCAGCGCGAGCAACGCATCGCGCGCGTGTCGTCGCGCTTCGCCTCGCTCCCGCACCGCGGGCATAGCAGGTCGCGCGGCGCCCCGAACAGCGCGTCAAGAATCCGTGAGAACAACATACGTACTCGCATCCACCATCGCCCTCCCCGGGCGCTCGCGGGGAATCTCCCGCAGGACTCGGCCACCCGAGTAGTCAATTCTGTCGCTTGTCGGTTTTTTCGCAGTCGCTCTGGACGTCGTTGCTCGTCGCGCCTGCAGCGCGGGTCGAAGCGTTGACCATGGCGGGAATCGCCGCTGCGCCGCCCGCAATCTCGTCCGCCATCTCCTCGAGCGTCCGCACGTCGATCGCGTGCTGGTGCGCTCGCCCGCTATCGGAGGGTTCGAGCGTGGTGCCAGCGCAGCGAGAGCACGTCCGCGGCGTGGTGGCGACGCCTCCGAGGCATGACTCGCACGACGGCGGCGGGAGGCGGGATGCGGCGGAACGGATTGCGCGGGCCGCGACTTCGCGGACGTGCTCGTCACGCTGCAGCATGAGACGTTCGAGTTCCCGTTCACGCTCCTCGCTGGCCTCGCGATCGTCGATAACGCGCGCCGTGAGCGACGCCACCTCGTCGATCAGCTGAGTACGCTCGGCGCGGAGACGCTCGAGCTCGTCGGCGGCTTGAATAATCATCGGTCCGTCACCGTAGTAGCCGAGCATTTCCATCGAGCGGACATGCTTGCGTAGTCTCTTCAACAGGTCGTCGGTCATGGTTTCTTGCCTCGCTTCTTTCGTCGCGCTCGGATCTCGACAACCGCGAACGTGCCCCACGCGAACACGAGCCATGTGCCCGTGATGATGGCGCAAGGTAGGAGTCGAGCCAGTGTCTCGTCGGTCACCGGTAGTAATCTCCGTAGCGGATGCCGCAGCGCTCGCACTTGCTGTCCAGAAGCATCTCGTGCAGCGTCCGGCCGTCTCTGGCGCGACCGGTGCGGACGTAGCACTGTTCGTCTAGCGGATCGTTTCGCGACCACGCGGCGTGACCGATGAGAGCGCACAGAAACCGGCGAAGTGCAGCTCTCATCACTCCCCCCGCCCGGTGCCGTGCTTGGGGCAGTCCTCGACACGACCGACAATTGGCGAAAGGTCGAGAGAGCCTCGAGCGCCAACTATGCACCCGTTGCACTCCTTCGCCTGCTCTGATTGCTCCTCCGTGTCCCCCGCCATCCGCCACATCTCGTTTACGATGTCGGCGGCGGACTTGAAATGCGGGTCCATGAACATCTCACGCGCGCGCTGGGCCATTTCTTTGGGTGTCGTGCTCATGGTGGGTTCCTTCGCCTGCTCGGGCCGCGACACTAGATACGCCCCGACGTTGCCGGGAGTGCAGACCGCCTTGGTGTCGGGTTGCTCGGGCTGGGGCGTGGACCTGTAAGTGGCAGCAGCGTCCGCCAGCTCGGCTTCCGTCATCTCTCCGAGCGAGCAGCCTTGCTCTTGGAGATAACGCGCGAATCCAGCCAGCCGCGCTTGCTCCACCTTGCGCAGGGAGGAGAGCGCGGCGCGCAATCGATTGATGGTCTCGGTGTCGTCGTCGATGCGGTTGTCCTTGGCGATGACGGACCGCTTGTACATGTCGCCCCTTTTCTTCGCCTCATCCAGCTCGCGGCGGGTGGATTGGAGGGAGGACTCGAGTTCTGCAACGCGAGCTTTTGCCTCACGCTTTTCTCGCCGTTGGTCATAGCATTGACCCTCAGTTCGATCGCATGGTTCGTCGCGCCATGCCGGTCTTTCCTCCCCTTCGGATGCGGGCTGCGGGGGCGAGACGTCAAGCGCGCGATATTTGGCCTCGTTATTGGGGGTCACCTGATTACGGCAAAGCTCACAGGTGACTTCATCGAAGTTGCCATATTGGTGCCCAGGAGGGAGCATGGCTTCGCAAGCCGGTTTTATCTTGCCGGGTAAACGACTTCGAAGATGCACGCTTCTAGGCAACTCGCCCTGCTCGGCGGGCTTGGCGTCCCAGCGGTCGAGTTGGGCGGCGATAGCGTCTGCGTTCTCCTCGGTTCGAATCGCTCGCATGCCGAGAATTCCAAGCAACCTGGCGTGCTCACGATACGGCTTCCGCTCCGTCGCCTCCGCTGTCACGAGGGGTACGTCAAGGATTGCTTCGCGAACCGACTCCTCGTACTTGCCGCTGTGGTAAGCGCGCCACTCGTCGGCGCATTTCTTCCGCTGCGTCTCGGCGATGTTCCGGACGGCGACCTGTAGAGCATCCCTCTCCCGCTCCGTCTTCTCGAGTTGCTCGCGAAGTGTCCTGCACTCGTTTCGGTACTGATCCATGTACGAACTCATGTAGGAGTGGCCCTGCTTGGCCTCTTTCAGTTCAGCATGCACACGCGCGTGGAAGTCGAACATAGTCTCACCGTCACGGGCGCCGTACTGTTTGCGTAGCTCCAGGTTGCCTGCCAGCTGCGCTTCTAGGTCTCGCCTGAATGCGTCGCGCTCGGATTGGAGGCGGCAGACATCTTCGCCAAGACGGCGCCAAGCATCCGTGCTGTCCCGCTCCGCCTTCTCGGCGCTCTCTTTCAGGTCGGCGTTCTCCCGCTCGAGAGTGGTTCGCTCGGTAAGCACTGCGTTCAGGCGCCCGTTGACCTCGTCGAGAATGCCCGACGCTACGTAGCCCGCGGCGTCGATGTCGGCGGGCGTGGCGTCGCGGGGGTGCAAGCCTTCGACCTGCACGAGCAGCACGGCTTTGCGCGGCGGTTGCGGGACGGTCCATTCGATGCGGCCGATCATGGCTTCTCGGTCTCCTTCTTCTTGCGCATCCCGATGGCGATCGCGATCATCTCGGCGAAGCCGATCGCGTAGCCGATGACGATGCTGAACAGTTTTTTCATGGTGAGAGGGCCTTCTTCAACTCGGCGGCGCCGTCGCCGTCGAGCGTGAATGTGATTTCGTACTTCGGCGGCGGATGCGGGTCGTTCCGCTCGCCGTCCAGGAGGAGGAGCTCGTCGACTTCGTGCACCAGGACTTCGAGGAGAGCGGCGCGAATGAGCGCGCGGCGTTCCTCGCCCTTGGCGATCGCGAGGCCGGGCTCGTACACCGAGAAGTTTATGGCGAGCGGCTGTCCCGTATCGCGATCTGCGACGGCCGCTCGGAGCTCGAGGGAGTCGCCCACGACGCTCGCTTCGCTCACCATGATGTGGAGCCGGTTCAGCGTGACGCCGCCGCCGAGGTCGTGGCCGCGCTGGAAGCCGAAGGCCGGGCGAATCGCGACGCGCTGGTCGACGTACGACGTCATCGCCACCCCCAAAACTCGGACGTCAGCCCGAGAATCTCGAGCGCCCGATCGCGTGCGTCGAGGACGCCCAGGGCGAGCGCGACAGACGGGTGGAGCTCGGCCAGCCACACGAACCGCGCCCACCGTCGGCGGCGCTTCACGGATGAGCGTCGGTAGCTCATCCGCCGCTCTCGACCGTTCGCTTCGTGACCTTCGCGCCCTCTGCCTTGCGGTACCTGTCGCCTCCATCGCGCTCGATGAGCCGCATGACAACGAATTCGCTCAGAGCCTCGGACACGCGAGCCGGATGCACCTGCGTTCCAGTGCGCCCGAGCTCCTTCACGAGCTCACCGTTTCGCTTGCCACTGTCGAGGAACCCGTCGGCAAGGAGGCGCGCGAGGCGACCCTTCATGGTCGAGCCGTCGATCTCGACGACGCGCCGCTCGACGGTGACTTCGAGCTCCGGCGCCGTTGCGAGCACCTGCACGAGCGCGGGCGCCTCCTCGAGCAGGCGAGCCTTGAACTTCTGATAGAGCTGTTCTTCTTCCATGGTCCATCCTTCGGGTGGGATTGTTGGAGTGCTTCCGAATGGCGTGTGTGGCTTCATGACGCCGTCACCCTTGCGGGCGCGCGGGGCGTTCGCGGCTTCGGGGTGCCGGCGCGCCCCTGCCGTCTTCTGGCGGAGCGTGAGTGCGGCTCGAGGCTGGATGGATTCCGGAGGCGCTCCGATCGAGTATCGCCGCCCGTCTGGCGTCAGAGCCGGCGGCAGCGCTGGCCGCTTCTCCGCGTAGGAGAGCGCGGCTCCGATGTCCGTGACCGCTTCGTCGAGCTGCGCCCGCATCTCTTCTAGCCGGACGCGCGCTCGGCTGATCGCCGATACAACCGTGATGTCCGTGCACGGCACCTCGATGCGCTCGGGCTCGGGCCGCTCCGCGAGCTCCTTCTCGAGCTCCGCGACCCGGGCCCGGAGCGCCTTCGGGTCGTTCGCCTCGGAGACCTCGACCGCATGCGCCATGAGATCTCGGATGCGGTCGCGGTCGACGGCCGCGAGCACCTTCGGCGCGATCCGTGTCTCGCCAGGCTTCGGCGTGGCGCCCGAGTCGAACGTTTCGATCCTGTCGACCTTCACGCGCTGGAAGATGCCGTCGTCGGTGGGCCACCCTGGCGACCAGACCCAGGCCTCGCCGACGGGCAGCGACGGCAACGAGCCCATGAGCGTTTTTCGCTGCGCGGGCTCGCCATGCACATCGATCCACGCATTCATCGCGGCGAGGTCTTGCGGGGCAATGGTTCGGAGCGCGATCAGGACTTGCGCCTGGGTGAGCACGTTCTTGTTGAGCACCGCAGTCCGCTGCGTGATGAAGACGCTACCGATGCCGCGCTGCCCGCCGCGGCGGACGATGTCTTCGGCGGCGCCGAGCATGCGCGCTTCGTTCGGCTGCGGCTTTTGCGGCGCGATGGCGTCGCCCTCGTCGACCAGGAGGAGCAAGGGCGTCCGGTACGCCTCGCGCGCCTTCAGCCGGTACAGCTGCTCGAGGAACGGCGCGGTGAACGTCGGGATCTCGTGCTTCCGGAATTCCGAGAGGTCGACGATCATCGAGACCTGTTCCTCGACGGCGATGCCCGCTAGCAGCTCGCCGGATGTCGCCGTCAGCGGGACGTCCTGGTGCTCGCCCCCGAAGATCGTCAACGGCAAGCCCTCGGATCGCCCGTCGGCGGACGAACGGCTGCCCCACCAATCGCCCTTCGGGTCGATGATGATGGTCTGCACGCCGGCGCGCACTACCTGCTCGGTGAGGCGGCGCGCCGTGTAGCTCTTTCCGACGCGGCGCTTCGCGACGATCGCCGTGGCCTGCGTTACGAAGTCGAGGGGAAGTGCAAGGTCCGGGGAGATGCGAAGCGTCTTCATTCTCGATCCCACCCTTCTCCGACGCACTCCTTCTCGGGGCCGCACCAGCTGCACCGCGTGCAGCGCATCGTGCCTGGCGGCGACGACGGTTTGGCGGCATGCCCGCACCGAGGACACCGCAGTCGGCGCGGCGAGGTGATGGCCTTCCACAGGCGCGAGAACAGCGGTCGGACCTTCATCTTCAGATTCCCTTTCAATTGCGATTCGTGTTCGTTCCGTCGCGCTGCGACTCGAAGGTCTCGCCGCAGATCGGACATGCGTATCCCGCCGCGACGGAAAAGACGGCGCCCCCGCGCCAGCATGGGTGGATCCACCGCCCGTTCGGGCCGACGCACGACGCTTGCGCGAGATGCCCGGGAACGGGGTCACACTGCGCTGCGTTCATGTGACGGCCTCCGCGGCGGCGCCGAGCATCGCAAGCACGCGCGCACGGTCGGGCTCGGTGAGCTGGTCGAGGACCTTGCCCTCGCGCTTCGTGTGGCGGATGCCGGCGACGTTAGCGGCTTGGCGGCAGGCGTCGGCGCGCTCGGAGCGGATCTTCGTGATCCGGTCGATGGCTCTCCCGATTGAGAGCGGGGGCTTCGTCTTCTCTGTCATCGGATCCCCACCGCCCCCTTGAGGGCCTCGACGATTCGCGCCTTGAACACGTCGTCAGCTTGTTTCTTGAAGCTCGTCACGAGCTCGCCCATGACACCCTTCAGCTCACCGGCGAAGAGCTCAGCGACGGCCTTGGCAACTGCCTCCTCGACGACCGTGGAGTCCTTCCGGTTGTGCTGGTCACGCGTCTTCTCGGTCAGCGCCTTGTGGATGATCTCCTTGACGCTGGTATGACCGGTAACGCGACCGTTCCACTTGTCGAAAGTGTCGAACCCCTCAGCGATCGCCGCGTCGATGGCGACAACGACACGCTCCATGGTCACCCTCTCCACGAGGGCCCCGACGCGCTCCTCGATTGCGCGGTCGAGTTCGCGCTCGATGCGTTCGTCCAGCTGGTAGTGAGACCTGACGATGCCGCGCACGGTGGCGTCGACATGCGCGCTAGTCAGGCCCTTGATCTCGATCGGGTGCTCGGTGGTCGCTTGGTGCGCGTCGTGTTCCATCATCTCTTCCTCGGTCGGTTCGGGCGGTTCGTCGTAGGACATGTCGGTTACCCCTCGTCTCCCGGCTCGCGGTCACCCGGATGGGTTCCGGGGTCGTCGCCGCTGTCATCGGGGTACGTATCGGCCCCCGGCTTCGCGACGCCCTTGCTCTCGTCGGCAGCGCTCGTGTGCATGCGCATCTTGAAGGGCCGTCGGCGCGCCAACTTCACCTCGACGTCGAACGGCGCCTTGATGTCCGGGCTCCCCCAGACGCGGATCGCTGGCTCACCATTCCACTTGTCGGGGAACAAGATGACTCGCTTGCCGACCCACCCGGCGAGCGAAGTGCCGAACATGTCACGCAGGCACAGCCCATTCGTTTTGCACGCGACCAGCTCGCGCTCCGTCTCCCTGAACGAAACGATCGCCTTGACCTTCTTCTCGCCGTTCTCGCCCTCGAGCTCTTCTCGGCGACAGTCCTGAATGGTCAACGTCACCTTCTTGCCGTCGAAGGCGCTGGCCTTGAGAAATCGCGACGGGTAGAGGTCGTCGTAGCTTTTCGGTTTCTTCAATTGCTTTGCTGCTTCAGCCATCAGTCCTCCAATCCGAGTTCGGTCAGGTCGTAGTCAGCGAACGCCCACGAGGGCATCCGAAGTGGCATCGGCTTCGGGTATTGCCCGGGCCATTCGTTGGTCGAGCGGCACCACTGGAGCGACTTCAGGAGCGCGGCGTACTCCTCGCACCCGAGCTGCATCGAGTCCTCGTCGATCGGGAAGACGCCCACGTCGTACGGTGGCGATGACTCGACGGCGATGATGACGGTCGGGAGTTCGACACCGCGAGCGACCATATAACCGTCGCGATAGAAAGCCTCTTGCGTGTGGTAGCCGTAGCGCAGCGCCGACCGCGAGAACTTCTCGAGCAGGATGTCCGCAGTCGTCTTGAGGTCGATGATGGCGGGCTTGCTCGTGCTGATGAAGTCGAGTCGGCCCTTGCACGCGATGCCGGTAACGGCGTCGGTCCAGGTGATCGTCTCCTCAGCGAGGCCGGCTTCGAGGTACGGGGCCGCTTCCGGGTGCGAGCGGACGGCGTCACGCATGCCGGCGGCGCGCGCCCAGACTTCGGCGGTGACGAGCGTCATGCCGGCGTGCTCTTTGCGCCAGGCCTCGCGCTTCGTCTTGTTCACCTTCGCCTGCTCCTTCGTCGTGTAGTCAGTCTTGCGGCAATCACCGAAGTCGGGCTCGACGATGTAGGAGGAGCCGAACCGCTCTGGCTCGAACACGGCTGCGTGGCCGATACGGCCGGTGTAGAGCGAGCGCGTATCCTTGCGTGGGTTGCGGATCCCGTAGATGTAGTGGAGCGGCGACTGGCGCATCCCCTTGAGCGTCGACCAGTTCACGGCTTCGATTGCGACATAGTCCTCGTATGGGATGCGGTCAGACATTTGTTTCCTCCTCCGCGAGCTGTTCGATCCGTTCCGCGGCAGCCCAGAACGCGAGCGCCTTACGCTCCGCCGCCGCGCGCTCGCTCGGCACCTGCAACGGGACGACCTTCGAGCCGACGACGCGACCCGCGCGTGCTTCGAAATGACGAGCTCTCGCGCGGGCGTCGACTGCGAGCGTGCGTAATGCGTCCGAGACTTTCATCGACCCGCCTTCTCGAGGATGAGATCGAGCGCTCGCGCCATCCGCCGCCGCTCCTCTTCCTGCAGCGCGAGCCGTTCCTCGCGGATGCGGGCGTCGTGCGCCCGCGCGTCCAGCGCCTTCACGTCGGCCAGGAGCGCCCAGAAACCTTCGAAGTCGCCCGCGAGCCGGAGCGCAACCGCCTGACGGTGTCTTTCTCTCGCCATGGCGTGGAACGTCGCGGGAGAGGTCGGGGGCGGCAGGACGATCACGCGGGCCATCACCACTCACCTCCTGCCGTGTCGGCCTCACCGAACGTGCACGGCCCGCACATGCCAGTGACCGGGACGACAGGCGACGCTCCGCAGTTCGAACATCCCCGGGTCCAATCCGGCTCTCCCTCCGCGGCGGTCAGCTCCCGCGGCGCAGAATGTGAACGCTTCGCGCGTCGCCGTTCCTGGCGCTGACGATTGCGCGAGTTGGTGGTGCCCGCGAGGCGACGGAGACCGCCCACGAGCGCAGCGACGGCGGAACAGTGCGGACGGCTCACGGCTTCGCTCCGATCTGTCCGATGAACTCATCAACCTGCGTCCGCGTCCGCTGGCTGGCCTCCGCCGTCACGATCATGCTCATTGCCAGCGTGATCGCCTGCTCGACGTCCCTCCAGCGCTCGTCCAGCGTCGGCTGTTTCGTCATCCCCATTTGGTGGTCCCCTTGCTGTTCATTGCCTGCGCTCCCTCAGCGCCTTCCGCTGCATCGGCAGCAACGCCGCCGTCGTCGTGACGATGCTCGTGAACCCCCACGACGCCGACGCACACGCGAACTCGATTGCCGCGTCGAGCGAGTCGAACGTCCACACGAGCCAGTCGTGCGCGTCGTCGACGACCGCGTAGGGAGGTAGCGGGGGCTCGAGGCAGAGGGCGCGGGTGGCGTCCTCGACGGCGCCGAAGGATTCCCAGACGGGAAAGCTCTGCTCACCGACGAGCATCACGGCATCTCCTTGCCGAACCGGTCGACCTCGCGCAGCACCGTCCCCTTGCGAAACGCGATCTTGTGCGGGTAGCTCGGTGAGCTGTCCCAGGCGTGCAGGTCCGCAGCTGCGATCTCGATCGCTACATACCTGTCCCCGACGACGCTACGGAACTCGTCGCCGAAATAGGGACGCGGGACAGCGTGGAATTTGCCCCCCCCGCACTCCTCCTCGGTCGGATTCCATGCGCCGTGCTCGAGCGTGCGCCCCGGTTCCCATACCGTTTCGTTCGGCGTGTCCTCCTGAGTCTTCCAGTCCTTCGACACCCGTTTGTACAGGACGACCTTTTCAGAGGGCTCGATCGCGTGAGCTTCCAGCCACCCCGGAGTTCCAGTCGGCGCGACCGGCAACACGATCGTTGCCGTTGTCGACTTCTTGACTACCTTCGTCGCGGCGGCGACCACCAGGATGGCCACCGCGAAACTGAACAGATCGACTGCGGAGAACTCGGAATGAACGTGGACGGCAACAGACCCCCACGCCTCGACGTGCGAGGACTCCCACGCCTCGACGTGCGAGGACCCCCACGCCTCGACGTGCGAGGACCCCCGCGCCTCGACGTGCGAGGACCCCCGCGCCACGACGTGCGAGGACTCCCACGCCTCGACGTGCGAGGACCCCCACGCCTCGACGTGCGAGGACCCCCGCGCCACGACGT
>Ga0265339_10000126_pt1 | contig 63942 bp, 57 predicted proteins | sample 4CB219metaG_FD_202085 | JGI IMG/M metagenome (GOLD analysis project Ga0265339, IMG submission 202085) | Rhizosphere microbial communities from Carex aquatilis grown in University of Washington, Seatle, WA, United States - 4-CB2-19 metaG | ecosystem: Host-associated > Plants > Roots >... | reverse complement strand
ACCGCGGCCCGTGCCGTCAATGTCGGCTACTACTGCGCCGCCTGGAATTCTGCAAAGGTGCCCGCTGAAATGGGCTACGGCCGCACGCCGCGGCCATGAGCTGGAAAGGCTGTTCCTTGAATCCCGACGAAAAGGTTGGGCCACCGCAGCGATCGCGTTACCTCGTCGTCGCCACGCTCGGTACGGCCCAAACCTTGGCCTGGGCATCGAGCTATTATCTGCCCGCCATCCTCGCCGGCCCGATCGCCGCCGGCATCGGCGTGCCGTCCAGCTGGGTGTTCGGAGCATTTTCCGGAGCACTCCTGATCGCCGCTTTTGCCGGACCTGCCGTTGGCCGTCTCATTGACCGGCACGGCGGGCGCGGCGTGCTGGCGTTCTCGAACATCGTGCTGGCTTGCGGCTTGATCTTGCTCGCTGCCGCCCATGGTGCGGCGATGCTGTGCGTCGCCTGGGCTGTGCTCGGCGTCGGCATGGCGCTCGGGCTTTACGACGCCGGCTTTGCGGCGCTCACCGCGCTTTACGGCACCGGTGCGCGCGGCCCCATTACCGGCATCACGCTGCTGGCCGGCTTTGCGTCGACCGTGAGCTGGCCGCTATCGACGCTCCTCAATGACACGCTCGGCTGGCGCGAAACCGTGCTGGTCTGGGCGGCGCTCAACATTGTCATCGGCTTGCCGCTCAATCTGCTGCTGCCGGTACCCGCTCATATCGCCCATCCGGCGGCTCGCAACGCGACACGCAAGATCGGCTGGAGGCCCTACAGGGAGATGTTTCTGCTCGCCTTCGTGTTCGCGGCGGCATGGTTTGTCACCGGCGCAATGGCGGCGCATCTGCCGCAACTCCTGGAGCGCGCCGGCGCGACGCCGTTCGCGGCCATTGCGGCTGCGGCGCTGGTTGGTCCGGCACAGGTCGCGGCGCGTCTTGTCGAGTTTCTGCTCATGCGCCGCGGTCATCCGCTGGTTTCGGCACGCTTCGCCGCGGCGCTGCACCCAATCGGCGCGGCCGTGCTGCTGCTGGTCGGACCGCCGGCGGCTATGGCGTTCGCGGTGCTCTATGGCGCGGGCAACGGCTTGCTGACGATTGCGCGCGGCACGGTACCGCTCGCGGTGTTCGGCCCAGACGGCTATGGCGAGCGCACCGGGCTTCTCGGCGCGCCGGCGCGAGCCGCGCAGGCCTTCGCGCCGCTCCTGTTCGGTGTCCTGCTCGACGCCATGGGGGTTTCGGTCATTTACGTGTCCGCGGCGCTGTGCCTTGCCGCTCTTGCGGCGCTGTTTTGCCTGCGGGCGCGGCCGGAGCCGGGCAGGGCCTGAGTCTCACCCACCGGCAAAAAAACGCCCCGGGCCGATCAGCCCGGGGCGCGAAGCTTGAACCTGCAATGCGGTGCGCTTAGCGGCGATTGCCCATGAAGCGCAGCAGGAACAGGAACAGGTTGATGAAGTCGAGATACAGCGACAGCGCGCCCATCACCGCCTTGCGGCCGGCGACGGTGCCGTCATCCATTGCGCTGTACATCTCCTTGATCCGTTGCGTATCCCACGCCGTCAGTCCCGCGAAGATCAGCACGCCGATCGCCGAGATGGCGAAGGCGAGACCTTGGCTGCCGAGGAAAACGTTCACGAGCATCGCGAGAATCAGGCCGAACAGCCCCATGATCAGGAACGAGCCGATCGGCGAAAGGTCGCGCTGTGTCGTGTAGCCATAGAGACTGAGCGCGCCGAACGAGGCGGCCGAGATGAAGAACGTACGGCTTATCGACGACATCGTATATTGCAGGAATATCGACGACAGCATCAGCCCGAGCAGGCCGGCATAGACCATGAACAGCATGAGGGCGGTGCTGGGCTGCAGCCGGTTGATCCGGAAACTCATGAAGAACACGAGCCCGAGCGTGCCGAGAAGCAGGATGATGGCCAACGGACCGCTGAATATGGCTTGTCCGAAACTGGTCAGGCCGGTGATGTGCCCGCCGGCAACTTGAATGGCGTCACCTCCGGCGGCCTGAAAGGTCAGCCACGACACGACGCCGGTGAGGGCAACGCCGCTAGCCATGTAGTTATAGACGCGGATCATGTAGGCGCGCAGACCCGCATCGATCGCGACCTGATCCGTGCCGAAGCCGGACCGGGCTGTGAGATTCCGATCGAAATCGGACATGTGAATACCCCTGGGTTGGCCCGGCACGCCGGGCTTCGCGTCGGGCGACGGAACGCCGAACACGCGGCACGAATCTAGTGCGAATAACCCCTTTGCGCCAGATGGCCGGGTGCCGATTTTGGCCGCGTTACGAACCTTTCATGCGGCCGCCAGCCGCGCGCCGGCGCCCTAAAGATTCCTTAACACCTCCGCAGGCTTGCGCCCGAGGGCGGCGAACGTGCCGGCAAGGCCGAGGACCAGTGTGACGATAAGCGCAATCGCCGCCGCCGCGGCCGCCGGGGCCGCCACAAAGGCGAAGGAAAAGTCCATTAGCCGGGTTACGATCAGGCCGGCAGCGAGCGTGCCAATGCCGACACCGACCACAACGGCGGCGAGGCCCACGAGGAAATACTCGATCGCGTAGGCGGTCAGCAGCCGCCCGCGCGTCGCGCCATAAGTCTTCAGCACGACCGCGTCGTAGATCCGGAAGCGCTGGCTGGCGGCGAGTCCCCCGCCGAGCACCAGGGCCGCCGCCAACAGCGTCACAGCGCTTGCGGCCCGCAGCGCCAGCACAAGATTACCGATCAGCGTGTCGAGGGTGCTGAGGGCGTCCTTGACGCCGATGGCAGTGACGGTTGGGAACGCGGCGGCGAGCGCCTTCACGATGGCCGCCTCCTCTGCGGGCGTGCCGCCGTCCGCAAGCGTCAGGGTCGCGATGTCGCTGTGCGGCGCGCCGGCGAACGCGCCCGGTGAGAACACCAGAACGAAATTGATGCCGAGATTTTCCCAGTCGACTGCTCGCAGATTGGCGATGCGCGCCGTGATGTTGCGGCCGAGCACATTGACGGTGATCATCTCGCCGATTTTCAGGTCAAGATCGTGCGCGGTCTTGCTCTCCAGCGAGACCAGCGGTTCGCCGGAATAATCCGCGCTCCACCACTCGCCCGAAACGATCCGCGAACCGGCCGGCACCGTGGTCGCGTAGGTGATGCCGCGATCGCCGCGCAGCACCCAGCGGGAGCCGGCGCCGGGTTTGAGATCGTCGGCCTTGACGCCGTTTGCCGAAACGATTCGCCCGCGCAGCATCGGTACGCGTTCGAGCTTGGCGTCTGGCGCCTGCGTATGGATGAATGTGTCGAAGCGCGCGGCGTCGGCCGCCGGAATATCGAGAAAGAAGAACGACGGCGCCTTGGCGGGCAGACCGGCAGTGAATTCGCGGTGCAGGTTGCCGTCGATCTCGATCACGGTCGTGAGCAGCGCAAGACCCAATCCAAATGAAACCATGACGGTGGGCGTAAGCGCGCCCGGTCGATGGATATTGGCGATTGCGAGCCGCAACGTGGTCGAGCGCAGCCGCGGCAGGCGCCGGGCGAGCGCCATCGCCAAGAGCGCCGCCGCCCGCAGCACCAGCAGAACGACAGCCGCCGACGCGATGAAGATCGCGGCGATGCGGTGCTGCGAGGTGGTGAGAATGGCAAGCGCCGCAAACGCGGCAACGACCGCGGCCGTGGCGATGACGTAGCGCGGGCGCGGCCACGACCGCTCGGCGCTGATCTGATCACGAAACAGCGCCGACACCGAGATATCGTGGGCGCGGCCCAGCGGCCACAGCGCAAAGGCAAGCGCCGTCAGCAGCCCGTAGCCGAACGACAGCATAAGCACCGCCGGATGCAGTGACGGCGCGACCGGCAGCGGCACGATTGTCTTCAGCCACGAAGCAACAGCGAATGGCAGCGCCGCGCCAAGCACTGCACCGATAACGGCGGCAAATGCTGCGACCAGCACGATCTCCGCGCAATAAATCGTGAATATGTTGCCGCCGCTGGCGCCGAGCGCCTTCATGGTCCCGATTGCGTCGCGCTTGCGACTAAGATGGGCCGCGACCGCATTGGCGACGCCGACACCGCCGACCAGCAGAGTCGCCAGCGCCACCAGGGTGAGAAATTCGGTGACGCGTTCGATGCTGCGTTCGAGTTGTGGGGTGGCTTTGTCGCGGGTGCGGATTTCCCAGCCGGCTTCGGGGAATTGGTCCTGAGCCTGTTTTTCGAGTGCTGTCACCGTGCCGTCGCTGGTGCCGAGCGGCAGTCGCAGCCGGTATTGCCAGCGCACCAGGCTGCCCGGCTGGATCAAGCCGCTGGCACGCAAAGCGGCGTCACTCACCAGCACGCGCGGCCCAAAGCCGATGCCGCCGGAAAGTTTGTCTGGTTCGGTGATCAGCGCGGCGCGCAATTCGACCGTGGCGGTTCCGATCGTAATGCGGTCGCCGGTCTTCAGATTGAGCCGGGCCAGCAACGCCGGATCGGCGGCTGCGCCGAACGCGCCGTCTTTCTCGGCAAACAGCGCCGGCAGCGCCAGCTTCGGATCGGTCACGACCGACCCGAACAGCGGATAGGCGTTATCGACCGCCTTGAGTTCCACCAGCGTTGTCTGGCCGCCGGCGGTCCGCGCCATGGCGCGCAAGGTGGCTACTGCCGAGACGACGCCGTGAGCATTGAGGAAGGCGCGCTCGGCATCGCGCGCCTGCCGCTGAATGAGCGAAAACGCGAGATCGCCGCCGAGCGTTGTCTGCCCGGCATTGGCAATGCCGTCGGAGAGATTGGCGGCAACCGAGCCGACGCCGGCGATCGCAGCAACACCCAACGCGATGCAGGCGATGAACACAGCAAAACCGCGCACGCCGCCGCGCAGATCGCGCCAGGCAAAACGCAACGCGGTCAAGCGGCTCGGCCGTGACGCCAATGTCGGAGCCAGCATCAGACGGCCTTGGGTGCAAAAACAGGCTTAGGGGCAAAACGCGCCAACAAAAAATGCACAGGTGCAAAAGCGATTAGCGGCAATCCGGCGATCAACCCGGCGAGCCAGACAAAGGGCGGCACCCATGTTTGAGCGGCGTGGTCATTCGGTCCCCATACGTAGTTGATGTTGACCGGCGTCAGCCCGGGATTTGGCATCGGCGGCGGCATGAAAAAGAAGCAGACGAGCAGCAACGCCCAGGCCAGTACCGTCCACGACCAGAATGCGCGCCGGTCATAACCGAGACGCCAGACCAGATAGAGCAGCAGGAGCGGCAGCCAGCCGTGAAACAGCGACAGCAGGCGAAGCCACAGCGGAAACGCTGAGTCAAACATATAACCTGTCATGCCAACGAGACTAAAGCCGGCGAGGCTCGCCAAGAAATCCGCAAGCCACACCGCTTGCGGCACCAGAATGCCAACGCAGCACATGGAAATCAGCAGCGGACTCTCGATCCAGACTCCAATAAACGTAAGAAACAGCGCCACGTCGCAGAAATAAAGAAAGTTGGTCGGTCCGTAATTGTACCAGTAGGCCGGCACGTGAACCGCCAAATAGGCGGTGAAAATCACTTTGAGCGCCAACGGAATGCGTGAAGCGGCTTGGGTCATGGCCCACCGGCCGCGCTGATGCGGCTCGCGATCTGCCCGGAATGCATGTGGAGCACCCGGTCGCAGCGCGCGGCGAGATCGGTATCGTGGGTGACCAGCACGAGTGTCGTTCCACGCTCGCGATGGCCGCGAAACAAAAGTTCGATGATCTCGCGCCCGGTCGCCTCGTCGAGGTTGCCGGTCGGCTCGTCGGCGACGACGATTGCCGGGTTCGGCGCCAGCGCGCGGGCTATGGCGACGCGCTGCTGCTCGCCGCCCGACAGCTCGGCCGGGTAGTGGTTGAGACGAGCGGCGAGCCCGACGGCGGCAAGCTCACGCTCGGCGCGCGCATAAGCGTCGCCCACGCCTGAGAGTTCGAGCGGTACGGTGACGTTTTCGAGCGCCGTCATCGTCGGAATCAGGTGAAACGCCTGAAACACGATGCCCACATGGGTGCCACGAAAGCGCGCCAAGCCGTCTTCGTCGAGCCTGCCCAGATCCTGCTCGGCGACGACCACAGTGCCGGAATCAGGACGCTCCAGCCCGGTCATCACCATAAGCAGCGTCGACTTGCCCGACCCCGATGGACCCAGCAGGGCTACGGCCTCGCCGTTTGCTATATGCAGCCCGATATCTTGCAGGATATGGACGCGGGCGGCGCCGCGGCCGAGCGCAAGGTTGACGCCGCGCAGCGCTACAGCATCGCCCGTGAGGGGAAGCCCGGATATGTCGTTCATGCTTTGGCGCGGCCTAATAAATCCACGGTCTGTCGTCTCACCATCAAAGCTCGCCCGATCATATGGGTGGCGGGGTGTGGGCCGCCAGATCGCAATTGTGGCGGTGTTTGGCGCGAGCTTTGGCATTGCTGCACAAGCGCAGCCGGCGGGCGTGCGTTCGCCTGTGAAGATCGTCGCGCTCGGCGATTCGCTTACCGCCGGATACGGCCTCTCCGCCAAGGATGGTTTCGTGCCGCGGCTCCAGGCGGCGGTGACTGCCAAGGGCATTGCCGCCGAGGTGGTCAACGCGGGCGTCTCCGGCGATACTTCGTCGGACGGGCTCGCCCGGCTCGACTGGTCGGTGCCGCAGGGCACTGCGGCGGTGATTGTCGAACTCGGCGCCAACGACATGTTGCGCGGCATCAAGCCGCAGATCACCCGCGACGCGCTCGACGCCATCTTGAAGCGGCTCAGCACCCGTCACATCGCCGTCTTATTGAGCGGCATGCGCGCCGCGCCGAACCTTGGCGCCGATTATGGAAAGGCGTTCGAGGCCATCTATCCCGACCTCGCCGCGAAGTATGGCGCGCTGCTGTATCCTTTCTTTCTCGATGGCGTCGCCGGCAATCTAAAGCTCGTGCAGCCCGATGGCCTGCATCCCAATCCCTCGGGCGTTGGTGTCATTGTCGAGCGCATTTTGCCCAAAGTTGAGGAACTGATCACGCGGGCGCAGGCGCTGCATCCTTCTTGAGGGTTGCGCGGCAGGCGTGACGACCCCATTGTGAGTCAACTGCGATTCGCCGTTCGTCCAAGTTGGCTATGTAATCAAATTGTCATGCCCCGCTTGTTCACCGGTCTTGAGATTCCCTCAGTCGTAGCCCAATCGCTGTCGATCATGCGCGGCGGTCTGCCCGGTGCGCGTTGGATCGATCCCGAAAATTATCACGTCACACTCCGTTTCATCGGCGACATCGACGGCGCACTGGCGCGCGACATCGCCGGCTTGCTCGGCCGAGTGCAGCGCGGCGGCTTCGAACTGCAGCTCGACGGGCTCACCTCGTTCGGCGGCCGCAAGCCGCGTGCGGTGGTCGCCCTCGTCAAGCCGGTGTCGCAGCTCATGGAATTGCAGGCCGAACAGGAGCGGCTCTTGCAGCGGCTCGGGCTCGAGCCGGAAGGGCGGAAATATACGCCGCACGTCACGCTGGCACGGTTGCGTGACACGTCAAGCCATCAGGTCGCCGAATATCTGGCGGCGCGCGGGCATTTTCGCTCGATGTCGTTCCACACGTCGCGCTTCGTGCTGTTTTCCTCGCGAGCTTCGGTCGGTGGTGGCCCCTACGTTGTTGAAGCCGATTATCCGCTCGATCGCAGTCATGGAGCGATCGATGGGGAATGGGCGCAGGACGCGGAACGCGGTTGGGGCTGAGGCGGGAGAATGAAAGCGGAATCTCCGTAGAGATTCCGCTTTCTCTGTTTGCTTGCCCTGTCCTTCGCAGATCCTAGGCGCGCAGCATGCGCGATTGCAGCTCCAGCATCGCGCTTGCCAGGCCGTGGCCATCGGTCACCCATTCGCGCATCAAAGACAGAGGCGTCGGCCGCGACGATTCCACTTCGCCGACGACGCTGCCGAAATCGAACGACAGTTCGGCGTCGAATTTGCGCGCAAGCTGCTGCATGCGCACGTTCTCTCGCAGGCACGCCATGTGGAGCAACTGGAAGCCGCGATTGCGCGCCGTGAGCAAAGTGCGGGACAACAGCGCGGAGCCGACGCCATGGCTCTGCCAGGGCTTTTCCACGCTCAGCGCCGCTTCGGCCTGGCGCGGCAGGTGCGCGCCGAGCGGCCGCAATTCGGCTGCCCCGCGAAGCACGCCATTGATGAAGCAGCCGTGCATGATCGCGTCGAGCGTCAACGCGCGGTTGGCGTAATTGGCGACATACGTGTCGGAAACCGCGCCGCCGAACCGGCTGCGCCGGCTTGGCAGATCGAGGCGGAGCAGGTGCTCGCGATATTGATCGGCCTCGCCGATCCACAATTTGCGGATGACGGCGTCTTCGGGAAGAACTTCCAGCATTTCAGGTCTCCTGACGTTGTCGTCGCGTGAGACCCTCCCCGTTGCGTCCTCCCAGACGAAAGCACCGGCAAACAGCCGGCGCATCGAATCGAACTATATGTTGTGTGGCGTCAAAGTAATGGCAAGGCGAAGTTTTGGGCGGCATACGGACATTCCGTGTCTGCATGGCTTCCAAATTTGACCATTGTTCGCCAACGGGACGAGAACATGGGCTTGCACACGGCGTAATAACGCCGCTATGCGTTCAGTTCCTGCCATCTTTGATCCACAAGCGTTAACCGTAACAATCCTTCCCGCATGGCGAGCTCCATCACCGCGCAATACGAGGCCGGCGTCGCCGCGCAACTGGTCGAGCGCGACGCCGCGCAGCTCGATGTCGTCGAGCGGCTGGCGCGGCTCGAAGCGCGCATCTTGGAGCACCGGCTCGCGCGAAAATCTTCGGCGCTCGGTTGGCTGTTTGCCAAAAGCGCGAACGCGCTGCCGCCGATCAAAGGACTCTACATTTACGGCGAGGTCGGCCGCGGCAAGACCATGCTGATGGATTTGTTTTTTCAGGCGAGCCCGGTGGCGCGCAAGCGCCGCGCGCATTTCCACGAGTTCATGCTGGACGTACACGAGCGCGTTTATGCGCTGCGGCAAGAGATGAAACTCGGACAGCACGCCGGTGAGGACCCGATCCGGCTCGTGGCGGCGCAACTCGTACAGGAGGCTTGGCTCCTTTGCTTCGACGAGTTTCACGTCACCGACATCGCGGACGCGATGATCCTCGGCCGCCTGTTCGCGGTGATGTTCGAGCGCGGATTGGTCGTGGTCGCCACCTCCAACGTGCCGCCGGATGATTTGTACAAGGACGGCCTCAATCGCGCGTTGTTCGTGCCGTTCATTCGCATGCTGGAACAACGCATGGACGTGGTGCGGCTCGACGCGCGCATCGATTTCCGTCTGGAAAAGCTCGCCGGTATGCCTGTGTGGTACGTGCCGGCCGATGCCAAAGCCGATGCCGCGCTCGATGAAGCGTGGCGGCGGCTGACCGGCGGACGCAACGGCGCGTCGAAAGACCTGCCGCTCAAGGGCCGCTTCGTCCATGTACCTCGTGCGGCGCGCGGCGTGGCGCGTTTTTCATTTCACGATCTGTGCGAGCAGCCGCTCGCCGCCGCCGACTATTTGCGCATCGCGCACGAGTATCACACCATTATTCTCGACCACATTCCGGTGATGAATTTCGACACGCGCAACGCGGCCAAGCGCTTCATCATCCTGATCGACACGCTCTACGACATGAACGTAAAGCTGATCGCCTCCGCGGCCGCCGAGCAGGATGCGCTCTATTCCGCCGAGCACGGCTTTGAAGCTCAGGAATTCAAACGCACCGCCTCCCGCCTCATCGAGATGCGCTCGGAAAGCTATCTGGCCCGGCCGCACGGCGCCGCCCATTCGCTGGGCACCGGCTCGTCGGCCGGAATCGTCGAGACCTGACCGGCGCGATCCGCAGTTTCCCGAACGGCTATGTGGCACGCCCAAGTACGCTTGAACGGGCCAGCCGAAAGGTTTAAGCACCGCCGCAGTCCTTTCTCCTTTGTCCCATCAAGGAAAATTGTCGCATGGCGCGAAACAAGATTGCACTCATCGGTGCGGGTCAGATCGGCGGGACGCTGGCGCTGTTGATCGGTCTGAAAGAGCTGGGCGACGTCGTCCTGTTCGACGTCATGGAGGGCGTGCCGCAGGGCAAGTCGCTCGACCTCGTCGAAGCCTCACCGGTCGAGGGTTTTGACGCCCGCATCGTCGGCGCCAATTCCTACGAGGCGATCGAGGGCGCCTCTGTGTGCATCGTCACCGCGGGCGTCGCGCGAAAGCCCGGCATGAGCCGCGACGATCTTTTGGGCATCAATCTCAAGGTGATGGAGCAGGTCGGCGCCGGCATCAAGAAATACGCGCCCAACGCCTTCATCATCTGCATCACCAATCCGCTCGACGCCATGGTGTGGGCGCTGCAAAAATGTTGCGGCCTGCCCAAGCACATGGTGGTCGGTATGGCGGGCGTGCTCGACTCGGCGCGCTTCCGCTATTTCCTCGCCGACGAATTCAACGTCTCGGTCGAGGACGTCACCGCCTTCGTGCTCGGCGGCCACGGTGACAGCATGGTGCCGCTGGTGCGCTATTCGGCCGTCGCCGGCATCCCGCTGCCCGATCTGGTCAAGATGGGCTGGACCAGCGCGGCGCGCATCGACGAAATCGTCGACCGTACCCGCAACGGCGGCGGTGAGATCGTGAGCCTGCTCAAGACCGGCTCGGCCTTCTATGCACCCGCGGCGTCGGCCATCTCGATGGCGGAAAGCTACTTGCGCGACAAAAAGCGGGTATTGCCGGCCGCCGCCTGGCTCAACGGCGAATACGGCATCAAGGATCTCTACGTCGGCGTGCCGATTGTCATTGGCGCGAAAGGCGTGGAGCGTATCGTCGAGATCGAGCTCAACAGCGCCGAGCGCGGCATGTTCGAAAAATCGGCACAGTCCGTGCAGGGGCTGGTCGATGCCTGCAAGAAGATCGCCCCCGATCTAGGGAAGTGACGATGCTGTCATGCTCCGCGAAGGCGGAGCATCCAGTCATCGCCACCGACGATGGTTGGCTCTGATGTAATGCTTGTGTTTACTGGATTGCCCGCCTGCGCGGGCAATGACAATCGGCGGGACCCATGAACATCCACGAATATCAGGCCAAGGCGGTGCTGCGTGAATTCGGCGTGCCGACGCCGCGCGGCATTGCGGCATTTTCCGTTGAGGAAGCCGAAAAGGCCGCCAAGGAGCTGGGCGGTCCCGTCTGGGTGGTGAAGGCGCAGATTCACGCCGGCGGCCGCGGCAAGGCCGGCGGCGTCAAGGTGGTCAAATCGATCGACGACGTGAAGCGCGAAGCGGCGCGCCTTCTGGGCTCGACCTTGGTGACGCACCAGACTGGGCCGCACGGCAAGCAGGTGCGCCGGCTCTACATCGAGGAAGGCTCGGCGATCGACCGCGAATATTATCTGTCGGCGCTGATCGACCGCGCCACTTCGCGCGTCGCATTCGTTGCCTCGACCGAAGGCGGCATGGAGATCGAGGAAGTCGCGCATACTCATCCGGAAAAAATCCTGAGTTTCTCCGTCGATCCGGCGACCGGTTTCATGCCGCACTATGCGCGCCGTGTCGCGCGTGCCTTGGGGCTCAATCGCGAACTCACCAAACAAGCCGAGACCGTACTGCCGAAGCTCTATGCGGCGTTTCTCGCCAAGGACATGAGTCTTCTCGAGATCAATCCGCTGGTCGTCACCAAAACCGGCCAGCTGATCTGCCTCGACGCCAAGATCGGGTTCGACGATAACGCGCTGTACCGCCATCCCGACATCGTGGCGTTGCGCGATCTGCACGAAGAGGACGAGAAGGAGATCGAGGCGTCGAAATACGATCTCAACTACGTGGCGCTCGACGGCACCATCGGCTGCATGGTCAACGGTGCCGGCCTCGCCATGGCGACCATGGACATCATCAAGCTCTATGGTATGGCGCCGGCCAACTTCCTCGATGTCGGCGGCAGCGCCACCAAAGACAAGGTTGCGGCGGCGTTCAAGATCATCACCTCCGACCACAACGTCAAAGGCATCCTGGTCAACATCTTCGGCGGCATCATGAAGTGCGATGTCATCGCCGAGGGCGTAGTTGCCGCGGTGCGCGACGTGGGCTTGCGGGTACCGCTGGTGGTGCGTCTGGAAGGCACCAATGTCGAACTCGGCAAGGAAATCATCGCCAAATCGAATCTCAACGTCACCTCGGGCGACAACCTCGACGATGCAGCGCAGAAGATCGTCAAAGCGGTGAAAGAGGCGGCGTGATGTCCATCCTGATCGACAAAAACACCAAGGTCATCTGCCAGGGCTTTACCGGCAAGAACGGCACGTTCCATTCCGAGCAGGCGATCGCCTACGGCACCAAGATGGTCGGCGGCACCTCGCCGGGCAAAGGCGGCTCGACGCATCTCGGCCTGCCGGTGTTCGACACCGTGGCGGAAGCCAAGGAAAAGACCGGCTGCGACGCCAGCGTCATCTATGTGCCGCCCCCTGGCGCGGCCGACGCGATCTGCGAGGCGATCGATGCCGAGATACCGCTCATCGTCTGCATCACCGAGGGCATCCCGGTCCTCGACATGGTCAAGGTCAAGCGCGCGCTGTCCGGTTCGAAATCGCGCCTGATCGGGCCGAATTGCCCCGGCGTCATGACTGCCGGCGAATGCAAGATCGGCATCATGCCGGGCAACATCTTCCGGCCCGGCAAGGTCGGTATCGTGTCGCGCTCCGGCACGCTGACCTACGAGGCGGTGTTCCAGACCACCCAGGAAGGTCTCGGCCAGACCACGGCGGTCGGCATCGGCGGCGATCCGGTCAAGGGCACCGACTTTATCGAGGTGCTGGAGATGCTGCTCGCCGACAAGGCAACCGAGGCGATCGTCATGATCGGCGAAATCGGTGGCGCCTCGGAAGAGGACGCGGCGGCCTTCCTGACGGACGAGGCCAAGCGGGGTCGCAAAAAGCCGATGGTCGGCTTTATCGCCGGGCGCACAGCGCCGCCTGGCCGCCGCATGGGGCATGCCGGCGCCATCATCGCCGGCGGTAAGGGCGGCGCCGATTCGAAGATCGCCGCCATGGAGGCGGCCGGGATCAAGGTGTCGCCCTCGCCGGCGCGCTTGGGAAAAACTCTTACGGAGGTCTGGAAAGGCTGATTTGTCGGGCTTCTGTCTTTTGGCTGCCGCATCCAGCCCTTACATAGAGTACAAGAGAAGCCGCCTGCGCCGGGCCGGGCCGATTCGGGTTTTTGCAAACGCGTTGGTCAGGATTTCCTGGTTTTCTCTGGTCGCACGCGTCCCACCCCCTGGGATGCGATCGCCGGCCTGGATTTGCGCAAGGAACGCCAATGTCACGTCAGGATGCGAACGCAGCTTTCGCCACCAGCTCCTTTCTCTACGGTGGGAACGCCACCTACATCGATGATCTTTACGCACGCTATGAGGCCGATCCGCAGGCGGTCGACGCACAGTGGCAGGCGTTCTTTGCCGGCCTAAAGGACGCGCCGCACGATATCGCCGAAAATGCCCACGGCCCGTCCTGGCAACGGCCTGGCTGGCCGCCGTTGCCGCGCGGCGAACTGATCGGGGCGCTGGACGGCGACTGGGCCGAGGCCGGCAAGGCGGTCGGCGCCAAGATCAAGCAGCAGGCGCAGACGCGCGGCGTCGACCTGTCTTCCCCGGAGGTTGAGCGCGCAACGCGCGATTCGATCCGGGCCCTGATGCTGATCCGCGCCTACCGGGCGCGCGGTCATTTCTACGCCAAGCTCGATCCGCTCGCTCTCGAACCGCCCAAGAGCGAGGAGGAGCTTGAGCCCCGCTCTTACGGCTTCGGCGAGGCCGATCTCGACCGGCGGATCTTTCTCGACAACGTTCTGGGGCTCGAATTCGGTACGCTGCGCCAGATCATCGCCATCCTGCGGCGCACCTATTGCCAGACGCTGGGCGTCGAATTCCTCCATCTGTCCGACGGCAACCAGAAGCTCTGGATTCAGGAACGTATCGAGGGTCCCGACAAGGAAATCACGTTCACCCGCGAGGGCAAGCGCGCCATCCTCAACAAGCTGGTCGAGGCCGAGGGCTTCGAAAAATTCTGCGACCTGAAATTCACCGGCACCAAGCGCTTCGGTCTCGACGGCGCCGAAGCGACGATCCCGGCGCTGGAGCAGATCATCAAGCGCGGTGGTGCGCTCGGCGTGCAGGAAATCGTCATCGGCATGCCGCACCGTGGACGACTCAACGTCCTGGCGCAGGTCATGGCCAAGCCGCACCGCGCCATCTTCCACGAATTCAAGGGCGGCTCCGCGTTGCCCAACGAAATCGAGGGCTCGGGCGACGTCAAATATCACCTCGGCGCGTCGTCGGACCGCGAATTCGACAGCAACAAGGTCCACCTGTCGCTCACCGCTAATCCCTCGCATCTGGAAATCGTCGACCCGGTGGTGCTCGGCAAGGTGCGCGCCAAGCAGGACCAGCACGGCGCGACACCGGAAGACCGCACCATGGTGATGCCGCTTCTGATCCATGGCGACGCGTCGTTCGCCGGCCAGGGCGTCATCGCGGAATGCTTCGGACTTTCCGGCTTGCGTGGCCACCGCACCGGCGGCTCGGTGCATTTCATCGTCAACAATCAGATCGGCTTCACCACCAACCCGCGCTACTCGCGCTCGTCGCCGTATCCATCCGACGTCGCCAAGATGATCGAAGCGCCGATCTTTCACGTCAACGGCGACGATCCGGAAGCCGTCGTGTTTGCCGCCAAGATCGCGACCGAGTTCCGGCAGAAATTCCAGAAGCCGGTCGTCATCGATATGTTCTGTTATCGCCGGCACGGCCACAACGAGGGCGACGAGCCATCGTTCACGCAGCCGCTGATGTACAAGGCAATCGCCGCGCATCCGACGGCGCTGGAAATCTACGGCAAGAAGCTCGCCGAGGAAGGTGTCGTTACCGGCGCCGAGATCGAGCAGATGAAGGCCGATTGGCGCAGCCGTCTCGACACCGAACTCGAAGCGGCGCAGAGCTATCGCGCCAATAAGGCCGATTGGCTCGACGGCCGCTGGGCCGGGTTCAAGAGCGTTCACGACGCCGACGATCCGCGCCGCGGCCATACCGGTGTTGATCTCGCGACGCTAAAGAGCATCGGCGAGAAGATCACGACGCTGCCGGCGGGCTTCCATCTGCACAAGACGCTCGGCCGGTTCATGGAGCACCGGCGCAAATCGATCGAGACCGGCACAGGCGTCGATTGGGCGACCGGTGAGGCGCTCGCCTTCTGCTCGCTGTTGCTTGAGGGTCACCGCGTGCGCCTGTCCGGACAGGATTCCGAACGCGGCACGTTCTCGCAGCGGCATTCGGTTCTGATCGATCAGGAAACCGAGGAGCGTTACACGCCGTTCAACAATCTGGGCGACGGTCAGGCGCGCTACGAGGTCATCAATTCGATGCTGTCCGAGGAGGCTGTGCTCGGCTTCGAATACGGCTACTCGCTGGCCGAACCGACTGCGCTCACGCTCTGGGAGGCGCAGTTCGGCGATTTCGCCAACGGCGCCCAGGTGCTGTTCGACCAGTTTATCTCCTCGGGCGAGCGCAAGTGGCTGCGCATGTCCGGTCTCGTCTGTTTGTTGCCGCACGGCTACGAAGGGCAGGGGCCGGAACACTCCTCGGCGCGGCTCGAGCGCTACCTTCAGATGTGCGCCGAAGACAACATGCAGGTGGCGAACTGCACCACGCCGGCGAACTATTTCCACATTCTGCGCCGGCAATTAAACCGCGATTTTCGCAAGCCGCTGATCCTGATGACCCCCAAATCGCTGCTGCGTCACCGCCGCGCGGTGTCCCGTCTCGACGAAATGGGACCGGGCACGACGTTCCATCGCCTGTTGTGGGACGACGCGCAGATGCTGCCGGGCGAAAAGATCAAGCTTGTGCCGGACGACAAGATTCGCCGCGTCGTGCTCTGCACCGGCAAGGTCTTTTATGACCTCTACGACGAACGCGAGAAGCGCGGCATCAACGACATTTATCTGCTCCGCATCGAGCAGCTCTATCCGTTCCCCACCAAGGCGCTGATGGCGGAGCTGTCGCGCTTCAAGAATGCCGAGATGGTGTGGTGCCAGGAAGAGCCGCGCAACATGGGCGCGTGGGTGTTCGTCGACATTTTCCTGCAATGGGTGCTCAACCAGATCGAGGCGAAGCACCGGCGCGCGCGTTATACGGGCCGGCCGGCATCCGCCTCGACCGCGGTCGGGCAGCTGTCGCTGCATCTGGCGCAGCTTAAGCAGTTTTTGGACGACGCGTTGAAGTAATTCGAAACTGTCATGCCCTGCGAAGGTAGGGCACCCGGTAGACGCAGGCATCGAAATAGTGGCGCTGCCAAGCGTACCGATTGCCGCCGCGGCTACCGGATCATCCGCTTCCGCGGATGATGACAACGACACGAGGTACTCATGGCTGAAATCCGCGTTCCGACCCTCGGCGAATCGGTCACCGAAGCCACCATCGGCAAGTGGTTCAAAAAGCCGGGCGACGCGATCGCGGTCGACGAGCCGCTGGTCGAACTCGAGACCGACAAGGTAACGATCGAAGTGCCTGCGCCTGTCGCCGGCGTGCTCGGCGATATTGCGGCGAAGGACGGTGATACCGTCGCGGTCGGCGCGCTGCTCGGTCAGATCAAGGAAGGCTCGGGCGCGGCCCCCGCCGCCAAGGCTGAACGCAAAGTGGAAGCACCGGCAAAAGCTGCGGCGCCTGCCGCGCCGCAGCCGGCGGCAGCCAAACCGGCGCCATCTTCACCCGCCAAGGCACCGGCGGCGGACATGCCGCTCGCCCCGTCCGTCCGCAAACTCGCGGCCGAGTCCAGCATGGACGCGACCACCGTGCCCGGCACGGGTAAGGACGGGCGCGTCACCAAGGGCGACATGCTGGCCGCCATCGAGCGCGCCGCCGCCCAGCCGATGCCGGTGACAGCTCCGGCCGCCGCCGTGCAGGTGCGTGCGCCGACCCCACCCGACGACGCCGCGCGCGAGGAGCGCGTGCGCATGACGCGGCTCCGTCAGACCATCGCCCGCCGGCTCAAAGAGGCGCAGAACACCGCCGCGATGCTCACGACCTTCAACGAGGTCGACATGAGCCATGTCATGGCGCTGCGCACGCAGTATCGCGATCTGTTCGAGAAGAAGCACGGCGTGAAGCTCGGCTTCATGGGCTTTTTCGTCCGCGCCTGCGTCCAGGCGCTCAAGGAGATCCCCGCCGTCAATGCCGAGATCGACGGCGCCGACATCATCTACAAGAATTACTATCACCTCGGCATTGCGGTCGGCACAGAACGCGGTCTGGTGGTGCCGGTGGTGCGCGACTGCGATCACAAATCGCTCGCCGAGATCGAAAAGACCATCACGGATTTCGGCCGCCGCGCCCGCGACGGCGCGCTCACTATCGAGGAGATGCAGGGCGGCACGTTCACGATCACAAACGGCGGCATCTACGGCTCGCTGATGTCGACGCCGATCCTCAACGCGCCGCAATCCGGAATCCTGGGCATGCACAAGATCCAGGAGCGGCCGATGGTAGTCGGCGGCAAGATCGAGGCGCGGCCGATGATGTATCTCGCGCTGTCCTACGATCACCGCATCGTCGACGGCCGCGAGGCAGTGACGTTCCTGGTGCGCGTCAAGGAGTGCCTGGAGGAGCCGGCGCGGCTGGTGCTTGACTTGTAATTTCAATGCGTCATGGCCGGGCTTGTCCCGGCCATCCACGTCTTGCTTTCACAATAACGAAAGACGTGGATGCCTGCGAAGAGCGCGGGCATGACGACGCAGAGGTGATTGCGTTATGCCCACCTACGATCTCATCGTCATCGGCACCGGACCCGGCGGCTACGTCTGCGCCGTCCGCGCAGCGCAGCTCGGCCTGAAGACTGCGGTGGTCGAGAAGAGCGCCACGTTTGGCGGCACGTGTCTGAACGTCGGCTGCATCCCCTCGAAGGCGATGTTGCATGCCTCGGAGCTTTTCGAGGAGGCCGGGCACCGCTTCGTACAGATGGGCATCAACGTCGGCAAGCCGAGCGTCGATCTCGCGGCGCTGCTCAAATACAAGGACGGCAACGTCGAGAGCAACGTCAAGGGCGTCGATTTCCTGTTCAAGAAAAGCAAGATCGAGGCCTTTCACGGCGAAGGCCGCATCGCCGCGCCCGGCAAGGTCGAGGTCAAGGGCGACGATGGCAAGACACAGACGCTGGAGACCAAGAACATTGTCATCGCCACCGGCTCGGACGTGGCACGGCTTCCCGGCATCGAGATCGACGAAAAGCGCGTCGTGTCATCGACCGGCGCGCTCGATCTCGCCAAGGTGCCGCAGAAGCTCTTGGTGGTCGGCGCCGGAATCATCGGCATGGAGCTCGGCTCGGTGTGGCGGCGGCTCGGCGCCGAAGTGACCGTGGTCGAATTTCTCGATCACATCCTCCCCGGGCTCGACAGCGAGATCGCGCGGCAATTCCAGCGCATCCAGCAGCGCCAGGGCATCGCCTTCAAACTGTCGGCGAAGGTCACCGGCGTCGACACCTCAGGCAAGACGCTCAAGGTGAAGGTCGAGCCGGTCGAAGGTGGTGGCGCGGAAACAATCGAGGCCGATGTCGTCCTGGTCGCGATCGGTCGCGTGCCCTACACCGAAGGCCTTGGCCTTGAAGCGGCGGGCGTCAAAAAAGACAACCGCGGCCGCATCGTCATCGATCCGCATTACGCGACGAATGTAGCCGGTATCTATGCCATCGGCGACGCGGTCGCCGGCCCGATGCTGGCGCACAAGGCCGAGGAGGAGGGCGTCGCAGTCGCCGAAATCCTCGCCGGTCAGGCCGGTCATGTGAATTACGACGTCATCCCGAACGTGGTCTACACGTTCCCGGAAATCGCCAGTGTCGGCAAAACCGAGGAAGAACTCAAAGCCTCTGGCGTTGCCTACCAGACCGGCAAGTTTCCGTTCTCCGCCAATGCCCGCGCCCGCGCCAACCTGGCGACCGACGGTTTCGTCAAAATCCTTGCCGACGCCAAGACCGATCGCGTGCTCGGCGTCCACATTCTCGGGCCCGACGCCGAGACCATGATTGCCGAGGCCGCGCTTGCCATGGAGTTCGGTGCCTCATCCGAGGACATCGCCCGGACCTGTCATGCGCACCCGACCTTGAGCGAGGCGATGAAGGAAGCGGCACTCGCGGTCGCCAAGCGCGCCATCAATATGTGACGCGCTGCCCTGCCGCAGCCGCCCTTCCACGGCGGCGATTTTTGCGGCAAGGAAGCGTCATGGTCGACGCCATCACCACCCAGGTCGTGCGCAACCGCATCTCCAGCCTGATGCAGGAGATGCACTACCATTTCTACCGGTCCGGCTATTCCACCATCATTCGCGAGTCGCGCGATTTCTCCTGCGTCATTCTCGATTGCCGCGGCGGCCTGCTGGTGGCGCCGCCAATGTTCTTTCATGCGCCGGTCTACCGGCACCTCGTCGGCAAGATCGCCGAGCGCTATGGCAACGACATCAACCCGGGCGATATGTTCGTCTGCAATCACCCGTACGAGGGTGGCCTGCCGCACGTGTCCGACATGGCGTTCGTCGCGCCGATTCTGTCGGGCGGGACGCTGGTCGGCTTCGCCGGCTCGATCGCCCACAAGGCCGATGTCGGCGGCACCAATCCGGGCTCGACCTCGGCCAACGCCACCGAAATATATCAGGAAGGATTGCTGCTGCCGCCGGTGAAGATTTGTTCTCGCGGCGTCTTCAACGACGACCTGGAGCGTCTCATCCTCGCCAACAGCCGTCAGCCCGAACTGGTGCGTGGCGACATGCATGCGCAGATGGCGGCAACCCAGATGGGTGCCGATCGCATTCTGCAAACCTGCGAGCAGTTCGGCATCGCGGCGGTGATGGAGGCGTTCGCGGCGCTCTTACACGGCGCCGCCGAGGAATTGCGCGCCGCGATCCGGACGCTGCCGGATGGTGAAGCCTCGGCCGAAGGTTTTATGGACAATGACGGCGTCGAGCTCGACCGGCCGGTGCGCTTCGCCGTCACGGTGCGCGTCAAGAACGGCGAGATCGAATTCGACGTGAGCAAGAGCGACCGGCAGGCGCGTGGTCCGGTCAATCTGCGCCCGTCGATGGTCGAGGCTTGCGTGTTCTATTGCCTGATCGGCGCGATCGATCCGAAGCTGAATTTCAACGACGGTATGCGCGAGGTGGTGCGCTTCATATACGCGCCCAACACCGTCACTAATGCCACCGCGCCGGCGCCGGTCTCTTCTTACCAGGCCGCCAATCTGAAACTCACCGATGTGATCCTGCAGGCGCTGGCGCCGTTCCGGCCGGAGCGCGCCGTCGCCAATGGCGGCTCGAGCGGCGCCATGCTGATCTCGTGGAAGGATGGCGGCCGGCCGGGCCAGCCGTCGCTGCAATACGAAATTCTCGGCTCGGCTTATGGCGGCGGCAACGGCAACGACGGCTGCTCGGCGGTCGCCACCCATACCAGCAACTTGCACATCACGCCGATCGAGATCCTGGAAACTGAATTTCCCTGTCGCATTGTCGCGTTCGATCTGGTGAAAGATTCGTGCGGCGCCGGCGAATATCGTGGCGGGCTCGCGTTCCGGCGCATCTACGAACTACTGCAGGATGCGTCCGTGGTACGCCGCTACGATCGCGCCAAGTTTCCGCCGAACGGCGTCGCCGGCGGCAAGCCGGGCAGCCGCAGCCGCTTCGTCATCCATCTCGGCGCCGACAACGAGCAGGAAACGCCGGCATCGGGCCGTTACGAGTTGCGCGCCGGCGAGCGCTTCCTGCTGCAGGCCGCCGGCGGCGGCGGCTACGGCGATCCGCAAAAGCGCGATCCCTCCGCGCTCAAGCGCGACATCGCCGAAGGCTACATCTCCGCCGAGGCGGCTGAACGCGACTATGGAATGAAGTGAATCCGTCATTGCGAGCGAAGCGAAGCAATCCAGTCTGGCGCGCGGGAAAAGGCTGGATTGCTTCGTCGCTACGCTCCTCGCAATGACGATGCATTGTTGATCTGCATGGACTGGAGTTGAACATGGCGGAAAACAAAAAAGATCGCGTGGGTATCGTTGGCGCCGGGCGCATGGGGCTTTCCATGCTCAAGCACCTCGTCAACAAGGGCTATACCGTCACCGTCTGCGACATCAGCGAGAAACAGCGTGAGGCAGCCCGCGCCGCGGGCGCCGCCATTGTCAAAACTCCCGCAGAGGTCGGCAAAGTGAGCGACGTTGTCATTCTCGGCGTCGGCTACGACGACGAAGTCAACGATGTCGTGTTCGGCAAAGACGGTTTGTTTGCATCGATGGCGCCGGGCTCGATCATCGCGGTGTCGTCGACGGCCAAGCCCGACACGGTGAAAACGGTCGCCGCCCGCGTCGCCGAAAAAGGCATTGAGGTGCTCGACGCGCCGATCTGCCGCGGCCGTTTCGCCGCCGATTCCGGCACGCTGCTCGCGCTGGTGGGCGGCAAGCGGGAGGTGGTCGCCCGCGCCCGTCCGGTCTACGGCACGTTCGCTTCCGACATCATGCATCTCGGCGACGTCGGGCACGGCCAGGTCGGCAAGACCATGAACAACCTTTTGCTCTGGGTGAACGCGGTCGGCCTTTTGGAAGCCGGGCGGCTCGCCGAAACCACCGGCATCGATCTCGTCAAGCTGCGCGAAGCGCTGATGATGAGCTCGGGAGCGTCCGACGCGCTCAAGGAGTGGGACATGATCTCGTTCACCTGGGCGCTGAAGGACATGCAGATCGTCACCGACATGACCGACAAGGCCGGGCTGTCGCTGCCGATCACCGGCGCCATCAAGGAGCTGGTCAAGGAGGCGCGCCGCGTCAAGGCGGCCAATCCGCCGAATTGGACCGGCAACAAGCCGGTTAAATACGGATAAGCAAGCCCGCGAATCCGAACCGGCAATTTCGATTACAAAACCGCAATGATTCGTTGAAAACTTCGTGACGTAAAACTAATCAGACGTTGAGCAAACCTTCATCGTTGCTGCAGATTTCTGCCCCAATGTGACTGGCATGTGGTGTGCATTGCGAGCTTCGAGCCAACCGGAGACACCACATGCCAATGCGGGGCGAACTTCCACCTGTTTCGACGCGTGCTTATGCGCGACGTCCATCGGCCTTGGAGAACGCGTGGTCACAGCTTGCGGCGACTGTCTGCAATAACGATGTGCAGGCGGTTGTCTTATTTTGCGGCATCGGTCTCCTGCTGACGATCAACGTTATCGTTCGTTTTCCCGAGTTCGGCGCACAGGTCGCCGAGCTCGCCGTGTTTCCTTAAAGCGCGGCGCGCCGTCCGGCGCGTTCGGTCACGACAAATCCATCGCCGAGACGCCGCCGTCCACGAACAGGTTGGCGCCCCAGACGAATGACGAGTCGTCGCTGACCAGAAACAGCACCGCCTTGGCGGCCTCTTCGGGCTGCCCGGGCCGCTTCGCCATGTTGGGCACCGGGCGCGATGCATCGAACTCGTCCTTGCCGACCGGCGAGCCGATCTTGTTCGGCACGATGGCGTTGACGCGGATCTTGTGCGGGGCGAGCTGCGCCGCCATGGCGCGCGTCAGGTTGGCGACGCCGCCCTTGGCGGCCGAATAGGCGACGGCGCGGCTGCGGCCGGTGAAGCCCGAAGTCGAGCCGATATTGACGATGCGGCCGCCGCCCTGCGCCGCCATCTGCCTGCCGACCTGCTGAGACATCAGGAATTGGCTTTTCAGCGTCACCGACAGCACGCGGTCCCATTCCTCCTCGGTGATGTCGAAGATGTGCTTGTTGTCCGAAATGGCGACGTTGTTGACCAGGATGTCGATGCGGCCGTAACGGGCGACGATGGCTTTGACCAGCGCCGCCACGTCGGCGCCCTTCGATACGTCGGCGGCAAACAGAGTGGCGTCGCCGCCCGCGGCCCTGATTGCGGCAGCAACGCGTTCGCCACGGCTCTTGTCCATGTCGACGATCGCGACCTTGGCGCCTTCGGCGACAAACAGCTTGGCGATTTCCTCGCCGATATTGCGCCCGGCGCCGGTCACGACCGCCACCTGATCCTTGAGCTTCATCGTTGGAAATCCTTGTTGTTATGGCCGCGCCGTCAGGCCGCGTCCCGCCGGTTGGGCCGAGGCGCGGCACGATAGGCGTTTGGCTTACGCCCTTCAATGCACGCTAAACGTCTGTATATATTTGCGAATATGATTCGAGGGGCGGCCGGGTCGCGAATTGCGGCGGCCCCGTCTAGACTGTGTGCGACCGGGCGCCGCAGCCGGGCGCGGGCCAACGAAACGGCGGGAGAGTGATGTCTAAATCCCTGATGACGCGGCGCAAGTTCGCGCCCCTGTTCTTCTGCCAGTTTTTTGCCGCGTTCGGCGACAACTTCCTCAAAGCCGCACTGAGCTTTTTGGTCGCCGCCCAAATCACCGGCGCCAAATCCGGAGCCTTGATCACGCTCGCCGGCGCCGTATTCATCGCGCCGTTCTTCCTTCTGTCGGGGCTCGGCGGCGAACTGGCCGACCGCTACGACAAGGCGCTGATGGCCCAGCGCATCAAATTCGTCGAGATGGGCGCAGCGGCGCTCGCCGTCGTCGGCTTCGGTTTTCATTCGGTCATTCTGCTGTTCGTCGCGCTGTTTCTGTTCGGCACGCTCGGCTCGCTGTTCGGCCCGGTCAAATACGGCATCCTGCCCGATCATCTGGCGCGCTCCGAACTGCCTGGCGGCAACGCGCTGATCGAAGGCGGCACGTTCCTCGCCATTCTGATCGGCACCATCGTCGCCGGCATCGCCGCCAATGGCGAGAGCAACCCGGTTCATTTCGCCTGGCTGATGCTGTTGACCGCGCTGGCAAGCTGGCTTGCGAGCCTGCTGATCCCGCGGACCGGCGAGGGCGCGCCCAATCTCGTGGTGAACCGCAACATCCTCGCCTCGACCTGGGACCTCATCAAAGAGCTGCGCGCCGATCCGCGGCTGTGGTGGGGCGCCATCGTGGTGAGCTGGTTCTGGCTCGTTGGCGCGCTGGTGCTGTCGCTGCTCTTGCCGCTCGGCCACATCAACATTCATGGCACCGACGGCGTGATCACGGTGTTCTTGACGGTGTTCTCGGTGGCGGTCGCGGTCGGCTCCGGTTTGGCCGCGTGGCTTGCGGCCGGTCGCATCGTCATCCTGCCGACCCTCGTCGGCGCCGTGCTGATCGGGCTGTTCGCGCTGGATCTCGGCTGGATGGCGTACAGCTTTGTTGCCCCACCGGCGGTGATCGGCATCGAAGGTTTCTTTGCCTCGCCGCACAGCATCCGCATCGTTGTCGACCTTGCCGGGTTGGCCATCGGCGGCGGCCTGTTTGTCGTGCCGACATTCGCCGCGGTGCAGGCCTGGGCCGGCGCCGATCACCGCGCTCGCGTCGTTGCCGGCGTCAACGTGCTCAACGCCGCCTTCATGGTGGTTGGCGCGATCGTCCAGGGCCTCTTGCAGGCCCTCGGGCTCGGCGTGCCGGTCCTGTTCGTGATGATCGGCATTGCCAATCTCCTGGTGGCGGTTGCCATCGGCCGCACCATGCCGGCGAACTGGATGACCGATTTCCTCTCCATCGTGTTCCGCGCCTTCTATCATCTCGAAGTGAAGGGCGGCGAGAACATCGCCAAGGCCGGCCCCAACGCCATCATCGCGCTCAACCACGTCAGCTTTCTCGATCCGCCGCTGGCGACGTCGCTGCTTCCCAGGCCGCCGGTGTTCGCCATCGACGTCGCGATGTCGCGCCACTGGTGGATCCAGCCGTTTCTCAAGTTCGTGCGCACGATGGCGCTCGATCCGCTCAAGCCGTTTTCCCTGCGCACGATCATCAATGCGGTGCGTGACGACGGCGATATGCTGGTGATCTTTCCCGAAGGCCGCATCACCGTCACCGGCAGCCTGATGAAGATCTACGACGGCGCCGGGATGATCGCCGACAAGTCTGAGGCGATGCTGGTGCCGGTGCACATCGCCGGGCCGGAGGCCACCATTTTCAGCCGGCTCACGAAATCGCAGGTGCGGCGCCGGCTGTTTCCAAAGATAACCGTCACTGTGCTTGAACCGCTGCGGCTGAAGCTCGACGAAGCCCTCAAGGGCCGGTGGCGGCGGCAGGCCGCCGGCGCAGCTTTGTACGACATCATGTCGGACCTGATGTTCCGCGCCGCGCCGACTGACCTCACCCTGATTGAAGCCCTGGTCCAAGCCGCCAAGACACACGGCAAGAAGTGGCTGGCGATCGAAGACCCGGTATCGGGCCAGATGACCTACAAGCGGCTCTTGCAAGCGGTCGCCATTCTGGGCGCCAAGCTGATGCCGCTCGCGCTCGAAGGACGCCCGCTCGGCGTGATGCTGCCGACCTCGAATGGCGGGGTCGTGACGATGCTGGCGGTGATGTCGGCCGGACGCGTGCCGGCGATGATCAATTTCAGCGCCGGTGCCGCCAATATTCTGGGCGCCTGCCGCGCCGCCGAGATCGACACGATTCTCACGTCGCGCGTCTTCGTGGAAAAGGGGCGGCTCGACCACGTCATCGCGCAGCTCGAAAAGCAGGTGCACGTCATCTATCTGGAAGACATCCGCCCGACGATCACCACCCTCGACAAGCTGCGCGGTGCGCTGCATTGGAAGAAGCCGCTGGTGGCGCGCAAGCCTGACGATTGGGCGGTGATCCTGTTCACCTCCGGCACCGAGGGGCTGCCCAAAGGCGTGGTGCTGTCGCACCGCAATATTCTGACCAACGTGGCGCAATGCGCCGCGCGCATCGATTTCGGCCGCGAGGACAAGCTGTTCAATGCGCTGCCGATCTTTCACTCATTCGGCCTCACCGGCGGCGTCTTGCTACCGCTCATCTCGGGCGTGCCGATCTATCTTTATCCCTCACCGCTGCATTATCGCACCGTGCCGGAACTGATTTACGGGGTGTGCGCCACCGTGCTGTTCGGCACCGATACGTTCCTCAACGGCTATGCGCGCATGGCCAATCCATACGACTTCCGCTCACTGCGCTACGTGATTGCCGGTGCCGAGCCGGTGCGCGAATCGACGCGCAACATCTATCTGGAAAAATTCGGACTGCGCGTGCTCGAGGGCTATGGGCTGACCGAGACATCGCCGGTACTGGCGCTCAACACCCCGATGTTCAACAAGTTCGGTACCGTCGGCCGGCTTCTGCCGGGCATGGAGGCGAAGCTCGAGCACGTTGACGGGGTTGAGGACGGCGGCCGGTTGTATGTGCGCGGCCCGAACGTCATGCTCGGCTATCTGCGCGCCGACAAACCGGGCGTGCTCGAGCCGCCGCAGGACGGCTGGCACGACAGCGGCGATATCGTCTCGATCGACGCTCAGGGATTCATCGCCATCAAGGGCCGGGCCAAGCGCTTCGCCAAGGTCGGCGGTGAAATGGTCTCGCTGGCTGCCGTCGAAATGCTGGCCAGCGACCTGTGGCCGGACAGTGTGTCGGCGGTCGCGGCGGTGCCCGACCCCCGCAAGGGCGAGCGGCTCATTCTCATCACCGACAAGCACGGCGCCACCCGCAGCGACTTCCAGGCTTATGCACGCAGCAAACATGCCTCCGAATTGATGCTGCCGTCGGAAGTCATCGTGCTCGACAAGCTGCCGCTGCTCGGCTCCGGCAAGGTCGATCACCTGGCCGTCGCCAAATTCGTGCGCGAGCAGGCGGAGGCCAAGGCTGCGGCGGCGGAGTGACCACCGCGGCGGCGGAGTGACCACCGCGGCGGCGGAGTGACCACTGCGGCCGTCTCCTGGCGATCCCCTTGGCGATCGAAAAGCCCGGCCAGCATTGCAGCCGGCCGGGCAAGTCAGGGAGGAAATGCCCATTAGAGGGACCTAAGGGCACACCGGAGTCTGCCACTGTCGCGACGATCCATTGGTGATGTGCGTCACAGCGCAGGCGCATACCGGCGAACGAGCGACGTCGTGCGAAACTATTCCGAGCCGGCGAGGCCGGCGTGCTCCACGACCTTGCCCCAGCGTCCGATCTCGGATTTCACGAACGCCTGCAGCTTCGGCACCGGCGGTGAGTCGATCGGGATGACGCCAAAGGCGACCAGTTTTTGCTGCGTGTCCGGCGCCGCCACGATGGCCTTGAGGTCGGCATGCAGGATGTCGACGGCCGCCGGCGGCGTCGCGGCGGGAGCAACCAGCATCAGCCAGGCTACCGCGTCGAATCCGGGCACACCATTGTCGGCGATCGGCGGCACATCCGGCAGGACGGCCACGCGCGTGGTCGATGACACGCCGAGTGGGCGTACCTTGCCGGCCTTGATCAGTGGCGCGGCCGGCGCAACGTCCGACATCAGGATCGGCACGCGGCCGGCGACGACATCGACAATGGCCTGCGCGGTGCCTTTGTACGGAATGTGCACCATCTTGGTGCCCGTCATGGTCTGCAGCAATTCCATGTAGAGGTGCGGCGGACCGCCGACGCCGCTCGAGCCGAATTGCAATTGTCCCGGCTTCTCCTTGGCGAGCTTGATCAGGTCGCCGGCCGTGTGCACCGGCAGCGACGGATTCACAATCAACACGAACGGCACGCTCGCCACCATCGCGATCGGCACGAAATCGGTCGCCGGATTGTAGGGCAGGGCCTTGTGCAGCGTGACCTGGATGGCGAGCTGCGTGCTGCTGCCGCAAAGAATCGTGTAGCCGTCCGGCGCCGCCTTGGCGACGGAGTTGGCGGCGATGACGCCGCCGGCACCCAGCCGGTTTTCGACGATGAAGCCTTTTCCGGTCCGCTCTGCAAGTTTTTGCGCCAACAGCCGCGCCACCACGTCGAGGCCGCCACCGGCCGCGTACGGCACGACGACCGTTACCGGGCGTATAGGATAATTCTCGTCGCCTGCAGCACGGGCGCCGATCGGCGCCAGCAGCGGCGGCAATGTGGCCAGAAATGTGCGGCGCGTTAGATGGTGCATTGTTGTTCTCGAACTCTTATCGCCGTCCCGACACTCAGAACGCGTTGCCGTACTGCTCCTTGAGCAGATCGAGCCGGCGCAGCGCGTCACGGTCACTGACGATGAAGAGCGTCGCTGTCTCGTTGGCGCGATGCGTGATCCAATTGCCGTGCGGCAGGCTGAAGACGTCGTGGGTATTCCAGCTCACGGTGTCTTCGCCGACGCGCGTGGCGCCGCTGCCCTCGCAGACCAGACAGACGGCGTTGGCGGTGGTGCGGAAGCGGATGGTCTCGCTGCCCTTGTCGATCTCCATCAGGTAGCAATCCATCAGCGGCATGGTCGAGCCGCCGGTGAGCGGATTGACGTAGCGCACGCGCCGCGCGCCGTCCTTGCCTTTTGGCGCCGCGCGCACGGCATCGCGCGCCGCCGCCCACGGATAGCGGAAGACCGGCGAGAACGCGGGCGCGTCGCCGCCGAGTTCGGGCACGATATTGGCGAACGCGTAGGCAGCATCGTCAGCCACCTCCGGCACGTCGTGCGTCGGGCCCGGTTCGAACACGTCGGTGCCGAGATAGCGGTGCAGGGGCGCATCGAGCGCGTCCAGCCAGATGATCGGCGCGCTGCCACGGTGGACGTGCTCGTGCCAGGTCCAGCCCGGCGTGATGACGAGATCGCCCTCCGCCATCGGGCAGTCCTTGCCGTCGACGATGGTCGAGGCGCCGCGGCCTTCGATGACAAAACGCAGCGCATTCATGGTGTGGCGATGCGGCCGCGCCCGCTCGCCGGGCAACAGGATTTGCAGCGCGGTGGTCAGGTTCGTGGTGGTGGCGCCGCTCTCGCCGGCGCTGTGGGTCAGTGTCAGCACGCGCCGTTCGATCGCGGCCGGCGTCGCGACCTTCATGGCATCGTCGACCAGCGGCCGTATCTGTTTCCACGGCCAGTGAACCGGCGGCGGGCCGCCGTCGCGGACCCTGTGCGCGGCGGCATTTTCCCACAACGGATGCAAGTTGGCGGCGCGCCAAGCGGCGCGGATGTCGTCATAGGAACGTTCGCCGGGTGGTGACTTGATCGGCATGTCGGTCACACTCATGGCGTGTTCTCCGCAAAGGTCGTGCCTCATTGTTGCCGCCACTATAGCAAAAGGCCGCCGCTGCGACAGACTGCTCCGCACCGTCGGCCTAGCGGGTCGGAAGCCGCCGGTGTATCGTTCCGTGCCGGTCAAAACTTCGCAACGACCGCACGGCAATAAAAATAAACAGGGACGGGGGACGCTGTCGCTTTCGCACCACCAATTCATCGCGTCTGATCGTCTCGCCGTTATCGCAATAGCGCCGCAGCGGAAAGTTCGCCACGCGGCAGGCTCATGGGAGGAGCTGACATGACGAGCAAAGAAACGATGCCGTTCGGGGTTACGGCCGTGTCGCGCCAAAAACAAAAACCGCCGTTGCGCCGATGGCACGCCGCAGCGATTGCGAGCGCCGCCGTGCTGACGCTCGCGGCGTCGGGCGCTGCGGTGCGGGCGGCCGATCCGATCAAAATCGGCATTCTGCTGTCGCTGTCGGGCAATTTCGCCGAGAACGGCCAGCAGACCTTGACCGGCCTGAAGATGTATTTCGACAAGGTCGGCAACAAGGCCGGCGGCCGCGATCTCCAGCTGATCGTCGAGGATACCCAGAGCAAGCCCGACACCGCCGTGACCAAGGCTCGCAAGCTGGTCCAGAGCGACAATGTCGCCGTGCTCACCGGGATCGTCAGCTCGGGCGAGGCGCTCGCCGTCAACGCCTATTCGCGCGACAGCAAGACGCCGCTGGTGCTGTCCGGAGATGCCGGTGTCGACGAGCTGACCATGCCGGGCCCGCTGCAAAATCAATACATGGTGCGCATCACGCAGAACGGTCGTTCGGTCGCATCCGCGGCGGCCGAGTGGGCCTACAAGAAAGGCTGGCGCAAGGTGGTGACGATCGGCTCTGACTATGCCGGCGGCATCGATACCAATTTCTCCTTCGCTCAAACCTTCTGCAAGCTGGGCGGTAAGGTGGCCCAGGCCGAATGGCCGCCGGTCGGTAGCGCCGATTTTGGTCCTTATCTCACCAACCTCGATCGCACCGCCGATGGCGTGGTGGTATTTGAGCCCGGCGCCGACGGCTTGCGGCTGGCGCGGCAATATTCGGAATTCGGGCTCAAGGCCAAGATTCCGCTGATGGATATCTATGCCGGACTGACCTTCGAATCGAACCTGCCGCAGCTCGGCGATGCGACGGTCGGCATGTATTCGAGCCTGTTCTACACGCCGATGCTCAAAACGCCGGAAAACCAGGCTTTCGTCGCCGAATTCGAGAAGCGCATGCATGCGCGGCCGAACAACGAGGGCCCGAACGGCTGGGTAGGCGCGCACGCGATCGTCGATGCGATCACCGCGCTCCACGGCGACATTTCCGACAAGATGAAATTCATTGCGGCGCTGCGGGCGATCAAATTCGATTCGCCGAAAGGACCGATCTCGCTCGACAAATACGGGCAAGTGATCCAGACCATGTATATCCGGCAGGTTCAGATGGTTGACGGCAAGCCGCAGAACATGCCGATCGCTTCTTATCCCAACGTCGATCAGTTCTGGCCCTTCACCCTGGAGGAAATCGAGTCATTCAAATACGGCTACAAGGAATCCAAGGGCTCGCTGACCGATTGCGCGCACCTGTTGGCCAAGAAGTAGGAGGTTCGGCCGGCATCGGGCCGGGACCAGCCGGGGTGTAGTTTTTGATGTAGTTCTTGATGACTTGGGTCATTCACATCCTCAACGGCGTCGCCTTCGGCATGCTGCTGTTTCTGCTGGCGGCCGGTTTGTCGTTGATCTACGGGCTGATGAAGATCCTCAATCTCACGCACGGGTCGTTCTATCTGGTCGGCGGTTATATCGGGCTGACGGTGGTGCAGCTCACCGGCAGTTTCCTCCTCGCGCTGGTCGCCGCGGTGCTGGCCATCGCGCTCCTGGGCGCTGTCATCGAACGGTTCTTTCTGCGCCAATTCCATCTCGATGAACTGCCGCAGACGCTTGTGACTTTTGGTTTTCTCTTCATTTTCTCCGACCTGTCGCTTTGGATCTGGGGCGGCAACCCGTTGATGCTCAATGTGCCGCGGCTGTTTCAGGGCTCGATGCCGATGGGCTACTACGCCTATCCGTATTACCGGCTGTTTCTGATCGCTGTGGGGCTCGTTGTCGCCGGCGGGTTGTGGTGGTTTCAGGAACGCACCCGGCTCGGCACCATGCTGCGCGCGGGCGTCGATGATGCAGAGATCGCGCGCGCGCTCGGTATCAATGTGTCGCTGTTGTTCACGCTGGTCTTCGCCGTCGGCGCGGGGCTGGCAGCGCTGGCTGGCGTGCTCGCCGGGCCGGTGCTCGGCCTCTATCCGGGCGGCGATTTCGAAGTGCTGATCTTCGCCTTTGTGGTGGTGGTGGTCGGCGGACTGGGCAGCTTGCGCGGGGCGCTCGCCGGGGCCCTGCTGGTCGGCATCCTCGACGATTTCGGCAAGGCGTTCTTTCCGCAATTCGCGCTGTTTACGGTGTTCGTGCCAATGGCCGTCGTGCTGGTGATGCGGCCGACCGGCCTGTTCGGCCGCCAATGACGGCGCGGCTGTGGTCCATCGCCGGCGCGGCCGCGGTTCTTGTGCTGCTCGTCGCGCTGCCCGCGTTTCTGCGCGAGTACAGCGTCGCGCTCGCCACCAAGATGCTGATCTTCGCGCTGTTCGCGATGAGCCTCGATCTGCTGCTCGGCTATACCGGGCTCGCCTCGCTTGGGCACGCCGCGTATTTCGGCGTCGCCGCCTATACCGTCGCGCTCTTGGTGGTGCGCGGCGGTGTAACGAGCGGGCTTGCCTTTCCGGCAGCGCTCGCGGCCGCCGCTCTCACCGGCGCGGTGTTCGCGCCGCTCGCGCTGCGCGCCCGCGGCAGCTATTTTCTGATGATCACCTTCGCGCTGTCGCAGGTGGTGTGGAGCGTTGCGTTCGGCTGGCGCACGCTGACCAACGGTGACGACGGCATACCCGATGTCGTGCGTCCCAATTTCGGTTTTTCGCTCGATAGTACGGCGTCGTTCTATTATTTCACACTGGCGGTGGTCGGCATCGCCACGCTCGCGCTTGTCGCCATCGTGAAATCGCCGTTTGGCCGCGCGCTGCGCGGCATTCGCGAGAGCGAGTCGCGGATGCAGGCGCTCGGCTTCGACGTGTGGCGCTATCAGTACGTCGCGTTCGTACTTTCGGCGGCGTTCGCGGGCGTCGCCGGCGCGCTCTACGCCTATTACAACCACTTTGTCGGACCTGAATATCTCTACGTCATCCAGTCGGCCGAGGCGCTGATCATGGTGATCCTGGGGGGTGCCGGCACGCTGATCGGGCCGGCCATCGGCGCGGGACTGATCGTGTTTCTGGAGGACTTTATCAGTTCCATCACGCAACATTGGGTGCTGGTCCTGGGCATCATCTACGTGCTGGTGACGCTGTTCGCGCCGCGTGGCCTCACCGGCCTCGTCAACGATATCCGCCGGCGGCGGAGCGCCAAATGACCGCGCTCACAATCGACAACGTGTCGAAGAATTTCGGCGGTGTTGCCGCCCTGTCGGGCGTGTCACTCGGCATTGAGCCGGGCGAGCGCCGGGTGTTGCTCGGGCCGAACGGCGCCGGCAAGACAACACTGTTTCACACCATCTCCGGCAATGTGGCGCCGTCCGCCGGCCGCATCGCGCTGTTTGGCGACGACATCACGCGGCTGCGGCCGGACCGGCGCGCGCAGCTCGGCCTCGCCCGCACCTTCCAGATCACCAATCTGTTCCCGCGGCTCACGGTGCTCGACAGCGTTTTGCTTGCGCTTGACGGTGCCAGCGGGGGCGGCATGCGGCTCATTCATTCGCCGTCGCGCGATCGCGACATGGACGCGCAGGCGCGCCGGCTTCTTGAGCGCTGGGGTCTGGCCGAGGCGTCATCGCGCATCGTGCGCACGCTGTCCTATGGCGAGCAGCGCCAGCTTGAGATTGCGCTGGCGCTTGCCGGCAAACCGCGCCTGCTGCTGCTCGACGAGCCGACCGCCGGGCTATCGCCGGCGGAAACGCGCCGCGTCGTCGCCATGGTTCACGAGCTGCCGCGCGACATGACCATCGTGATGATCGAACATGACATGGATGTCGCCTTCGAACTCGCCGACCGCATCGCCGTCATGCACCTGGGCCGGCTGATCGCCGAGGGCGACCAGGCCGCGATCCGGTCCAACCAGCAAGTCACCGACATTTATCTCGGAGCGGAATGATCCCGTGCTCAAGGTCGAGGACATTCACACCTATTACGGCGCGAGCCACATCCTGCAGGGCCTCTCGCTTGCCATCGAGCCCGGCGAAGTGGTCGCCGTCATCGGCCGGAACGGTGTCGGCAAGACCACCTTGGTGCGCTCGATCGTCGGGCTGACGCCGCCTCGCCGCGGCCGCATTCTTTTCAAGGACGCCGACATTACCCGCCTGCCGGCGCACCGCATCGCCCAGCGCGGCGTCGGCCTGGTGCCGCAGGGCCGGCGCATCTTTGCCTCGCTGTCGGTGCGCGAGCATCTGCAAGTGACCGCGCGCAGCCGCGGCATCGGCCGCTGGACCTTGGAGCGGATGATCACGCTGTTTCCCAATCTGCGCGAGCGGCTCGGCCAGACCGCCAACAAGCTCTCGGGCGGCGAGCAGCAGATGCTGGCCGCCGGCCGCGCGCTGGTCGGTAATCCCGATCTCTTGCTGATGGATGAGCCCACCGAGGGACTGGCGCCGCTGATGGTGCGCGAGCTTGGCCGGCTCGTCGAAAACCTGAAGGAGACCGGCACCTCGATACTCTTGATCGAACAGCAGCTCGCCTTCGTGCTGCGCCATGCCGATCGCATCTACATTCTCAGCAAAGGGCAGATCGTGCATCACTGCCGTCCGGCTGAGCTCGCCGACGATCACGAGACCAAGTCGCGGTATCTCGGGGTGTAAGGTTGAGCAACATACTGCGCTCCAAATCGACAATTGTCCGGCGAAGTTAAGAAGCAGCGGGTTGCTCTTAAGTCGGACGACCGCAGAAACACCTACACGTGCGTCTTGTCCGCAGCGCGACGATTCGGCAAAGCCTTCGGTCGAGGACCAGGCCAGAGATCTGTTCCCTTCACCGCGCCGGGCCGATAAGCTGCCCATCATGGACATGATGCGGGACGCATCGGGAGACACGCCTGGGGAGGCGCGTGCGGGAGAAACGGCGGGCGGCATCGCCACGCTCGCCGCCGGCAAGCTTTATGCCCTGCAACACCCTTACGCGCTCGACGGCCGCGTCAGCTTCTATCCGGCGAGCGCGCGCGGCTTCTCAGTCGCCAACTCCTATCTGCTGCGCCAGCCCGACGCCGCCATGCTGATCGACACCGGCTTCGGCAAGGACGAGCCGGCAATCCGCGCCGAGATCGAGCGGCTGATCGAACCCGGCCTGCCGCTGTCGATGTTTCCGCTTCGGCTCAACGAATTCATGTCGATCAACAACGTCGAGAGTTTTGCCGGGCATTTCAACGTTGAGACCTGCTACACCGGCAACATCGACGCCGCACTGTGGTTCGATTTCGGCGCCAAGGCGGAAGGCCGCGACGTTCTCAAATCAATGAAGGTCACCGCGGTGGGCCGCGCCGACACCATCGCGCTCGGCAAGGGCGGCCGCCTGATCGACGTGATGAATGCGCCGATCCGCCTCATCGCCACGCGTTGGCTTTACGACCACGCCACCAAGACGCTGTTCTCGTCCGACCTGTTCACCCATGTGTGGCGCGACAGCGAAAGCGGGCCGTGGCTCGTCACCGAGGCCGACAACGATTCGACTTCGCCCGCCGACATGCGCTCGTTCATGCTCAACACGCGTTACTGGTGGCTCGAAGGCGCGCCGACCGATTCGATCCGCCGCGGCATCGGCGCCATCTTCGACAAATACGACATCGAAACGCTGGCGCCCGGCTACGGCTGCATCCTCTCCGGCCGCAACGTGGTGGCCCGCCACTACCGGATGCTCGATGATTTTCTCAAAGCCTGCGACAAGAGCGTGGCGACCTCGCGGTATGTTTTCCGCGATGAGGAACGCTGATCTTGTTGTCCGTCATCCTGAGGTGCCCGCCGTAGGCGGGCCTCGAAGGATGCGCGGCGCGGGCCGTCGCCCTTCGAGGCTCGCTTCGCTCGCACCTCAGGGTGATGGGTAACAGCCTAAATCGTCTGAAATCGCTTCAAGAACGTGCGGGCGCGGTTGATGGTGCGAGCCTTCAGCTCCGGAGGCGCCTTCCAGGGAAACACCGTGATCTCGGCGTTGGGCGCCAGCGAGGCGATGTCGATCGAGACCTGCAGCGGATGCGCCGTCACGTCATCGGGTAGCACCAGCATCGGCGTCTGGCACGACTTCGCGAACTCGCGCGTCACGCTGTACACGAAGTCCGGCTGCAGCCGGTAGAGGTTGTGCAGATACTTCTCGATCGTCGCCATCGACACATCCGGCCGGCGCTCGAGAAACTCCTTGGCCCAGACGTCCTTGCCGGAGTTGTACATGTAATCCGGCGCTTCAGGCTTGTGCCCGACTGGCTGGCTTATGAGGGCGGCCACGATGCGCTGCGGCGCGCGCTCCATCAGCTTCATGCCGAAGGGGCCGCCGATGCAGTTGCCGAAGAAGAAGAACCGGTCGATGCCGAGGTGGTCCATCACGCCGAGCTGATCGTCGGCGAAGGCGTCCCACGGATTGTCAACCGGGATCGGCCCCGTCGACTCGCCGGTGTTGGCGTTGCGCTGGTCCATGGTGATGACACGGAAATCGTTCTTGAACTCCTCCATGATGTTGATCACCGCCATTGTCGGCCAATTGCTGATGCGCGAGTTCAAGCCGCCGCCGGGCGTCGCCAGCAGCGGAAAGCCCGTGCCGATCTCCGCATAGCGGATGCGGACGTTGCCTTTTTCGTAGAACCCGAATTTGAGGTCCATCGCCTTTCCCTTGTCGTTGTCGCGGGCGGTCTTCCTTGTACCATAGAACTTGGACTACGATGTCACCCTCGGAAATCGCGGCGTCAACCCAGCCCGCAAAAGGTGCGTGACCATGCTCGACAAGCCGACGATCAAGTCCATGCTCGACGTACCAGTCGCGCAGCGCATGCCGCGCGAGATTGCGCCCGGCGTGTTCTGGATAGGCGATTGCCTGGCGCAGCGTCACAAGGGCAAGTCCTACCACGGCTACAACGCCGCCTTTCTGGTCGCCGGCGACGATGCCTCGATCCTGGTCGAGACCGGGCATCCGAAGGATTTTCCGGTGATCGAGCGGCACATGAACGAGCTGTTCGCGCGCGGCATTGCGCCGCTCAAATATCTGTTCGTCACTCATCAGGAAACGCCGCATTGCGGTGGGCTCGGCCGCGTGCTCAAGACGCATCCCGATGCGCTGCTGGTCGGCGACGTCAGCGACTATCACCTCGCCTTCCCGCAATACGAACACCGCATGCGCTGGATGAAGGAGGGCGATGAGATCGATCTCGGCGGCCGCAGCTTCATGGCGGTCGAGCCGGTGATCCGCGATCTGCGCACCACCTACTGGGGTTTTGACACCAAAGAGCGTGTGCTGTTTCCGGGCGACGGCTTCGCCTACAGCCATTACCACGAGGATGGCCATTGCGGTCTGGTCGCCGAGGAAGCCGTCTCGCTCGACCTTCCCGACGTGTCGTCGACGTTCGCGGACCTGGCGCTGTTCTGGACTAAGTTCGCCGACATGAACGCCTATTGCGACCGGCTCGATCATTTGATCGCGCGGCTGGATGTGAAGGTGATCGCGCCGACCCACGGCCTGCCGATCACCGACGTGAAGGCGACGGTGCCGAAGGTGCAGGAAGGCCTCAAAGCCGCAGCGCTGATGCCGGAGACGGGGACAAACGAAAAGGCGCAAGCCGGGGTGCCGTAGCATCTCCTCTCCTGCACGCGGGAGCGGTGTTCGAGCCATGCAATTGCGCGCGCGTATTGCTGCGCCGATGCGGCTATACGTTCGCCATCAGCTCCGATTAAATGGTCTCGGCTTTCCAAAAGGCCGGTTTTGATGTGGCGACCGTCATGGGGCTGTACGCGCCGGCCCGAACCGAGCCGCGAATTGCCGCGCGCCTCCGCTATGCGGCAATCGTCCAGAAACTGCATCTGCAGATCAAGAATTGACGAGGCACGATATGATTGCGGCTACGATGGAAGATCTGAAGCAGCTGCGCGTCGATCAGGTCGGCGGGCTGTGCGCGCCGGCCGAATTGCGGCGCGTGTTCGAGGCCTACAAGCGTGGCGAAGCCCCCGAGCAGGAATTGGTCTGCGCCAAGGACCAGGCGGTACGCCACGTCATCGCGCGGCAGCAATCGGTCGGCTATCCGGTCCTTACCGATGGCGAACTGCGGCGTCGGAATTTTCAGGAAAGCTTCAGCGAGTCGGTATCCGGCTTCGAAGTGCCCGCCGAAGACAAATCGATGGAGGGTGTGAGCGCGCAGCCGATGGTTCGCGCCGAACAGAATTTCACCGCGCCGGGTCCGGCGATCCGGACGCGCCGACGCGCGGTCGAACGCCTCGCGCTGATCCGCAACGTGCCGCTCGAGGAATACCAGTTCTCCAGTAAGGTCACGTCGCGCCCCGTCAAGGTCACGGTGCTGAGCCCGGACCGCATTTCCCAGCGGTTCGATTGGCAGAACTCAACGGCCGTCTATCCCGACATGGACGCGTTCATGGCCGACGTGGTTGCGATCACCCGGCAGATCATCGCCGGGCTGGTCGAGGCCGGCTGCCGTTACATCCAGATCGATGCGCCCGGTTATACCGCCTATGTGGACAAGGTGTCGCTCGATCGCATGCGTTCGCGCGGCGAGGACCCGGACAAGAACATGGCGCGCTCGATCGCCGCCGACAACGCCGTCATCGCCGGGTTCGACGGCGTCACTTTCGGCATCCATCTGTGCAAGGGCAATCCACGCACCATCGATCCGGCGACCGGCAACGTCATGCCGCAATGGCATCGCGAGGGCCATTACGACGCGATCGCCGAACGGCTGTTCTCGCAGCTCAAGCACGACCGCATCCTGCTCGAATACGACGACGAGCGCTCCGGCAGCTTCGCGCCGCTGCGCTATGTGCCGCGCGGCAAGGTCGCGGTGCTCGGATTGGTGACGACCAAGCGCGCCGACCTGGAAAGCCTCGACCTTTTGCGCCGGCGCCTCGGCGAAGCAACGCAACACCTGCCAGCCGAGCAGCTCGCGCTCAGCCCCCAATGCGGCTTCGGCGGTCTCGACAGCATCTCGATCCCCGAAGAGGACCAGTGGCGCAAATTCGAGCGCATCCTGGAAACGTCGCGGCTGGTGTGGGGGTGAGGGGCTGTAAGGCCGAGGTTCCCGTTAGGCTGCCGCGCGCTTGGACGTCCGGCGTGCAAGCGCTTTCTTCACGGGCGGCAGCAGCACTTCCGCGGGAACATGAAAGCGGGCGCGTAGCCGCTGCACCATCGCCATGCTCAACATCTTCTTGCCGCGCAGCACCTCGCTGACGCGGCTCGGCGTGCCAAGGATGGGTACCATGTCGGCGCGCGTCAGCCCGTGCTCGTCCATCAGGTGGCGTATGAGATCGGCGGTACTGGATGGCCGTCGCGGCCATCGATTCTCCTCATAAGCCGCGATCAGACGCGCTTGCGCTTGGAGCCGCGCCACGTCGGCCGGTTTGTCCGATTCCCACAGTTGATCAACAAGAGCGCGGGCGCGCGCCAGCTCGGCGGAGCTATCGATCACCACGAGGGTCGCGTCCATTACACTGTCTCCGCGTCGATACGATCGTATTCCGCATGGGTACCAAAGAAGCGAAGCGCGACGACGCCAGCCTGATACTGAATACGCGCAACCAATCGATAGTCATTGCCCTTGATGTTGAAAACGACACGCCCGCCCTTGAGAATGCTCGCTTTTGGGTACGACGCTTTAACATCCTCCGGGTTGCGCCACTGTGCGCGATCAACGATATCGAGCCACGCTTGAAATTGTGACCGGGCCGCCTTGATTCCCTTGTGACCGGCGTGATGAGCGAAGTGGTTCTCGGCCAAATCGACACCGATGACGATCATCTAGGCATTATAATCCTATTTCCAAAAATTGGAAGAGGCAGTCATTTTCCTGAGAAGCCGTAGCCCGATGTATGTCTCGCAGGCATTATGCGTTGCTCCGGTCATTTCGTCTGCGGAAACGGCTCCGTATAGAACTCGCCATCGCGGCCGAAATACATTGCCTTGCGGCCGGCGATGAACACTTCGTAGTGCGAGCAACCCGCGCGCATGATACGGCGCAGGAATTCGGCGTAGCCGATTTCGCCGCGCTGAATAGCCTTGACGGCGGCCATTACGGCATCGCTGTCGAACACGGGCGCGATGGCCGGTTCGTCCGTCAGCGGCAGTCTTTCGTCGAACGCCTCTCCGGCGCCGTCATAATAGGTGTTGCGCAGTTTGATCAGGTCAGCGGTGTAGGATTTCACGCCGGCGCCGATCAGCCGCTGCACCACTTGCGGAAACGGCGTATCGGCGAAGCTGAGGCTCATGCACTCGGCAATCGTCGCGGTATTCATGGCGCGGACTCCTGTTTGCTCGGAACGATCGGGTCGATTCCGTCAAGCGCCTCGAGCAGCCGGCTCAGGCCGCGCTGCAGCGAAACGACGTCGGCGGCGGAAAGTTTTCTGGCGATGCGGGCATGATAACCGCCGGCCGCCTGGGTGAGACGGTCGAGCGCCGTCTGCCCGCGGCGGGTGAGAACGAGGTGCGGTGAAGCACGATGATCGGGATTGTCGCGGTAGTCCGCGGCGCCGTCGGCGACCAGGAGATCGGCGATGCGCTGCACGTTCTGCCGGGTGACGCCGAGGATGCGCGCGATCTGCGGCACCGTGTGCGGCTGGTCCGAAGCCGCCGCGCTCATCACCTGCCAGCGTGCCTGGGTCTGGCCGACCGTTCGTGCGATCGCCTCGCCGTTGTCGCGCAGCCGGCCCGCCAACTCATAGATATCGGCGACGATGAAGGGCAGCAGGACTTGAGGATGGCTTCCGGTGTTCATGGTGCAATATTGTCAATATGACAATATATTGTCAATATAGAACGCGTCACTGATAGGAAGCGACGAGGGGCGGCTGGCGCGGCCGCGCGCGCCTTGCTACGCATCGCTCAACCGCGCGGGAGGAGCTCATGGGCTATTTCGATGGACTGACCAGCGGCAGCTTCAAAACCACGCAGGACGGACGGCGGCTGTTCTTTCCGTGGGGCTATCTGGGCCGCGGTTACGTTCTTGCCTCGGACAGCGACGCCGAGCGCCTGCGCCGTCAGCTCAAAATCTATTACATCGTCATGTTGGTGGCGATCGTCGCCACATCGGGCTTCCACGCCTTCATCGCGGCGGCCGCCGTCGCCGGGGCTTGCATCGTCTTCTACGCGATCTGGGCGCGCCGTCAGGTGGCAGGCCTCCAGCCTGCCGGAGAGGTCATGTCGTTCCGCGAGAGTTCGGCATCGCAGGCGCGCGCCTTTGGCGGGAGGGCCTTGTGGCTGTTGGAAATCTGCTCGCTGCTGTTCGTTGCCGGCGGCATCTTCATGTACGTCGCCGACCCGACCAACCGGCCCATGGCGCTGTTTTCAATCATCTTCTTTGGCTGCTGCGCAGCGTCGATTGGCTACATGATCGCGGTGCGCAGGCGAGCGCCATCACCGCCGTAGCGCGACTCGTTACGGCAGCGGCTTGCCGCGAACATCGGCCGAGCGCTCGATCTTGATCAGCACGCCGATGCCCGTATCGGCGCCCGCATGGGTCTGCTCGCGCGGCAGCAGCAGCTGGAAGATGGCGTCGTGGACCGGCCCGCTCTCGTAGAGTTGCGCGGTTCCGTAAAAGCGCAGGAATCCGGACTCGAGCACGCCGTCGCGCTGGGCCTTGAAATTGGAATACATCACGCAGACGCGATTATCGCCGCCAAGGTTCTCCAGCGCTTGTTTCTTCGAGCGCTCCCAATAGGCGAGATGCCCGTCGTCAAATACCACCATGCTGCCCTTGGGAGAAATATTGGGGCCGTTCGGTCCTTGCGTCGCCACGAGGCATGGCGCGCCGTCATCCCACGCGGACCTGATCAGGGCTTTGAGTTTTTCGCTGATGGGCATGAAATTTTTCTCCAGCTTGCATTACCGTCCGCGCGCCGCCAGCACGCGATCCACCATGGCGCCGGCTTCGCCCAGATAATTGGCCGGATCGCACAGTTTCGCCAGCGCGGCGCGGTCGAGGTGCTTGGTGATTTCCTTGTTTTCGGCAAGCAGATCGACGAGCGGCCGGCCTGTAGCCACAACCTGTCGGCAGACATCGTAGACCAGATCGTGGGCATATTGCCGGCCGAGATGCGGGCCGAGCCCCATCATCACCGCTTCCGACACGATCAGGCCCTTGGTGATATCGAGATTGCTGCGCATCTTCTTCTCGTCGACCTGCAGGCCGGTGAGCACGAACCGGGTCTGGGCGAGCGCGCCGGCGGCGAAACAGAAAATCTCCGGCAGCACGATCCACTCGATTTCCCACGGTCCGGTGGCGCGCTCGTGGTCTTCCACCATGGCGTCGAGCAGCGCGGCGACTTGCTGGCGCACGACCGAGGTCAGCGCGGTGATATACACCGACGAAATCGGGTTGCGCTTCTGCGGCATGGTGGAGGAGGAGCCGCGGCCCTCGTGGAACGGCTCGTAGACTTCCTCCACCTCGGTCTGCATCAGGAGCTTGATGTCGAACGCGATCTTGCCGCAGCTGCCGGTGACGAGGCCGAGAAAGCAGCCGACTTCGGCGATGGTGTCGCGCACCGTGTGCCAGGCGATCGCCGGTTGCCCGAGCCTCAGCTCTTTCATCAGCTCGGCCTGGACGTCCAGGCCGCGGCCGCCGAGCGACGACAGCGTGCCCGCCGCGCCGCCGAATTCGCCAACCAGCACGCGCGGTCGCAACTCGGCGAGCCGCTGCTTATGCCGCTCGAACGCCGCCAGCAGCGTCGCCATCTTGTAGCCGAAGGTGATCGGCACGGCTTGCTGCAGATTGCTTCGGCCCGCCATGGGCGTGTCGCGATGCTTCTTTGCCAGCGCCGCCAGCGCGTCGGCGATGCCGGAGACTTCGGTCTCGACCAGCGCCAGCGCTTCGCGGATTTGCATTACGGTCGCGGTGTCGGTGATGTCCTGCGTGGTGGCGCCCCAATGGCACCATTCGCCGAGCCCATCGCGGCACAACGCCACGAGCTGCTGCACCACCGGCAGCACCGGATAGCCGATGCGCTCGGTCTGCGTCTTCAGCTTGGCAAAGTCGATCTCGGAGGCATTGCAGTGCCGGCAGATTTCCTCAGCCGCTTCCCTGGGGATGACACCGAGCCGGCCTTGTGCTCGCGCCAGCGCGGCCTCGAAGTCGAGATATTTCTGCACGCGGTTCTCATCGGAGAAAACCTTCCGCATCGCCTCGGTCGAGAAGATGTCGCGAAACACGGCAGAGTCGATCAAGGACGAGGGCATGCGCGTCGTTCTCCATTCATGTCATCGTCCGCGCATGCGGACGATCCAGTAAACGCCGGCGCGGCGGCCGGGCCTCAAGCACGGAGCTTACTGGATGCCCCGCATGCGCGGGGCATGACAGGACTGATATGCGCCGGTCAAGCCCACGCGACGCGTTGACAGCACCAACGGCGTGCCGTTCAAATCATGCGCCATGCCGCTCCCGCCCTTCACCTTGCCCCCGCAGCTCCGCGCCATCCACGAGGCGGAGTATCCGCATTTCTCCGATGCCGAAATGGCGCGGCGCCGCACCGCAATCGCGGACCTGCTCAAGGAAGCGGGCGCCGACCATCTCATCTTCTGCGGCGCCAACCGCTTCGGCTCCGCCGTGCAGTGGCTCACCGGCTGGCCGGTGACCACCGAAGCGGTCGGCGTGTTCACGCCGGGCGAGGCTGACGCCATGTTCGTGCAGCACGTCAATCATGCGCCGCTGGCGCAAAAAATTGCATCGCGCGCCAAGGTCGTCTGGGGCGGCGGCTCCTCGGTCGCCGCGGCAGTGCAGGTGCTCGAACAACGCCGCGCGCAGGCTGGCCGCGTCGCCGTGATCGGGCCGATGACATTCGAGCAGCACGCGACGCTTTCGGAAAAATTCGGCGCCGTCAAAAACCTCAACCGCGCCTATATCGGGCTACGCCAAGTCAAATCGGCGGAAGAGATCGATTGGCTGCGCATCGGCGCGGCGCTGTCCGATCGCGGCATGCTGGCGCTGCGCGACGGTCTGCGCGCAGGCCTCACCGAGCGTGAACTCGGCGACATTGTCGAGCGCGGTTATGTGGAGTTCGGCGGCACCACCGTCATTCACTTCATCGGCGTCACCCCGATGGCCGCGCCGCGGCTCGGCGTACCGACCCAGTTCGCCGCCAACCGCAAGATTGCGGCCGGCGACCTCGTGTTCGCCGAAATCAGCGCCGCGTTCTGGGACTACCCCGGCCAGGTACTGCGCAGCTTCACGTTGGGCGCCGAGCCGACCCAGCTCTACCGCGATCTACACGCCGCGGCGGATGCGGCATTCGCGGCCGTCGCTGCGGTGCTTAAAGCCGGTGCCTTGCCGCGCGAGGTCATAGAGGCTGCAGGCGTCATCGAAGCGGCCGGCTTCACCATCATTGACGACCTGCTGCACGGCTATGGCGGCGGCTATCTGCCGCCGGTGCTCGGCTCCAAGAGCCGGCCGAGCGCCCACGTGCCTAACGAACCGTTTCGGGCCGGCATGGTCGTCGTCATTCAGCCCAACGTCGTCACCAAGGACGGTATGGCCGGCGTGCAGACCGGCGAGATGGTTTTGATTACCGAAACCGGAATCGAGCCATTCCACGCGGTGCCTCGCGGATTTTTGCGCGTCTGATCATCGTTACCGCGCGGTATCCACGGCACGTCCTTAATGGTGTGTGACCGCGATCGTTAAAGATCGTGCGCGTCGCAGCGCGACGCGATCGCGCGGCGCGTGTGCTGAATTCCTCCGCCGTTGTTCGGCTCTCGATTGCAGGCTCAACACGCGGCGCGCTGCGGAGTGAATTCGTAAAGGTTATCTCTCGCATTCAAACAAACCGATACACCGCGCATAAAGAATACCGCTTCAAGTAATCTTCAGCATAGGCCGAGAACCCGCCTTTATTTCACTAATTCAATACCACCGCCGTTCCAAATTGCTTGCGAGATAAACAAGTTCTCGGCGTCAATCAGGGGACCGGCGTGCGTACCAGCACCATCGTCATGGTCGGCTTTGCGGTCGTGTTTGGACTGCTCGCCGTCTTTTTGGCGAATGCCTGGCTTAACAACAGGGCCGCTCAAACAATGCGCGATCTGGCGGCGCAGCAAAAAACTGCGCCGCCGGCGCACACGCTGGTCGTTGCGTCAAAGCCGCTGAAGTTCGGCGACGTGATCACGTCTTCCTCGTTGCGCGAAATCTCGTGGCCCGACAATGCGGTTCCACAAGGCGCGTTCGCCAAGATCGGCGAGCTGACCGCCGGAAAGCGTGTCGTGCTGATGCCGATCGCCGTCAACGAACCAATTCTGGCGTCAAACATCACCGGCCCGGGGCAGCGCGGCACGCTGTCGTCGCTCCTCAAAGACGGCATGAAAGCCGTCACCATCCGCGTCAACGACGTGGGCGACGTCGGCGGCTTCGTGCTGCCGGGCGATCATGTCGATGTCGTGCTGACGCGGCCTGGTGACAAAAAGGTGTCGGTCAACGATGTCGTGCTGCAGGGCGTGCGCGTGCTCGGCGTCGATCAAATGGCCGACAACACCGCCGACAAGCCCGCCGTCGTCAAGGCGGTGACGCTCGAAGTCGACGAGACCGGCGGACAAAAACTGGCCCTTGCTTCCATGGTCGGTACGCTGTCGCTGCTGCTGCGCAAGGCCGGAGAGATCAAGGACGATCAGACGCGGCAGGTCTCGCCACTTGACCTCGTCAACAAGGCGGGCCCGCACGGCACGGCGCAATTCAAGACCATCGTGGTCACGCGCGTGGCCAAAGATTCAATGTCGCTCGATCAGTACAGCGTGCCGGTCGAGCACGACAACAGGGACAATGAGAATGCGCATTCGGCGGCGCTTCCGGCGCGGCAGATGGCGCACGAATGAAGGGTTGGAGGCGAACGAAACGGCAGTTGGGATGGGACGAAAGTTCGGGGACAACAAGCAGCGGCGGGGAGGCCGACGTGAACAGCCAGTATCAAGACCAGGATAACGTCGCCGGCGGGGGCCGGCTTCATCGAGACGGGACCACGATCATCCGGGCGCTGAAACGGCGCAGCGGCGCCGTCCTCGCGGCGGCGCTGATGGCCACGATGGCGCCGCTGACGATCGCCGCGCACGCGCAGCAGCGCACGGCCGTGCTGGGTGCGACACGCGCCAATCCGGTGTCCGTGACGCTCGGAAAATCGCAGGACGTGCAGACCGAGCAGAGCATCGCCGATATCGTGGTGGGCGACCCGTCGGTGGCCGATGTCAACCCGCTCACCGATCACCGCCTGTCCATTTTCGGCAAGAAGAGCGGCACCACGCGCGTCACGGTGTACGGCGCCGACAAGAGGCCGGTTGGCATTTTCGACATTGAAGTCGGCTTCGACATTTCTCCGTTGGTCTCGGACATCGCGCGATTCACCAACGGCCGTATCAGGGTGACGTCGATCAACGGCCGCATCATGCTGTCCGGCACGGTGCCGGACGCCGCCACGCTCGACAAGGCAGTGATGATGGCGCGGCAGTTCGCACCCGATCCAAACAGCGTCATCAACACCGTGCAGGTGATGCAGCAGCAGCAGGTGATGCTGGAAGTGCGGTTCATCGAAGTCGATCGCCAAGCGAGCCGCCAACTCGGCGTGCAGTGGAATTATTTCGGCAACTCGGCGACCGCCAATGTGGGCAATCAGATCACCCCCAATAACCAGGCGCCGCCGTTTTCCGGCGCGCCGCAACTGCCGCTTTCTGGAACGGCAGCCAGCGTCGCTGCCGGCGTGCTGTCGGGTGCGTCGCCGTATGGCTTCCTGCTCGGCCAACTGTCGAACCGGGTGCAGGTCGCCATCAACGCACTCGAGCAGCAAGGCCTCGCGCGCAACCTGGCCGAGCCTAATCTGGTGGCTTTGTCCGGCGATACCGCGAGCTTTCTGGCCGGCGGCGAGATTCCTATTCCGGAAGCCGGTGCGCTCGGCGTGGTGTCGTTCGCCTATAAGCCGTACGGGGTGGGGCTTTCCTTCACTCCGACAGTGCTGCGCGACGGCCTTATCAATCTGATGATCAAACCCGAAGTCAGCCAGATCGATCCCGCCCATGCGGTGACGGTCGCAGGCACCTCGGTGCCGGGGCTGATCACCCGCAAGGCCTCGACCACGCTCGAATTGCGCGACGGCCAGAGCTTCATGCTCGGCGGTCTGTTGCAGGAGACCGGCACCACCGCGCAAGATCAGTTGCCGTGGGTCGGCGACGTGCCGGTTCTCGGCGCCCTGTTTCGCTCCAGCCAATACCAGAAGAACGAGACCGATCTGGTGATCGTGGTGACGCCGCATATCGTGCGGCCGATGTCGCCGACGACCGTCGCCCACACGCCGCTCGACGGCGCCGAGCCGGGCAACGACATCGACTTTTTCCTGATGGGCAAGGCCGAGGTGAGCCCGGCGCTGGTGCGGCTCGCCGCCGGCGCGCTCAACCGCCCGTATGTCGGTCATGTCCTCGATCTGCCCAAAAAGGGAGGCGTCTATGTGTCGGTCAGGGACTGAGCCAAGGTCTGGGTCCAAAGCGCGCTCAACCGCGCCATCGGCACCGCGTCTGATCGCGGCCGCCGTAGCGGCGGCGGCGCTCGGCGCCTCGCTCGGCGGCTGCTCGGAAATGTATTTCGACCACCGCGAGGGCGTGACGTTGGGAGCCGGCGACGCGGTCGCGGCCAACGCGGCGATGCAGACGATCGATCCGTGGCCGGCGCGCAGCCGCAATACCAATATCGCCACCAACGGCCAGCGCATGCAGTCCGCGATCGAGCGCTACCGCACCAACAATGTGACCCAACCGGTTGATCCGATGCAGATCGAGTCCAGCAACCAGGTGCCGCCGACGCTGCAAGTCACGCCGCCCACAACGGGGCCGGTGCAAAGCATCGGGTCGGGGTCTTCCACGACAACGACCGTTGTCTCCTCTCCGCCGCAGCAGGCCTCGCAGTGATCCCTCTGTCCACGCGCCAAGTCTGAGCCAAGTCTGAACCATGCGTAGCGGCCGCGCCATCGCTCCCGGACTCCAAGCCAGAGTGGTCATTCTGACCGCTGACGATGGATTCGAGGCGACCGCGCGCGCCACATTCGGCGCCAGCGCGCAGATCGGCCTGGACGTCATCAACGCACGGCTGGCCGATCGCCAGGAGATCGATGTCGAGGGCGCGACGGTGGTGGTTGTCGATCTCGATACCGCCGACGAAGCCGAAATGCTGGCGCTCGAACGGCTGGTGACGCGCATCGGCAGCTGGCCGCCGATCGTTGCGGTCATGCCGAGCTTTGACGGCGCCGCGGTGCGTCGGCTGATGCAGCTTCGCGTCGCGGACTTTCTGGTCAAGCCAGTGCCGCCGGTGGAATTGGCGCAGACCTGCGCCCGGGTCGCCAAGAAGCCTGCCGCGACCGATACGGCGGAGGCGCAGATTCTCACCTTCCTGCCGGCCGTGGGCGGCGCCGGTGTCACCACGATGGCGGTGCAGACCGCGATGCTGCTGCTCAATTCCGGCGCCCGGGGCAAGACCGCGACCTGCCTCGTCGATCTCGACTTTCAGCACGGCGCATGCGCCGACTATCTCGATATCGAGCCGCGCCTCAATCTCGGCGAAATCGAGCCGCGTCCCGAGCGTCTCGACCGGCAATTGCTCGAAGTCATGATCTCGCAGCATGCGTCCGGGCTGTCCGTGGTGGCGGCGCCAAATCGGCCCGCCGAAATGCGCTCGTTCGATCCGGACGTGGTGACGCGGCTTCTCGATCTCGTTTCGTCGCATTTCGACTATGTGGTGTTCGATATGCCACGCACCTGGTTCTCGTGGACCGACAGCGTCCTGCTCGGCTCCAATCAGCTCTACATCGTCACCGAGGCAACCGTGCCCGGGCTGCGACAGGCCCGGCAGTTGGTCGAGGCCGTTCGCGAACGGCTCGGCGACGGCCCGAAACCGCAGGTCGTGATCAATCGCTTCGAGCAGCGGCTGTTCGCCCATGGTCTGCGTCGCACTGACATCGAGCAAGCGCTCGGCGACTCGTTCCGCACGACCATTCCTAATAACTACGGCCTGGTGCGCGAGGCGATCGATCGCGGCGTGCCGCTCGACGAGATCAAACCGGGCAACAAGATCACCGTGGAGCTGAAAAAGCTGATCCTCCCGCAGGGCGACGGCAAGTCCGCCAATGAGCCGACAGCCGTCGGCAAGAAATTCAAGCTCTCGCTGGCGCGGTCTTAGGGTCAGACATGGCAGGTCGTTTTTCAGCACGCCGCATCGCCGCCCCGGACCTCGCACCGGCGGAAGAGCCCGCGCTCGATGACGTGTCGTGGACGGTGTTTCCCGAAGCCGCCTCCGCGGAACCAGCGGCGCCCGCGGCCGCCAATCCGCTGCTCTCCGACAGGCTGCTCGACGCCAAGGTTCGCCTGCACCGCCGGCTGATCGAGGAGATCAATCTGTCGGCGCTGGAAAAATTGCCCGAAGAGGACATCCGCAACCACATCCAGCAACTCGTCTCACAATACGTCCTGGTCGAACGGCTCGCGCTCAACACTCAGGAGCTCAGCGACTTCGTCTCGGAAATTCTCGACGAGATGACAGGGTTGGGGCCGCTTGAGCCGCTGCTCAAGGACGGCACCGTCAACGATATCCTGATCAACGGCCACGAATGTGTCTACGTGGAACGCGGCGGCATCCTGGAGCCGACCGGCGTGCGCTTCAAGGACGAGGCGCACCTTCTGCGCATCATCAACAAGATCGTTTCCGCGGTCGGCCGCCGCGTCGACGAGTCCCATCCGATGTGCGACGCGCGCCTGCTCGATGGCTCGCGCGTCAACGTTGCGGTGCGGCCGGTGGCGATCGACGGACCGCTGATGTCGATTCGCAAATTTTCCAAGAAGCCGTTCAACCTGAACAAACTGGTCGAAGTCGGCGCGCTCCGTCCGCAGATGGCGGAGGTGCTGGCGGCTGCCGTGAAGGCGCGCGTCACGATGATCATTTCCGGCGGCACCGGTTCGGGCAAGACCACGATGCTCAACGCGCTGTCCGCCTTTATTTCCGAAAAAGAACGCCTGCTCACCATCGAGGACGCCGCCGAACTGCAGTTGCAGCAGCCGCACGTCGGCCGCATGGAAACGCGGCCCCCCAACATCGAAGGCAAGGGCGAAATCCGGCAGCGCGATCTGGTGAAAAACGCGCTGCGCATGAGGCCCGACCGCGTGATCCTCGGCGAGTGCCGCGGCGAGGAAGCCTTCGACATGCTCCAGGCCATGAATACCGGCCACGAAGGCTCGATGGCCACGGTTCACGCCAACACGCCGCGTGACGCCATTTCGCGCCTTGAACAGATGATCGGCATGGCCGGCATGCCGATGACGGTCGCCTCGATCCGCGGCCAGATCGCCGCCGCCATCCGTGTCATCGTTCAGCTGTCGCGCCAGTCCGACGGCAAGCGCAAGGTGATGAGCATCGCCGAGATCACGGGACTGGAGTCCGACATCATCCAGATGCAAGAAATCTTCAAATTTGTGCGCACCGGCACCGCCCCCGACGGCAGCGTGCAGGGGCATTTCCAGGCTACCGGCGTGCGGCCGCGATTTCTGACCGACCTGGTGGCGATGGGGATCAAAATCCCCGGCTCGTATTTCGATCCGTCGCAGCCGCTATAGACCGCCATGTTCGATAGTCTGTTCGCCAACCCGATCTATCTGGTCTACCTGTTCGTGGCGGTGTCGGCCGGCCTCGCCTTCGAAGCGGTCTATCTGTTGGGTTTCTCGACGGCGTCGTATCGCAGCTCGATAAACCGCCGGCTGCAGCTATCGAAGGAAACCACCAACCGCGAGAGCGTCTTGATCGAGCTGCGGCGCGAGCGCGGGTTGACCGCGGGCGGCAACTACCGGCTCGGCCTCGTCGCGCTCAACCGGCTCATTCTGCAGTCAGGGCTGACCATCGGGTTCACCCGCCTCGGCGTCTTCGTCGCCATCGGCAGCGTGCTGGCCTTCGCCCTCACACTGGTGTTCCGGCACTCGATCGCTGAGGCGGCGATTGCCGCGCTGTTCTGCGGCACGGTGTTGCCGTTCATGGTGCTGCGCTGGCTGCGGTCGCGGCGACAGCGCAAATTCGCCGCGCAGTTCCCCGACGCGCTCGACATCATCACGCGCAGCTTGCGCGCCGGCCATCCGGTGCCGGTCGCCGTCAACATGGTTGGGCGCGAAATGGGCGATCCGATCGGCAGCGAGTTCGGCATTGTCACCGACGAGATCACCTACGGCGCCGATCTGGAAACGGCGATGCGCAATCTCTATGCCCGCATCGGGTCCGACGATCTGCCGCTGTTTGTCACCGCGGTCGCCATCCAGGGCTCGACCGGCGGCAACCTCGGCGAAATTCTGCAGAACCTGTCCGGTGTCATACGCCAGCGTTTCAAGATGCGCCGCAAGATTCGTGCGCTCGCCGCCGAGGGTCGCGCCTCGGCGATGATCCTCTCGGCGCTGCCGATCGGCATGTTCTTCGTCATTCTGTGGATGGTGCCGGACTTCTACGGCTCGGTGTGGGATATCCCGCTGACCAAGGAACTGGTCGGCGGCGCCAGCATCTGGATGGTGATCGGCAACCTGATCATGTTCCGCATGGTCAACTTCAAGATTTGATCCATCGGGTGGGCTGAGCGAAACCCACCTTGGTTCACTCGAGACGATGGGTTTCGCTTTGCTCAATCCATCCTGCGGTTAAAGACACGGTCCGACCATGAACCTGATGAACGGCGCACTCAGCCCGCAGACCATGCTCAGCCTGTTGATTTTTTTGGCTGTGGGAACGCTCGCGTTTGCCGCGATGGTGGGGCTGCGCAGCCGCGAGGCGGTTCGCCGCCGCGCCGCGCGCGTTGGCATCGACGCCAGTGACGAGCCGGGCGGCTCACGCTCGCTGCGCTATTCGGGGCTGCGCGCCGCGCAAAAGCTCGTGGACTACGCGGCCAAGCACTATTCGTCGTCCGACACCAAGGACGTCAAAGTCCTGCGCCAGCGGCTCACGCGCGCCGGCATCTACGATCCGCGCGCCACCGCGGTATTCTTTTTCGCCCGGATCGGTGCGGCGCTCGTGTTCGGCGTGACGGTGTTCTTCGCGATGCCGATGCTCGGCTTTGAAGGCAAGTCGCTGTTCTGGGTTTATGTGCTGATCGGCGCTCTGCTCGGCTATCTGGCGCCGAGCTTTTATCTGGACCGGCTGATCGCCAAGAAGCGCCTCGAACATATGGCGGGCTTTCCCGATTTCATGGATCTGCTCGTGGTCTGCGCCGACGCCGGCCTGTCGATGGAAGCCTCGCTCGATCGCGTCGCTCGCGAGCTCGGCGATTCCTATCCGTCGCTCGCTGCCAATATTCACATGGCCAATCTGGAAATCCGCGCCGGCCGCACCATGAGCGAAGCGCTGGAGCACCTCGGCGACCGGCTCGGCCTCGATGAAGCGCGCTCGTTCGCCACGCTGATTCAGCAGTCCGACGAGCTCGGCTCCTCGATCGGCGACGCGCTGCGGGTCTATTCCGACGATATGCGCCACAAGCGCCTGTCGCGTGCCGAAGAGAAAGCATACGCGCTGCCGGCCAAGCTCACCGTGCCGATGATGGTGTGTATTTTCCCGACGCTGTTCGTCGTTATTCTGCTGCCGGTTATCGTGCGGCTGGTGACGCACAACTGGTGAGCTGCGCACCACACAACATTTAAGACTCTCGCACGGGCCTTAAAACTTTGGCGACCATCGCGGCGGTTCCGTCTCGACTGTCGTTGGAACGCGGCGCAAGAGCGTCGGCATGGGCGATGTGATCTTTATCCTGGCCGCCTGTGCCGCCTGCTTATGGCTGGGCTTTCAGATCGGCGCGAGCAGGACCGAGCTGCGCCGCAAGGCCGACGTTGTCGAACTCGAGCGCCGTTTCAAGATCGTGGACTGCAAGATCGTCGAGCCCCCGCGCAGCGACGCCGCCTGATCGGCGTGCGACTTTCGCACCTCGCTACCGCCAGTTCGCTATCGCAAAAATTTAAGTACGGTAAGCGGCGCGCCGGGCCGTCCGGCCGATACGGCAATTTTCAAAATTTATCAAAGACTTAGATTTACGGTGTGATCGGGCGTGAATTGCGCCCGATGTTTGCCAAATGTTGATTCCTCGGGCAAAATTACAAAAGCACGCGAAGCACGGGCGCGGACGGGAGAATTTCATGCACCGATATTTCATGATCATGCTGAAAGCGGCGACCGCTGTGGCGCTGGTATCGAGTGCCGCCGTGCTCACAGCGCCCAAGGCTTCGGCCCAGTTCGGCTTCGAGGGAATGATTCGCGGCGCCATGGGCGGCGGCGGATTTTCTCGCCGCCACCACGGCAGGGTTCATGAGTCGAGGCATCATCGGCGGCATTCGAAAGGCGACGACGTCGATGACGACGATTCAAAAGATTCTGCAAAGGATGCATCCAAAGATAAGGACAGCAAATCGGCCGGCAACGACAGCAAGGCTGACCTCAAGCCGGCAAGCGCCGCCAAGCAGGTCGATGCTGCGCCGAACGAAGGACAGCCGCAGGCCGCGGCCTCAGGCGCGCCGACCTCGTCTTCGAAGCCGTCTGACATGCCTGCTTTCACGCCGTCGCGTTGATAGCACCAATAAGGATTTTGGCTACTTGCTGGAGCCCACCGCGGCGCTGAGCCGGTCGAGCGCGCGTTGCGCGTCGACGTTGCCGTTGCTGGCGGCCTTTTTGTAGAATGCGATCGCCTGTTGATCGCTTTGCGGGGTTCCGAGCCCTTTCTCGTACATGAAGCCGAGCCGGAACTGCGCCTCGGCAAAGTTCTGATCGGCGGCTTTCTTGTACCAGATGATTGCGGCCCCGTAGTCCTGCTGGCCGACGCCGCGGCCGAAGAAATACATGTCGCCGAGGTTCTTTTCGCTCTTGGCAAATCCTTGTTCGGCGGCCTTGCGGTACCAGTCGACCGCCTGATTGTCGTCATGGGCAAGACCGTCGCCGCCCGTTGCATACAGGACGCCGAGCAGATTTTGAGCGTCTGGATAACCGCTGTCGGCGGCGCTGCGATACAGAGACACCGCCCGTTGCAAATCCTTGGCGGTGCCCAGCCCGGTCTCGTACATGTATCCGAGCCGGTATTGCGCGTCGGGCCAGTTCTGATTGGCGGCTTTCAGATACCATGACAAAGCCTCGAGCGCATTGCGCTCGAGCCCGCCGCGTCCGGAAAGGTACATGTCGCCCAGATTGGTTTCCGCGCCTGCATAATTTTGGATCGCGGCCTTTCTGTACCATTCGACCGCCAGCGTATCGTCGCGCGGCAGACCGTCGGCGCCCTGGGCGTATTTGACGCCAAGCGCGTTCTCGGCCGCTGGATCGCCGCGCGTGGCCGCCTGAATGATGTCGGGCAAGGCGGCCGGTGCGGCGGATGTTGGCGGCTTCCCCACGGGAAGATTTGCCGGCGCGGCCGGCGCGGCCGGCCCCGGTGTTGCCACCCCAACCTTTACGCCTCCGGCCGCCGGGCTCGCGGGCGCTGGAGAGCCGCTCGGCGGGCTCGCTGCGTGCCCCGATGGGGTCGCGGGACGAGCAGTGGCAATGGACGCAGGCGGTCCACCGATCGGCGTCAGAATGGCGACGAGCGCAATCGCGAGCGCGAGCAAAACACTGCCGCCCGCGCCGATCACGATCGGGAGCCGCAGATCGGGCCGGACAAAGGTCAGTCGGTCAACAACGCTCGCCAATGCGCGTGCCGCCGCCGATTGCGGCGCCTGTGCCGGCGCCGGCTCGGGAGCGGACGCATTGATCAGGCGGGTTCCTTCATAAACGATCTTCGGCGCGTCGGTGCGCAAAGCGTCGGCGCCGAGCGCGTCGCTGAATTCCCATGCCTTGGCAAATCGTTGGTCGGGATTTTTCGCCAGTCCGCGCGCCAAAGCGGCATCGATCCGGCCATCGATCCCCGGCAGCCGCGAGCTCAGTTTGGGCGCCCGCGTTTTGATGTGCGCCTGCATGAGCGCGTAGTCGGTGTCGGCCTCGAACGGCACCGCGCCGGAGAGCATTTCATACAGCGTGATCGCCAGGCTGTAGATATCGCTGCGGCCGTCGGGCTCCTCGCCGCGCACCTGTTCGGGCGACATGTAGGCCAGTGTGCCGAGCGCGCCGCCGTCGCGGGTCAGCCGTTGTGAACCGCTCACACGCGCGATGCCGAAGTCCATGATCTTCACGGCGCCGCTCGTGGTGATCATCAGATTGGCGGGCTTGATGTCGCGATGGACGATGCCGAGCGAATGCGCATAGCTGAGTCCGTCGGCCACCTGTGCGATGATGGCGAGGCTCTCCTTTGCGCCAAGCCTGCCGCCGCGCTTCTTGAGCAAATCCTCCAGCGTTTCGCCGCGCACGCACTCCATAATCAGGTACAGATTGCCGCCGTCGGCCAAAAGATTGTAGAGGGTCGTGATGTTGGGGTGGGTGAGCTTGGCGAGACTGGTCGCCTCGCCGCGAAACCGATCCACAAAACTCTTGTCGTTGAGCAGTTCCGGACGCAGCGACTTGATGGCGACTTCGCGCTCCAGAACGGTATCGAATGCGGCGTGGACCTGCCCGATGCCGCCGGCGCCGAGCAATTCTTTGATCTCGTACTGACCGACCATTGTCATGGCGCGTCCACGTCCCGCCGGCGACAGTTCAACGGCAGCAAGATTTGATGAAAGTCCGCCGCCTGCGCTCTGCCTTGGCCAATTCGGTCGACGTTCCAGGGCAGGCGAGACGTGTCGGCGCGACCAGCTTTAACTTCATTGCTTACCTGATTGTTGCTTCTTATCCGGCCGGCCGTACAGGTCCGACGGCGACAGCACCAGCGACGGATCTGCGTTGCTGCTGTGCGGCGGCTGGGCCTCGGCGGACTGACTGGACGGCGGCAGCTTGTTCTCGATCGGCGCGGCAACGCTCCGGGCGGGCCCCTGTGATGGCATCAAAAACACGAACGCGACGGCGAGGCTCGCAATCAAGGCCACACCGCCCGCGATGGGCACGATCGTTCGCAACGGCAGGCCCATGATCTTCGTCGGCTCTGTCGCGCTCAGAGGCGCCTTCACCATGTTGGTCAGCGCCGCGCCGAATCCCCCGGCCGAACGCTTCGGCGCCGCCTTCGCGGCGTTGGATGCGGACGCCGGCAGCGTGCGGTTCACTCCGGCCGGCGGACCGTCAGGTTTCTTGTCCAGCGCGCGGTACGATCCGGATGGCCGTTCGGCGGCCTGGTACGATCCCGAAGGTCGTTGCCGCGGTTTGCTGTTGGCCTGCTGACGCCGCCGCTCCTCCGCCGACAATATGGGCTCACGCAGTGCGCTGACGATCGTCGCGCAGAACTGCGCGACCGCCTCTAATTGGGCCGGCGACTGGACGTCCGAATAACGAAACAGTTGCCAGTCGACGTATTGCCGTTTGCCGATGACGGAGAGCACCGGATGATCCCGCCACTGCGCTTCGTCTTGCAGCGCCGCAACCGGCACGTAGAGGATCGGAAATATCAAATCGGTGCGCGCCATCGCTCTTTCACGCGCCTGGAAGGCATCGAATTCGAATTGGCAGTAACGGCTGTTGATCATCCGCGGCGTAACGATCGGAATGAAAAATGCCGACTGAGTCACTGCGTTGTTGATTTCCGTTTCCCAAAGTTTCCCGGGCGCTATCGCCGCCTTGTCCTGCCACAGCCGGAACGTGGCCTTGGAGCGTCCGAGTTGCGCGCCCAATTCCTGTTGAATGACCTCGCGCAGCGCCGAGAGCCGCCCCTTGTAAGCCTCGTCATCCTCGCGCGAGTAGCTGAAGAAACCGACGATTTCTGGAAGTTCAGCCAGTGTGGACATGGTGCCGGCCTTGCTAAGACAGATTCACTTTGCGTGGTTGCCGTGAACTTCGATCGGTCGCTTCATCGCTGACATATTTGACGCGCCGCGTCGTGCCGGCGGGGTTTGGCGATTCATCGGCGGTCGACAGGTCGGTCGCTGCCATCAGCCTGAACACGCCGACCGACACGTTATCGGGCGCACCGCCCGCATGGGCCGCATGGATCAGCGCCTCGCAAGCCTCGTCGGGTGGCAGGGTTCCGGCGTGCTGGGCAATGATCCGGTCCGGCACCACACCCGTTAGCCCATCGGTACACAGGACCACCACATCGTCGGCCGCGAGCTTCAACGGCTCGGACCAGACAACCGGCACGACCTCCGCATTCGGACCGAGCGCCTGGAGAATGACATTGCTGACCGGGCTGTTGCGGGCCTCTTCCGGACTGAGTTGGCCCTCGCGCACCATCTGCGCGACCAGGGTCTGGTCCTCGCTGAGTTGCGTCATGGCGCCGTCCCGCAGGAGATAAGCGCGGCTGTCGCCCACATGGGCGAGCCATGCATCGCCGTCGCAGATCGCGACAGCCGTGCATGTCGTCCCCATGCCCTTGCATTCGGGATTGTTCTTGGCCCAGTCCGCGATGGCGCGATGGGCGGCCAAGAACGCCGAGCCGAGCACGTGCGGCATCGGACCGGTCAGCTCGTAATAGACGCGGCGCACGGTCTCGACGGCGATTTCGCTGGCGACTTCACCGGCGGCGTGACCGCCCATTCCGTCCGCCACCAGCATGAGACTGCCGCGGGCTTCCATCGGGTCGCCGGGCTGCGGTGTAACAAAAGACACGCGGTCCTCGTTGTGCGGGCGCACCGCGCCGTTGTCGGTCCGCATGGCTCCTTGCGGATGCAGCCGGCGCGGCGTTCGTTCGCTTCGTGACACGCTTGGCCGCTCCCGTCAGTTGGCCCCGGCCTGCTGCGGCTGCAACAGCTTAATACCATCCTGGATCGGCACCGCGAAGCTGACGCGCACGCCGTTGACCGACCTGTGATAGGTGAAGATGCCCACGGCATGCCCCTTGGCATTGAACACCGGGCCGCCGCTGTTGCCCTCGCCGGTCGAGTTGATGCTCAATTGGATGGCGTCATCCGCGGTGCCGTAAATGGTCGCTTCGCCGCGTTCATGAAGGTGGGTACCGAGCCGCTGGACGATGCCTTCCGACATGGTCGGCAGTGGAATGAGTTCGTCGACCTTCTCGGTATTGCCGCCCTGAATCGTCGTCATGCGGAAGAAGGTCTTCGCCGACACTTCGGGGTAGCCCATCGCCACCACACGATCGCCGACCTGGATCGGATCGTCTCCGCCCATCTCGATCGTCTTTAATCCCTCCGCAGTCTCGATCTTGATGACCGCAACGTCGGCATCGGTCGAAGAGCGGACCAGCTGTGCCTGGATGCTGGTGCGAGTGCCCGGGAAGCGCACCTCGAGCGCCTCGTTGCGGCCGGAGAAGAAGTGCTTGGTGTCGTTGTCTCCCCCGAGATAGGTCGCATTGTCGTCGGAGAACACCGGGGCCCCATTGTTGGGTATCCAGTTCTTGAGACTCTCGAAGTCGCTGCTGCTCAGGAGCTTGCCGACCGTCACCTGATGTTTCTTCGAACCGAAGGTGTAGATCGCCGCCTTCTCATAGCCGGCGAGTTCTCCGAGATCGTTGTAAGGTGTGAGCCAGCCGGCGGCCACGTGCTTGTTGGTGAGAATGAATCCGGTTTTTCCGACGACGAAACCCGACGCCGAGGCGCTTTCCCCGATCGGCAGGTTACGCCGGTTGTCGTCGTCGAGCGTGAGCCAGCGATAAAGCGTATTGCCGACCTTCACGAAAGCGGGAAACAAGCCGTCTTTTGTCTTGACGACTTTCTGATACACCGGCTTGCCGGTTGTTTGATCGAACAGCCGCCAGCGCATTTCGATGTAGACCACCGTATTTGCATATTTCTCGCCGACGTCCTTCGGCGACATTCCCAGGCTGCCGAGCGCCGTCTTCACGGTGTCATCGGCGGATTTGCGGATTTCCGTGGTCTGTTCCGTGATCTGCGTCGCCGCAACCGAAAGCGTGTGCCGGTAGAACCAATATCCGACGACAGCAAACACGGCGATCAGGGCGGCGAGCGAGCCCATCCAGGCGCGGCTTGTCGATTTGCGCTGCTGCGAAAGCATGTGCAGCACGGTGTTCTTGCCGACGCCGACCTTGGCGGGGATCGCCCCGGTCGCTCCCGCCGGATCCATGTCCTTGGCGTCTTCAAAGGCGACGGACTCGCGCGTCGCCGATGGGTCGCCGGCGACATTGGCGATCGCGCGGGTAACGGTCGTGTCCATGGCGTCAATGACGCGCGTTCGCGACGCCCAATTGGCGGGACGCGGCTGCACATCGAAGCTGAACTTCGGACCGCCATCGCCAAGTTCGATGACGTCCTCGGGCGACATTTCGACTTCCCCGGTGAGCGGCTGGCCGTTGAGGAACGTGCCGTTGCTGCTGCCGAGATCGCGAATCCGAATGACCGGGTTATCACCGCCCTCGACGCGGATCGTCGCATGGCGGCGGCTGACGACATCATCCCGGCGCTGATCGAACGCTATTGTCGAGGTTGGGTCGCGCCCAATCGTGATTTCGTGCAGATCCTTGAGCGGGATCTGCTCGACCTGATTCGCCTTCGAACCGCTCAGGTGCCGAATGACGATATGCGCCTGTGAAACTTGGCTCACGATGAACCCCCTGAAAGGTGTGCGCCAATATTAGGGCAGCTTTGGCCGCGGGGAAATCAAAACTGGGGCCTTCGCGCCCTGTGAGGTTAATACCCGGGCGCTCGCGGACTGGTACACGCAGCCAACAGGACACGCACGGATCTCGGTCGCGAAGCGGCAATGGGTGGCGAAACGCCGGAGTCCGCAAGGGCCGTCCGAAGCGCTTATGCGAGCAAAATCAAGTGCATGCCACGGTAGGACTCGAAGACGGCCCGCAATGCGGCCAGCCAGTCGAGGGCGACGTCCTAATCAGAAAGCAACCGGCCGGATTCCGGCTTCGGGATCGCTAATTGCCCTGAACCAGCAGATAGCCCTCGATCGGCCGGGACCGGACGTAAAGGTGTACCTTGTCGATGCCGGTCTCTACGCTGTCCTTGACGACCTCATAGCGCGTGCCCTTCGCCGGCTGCCTGCAACCTTCGACGGTATGATAACTGGCCTGTTTGTTGTGGATGACCGCAAGGTACTCTGGAAAGTTCGATCGATCCCGACAGAACAGTTCGCCGCCCTTGGTCGTGAGAAATTCCGCCTGGGCATTCGTCGCGACAGTCATCGCCAACACCAACAATGCAATTGGCAGCAAGCGTCCCACGTTCATCTCCCGGGTTGGCCCGCTCTTAGGATCAGAGATAGAGACTCTTCATCAGATTTTCCGGATAGCGCAGCCCGGCCGCGGCGCCCACTGGAATCGAATCGGACAGTTGCGCGAGATCGTCCTCGGTCAGCCTGACCGAGAGCGCGCCGATATTTTCGATGAGTCTTTCCTTCCGCTTGGTGCCGGGAATCGGCACGATGTCGGGGCCGCGCGCCAGGAGCCACGCCAGCGCCAGTTGGCCGAGCGTGCAATGCCGTTCCCGCGCGATCTCTTCTAGACCGCGAACGAGCGCCAGATTGTGCGAAATATTCTGCGTGGCAAAGCGCGGATGCCGCCGCCGCGTGTCGCCGTCGGACATGGTTGCCTGGTCGTCGACGACGCCGGTCATCAATCCCCGCCCGAGCGGCGAGTAGGCGACGAAGCTGATGTTGAGCTCGCGCGTCGTCTTCAAGGTCTCTTCGGCTTCGGCCCGGTAGAGCAACGAGAATTCGTTCTGCACGGCGGCCAGCCGGTGAACCGCATGAGCGCGGCGGATAGTCTCGGGCCGCGCTTCGCTGATACCCAGCGCGCGGACCTTGCCCTGCTCGATGAGACGCCCCATGGCGCCAACGGTGTCCTCGATCGGCACCGTCGGATCGATGCGGTGCTGGTAGTAAAGGTCGATCGTTTCGACGCCGAGACGCTTCAGACTCGCCTCGCACGCCTGCACCACATATTCCGGGCGACCGTCGGCGACCTTGCCGCCGCGGCCGCCGAGATTGCCGAATTTTGTCGCCAGCACGATGCCGCTGCGCCGTCCGGCAATGGCCTTGCCGACGAGCGTTTCGTTGTGGCCGTTCCCATAGGCATCCGAGGTGTCGAGCAACGTAATGCCCCGATCCAGCGCCTCATGGATGAGTGCGATGCCCTCGTCGTCGTTGCTCGTGCCGTAAGTGCCCGAAAGCGACATGCAACCTAGCCCGATCGCGGACACGCCGATGCCCGAGGAACCGAGCGAACGGGATGGCAGGCTCTTGCCGTTGGTCATTTTATCTTCTCACGCTTTTCCAATCGTCTGCTGGTCCGCTTATTACGCCCTTTCTCCCAGCCGCGACAGTCGTTATCTCGACCGCGGGGGAGAGCTGTTCGGCCAATTTTCCGCCGGTCGTTGTGGCCGATCGATTTCCTAATTCGCCATGACGTGGACTGCATCGGCCGCGATTTCTACCGAAACTAATTTTCCAGCTCCGATATTCATCGCATGCGCCTGCGGCGCCAGGAGATAGCCCTTGAGCGGAAAGCCGCAGTCGACTTCGACCGTCACGAGCGGGTTGAGGCTCCGCACGGACGTGACGAGACCCTCGAACCGATTGACCGCGAACGACGGCGGCTGCTCCGCTTGAGGCGGACCGATTGTCACGTGTTCGGCCCGGATTGCCAGGCAAACCGGATCTCCAGCAGCGGCCACCATCGGCCCCGACGCGCGCAGCATTCGATCGTCGATCGCAAGCACGGTCAGGGTGTCGGTTGTTTCGATGACCTGCGCCTTAAGGATGTTTTCGACACCGAGAAAGCCCGCCACAAAACTGCTCACGGGCCTGCCGAAAATGTCCGCCGCCGGCCCGTCCTGCACGACGGCGCCCTCTCGCAACACCGCGATTCGATCGGCGAGCGTCATGGCGTCGGCATGATCGTGCGTGACGAAGATTGCCGGTATTGAGAGCGTGCGCAAAAACGAAAGCAAATCCCCGCGCAATTGATCGCGAGTCTGCGTGTCGAGGGCCGCGAAGGGCTCATCGAACAGGAAGAGATCTGGTTCGCTTGCAAGCACGCGGGCAAGAGCCACCCGCTGCTTTTCGCCGGGGCTTAAATCTTCCGGCCAGCGGTGAGCGAGATGGGCGACGTCAAAATAGGCAAGCAGTCCCTTATCATCCCGAGGCACCGACAGGGCCTTGCCGGTTTCGATGATCTTGCGGTCGGTACGGCGAGCGATCGCAATATTCTGTGCGACGGTAAGGTGCGGAAAGAGCCCGAAATTTTGCACGACGTAACCCACATTTCGTTGCTCAGCCGCGAGCGCCGTCACATCTCGGCCGCCGATCAGGACGCGACCGCTGTCGGGGCGATGAAAGCCCGCGATGATTTCCAGCGTGACCGACTTTCCGGAGCCATTAGGGCCGAGGATGACAAGAATTTGCCCGCGAGAAACGGTGAGATTGAGACTTTGCAGTCGAAAGGCGCCCAGCGTCAGGGTCAGCGCTTGGAGCGCGACATCGGTGCTCATCGGTTCTCTCGCCGCGGCGTACCGCGCGAGAGCGTGCGCAAGATTAGGAATAAGGCAAGCGATACGGCCAGCAAAAGCACCGACGCGCCTGCTGCTTGGTCGAGACCGAAGCGAAGGAACAACTCGTAGATTTTGACCGGCGCCGTCATCGGGTAATAGGCGAGAATGACGACCGCGCCGAATTCGCTGATCGAGCGGGCGTAAGTCAGCGTCACGCCGGTCATGATGCTGCGTCGTGCCAGCGGCAGCGTGATGCGTGCAAAAGTTCGCCACGGGCCGAGACCAAGGGTGCGTGCGATTTTCTCCAAGCGCGGATCGACCGCCTCGAAACCCATACGCGCCGCGTTCACCGTGTAGGGTGCCGAGACAAACAGCATCGCCGCGACGATGCCGGCGAGCGTGCCCCAGAATTTGAGACCGACCAGCGCCTGCAGGGGAGCGCCGAGCACGCCCTGGCGGCCGAGCACCATCAGAAGGGCGATGCCCGCAACAGTGTGCGGGACCGCGAGCGGCAGATCAACCAAGGCGGCGACCACGCTTTTGCCGGGAAACGTCGTGCGCGCCAATCCGTAGGCCAGCGGTACGCCCATCAATGCGGCGATCGCAGCGGACAGAAACGCCCCTTCGAGGCTCAGCGCGATGGCGTCGCGCACATCGCCCATCCGGGCGACGCTTGCCAGGCTCTGTCCCGATTGCGACAGCGCGAGCGCGATCAGCGGAACAACGAGAAATGCGACAAGGATGGTCCCGAGAAACCAGCACAGCAAATAAAGGCCGCGCGATTGGCTTGGCGCACGGCGATCCCAGCGTTTTGCAGGCCGTTGCAGCATGGGAATATCGTCAGCCGTCTATTGCCCGCTTACGAAGCCGGCCACGGCTCAACCAGCTTCTTCAGCCCGGCCGGCATCGCCTCGACATGCACGGCGAAGGCGGGGTTGAATTCGCCGAAGCCGTTATTTTTCATCACCGCTTGGCCCTGCGGTCCGAGAAGCAGAGCGACGTATTTCTCCGCCACGCCGGCATTCGTACTGCCGTTGACCATGGTCACGGCATAGACAATCGGCTTGCCGGCGAGATCGCCGTTTTTGGTGTGGACGATGCCCTGCTGATAATAGGCAGCTTGCGCCGGATCGCTGAGATTGATCTTGCCTGGGAGATCGATGAACTTGAGATGGTGCTGCAAGGCGTCGGAGCGGTAGATCGCCAGATAATCGATCTGTCCAAGCTGGAGAGCGGAAATCAACGAAGTTTCCGTGTCGCGCATATTGGTGAGCGGCGCATTGGCAAGGACGCGCTGCTCCAGTCCAGCATCGCCATAGAATTTTTCAGCAAGGCTGAGCATTTGCACGGTCTGGTAGCCGGACGGATCGGTGTCCGGATTGGAACGGCCGATCTCGACGCCTTTGCGCGCCAGTATTTTGTACCAGTTCTGCGCGTTGATCTCGCCCGCGTATTTGCTCTTATCGGTGTAGACGAAGGTAATCGCGTTGCGCGCAAAACCCGCATACCATGCGGCGTGCGGCGGATGACCGAACATATATTTTGGGATGACGTTGTAGTCGGCGACAGCCAACAGATCCGCATCCTGATGCAAATCGGTGATCTTCTTAGCCATCATGACGCTGCCGCCGAATTGGGCTTGCACGGTGACGTTCGGATTCTGCTTCTCGAAGATGGCGCTGACTTCCTTGAACGGCACCGCCAACGTGCCGGCGGCGAATATCGTCAAGACTGTGGGTTCGGCTGCTTGCGCTCCGAAAACCGCCATTGAGGCGCTGACAAGGATGCCACATGTGCCGAGTGCAAGTCGTATCGCAAGGTTCATGATTGACCTCTTTTGGGAAGAAGCAGGCTTACCATTGAAATCCCTGCTCGCCATCATCGGCGCGCCGGAAACGACGTTGCATATTGTCGCTTTGCGGCAGCCGGACGCTCAGTTGCGCATGTCGTTTCGGCGCAAGGAAAAGGCGCCTGTCGGGCGAATCGACCGATAGCGAAAAACATACGGAGCCGAGTGCCTGCACGCTCCCGGTTTGCGAATCAAAGATTTTAGCTCACCCAGATTTGTATGCACTGTCGCGTTCCCCGAAGGCACAGCGAAAAGTGTTGTTGAATCAAACAGAAGCGCGCGCCAATGATTCGGCTTGACTCTGCATATTTTAGGAATAAAAGCGCGAGCCTCTCGTTCCTCGTACAAGGACGCCAGACGGTGACTCCGGCTGGCGGGAGCGGGATGCGGTGCCCGCGCGCAAAGGGTTCGTCCCCGTTGCACTCGGGCGGTATCGGACATCATGTCCGCCGGCACTATGACCGGCGTGCGAGGTGCTCGCTGAAACCG
>Ga0265339_10000124_pt1 | contig 64124 bp, 45 predicted proteins | sample 4CB219metaG_FD_202085 | JGI IMG/M metagenome (GOLD analysis project Ga0265339, IMG submission 202085) | Rhizosphere microbial communities from Carex aquatilis grown in University of Washington, Seatle, WA, United States - 4-CB2-19 metaG | ecosystem: Host-associated > Plants > Roots >... | reverse complement strand
CCCTGACTTCCGCGAACCCCGCCGCACAGCAAACAAACAGCGAACACAATGTATGCGGAAATCGCACGTAACTATTTGATTCTGCTTGATATATCCGTTTTTTTATTCCGCACCGTGATTCATCTCACAAGGACTCAGCGGCATCGCCTTGCCCCCACCGCGCCCGCCGTGTTTGACTAGGGCCGAAAGCAGGCTCTCATGCCCTACATCCTCGCCCTCGACCAGGGCACCACAAGCTCCCGCGCCATCCTCTTTGACCAGTCCGGCTCCATCGCCGCAGTGGCACAGAAGGAGTTCCAGCAGTTCTACCCCCAGGCGGCCTGGGTGGAACACGATCCCATGGAGATCCTCACCAGCCAGATGGCCTGCGCGGTGGAAGCGCTGGGCAAGGCGGGCGCGCGGCCGCGAGACGTGGCGGCGATCGGCATCACCAACCAGCGCGAGACAACCATCGTGTGGGAGCGGGCCACGGGCAAGCCCGTGTATCCGGCCATCGTGTGGCAGGACCGGCGCACCGCGGCGCTGTGCGGCGAGCTGGAGCACCTCGGGACCGGGGAGACTGTCTCCAGCAAAACCGGCCTCGTGATCGATCCGTATTTCTCCGCGACCAAGGTGAAGTGGATTCTGGACAACGTGGAGGGCGCGCGGGCGCGCGCCGAACGCGGCGAGCTGGCCTTCGGGACCGTGGATAGCTGGCTGATCTGGCACCTGACCAGCGGCAGCCGGCACGTGACCGACGTGACCAACGCCTCGCGGACCATGCTCTACAACGTGGTGGAGGGCAGCTGGGATGAGGAGCTGCTGCGGCTTTTTGGCGTGCCGGAGAGCATGCTGCCGGAGGTGGTGTGGTCAAGCGAGCGCGTGGGCGAGGTGACAACCACGCTGGGGCTGGGCGGCGTGGCCATTGCCGGCATTGCAGGCGATCAGCAGGCGGCGCTGTTCGGCCAGGTGTGCTGGCGGCCGGGCGAGGCGAAGAACACCTACGGGACCGGCTGCTTCCTGCTGGAAAACGTGGGGACAAGTTTCATTCGCTCGCAGCACAAGCTGATTACTACGGTGGCGGCAAGCGCCGAGCGGCGCCTGGAGTACGCGCTGGAGGGAAGCATCTTCATCGGCGGCGCGGTGGTGCAGTGGCTGCGGGACAATCTGCGGCTGATAGGCTCCTCGGCGGAGGTGGAGGCGCTGGCAATGCAGGAAAAGGACGCTGGCGGAGTCGTGTTTGTTCCGGCGTTCGTCGGCTTGGGCGCGCCGCATTGGGACCCGCACGCGGGCGGTTTGCTCATCGGACTGCGGCGGGATACTCGGCCGGGGCACATTGCGCGGGCGGCTCTCGAGAGCATCGCATTCCAGGTAGCGGATGTGCTGGAGGCGGTGGAGGCGGATACCGGCAAGCCTCTGGCCGCGCTGCGCGTGGATGGCGGGGCTTCAGTGAACGATTTATTGATGCAGTTTCAGGCGGACCTACTGGGCGTGCCGGTGGTGCGGCCCCGTGTTACAGAGACAACGGCGCTGGGTGCGGCGTATCTGGCCGGGTTGGCGGTGGGATTCTGGGGCGGCGCGGATGAGTTGCGCGAGGGGCGCACCGGCGACGTGCGGTTTGAGCCGAGGATGGAAGCGGCGGAGCGGGCAGCGAGACGCGCAAGATGGAAGCAGGCGGTGGAGAGGTCGAAGGGTTGGACGGAGTGAAAAGCAGCTTCCAGCTACTAGCCTCGAGCTTCTAGCTGTGAACAAAGAACTACGGACCGCTAACTCACCGACAGGAGGTTGGGATGGCAAAACAATGCACGCACGTCGCGGATCATGTGAAGGAAGTGAAGCCGCACAGCAAGGGATGCGAGGAGTGCCTGAAGATGGGCGACACGTGGGTGCATCTGCGCATGTGCCTGGAGTGCGGGCACGTGGGCTGCTGCGACTCGTCGAAGAACCGGCACGCGCGGGCGCACTTCCATTCCACGAAGCACCCGATTATCCAGTCGGCCGAGAAGGGCGAGGACTGGCGCTGGTGCTACGTGGATGAGGTGTACCTGTAGAATTCAGCGTTCGATGAACGAGTGAACGTCACGCCAGCTCAAGTTCGATATGCCTGGTTTTCGCCTCGAGAGCAACGATCTTGAAGGTGCGGATCTGGCCGGGTTCGAGCGGCTGAGGCCCGGCGTTGGGCGCGGGTGCGGCGCCCTTCCAGCGTGACTGGAGCATCGAGCTCAACGAGGAAAGATCGGCGTTGCCGGGCGCTGCCGCCGGCGAGCTTGCCGATGGCGACGAGGTTGGAGCGGCCACGCGGCAAGCGGCGCGGATTCCTTCACCCAGCTCGACGACGGCGGGCGAAGCTTCAACGACGCGGCCGGAGACCTTGTCGCCCACTTTGTGCTCAGCGATGTATTCGTCGATGCTGGTGGGGATTAGCTGCTTCATGGAGAGGCGGATCTGGCGCTTGCCGGGATCGATGGCGAGGACCTGCGCCTGAACCACTTTCCCCTCGCGCAAGACTTCTGACGGGTGATTCAGGCGGCGATCGGCAACGATTTCGCCGATATGGACCATGCCTTCAACGCCCTCGATGATTTGCACAAAAGCGCCGAAGGGCATGAGCTTTGTGACCGGGCCCTGCACCTCAGAGCCGACGGGGAATTTCGAAGCCACGTCGGTCCACGGGTCCGTGAGTGTCTGTTTGAGGCCGAGGGAGATGCGGCGCTGCTCGGGGTGGATGTTAAGGATGACGGCGTCAACGCGCTCACCGGGTTTGAGGATGTCGGAAGCGATGCGGACCTTTTTACCCCACGACATTTCCGAAACGTGGATGAGGCCCTCGACGCCAGGCTCGATTTCGACAAAGGCGCCGAAATCGGTGACGCGCGTGACCACTCCGCTGACCCGTTGGCCGGCTGTGAAACGCGAGGGAACAGTCAGCCACGGTTCGGCCTGGAGCTGCTTGAGGCCGAGAGAGATCTTTTTTGTCTCCGGATCGATCTTGAGGATCTTGACGTCAAGCGACTGGCCGACGGAGAGGACGTCGTCGGGCTTGGCGATTCGGGTCCAGGCGATATCGGAGACGTGAAGCAATCCGTCGACTCCGCCAATGTCAACGAAGGCGCCGTAGCTTGTGAGGCTGCGGACGGTGCCGGCGATGGTGTCGCCTTCGCGGAGGCCGGCGTGGCGGGCCTGGGCGGCGGCGAGCGCCTGCTCCTCGAGGACGGCGCGGCGATCGACCACGACGTTCTCGTCGGCAACGTCCAGCTTGGTGATGCGGACGGTGACCTCCTGGCCGACCAGGGCTTCAAGTTCCGCGGCATCGCGCGTGCCGGAGCGGCTTGCGGGCATGAAGGCGCGCACGCCAACATCGACGCTGACGCCGCCCTTGATTACTGCGGTGACGGTGCCCGCGATGGACAGCTTCTGGTTGAAGGCGGATTCGAGAGCGGACCAGTCTTTTGGGACAGAGATTTTGAAGCGCGAGAGCTGGTAGTAGCCTTCTTCAGTGCGGCCAGTGATGGAGACGGGGAAACTGTCGCCGGGGTTGACGGATTCGGCGTTGTCAGGGAACGCGGTGCGGGGCAGGGCGCCTTCGATCTTGTAGCCGACGTCGAGGAGGACCTGGTCAGCAGTGAGCGAGACGACTGTGCCTTGCAACGTCGGACCGGCTTCAGTGCGATGCTTGTGGGATTTCTCGAATTGGGCGAGGAGATCGGCGAAGTCTTCCTGCGGATCTTCGGCAGCTTCGCTGGCCGGTGCGATAACGGGCGCCGGTTCAACGGGCGATTCCTCGACCGGCACCGGCTCGGCAGGAATACTGACCGCCTGATACGACGGCGCGATGGAAAGGGCTTCGCCGGTGGTGGGTTCCTCAGTGAGTTCGGCTGGCTGAGCGGCGGCGGCTTCGGGAGCGGACTGGTTTTCCGGTGAGGTCTGGTCGGTCATGGCGGCTACAAGGATATTGTTTCATGACGGGGCATCGAAGGCCCTCAGGAGTTCTGACTATTGTCCTGCTAATCTGAGGCGATGAAGGCGCAGGGACCTTCTGATTGGAGGGAAAAATGCCATCATCAAAGGCCGGTGTCCCCGATCCCAGCGCAAAGGGACAAGCCGTTAAAGACAAGTCAAGGAAGAATCTCAGGAGGTATTCGATCTGGGTCTTCGTGAGTCTTCCCGTGGCCATTCCGGTTGCGGGTCTCGCTATTGATGGTTTGCGAGGTCTCTATGCGGTGATTGTCGTAAGTTGCGTCTCTCTTCTCCTTTGCGTTGCTGGACTTCCTGGCCTCAAGCAATGGCGAGATGCTAATCAGGTCTTTGTGCTAGTAGTCGTGACTATTGTAGGGGCATTCACGGGAGTCTTCCTAGGAGTTATTCTGAGCACCTCCGAATCGAACCGTGCGGAGAGGCATGACGTCGCTCTCCTTCTTCGTACGGTAAGCAGGGAAGCTGATTCCCACTCTCAAAAACTTTCGCTGGTTCTTGAGAGTGAATTGGTGGGTGGCAGCGGCTACTCCTCAGCCGATTACCTTCGCGAGAACCCTTTGCAGTTACCGGAGACATTCCTGAATGTGATGCAGAGTGAGATGGCTCTCAGAAATATCTCTCCAGATGCTTTTTCGGATTTGAGTTCGGCTAAGCAGGATGTCCTATTTCTGGTCCACAACATAAATGAGCAGACCTCAGAGGAACGGATCAAAGCATTGGTGCCAACCTACCAGCGAGAATTGATCTCTCTTAGTGAGATTGCAACAAGCGAGAGTTTGCGGCTCGATGGAAAGATCGGCGACGACGACGCAGCAAGAGCTCGTCAACAGGCGATTGCGAAGAAACTCAACTATCGCTTGCCTCCCGAGATGTTTCATTGACGCTTACCTATGGAAATTCATCAACGCGCGGCGGCTTGCCGTGCGGGATGGCGGCGTCTCCCTTGTCGTCAATGACGTGCGTGATCTGGCCCAGGTTATCGAGAGCGATGGTCATCATGTGGTGGAAGCGAACCCCGGGCTTCACCGGCACTTCGATGGCGCGGGTGAGCGTGACGTTGGGATGGCGGAAAACGGAGTAGACGCCGAGGCCCCAGGCTTCGTGCGTGGTCACGCTGTCAGCCACTTTGTAGGAGGCCCAGCCGTTGACGGGCCCGTCTTTGGAGTCGAGCCCGGAGGTGAATGCGGCCTGCGTGGGCGGATCGTAGGGGATCTCCGATTGATAGAAGTAAGTGCGGCCGGCGTTGCCGTTCCATAGAACCTGGAACTGCTGGTGATGTTCGACGAAGAGGCCGTACGCGGTGACGCGATCTCCGTTGACGACGAGGCCGTTGTTGGAGAAGTTCTGGTCCCAGCCTACGCCCTTGCCATGGTCGGCGCGCCAGATCCAGGTGTGGTCGATGATGGTGTCATTCGCGTTGACACGGAGGTTCACATCTGCGCGGCCTACGCCGGCGCCGCCGACGCGGAAGAAGACGTCGTGGAGCGAGATGGGATTGCGGGCGTGGTTGGCGTGGCTGCCTTCAGGGCCGATTTCGACGAGGACGGGGGATTTGGTTTCACCGGCGTCGATCAGGAGGCTGGCGAGGATAATGCCGTTGGCGTCAGCGGTGGTGATGGCGGCCGCGCTGCTGATGGGCTTGAGCGTAGCGAAGCCGAGGCCGAGGACGATGGTGTTGGGACGCGTAACGCGGAGGGGCTCGGTGAGTTCATAATTGCCAGGCGTGAAGAGGAGATGCTTGCCCTGGGCGAGTTGCGCGTTAATGGCGGCGGAGGAATCAGAAGGTTTCGCGATGTAAAAGCGGCTGAGCGAGATGTCGCGGCCGGGCGTGGAGCCGGCGTGCCATGTGATGCCGGTGGTGTTCGCGCGGAGGTCGGGGATACGGACGAGCCACCGGCCGCGCGAATCGACGTAGAGGAATGGCTTTTCGCGGACGATGGGCGTAACGGCGACCTTGGTGTATGGCGGCGAAGGCCAGTCGCCGTCGGGCGGATGATTGACGCCGACGAAGACCATGTTCCAGTTGGCGCCGGTCCAGGAGGCCCACTCGGCGTTGCGCGAGAGCCACTGCTGCTGGGAGCCGGAATCCACGTTGCCGTCGATGAGCGAGTCGGAGATCCAGCCGCCGGAGGCCCAGCCGCGGTGCTGGTGGAGGACGAGATTGCCCGCGATGTGCATGCGGCGGAGAAAGACGGCCTGCGAAACAGCCCATTGCATAGTGCCACCCGTGGGCGTAACGGAAAAGCCTTCGATACCGCGCCAGAAGGTGCAGGTGGCGTTGTTGCGCGGGAGGCTGGCGTCGGCGTGAACGTTGCCGGTGATGTGGACTGCGTCAGGCGTGGCGCCGAGGCCGACGATGTGGGTATAGAAGCCGATGGGGATGTCGACGTGGTAGTCGCCGGGAAGAAAGAGGATGGCGTTGCGCTCGGTGCCGAATTCGCTGTGCTGCTGGACGGCGTAGATAGCGTCGATCTGGCGCTGCATGTCGGCGGCGGGCATGGAGGGCGAGAAGACCAGGACGTTGGGACCGAGGTCGGGGAGTGGCGCGGCTTTTGAAGTGGATTGCGCCCCAACTGGACTGCACAGAAGACAAGCGGCGAGAAATGGTGAAAGACGAATGCGCGCGTCGATACCTGGTCCAATGAGCAGATGCAAGAACATGACGGAGAGCCTTTCGCAACCGTGGTGCAACCGATGGACTGGTCGAGTGGTATCGTACGCGGTGCGGTCAGTTCCTGCCAGCGGATGGAAGCTTTGAGCGCAGGCGATCCAGCGTACTCAAACTCTTTACATCTTCAGCGCGGAGAGCGAGAATGGGCACCGCAACGAAAGGTCCAAAATGAAGACTTCAATTTCACGGCGCGATTTTGTGCGAGTGGGTGCGGCGGCAATGGCCGCGGGCGCGGTCCGGTCCGGGGCGGCGGACAAGGCGACGGTGCTGCCGCCCGAAATGCAGATTGCATCTGAGCGGAAGATCCGATTTGTATCGATTGGCACGGGGATCCGCGGATGCGATCTGCTGCGGTCCGCGGCCAAGGTTCCAAACTGCGAATGCGTGGGGACCGCGGATTTGTACACGATGCACCAGAAAGCGGGACAGGAGGCGTACGGCAAGGACATCCCCACGGTGCGCGACTACCGCTCGCTGCTGGACCGCAAGGACGTGGATGCGGTGATTGTTGCGGTGGCGGATTTTCAGCATCGGCGCGTGGTGCTGGACTGCATTAATGCCGGTAAAGACGTCTACTGCGAGAAGCCCATGTCGCACAATGTGGCGGACGGGTTGGCGATGGTGGACGCGGTAGCGAAGAACAAGCGCATCTTTGAGGCCGGCAGCCAGCGGGTGAGTAACGCGGTGTTCACGAAGGCCGCGGAGATGGTGAAGGCAGGGCGGCTGGGCACAGTGACGCTGATCGAAGGGCACACGGATCGCAACTCAGATTCGGGCGCGTGGGTATATCCAATTGCGCCGGACGCGAGCCCGGAGACGATCGACTGGAAGGCGTGGCTGCGTGATGCGCCGGAACGGCCTTTCGATGCGGCGCGATTTTTCCGCTGGCGGTGCTTTGCCGATTATGGCGAAGGCGTGGCCGGTGACCTCTACGTGCATCTGCTGTCAGGCATGCAATGCGTGAGCGGCATCAACGCGATTCCGAGCCGCGCGTACTCGACGGGAAGCCTGACGCATTTCAAGGACGGGCGCGATTTCCCGGATCTTCTGGCGACGCTATACGATTATCCCGGCGTGACTGTAAGCATGCACTGCAACCAGAACAACGATGCCGGCGATAGCACGGTATTCTACGGGCGCGAAGGAACGCTGGCCATCAAGGGCAACACGCTCACGTTTACTCCGCAGGATATGCGGCCGCAGCCGGAGTGGTACTCGACCGACGGCTGGACTGCGGAGGCAAAGAAGAAGTATTACGACGACTGGTGGGCTGCGCATCCGCAAAAGGGCAACGAGGCGGCCCTGACGGAGACGTTCTCGCCGCCCCCGGGCTACGACGATACTGCCGCGCACCTGGCCAACTTTTTCCGCGCGGTGGAGACACGTGAAAAGGTACTGGAAGACGAGGTGTTTGGAAACAACACCTCAATTGCCTGCCACATGGCCAATCACTCGTACTTCAATCGCACGGTGGCGGTGTGGGACGCGGAAACAAAGACAATCAAAAGCTGAAAATTGGAGAGGGAGCACAGAGATGAGCAGCACATCGCGGAGGAATTTTTTGAAAGCAACCAGTGCAGTGGCCGCGGCGGCGTGCCTCAGTAGAGAAGCACGCGCGGCTAGGCTGGATATGCCGATTGGGACGCAGCTCTACTCGGTGCGCGGGCTGCTGCCCAAGGATTTTGACGGCACGCTCAAGCAGGTGCATGACGCGGGCTACCAGGTGGTGGAGGCGGCAGGATACTTCAACAAGACCGCGGCGGAGTGGAAGCACTCCATGGATGCTGCGGGGCTGCGCTGCATCAGCACGCATCATGTGCTGGCCGATCTGAAGACGAAGCTGAATGAGCTGATCGATTACGGTCATGCCATTGGACTCGAGTACATGATCTGCTCGTGGATGGGTCTGCATCGCGATCCCGCGAAAACGGGCGAGCCGACGCTGGACGATTGGCGCTGGGCAGCCGACCAGTTCAATGAGATCGGGCAGAAGGTGAATGCCGCCGGTATCACTTTCGGCTACCACAATCACTGGGTCGAGTTCGGAACAGAAAACGGCGTCATCTTTTTTGACGAATTGTTGAAGCGCACCGACCCGAAGTTCGTGGTCTTCGAGATGGACTGCGGCTGGGTGGTGGCGGGCGGCCACAATCCAGTGGAGTACTTGAGCCGCTCGCCGGAACGCTTCCCGCTGTTTCACGTCAAAGACCTGGTGAAGCAGCCCGATGGAAAGTGGAAGAACGTGATCATGGGGAAGGGCACGATTGATTACCGCCCGATCTTTAAAGCCGCCACCAGTATGAAGCAGTATTTCATCGAGCAGGAGGAGTACACGTTCAATCCGATTGAGGATCTGCGGCTGGATGCGGAATACATGAAGAGCTTCAGCGTATAGAGACATCGGCCGCCCCTGCCGGAAAATTCCGGTAGGCTTGGAGCATGAATGTCTTTGACGAGAAGCGGGCGGAGCTTGAGCAGCACGAGTTCATGATGGGGCGGGAGCGCGGGCGGCTGGCGGTGGCGCTGGACTTGCTGACCGATTCGCTGATCATGGTGGGGCAACACGGGGTGTATTGCGCGTCGAGCCGGAATCCGCAGAAGCCGGCGCTTGACCTGCAGGCGGTGCTAAGCGGGATGGAGGGCGCGAAGGCGCTGATCCAGTCGGTAATGGAGGAGTTGCGGAAAGGCAGCGAACGGGCAACAGGGAGCAGGGAGGGTGAGGCGTAGGATTCGCGGGGCCGGAAATCCAAGATGCGATATGCTGGTATGAGTGCGCCCGTAGCTCAGCTGGATAGAGCGAACGCCTCCGGAGCGTTAGGTCGGGAGTTCGAATCTCTCCGGGCGCACCATTCCCCTCCAGTTTTTCCTATTCAGGCTGCGGCTTTCCCGTGGCTCTCCTCAAAGATGTCAACGAATTCGCGGTAATGCTGGGCAATCTGGGCAACGGCGGTTTCCCGCGTGGCTTTGCCGGCGTGCCAGGCGGAGAGAGGCTGCCAGAAATCGGTACGGCCCACGGCGAAGCCGATGAAGCCGGGGACCGATGCGGCGGTAGTGAGCCACTCGCGAACCTTCTGTTCGTTTTCGCCGCGGCCGAGAACGATGCAGCCGACATGATCGCGTCCATTGCGGCGGGCGACGGCGACGATGTTCTCGCAATGCTCGCGGCGGTCGAGGCCCTCGATCTTCCAGACGTCGGGTTCGACGCCGCCTTCCTGTAGCTCTTCGATGACCTGAATCATAAGGCGCGGCCGGATTTCGAGATCGTATGCGGCCTTGTCGCCGTGGACGCGATCGAGCTGCGCTTTCTCTGGCGGCACCAGCAACTCGAACATGAACAAGCTGCGATTTTCGCTGCGAAGATAGTCGGAGAGGCGGCGCAGGCGCTCGGCCTGGCGTCGGTTGAGGGTTTCGTCGCCCTCAGGGTTGTAGCGGACCAGGACCTTGCAGAATGTCGGATTGAAGGCCTCAATGTGCGCAGCGAAATCCTCGCCGTACTCAAAGTCGAACTCATCCTGACCGCTCTTCTCCGCGGGACAGGCGGTGATGAAGCCGCGGCTGCCGGCGTCGCGGAGTATCTCGGCGCCGAACTGCTCATCGACCAGCAGGCCGGCATTGGCCACGGGGACGCCCTGCTCGATGGCGGCTTTGAAGCCGTCGTAGATGACCTGCTTGGCCGCGGCGATTTGAGCGGTCTGGTCCGCGGTCAGGTCACCGTGCCAGCCGAACATGCCGGTTTCAAACGAGCCGCGATGGTCGAAAGGGAGAACGTAAAGCGGATGCTCGAAGCCACGCGGGGACATGGGCTACTCCTTGTTTGGGACAGAGCGGGACCGGCGATAGCGGCGGATGAGGTTGTTGGTGGAGCTGTCGTGGTGGAGCTCTGGTTCGGACTTGCTTTCAAGCTCGGGGACGATGCGCTGCGCGAGGGCCTTGCCGAGCTCGACGCCCCACTGATCGAACGAGTTGATCTGCCAGATGACGCCCTGGGTGAAGACGCTGTGTTCATAGAGTGCGACGAGCTTGCCCAGGACCTCGGGCGTAAGGCGATCGGCGAGGAGCACGTTGGAGGGGCGGTTGCCTTCGAACACGCGATGGGGAACAAGCCAGTCGGGAGTGCGTTCCGCGCGCACCTGGTCGGCGGTCTTGCCGAAGGCAAGCGCTTCAGACTGGGCAAAAACATTGGCAATGAGCAGATCGTGATGAGGTCCGAGCGGGTTGAGGGCGCGGCTGAAGGCGATGAAGTCGCAGGGGATGAGGCGCGTGCCCTGGTGGATCAACTGGTAGAACGAGTGCTGGCCGTTGGTGCCGGGTTCGCCCCAGTAGATGGGACCGGTGGCGTAGTTGACGTGCGTGCCGGCAAGGGTGACGGATTTGCCGTTGCTCTCCATGGTGAGTTGCTGGAGGTATGCGGGAAAGCGCTTGAGGTACTGCTCGTAAGGCAGGACGGCGACGGTTTCCGCGCCGAAGAAATTTGTATACCAGACAGTGAGGAGCGCGAGGAGCACGGGCAGATTGCGGTCATAAGGGGTGGTGCGGAAGTGCTCGTCCATCTGGTGAAATCCTGAGAGCATGGCCTCGAAGTTTTCCGGACCGATGGCGATCATTGTGGAGAGGCCGATGGCGGAGTCCATGGAGTAACGGCCGCCGACCCAGTCCCAGAAGCCGAACATGTTGGCGGTGTCAATGCCGAATTTCGAAACGGCATCCGCATTGGTGGAGACGGCCGCGAAGTGTTTGGCGATAGCGGATTCTTCATGCAGTCCGAGCAGCAGCCACTCGCGCGCAGTGTGCGCGTTTGTCATGGTTTCAAGCGTGGTGAAGGTTTTTGAGGAAACGATGAAGAGCGTTTCGGCGGGATCGAGATCGAAAACGGCTTCGGCGAAGTCAGTTGAATCGACGTTTGAGACGAAGCGGAAAGTCAAGTTGCGGTCGGAGTAGTGGCGCAGCGCTTCATACGCCATGACCGGTCCCAAGTCGGATCCGCCGATGCCGATATTGATGACGTTGCGAATGGGCTTGCCGGTGTGGCCCTTCCAGTCTCCGCTGCGGATGCGACGCGCAAATGTGGCCATGCGGTCGAGAACCTCATGCACTCCTGGCACAACATCCTCGCCATCGACGCGGATGACCTGGCCTTTGGGAGCACGCAGGGCAACGTGAAGAACGGCGCGATTCTCCGTGATGTTGATCTTCTCGCCTGAAAACATTGCTTCTGTGCGCTGGCGAAGGCCGGACTGCTCAGTGAGCTGGATGAGGAGGCTGAGGGTCTCGCCGGTGATCCGGTTTTTGGAGTAGTCGAGGAAAAGCCCAGCGCCTTCAGCGGTCATGCGCTCGCCGCGCGTGGGATCGCCGGCGAAGAGCTCGCGAAGATGCGTCTGGCCGATGCTTTTTGCGTGGGCTTCCAATTCGATCCAGGCTTTGCGGGCGGTGAGAGGTGCGATTCCTTCGACTGCGGAGGCCATTGGTTTTCCTTTCGGCGATTCCTGATGTGGGGTTGCGATGTTCCGTGTGTTCGATGCGGAACGGAACCTTGGAGTTTTTCGAGATGCCCGACTCACTTCGGCATCGGATTTATCTGCTAAACGGCCGCGCCAACATTATATTGAGCCGCCAGTTGGAGGAAGGTTGCAACTTGTTCATTGGCCCAGGTGCGGTCTTTGCCCAATTCCTTCGCCAGGAGGGCAGCGGCGGCCGACGCCATGCGCTCCGCGGCAGCGGCATTGAGCAGGAGCGCGCGAGTGCGGCGCGAGAGTGCGTCATCGAGGGTCCGCGCCATCTCATTGCGCGCGGCCCACGCAATCTGCGCGCCAATGATGGGCAATTCCGGGTCGAGCGGCTCCCCCAGAGCCGGGTCCGATGCGGCGAGAGCGCGGATGGCGTCGGCATCGGCGCCGTAGACGAGGAGCGGATCGCAATCGTCTCCGCGAAAAGGACAGCCGGAATCCGCCGCCGGTCTTTCCGGCGCTACGTAGCCGTGAATATGGAGACTGCGCGTGATGCAGGGCGCGTCGTCAAGGCGGCCGAGTGTGATGGCGTGATTCACCGCGTCTTCGGCCATGTGGCGATAGGTGGTCCATTTTCCGCCGACGATGGTGAGCAGTCCCGAGGTGTCAATGTGGATGGTGTGATCGCGGGAGAGCGCGGAGGTCGTCCCAGTATCGGCCCCGGCGTCCTTTACCAGCGGGCGGATGCCCGCAAAGGCACTCAGGATGTCGCTGCGTCGCGGGGGACGGCTGAGGTACTGGGCTGCGGTTTCGAGGATGAACTGGACTTCGTGCTCGAATGGGACGGGTTCGTAGGAGGGCTCGTCGATGGGCGTATCGGTAGTGCCCACCAGGGTGTGGCCGTGCCAGGGAATCGCGAAGAGCACGCGGCCATCGGCAGTGTGCGGCACCATGATGGCTGTGTCGCCGCGGAGGAATGACTTGTCAAAGACCAGGTGGACGCCCTGGCTTGGCGCGAGCATGGATTGCGCATCTGAATCGGCCAGGCGGCGAACTTCGTCGGCGAAGATGCCTGCGGCGTTGATGACAACGCGCGCTCCGGCATGGAAACGCTCGCACGATTCTCGATCGACAACGTAGACGCCATTGATGAATCCATCGGAGTCGCGGGCAAGAGCAACCGCGGGGGCGTATTTCAGTATCGTGGCGCCGTGCTCCGCGGCGGTGGCGAGGAGCGCGATGAGCAGGCGCGCGTCATCGAATTGGCCATCGTGATAGATTACGCCCCCGCGCAGGCCATCCTGACGGATGTTGGGAAGAAGCGCGAGAGTCTCTGCCAGCGAAAGAATTCGCGAGCGCCCGAAGCCGTACTTGCCGGCGAGGAGGTCATAGATTTTGAGGCCGATCCCGTAGAAAGGAGTCTCCCACCAGGAGTAATTGGGGACGACGAAAGGGAGGTCGTGCACCAGATGTGGCGCGTTTCCAAGCAGGATACCGCGTTCCTGAAGTGCTTCCATGACCAGCGAGACGTTGCCCTGCTCGAGATAGCGCACTCCGCCATGAACAAGCTTGGTGCTGCGGCTGGAGGTGCCTTTGCCGAAGTCTTCGCGCTCCAGCAAAAGCACTGAGAATCCGCGGCTGGCCGCATCCAGCGCTACTCCGGCGCCGGTAGCTCCACCGCCGATGACGACAACGTCCCATGGCTCGGTTCGATCGCGCAGTTGCGCCAGCATGGTGGACCGTTGCATCAAGCGCTCCTCCGCAGATCAGATTAACGCTTCCGGCCGAGTGGATTCGGCAGTCCGACATTTAGACTGTAGGCTGGCCGCGCGCATTTTGAACGCCGCGGCAGGGAACGGCTGCATGCATTTTCACTTTCCATTTACGGCCGCGGCGATCCTCTGGACGTTGACATTTGCGGCGCACCTGGTGCTGCTCGTGGTCCTGATCGGCCGCGAGCGGATCGCGCGCTTCCCATGGTTCACCGCGAGCGTGGCGCTCACCGCCTTCAGGCTGCTCGCCGAAAGGCTGCTCTCAAATCGATTGCCGCGGATGACGATGATAGAGATCGTCCTGGTGACGAGCGCGATCAGCGTGGCGATCGGTCTGCTGGTGCTGGTGGAGCTGGCGCGTCGTTCTTTCGGCGGCGCGCGACGCGTCACATGGGTCGGCGGCGCACTGGCGTTGATGGCGGCCGGCGTGGTGGTGCTTAGATTCTGGGGCTCGTGGCCGGCATGGGAGGCGATCAAGGACGGATCGCCGTGGCAGTTGCTGCAGTTGATGGCGCAAAAAGGCAGCCTGCTGCTGGACGTGGAGACCATTGCGGTCGGTCTGCTGGTGGCGGCGTTCGGGTATCGCTATAACGCCGGATGGCGAAGCCATGCACAGCGCATCGTCATTGGGCTCTCCACGGCTGCCATTGGAGAACTGGGGTTTCAGGCGATCTGGGAGAGCATTGTTCGTTCGGCGCGAGCGAATCTGGCGATTCTCGACTCCATGGCAGAGCGCAACCGGATCGTGGGGTTGGGGGACAAATTATCCAACGCCAATTCCGCGCTGTTCGTCGCCGTGCTCATCTGGTGGATCGTGACGCTGTGGTTCGACGAGCCATGGGCGCCGAAGCATGCGACGGAGGCTGCGCCATCGGCGGAGGAGCCGCTTTCCCTGGATGAGGCCGGCACCGGGGAGGCTCCGGACGCCACCGAGGCAGAGTCAGAGCCCGGACCCTCGGTTGCGGGATAGCGAAGGCCTCGTCAGCGTTTGGCAGCCAGCAGAGGTTTCTGCACCAAAGCCGCCTGCGGATTTACCTGCGCGTTCAGGTAGTTGGTCAAATCGTCGATATCCTGCAAGTTTCCCGCCATGGGCGGCATAAAGCGGTGATAGGGCGAGTCCGGCTTGTAGTCATGCAGCATGACGATGAAGTTATGGATGCCGGTGCGGTCGCGGCCATCCATCAGGACGCGCATCGCACGGTAGCCGTTCATGGTGTGGCAGGAGCCGCATTCCCCGTGGAAGATGGCTTCGCCGCGCGAATAACTTGAGGGCATGGCGGCGCCATCGCCGTCCCAGATCCAGTTCGAATTGACGAGATAACCCTGTGTGTCGATGCGGCCGACGTAGGGCGCGCGAACGCCGTTGGAGTACATCCAGCGGCCGATGACGAATGGTTTGCGCAGCATTTCACGCGCGTATTCACCGGCGCCGGTGGCCATCAACGCCAGAAGGAGGATGCTGAGCGCGTGGGCAAGGTTGAAATCCACGGGATTGCGATATGCCAGATAGTAGGCGACGCCGACGATGGTAGCCGAAGTAATGATGATGATAAGTGCGATGCGGGTGACGGTGGAAAATGTGCCGCCGGCGATGGTGTCGATCCCGAGCGTGAGCAGTGCACGTTGAGAAGCGGGAACCATGAAGAGATACCACATGAGCAGGAAGGGCGTGGCTACAAACGAGGGGACGAGCCACCTTACGCTCCAGCGAACCAGGCTGGCTTTGAGTGTGGGCTGCTTGTCGCCGTCAATGCGGCTTGAGGTGATCAGCGCCCAAACACCGGCCAGGGACGTGCAGACGCCGGCGCGCAGGAACAAGCTGGGCCAGTAAGTGGGATTGAAAAAGGCGTTCCAGAACTTACTGGCTTCCTGGCCGGTTCCGGCTACGGCGATCCACGTGTCGCCCGGAGTCAGCATGAAGGTAAGAATGCCGTTGATGATGACGAGCGTGGCGACGGAGGCGATGGAATAGACCCAGCCGACAGTTAGATGGAGCTTTGGATCGATGCGGTTCCAGGTGTAGTAATAGACCGCGATGGTGGTGAGCTCGACCATGAAGAAGACCCATTCTATGGCCCAGCCAAAGACAAAGTTATGAATTAGGGTGCTGGTGGCCTCAGGATGAGTGAGCCCGATGGCAAACCAGATGCCGACCCCGGAGACAGTGCCGAAAACTCCGGTGAGGATGAGGAAGAATTTCGAGTGGCTGACGAGCTGCTGCAGCCAGGCCTTGCCGGTTTCCTTGTCGGCCATGCGCATGGCCTTCCGCTCAGCCAGCGGGAGATAAACACCGCCGCCAACCGCAAATTGCGAGATCATGACGTGGAATATAGCGATGATTCCGATGACCCAGCCGGAACCCAAATGCGGAATCTCCCAGAAAGGGTAGTTCATTTCCAGCTCCTAGCTCGTAGCTTGTAGCCGGTAGCTTATAGCCTCTCGCTACTGGCTACCGGCTACAGGCTCTTTTATCGGATCGTCCAGTAGCCGATAGCAGTGGTGGCCAGCAGCAGAATGACCGACAGCAGGCCAAAGTAGTGCGCCGTCCGCGCGCGGCGGCCGGTTTCGCTGCGCACGTCATAAAAGGGAATCAGGATCCAGAGGACGATGCCGGTGGTAAAAAGCAACAGGCCGACAATCTCGCCAGAGGTCCCGGGAAGCCAATTCCCAAGCAACTTCAACATCTCGAAAGGACTCATGAAATACCACTCGGGATGGATGCCGAGCGGCGCCGGCGAGAGCGTGTCGTACTGTTTGCCGAGCGACCACGGAAACACCGAGGCCAGCAGAGCCAGGATGTTGAGCGAGATGATCCACATCGCCAGATCCTTGCGCAGGAAAGCGGGCATGAATGGCATGCTTCTGCGCTCGCTGGGATGTTTGGCTTCCTCGCTGGGCGGGAGCGCGTTACCGTGCTTCTGCACCAGCCAGAGGTGAAAACCGAGCAGGGGCGCAAAGATTGCCGGAAGGACAACGACGTGTAGGGCGAAGAAGCGTTGCACGGTGAACTCGCTCACGTCCGGGCCGCCGCGCAGCATGCTGGCGATGGCGGGGCCGATCCAGGGAATAGCAGCGGGAATCTGCAGGCCTACTTTGGTGGCAAAGTAGCTGAGCTCGTCCATGGGCAGCAGGTAACCGGAGAAGCCGAAGAGCGTGGCCAGCGCCAACAGGGCCATACCGCTGAACCAGCCGAACTCGCGCGGTTTGCGGTAGGCCTTCATGAAGAACACGCTGAACATGTGCACCATGATGGCGAAGATCATCAGATTCGCCGACCAGGAGTGCGCAGAGCGGATGAGCCACCCGAAGTGCATCACGAAGGTGATCTGGCGGACGGATTCATAAGCATCGGCGCCGGGGCGGTAATACACCAGCAGCAGCACGCCGGTGAAGCATTGGACAAGAAAGAGGAAGAGCGAAATTCCGCCCCAGTAATACCAGAACGAATAAGCGTGGGCCGGTACGGTCTTCTTACGGGCAAAAATGGCGATTTCGGAAAGGCCGAGCCGCTCGTCCATCCAGCCGTAGACCGAAGCAGTAAGCGATTTGGAAGTCATGCTGCGATCCTTGTAGCAATAAAAAGGTGAATGAGTGAAATCAGGCGCGGGAAACCTGGACGTCCGCTACTCCTACGGTGACTTTGAAGAGCTTGAGCGGACGAGGAGGCGGTCCGCTGACATTGGCGCCGGTGCGCGGATCGTAGACGCCGCCGTGGCAGGCGCAATGAATACGGTTCTGATCGGGTTCGTACTGCACCGTGCAGCCCAGGTGGGTGCAGACTGCAGTGAGCGCCACCCAGATGTTGTCCGTGTGATGAATGAGCATGGCCGGCGAGGGTCCGAATTTGAACATGAGCGCGGAGCCGGCCGGCAGCTTCTGTGCGTCTTTCAAGGTGACCTCGGTGACGGCGGCGGCGCTGGCGGCCATCTCCGCCGGAGAGGCTAGATAGCGATAAACGGGATAGCCGAGCGCGGCCACGTAGCAGAGACCCGCGGCGCCGGCGGCTACCAGAAAGCCGCGGCGAGAGCCCACATCGTGAGCGCCCTCCAGCGCTTGCAGCTTGGTGTCATCAAGAACGATGTGACTGCTCATTGGGCAGCTCCTTCCATCGGTTTTTGCGCGCGGGCAACAACGGAGATCAACCAGCCTGCCACCGCGAGCCCGGCAACGAAGAGGACCAGGAACAGTCCGACGACGCTCCAGTTGGTAACCACGGCTCTGTTCCACACGTCGTAACCCTTGCTGAGAAGGGTCAGGTCGCGCACGCCATCGCGGCAGACGGTGAAGGTGACCTCGACCAGCAAAGCAAGCACAGCAAAAGTCCATCCCACCCAGCCGGCAGTCATGCGGGAGAATCCCGCCACGCCTGCCGCAAGGATCGCGATTGCCACCAGCCCAAGCCAGCCATAACCCGCAAAGCCGGCGAAGCGATAGATGGGGTGGTCCGGTGTGCCGGACGCAAGCCCGGCCTTTACGATCGCGGGTTGCACGCCGGCTGCCCACAATCCGGCGGCAAGATATACCAGCCCGAAGACAGCGGCCACCTTGCCTCCCAGGCCGGCTAGAAAGCGCTTCTCCTCGGCCGTGAATGTGCTGCGCCCCGCCAGGTAAACCAGCCAGAGGCCGCCGATAAACAGGCCGCCGGCGAGCATCAGCAGCCAGCGCGGCGTCAGGGCCGGATCGCCAGTGGGCAAATAGGCTCCTGCGGCCGAGGCGGAGTACATCCGGCGCCAGATCTCCGGCCGGAGCATAAGCGTCATGTTGGTCGAGAGCAGGCGGGCAACGAAACCCGCCAGCAGCCACGCGCTCAGGCCAATCCACCAGCCGGCCCGGCCCGCCTCAAGGCGCGCGCTGAATTTGTAGAGCAGCCAATAGACAAGCATCAGCAGGAAGACGACGGAGATCCAGTAAATGCCGATGAGAACGCTGCTGGTATAAAGTGCGCGGCCGTAGAGAACCTGGGCAAAGAGCAACGGCGGAACGGCGAGATTGATGACGTAGGTCATCACCACGGTTAGGCGGCGAGCCAGTGCGCGCGCAGCCGCCTGCGACAGAGCAGACTGGAACAGGCTGAGAACGACAGCCAGGATCAGCCCGCCCAGCAGTATCTGGACAGCAAGAAAGTGGAGGGAAAGCGTGACAATGTGCAGCAGCTTGAAGAGCCAGATGGGGGCCGGCAAGGGAATGGGATCAACTGCGGGAAACGGCGACATGGGATTACCGGATTCCTTTCGCGCACTGGCGCCGGGTACACGCGGGCGAGCCGGGAATCCGTTGGCACTGCCGCGAGCAGGGGGCTGCCGGGTTCAAGAGGGGACAGGTATGTTGATGGAACATTCTGGAGTATTTCTCTCCACTTTCGCTTCGCAACAAAAGTTAATGAAGGGGACGAACTCGGGTCTGTGATGACGAGCACGTTCGCGTGTGACGAAACGGAATTACACTCGTCTCCGGCTACGCTTGTGCTTGATCATTTCCTCCAACCGGAGCTTGCGAAAATATGGCGGCAAGAAAGACAAATTCATCCATGCAACTGACCCGGGCAGCCGATTACGCGGTGCGGGTTATGGTACATCTCGCCGCGCCGGAGGCGGCACCGCGCGAGTCTCTTCCCGCGCTGGCCAAAGCCACCGGCGCGCCGGAGAGCTTTTTATCCAAGGTGATGCAGGAGCTGACGCGGAGCGGCCTGGTCGTTTCCCAGCGCGGCCACGCGGGCGGCTTTCAGATTGCGCCGCGGGGCCGGCAGGCGTCGATGCTGGAGGTGATTGAGGCGGTGGACGGGCCGATCCAGTTGAATGTGTGCCTCGGATCGGGTAAGAATTGCCCGCGCCAGGGCTGGTGTCCGGCCCATCCGGTATGGGTCCGGGCGCAGGCGGCCATGCTGAAAGTGCTGGAGGACTCGCGAGTAGCGGCACTGGGGGAATGCGACATGGTCCCGGAGGTGACAGTGGTTGCGGGATCTTCGCAGGAATGCCGGCAGTGCCGTGATTCCCGCTAGTCTGCGCATTGCATCCAATTGTCGAGGAGAGAATGCAAATGCGTTCAAGTACGATTGCGGTCGCCATTGTGGCGAGCACGCTCTGGCTCGCAGCGGGATGCAGGAAAAATCAAGTCGACTCAGGAGCGTTCAAGTCGGCGATCAACAACTATCTTGGCAGCCAGAAGCAATGTCTGTTCAACGCTCCAATCAAATTTCCGCAACAGGCGGATACGTCGGACGACGGTGAGACCAGGAAATTCGATGCGCTGACGGACCAGGGCATGCTGACGCGCAAGGCGGCAGAGAAGAAGCGCTTTCTCATCGGGTCAAAACAGGTGAACGACTACGATCTGTCTGACAAGGGACGCAGCAGTTGGACGGTCGATTCGTCGCAGCCCGGCTACGGCAACTTCTGCTACGGGCACGCTGAGGTAACTGCGATTGATGGCTACACTCCGGATGCGCCGGACGCGGCGCAGTACACCGTGTCGTATCACTACCAGACGAAAGACCTTCCGGACTGGGCCAACAACGCGGAGATGAAGACCGCGTTTCCGCGGCTGAACGACCAGACTGCGGGACCTGAGGCTGGAACAGCCACCCTGGTCAAAAGCAGCAACGGATGGCTGGTGCAGAATGCGCAGCCACAGGCAAACGGGCCATCTTCTCCCGCACAGTAACGCGCCCGCGACCCGCCTGCAATCGGGGTTCGCCTCCGCCCTTCGGTGGATACCGGCGGGGGTGGCATGGCTCGTATACTGGCAAGCATGTTTGCGTGTACCCGGAAAAATCTGACCTGGGCCCTGCTCGCGGCTCTTCCCGCATTTGTTTTGGCGCAGGCGGCAGGCCCAGGCAGCCTTCCCCCTGAACAGCAGTCGACGAAATACGCTGAAGGCGCGCAGGCGCCCGCCAACGGAGGCCAGGCCACGGGATCTCCGCATCCGGTGCAACTGGACGCGCAGCACCGGCCCATCACCGCAGGCGGTTTTGTCACCTCCGGCCCCGTCGTGTTCGAGGACGTTTCGGCAAAGGCCGGACTGAACACCTGGACCCACAAGATGGGCGCGCCGGAGAAGAAATACATCGTGGAAACCAAGGGCTCCGGTATTGGGCTCATTGACTACGACAACGATGGCTGGATGGACATCTACATCGTGAACGGGTCCACCTTCAACGCGCTTGACGGCAAGGAGACGCCGCCGCGCGCGGCGCTGTTCCACAACAATCATGATGGAACGTTTACCGACGTGGCGGCGAAAGCCGGCGTTACCAACGACCGCTGGGGCTTCGGCGTGGCCATTGCGGACTATGACAATGACGGATGGCCCGACATATTTGTGTCGAACTGGGGCGCCAACCGTCTCTACCACAACAATCACGACGGGACATTTACTGACGTGGCGGAGAAGGCCGGCGTTGCGCTGGCCGACCCTGCGGCCTGGCACACCGGCGCCACGTGGGGCGATTACGACGGAGACGGACGGCTGGATTTGTTTGTGGCTGGTTATCTCCATTACGACGCGCATCATCTGCCGTCTGCGTCATCGGGGGATGCGCCCAATGCATTCTGCACCTTCCGCGGCGAACAAGTGAGCTGTGGGCCGCGCGGCCTGCCCGGCGAGGGCGATCATCTGTTCCACAACAACGGCGACGGGACCTTCACTGACGTGAGCGTTAAAGCCGGGGTAGCTGACAAGGCAGGCTACTACGGGCTGGGCGCGGTGTTTGCGGACATCAACGACGACGGAAAACCGGACCTGCTGGTCGCCAATGACTCCACCCCCAATTACCTCTATGTCAACAAGGGCAATGGCACCTTCGAAGACGACAGTTACGCTTCCGGATTCGCGCTGAACGAAGCGGGCCTCGAGTCGGCTTCCATGGGTCTCGCCGTCGGCGACTATCAGAACAACGGCAAACAGGACATCTACGACACCGCGTTCAGCGATTCCTATAACCCGCTGTACCACAATGACGGCGACGCCAACTTCACTGACGTCAGCTACCACGTTGGACTGGGCGAAATCACGGTTCCATTTTTGGGATTTGGCGACGCATTCATCGATTACGACAATGACGGCTGGAAGGACATCCTCGTTTCTGACGGCCACGTGTATCCGCAGGCAGACCAATACGCGTGGGGAACCACATGGGCGCAGCGGCCCCTGTTGTTTCGCAACAATGACGGGAAGCGTTTTGAGCCTGTGCCCCCGGTAGTGGGGACAGGTCTGGCGGACGTGATCGCCGGCCGCGGCCTGGCGGTAGGCGATCTTTTCAACGATGGCAAGATCGATGCGGTGATCAATGTGATCGATGGTCATCCCGTGCTGTTGCGAAACGTGAATCCCGATCACAACCACTGGCTGGAACTGAAGCTTGCGGGTGGGCCAAAGAGTCCCCGCGACGCGGTCGGCGCAGCGGTGTTTGTGACGGCGAATGGAATCAGGCAACGGGGCGATGTCATCAGCGGCGGCAGTTATCTCTCCAGCAACGATCCGCGTGTGCATTTCGGCCTTGGCACGGCTAGCAAGGTAGATGCCATTGAGGTGCACTGGCCCAGCGGCAAGGTGGAGCATTTCACCGTTCCAGGGATCGACCGGATCGTCGCGATCAAGGAAGGGACGGGGAAGTAGGTGAGTCCCCTCAGGGGCTGCCTTCGCGGCAGTCCAGGCACGGCCGGCTTTAAGTCCTGCTCCAGGTGGATTGTCGCCATTTGGAAGTAGCGAAGTTCCGGCGTGCTTTCGATCTCTCGAGAGCAACCGCAGATCCGTCGTCGCTGCGCTCTTCAGGATGACAACGCGTGGAGAAGCGGCAGGGTCAGGTTGGGAGACTGGCCAGCGCCCCAAAATTCTGGCGTACAGCGAATAATATCCGCTACAAAGGTAGAAATGCTTCGAACGAACTGGATGATGGCGGTGATGATGTGCGCGGCTGCGTACGTGCCTGTTATGGCTGGGCGGAATGCTACGGCGCAGGAGGGGACGAAGGCTGCGGCGGCAGCGGTGAAACCAAACCCGGCGGACAAGGAGTTTCAGTCGATCTACAAGGCGGATGAGAAGTGGCGGCGGGCGCAGCGCGGGAGTGTTTCAGACGACGAGGAGAAGAAGCATCTGCCGCCGGCTCACCTGGAGGCTGCGGATGCGGCCACCCAGGCGAAGACACTGGCGCACTGGGAGAGCGTGCTGGCGGACCTGAAAAAGGTGAACAGACAGAAGCTCTCAGCGGAGGAGCGGCTGAATTTCGAGGTGTATCACGCGCAGATTGTGGTGGAGCGCAATGCCTTGAAATTCAAGGAGTATGAGCGGCCGGTGAATTCGGATTCGCAGTTCTGGGAGGATATTGCGCCTCTGGATGCGCGGGAGTTTCGGACCGAGGAGTATTACGTCCGGTACCTTTCGCGGCTGTGGGATGTGCCGAAGTATTTCGACGAGCAGATGGCAAATATGCGCGCGGGGATGGCGCGCGGGTTCACTCCGCCGCAGGTGACGCTGGCAGGGCGGGACCAGGGATTGAAGGATGTGGTGAACGCGAAGAATGCACAGGCTACGAGTTTCTGGAAGCCGTTTGCCGCGATGCCCTCCTCCATTCCTGTGGCCGAGCAGGAGAAGTTGAAGACTGAGGCAGAGGATGCGATTACGCACGGCGTGGCGCCGGCTTATGCAAAGATGCTTCGATTTTTCGATGAAGAGTATGTGCCGCATGCCGTGACTTCGCTGGCGGCGGAGAGCCTGCCGGACGGGAAGGCGTATTACCAGTCGAAGATACTGGAGTACGCGACGGTGACGATGTCGCCGGAGGAGATTCATGCAGTCGGGCTGAAGGAGGTGGCTAGCATTCATGCCGAGATGCTGGCGGCGATGAACGCAAGCGGGTTTACGGGGACGTTTCCCGAGTTCCTGCATTATTTGCGCACCGACCCGCAGTTTTACGCCAAGTCTCCGGAAGAGTTGCTGCATGACGCAGCGTGGATTGCGAAAGAATTCGATGGTGTGGCGAACCGATACTTCGGCTATGAGCCGCGAGAGCGTTTTGGGATTGTGCCAGTGCCTGCGGAGAAGGCTCCGTTCTATACGGCGGGACGCGGGGGGATGCGTACGTACCTGGTGAACACGTATGACCTGCCGTCGCGTCCGCTGTATTCGCTGGCGGCGCTCACACTGCATGAGTCGGCGCCTGGGCATAGCTGGCAGCAGGCAGTTGCCACGGACCAGGAGCGCGAGAAGAAGTTACCGCTGTTTAGGAAGGCGTACATTTCAGCGTATGGCGAGGGGTGGGCGCTTTACTGCGAACGGCTGGGGGCGGAGATGGGAATCTATCACACGCCATATGAGACGTTCGGGATGCTGAGTTACCAGGCTTGGCGTGCGGCGCGGCTGGTGGTAGATACGGGAATTCATGCGCAGGGATGGACACGCGCGCAGGCAGAGCAGTATCTGCACGACAACACGGCGCTCAGCGATCACGAGATTGAGACGGAGGTCGACCGGTACATTTCGTGGCCTGGGCAAGCGCTTTCGTACTATCTGGGAGAGATGGAGATTGTGAAGGAGCGGAAGAAGGCTGAGACCGCGCTGGGGGCAAAGTTCAATTTGCGGGCGTTCCACGATGCGGTGCTGGAGACGGGAAGTGTTCCGCTGCCGGTGCTGGAGGAGCATCTGGATGCGTGGATTGCGGGCGGGGGAGTGGGGCCGTTTGTGGAAATGGAGCAATGATGCTGGAATCGATAGAACTTCAGGGTTCCGTGCCTGTCCGGCATCTGATTCGCAGGTGGGGAGCGGGGGCGTATTCTGGCGGCCGCAATGCTTTTCTCCCATTGCGCCGTGCTTCTGAGTATGTAATGATTCACGCGGTCTTCGCGGTGATTATGGCGCGGCCTGAAAACGCTCATTCTGCTTGATACATGAGCCTGCGGGCCCGGCGCTCTTCGCCTGCACTCCATTCCCTTTGCACTGAGGATTTCCCATGCGCCTGCCCCTTGCCCTTGCCTTTCTATTTGCATTTGCCGCCCACGCCACGGACGCTGACCATCCCTTTCGCGGGTACACGCAGCAGGACTCTGCTACGGAGGCCCAATGGGAGAAGAAGTTCCGGGCGATTCCGGAGCCTGACCGCATCCGCGCCAACATGCAGCGGCTGTCTGCGCGTCCGCATCATGTGGGTTCGCCCTACGACAAAGACAATGCGGAATGGATCCTGGCGCAGCTGAAAAGCTATGGGCTCGACGCGAAGATCGAGACGTTCTACGCGCTCTTTCCCACGCCCAAGTCGCGTCTACTGGAACTGGAAGGGCCGGCTCCCTTCAAGGCCAGCCTCCAGGAGCCGCCGGTCAGCGAGGATCCAACTTCAAAACAGACCGATGAACAACTGCCGACATACAACGCCTATTCACGCGATGGCGATGTAACCGCGCCGCTGGTGTATGTGAACTACGGCCGCCCGGAAGACTACGATGTCCTCGACCGCATGGGAATCTCTGTAAAGGGCGCCATCGTGATTGCACGATATGGCGCAAGCTGGCGCGGGATCAAGCCGAAGGTAGCCGCCGAGCATGGTGCGCTGGGATGCATCATCTATTCCGATCCGGCCGAGGACGGGTACACGCAGGGCGATGCGTTTCCCGAGGGGCCTACGCGGCCGGCGGAGGGCGTGCAGCGCGGAAGCGTGATGGATATGCCGGTGTATCCCGGCGATCCACAGACGCCGGGCGTGGGCGCGGTGGCCGGGGCCAAACTCATTCCGTTGGACAAGGTGGAGACTATCACCAAAATTCCGGTGCTGCCCATTTCATATGAGGATGCAAAGCCGTTTCTTAAAGCTCTTGGCGGCGAGACAGTGCCGCCGGCATGGCGCGGGGCGTTGCCGTGGACTTATCACGTGGGGCCGAGCTTGGCCAAAGCGCACCTGGCGGTCAGCTTTAACTGGGATCGCAAGCCGCTCTATGACGTGATTGCCCGCATTCCCGGAGCCAAGTTTCCCGACGAGTGGGTCATTCGCGGCAATCATCACGACGCGTGGGTGAATGGAGCCGAGGATCCGCTTTCAGGGACCAGTCCGGAACTGGAAGAGGCGCGCGCGCTGGGTGAACTGGTGAAACAGGGTTGGAAGCCCGCGCGCACCATCATCTATTGCTTCTGGGATGGCGAAGAGCCGGCGCTCCTGGGATCCACCGAGTGGGCCGAGACGCACGCCGCCGAGTTGAAGGCGCACACCGTGGCTTACTTCAACTCCGACGGCAACGGCCGCGGATACTTCCGCGCGGAAGGTTCGCACTCGCTCGAAAACTTCGTCAATGAGGTCGCCAAAGACATCCAGGATCCTGAGACCGGAATGAGCGTGTGGAAACGCGCGCGGCTCGTCGACATCTCGCGCGCAACCGGCAAGAGCAAAGACGAGATGCGCTCCCGCGCTGACGTGCGGATCCCGGCGCTTGGATCGGGCTCCGATTACACCGTGTTTGTTGACCACCTCGGCATTGCCAGCGTCAACCTCGGCTATGGCGGCGAGGATACCGGCGGCCAGTATCACTCCATTTACGACGATTTCTACTGGTACACGCACTTTCAGGACACGGATTTCGTTTACGGCCGGGCGCTGGCGCAGACCGCCGGGTCCATGGTCATGCGTATGGCGGATGCAGACGTTCTGCCTTTCCAGTTCTCCGACCTTGCTGACACGGTGCATCTCTATCTCACGGAGTTGAAGACTCTTGCCGGCGACAAGCGCGACGAAGTAAAAGAACGCAACCGCGAGATTGCCGAAGGCGTCTACCAGGCGCTTGCCGATCCAAAGAAGAAAATGGTTCCGCCTCCGGCTGAGCAGGTTCCGCCGTACCTTAACTTTGCACCTCTCGAACAGGCATCCGACGATCTGACCGAGGCGGCTCAGGCATTCGACAAGGCCTATGCGGCGGCCGGAGGAAATGCGCCGGCAGCGCTCAACCAGGATCTTCTGCGCAGCGAGCGCCTGTTCACCAACGAAAAGGGACTGCCGAACCGTCCATGGTTCGAGCACCTGCTTTATGCACCGGGTTTCTACACAGGTTACGGTGTCAAAACCATTCCCGGCGTACGTGAGGCGATTGAGCAGAACCATTGGGCCGAGGCGGATGAGCAGATTCGCCGCGCGTCAGCCGCTATCGAAAACGAAACGGATCTCCTCAAGCGGGCGACCAGGCTGCTTGAAGGAGGAGCCAGTCATTGAGCGGCAGGCGCCTTGCGGATCACGGCGGCGCGATTTGCCTTCTGCTCCAGCGAGTGTTTCAATAAGATTGAACTCGAAACAGGGGTGCTCCGATAGACGGGGCTGAGAGATACCCTCGAACCCGATCCGGATAATACCGGCGTGGGAAGTTTCCGAAGGCGACCTTCAGCGAGTTTGGCATCGGCACCCTTGCTTCATAGGTAAGCAGGTTGAGCTTATGCCCGAAGCAATCCATCCGTCTCCATCCGCAAAGCTGCTTTGTCTCAAGCGCTGCCATCTGCCGCGCGCGGCCGACATTTGTCGCGCGGCCGCAAGCGCATTGGCGGCGCTGATCGGCGTTCTTGCAGCCGGTCTTGCGTTTGGGCAGGCACAAAGCGCGCCGCAACCCAGCCCTGCCCAAACCGCTCCCGCCGCGCAGAACCAGACGCTACCCCATCCGAAAACAACCGTTGTGGTTCATGGCGACGTGAAAGACGACTACCTTTCCAACTCGATTACGACTGGAACATTAAGCGGTCTGCCTCTATCCGAGACTCCGCTGAACGCCCTCGCCATCACGCAGGAGCAACTAAGTGACCAACAAGCGAGGCTGCTTTCCGACGTGGTGAAGAACGATGCCTCAGTGGGCGAGGATTACGCCCCGGTAGGCTATTACGGCGATTACGAAATCCGCGGATTTCCAATCGATCTTGCCACCGGACTGGAGATCAACGGCATGACCATTGCCGGCGAGCAGGATGTGCCGCTGGAAAACAAGGAGCGGGTGGAGATCCTGAGCGGCATTGACGGCGTGGAGAGCGGGGTGGCGTCCGCGGGCGGAGTCATCGATTTTGTCACCAAAAGGCCGGCAGCCGTTCAGGCCATTGACCTGGCGACAGATCATCGTGGCAGTACCCTGGGCGATCTCGACCTGGGGCATCTGTTCGGCGCGAAAAAGCAAGTGGGTGCGCGCGTAACGTTGTTAGGCGAGCGCATACAGAGTTATGTGAATGGCGCGGACGGATGGCGAGCAATGGGCGCGGGCGCCGCCGACTGGAAGCTGACGCCGAAGGCGATCCTGAACACTAATTTTGAATACCAGCACAAGCTGGAACGGTCAGTGAGCGGGTACCAGTTACTGGGGGGAACCACTGTGCCGGATATTAGCAAGCTCTATCCTTCCACGATGCTGGGTTATCAATCGTGGGGCAAGCCAAACACATTCGACACTTATAACGCCGGCGCGCGCATGGACTACGATCTGCCGCGATCGTGGCATGCGTTTGCGCAGGGCAGCTTTAGTCATTCGCTCATAGATGACAACGTGGTGTATGCCTACGGATGCGGCTACCAGACGGCCTGCCAGGGAAGCGCGCCTTCGTATTTCTTCGCGCCTGACGGGGGTTACGACATCTACGACTACCGCGACCCCGGCGAGTTGCGCATCGATGCAGTGGCCGAAGCGCTGGTCACCGGGCAGGTTCGCACGGGCGCCGTCATTCATACGCTGGCCGCGGGCGGAGAGTTGTTCCGGCGCAGCGTTCAGCAGCCAGGCGCGCCGCCGCCGGGCGCGCCTGACACGGTGCAGGACGGCGCAGTCTACACCTACGTTGGCTCTGAGAACATCTACCAGCCGATCGCTATCACGCCCATCGAGAGTCCGGTCGCGTCGGCCGGCCCGCAGGCACTCTGGGAAAACGATCACCAATCGGCGGCGCTGGTGCAGGACCGGGTGCAGTTGCCTGGACGCATCCAGTTGTTGGCCGCGGGGCGCGTCGATTCCCTGCGCGATAACAACTACTCGCTGACCGCCACCAGTCCGGAAACTGCGCCTGCTTTCACCCACAAGCTGCTGTGGCTGCCGCAGTATGCTGCGACATTCACGCCCGTTCAAAGCCTTATGCTGTACGGCAATTACAGCGTGATGCTCTCCCTCGGTCAGCAGGCGCCGTGGTGGGTTGATAACGGAAGCCAGTTTCTGGCCCCCTTCTTCACCCGCGAAGCTGAAGTGGGAGCCAAATACGATCCCGGACAGCGTCTGCTTGTGTCCGCCGACTACTTCCACATGCGCGCGCCATTCTTCTATCCCAAGGTGATTTCCGCTCCCGACGCATTTTGCACGGCTAGTGAGTTTTATGGACCGGGCGACCTGTGCTTCGAGTCCGAAGGTCATGAAACACATTCGGGCGTGGAAGTAAACGCGCAAGGCAAGGCGGCCAACTGGCTGCAGCTGAGTGCGTCAATCGCCGCTATTCATGCGCTCTCCAGCGATACGGGCACTCCGGCCTATGACAACAAGCAGGTCATCAACGTGCCTCGCGCGCGTACGGCATTCTTTGCCGATATCGCGCTGCCGCATCTGGTTGGATTTCGCCTTATGCCCGGCTGGAGTTACACGGCTCGCAAGCAAGCAACGCGCGATGACACGGTCAGCGTGGCGGGGTATGACCTGTTCAACCTGGGCGCGCGCTATACGCCAGGAGGAGAACAGGGGCGGGTCACCGTTCGGCTGTACGCCGATAACATCACTAACAAGCGCTATTGGAAAGATACGGGCGCTTCGCTCGGCGACACCTTTATCCACCTTGGCGCGCCCACTACGGTGCGGCTCTCCGCACACTACACTTTCTGATCTTGGAATGCGAATGACCGCAAGTGAAACCATAAAAGCGCATGGATTGGACGGCACTCTGGTGGCGCCCGACTGGCCGCCGCTCACGCAGGATGAAGTGCGGCGTGTGATGGATGCGTTCGGCGGGTTCCACGCGCCATATGAAATCCTGAGCGCAAGCCCGCGGCCGCTCTCTGCGGCCGGCATCGTCGGCACGCGCAATGCAAGGGTATTCCTCAAGCGCCATGCGCGGGCCGTGCGCGACACGAATGGACTGCGTGAAGAACATCGATTCATGGCGCATCTGTTGAATCACGGCGCGCCGGTCCCTCAAGTGATTCCGGCAAATACCGGCGAAACCTCTCTCGAAATCGATGGCTGGACGTACGAAGTGCAGGAGCTCGCTGCCGGCATCGATCTATACGAGGATGCAATCTCGTGGACTCCGTTTCGCACGGCGAGCCACGCTTACTCGACCGGCGAGATTATGGCCAAGTTTCATTTGGCTGCGAAGAGATACGATGCGCCGCCACGCACAGGACGGCCCCTCGTAGCGGGCTTCAGCATCTACTCCGCCGCTGATCCCGCGGCGGAGATGGAGCGGTACATCGTGGCGCGGCCTGCGCTTGGCGCGTACCTGGCGCAACGCTCATGCGTGGAGGATGCGCTGGTTTTGCTGGCGCCGTTTCATCAGGAGCTGGCCCACTACCTGCCTCATCTCGCGCCCTTGTGGACGCACAACGATTTCCATGCGTCCAACCTGTTCTGGTGCGGACGGGGCGCGGATGCGCGTGCAACGGCGGTCATCGATTTCGGTTTGTGCGACCGGACAAATGCAGTGCATGACCTGGCTCATGCCATCGAGCGCAACATTGTCGAGTGGCTGGTACTGGTAAACAATCCCGCACGGCCTGGAGACGTGCCTGTGCACGTCGATCATCTTTGGGCGTTCCTCGCCGGATATGAGAGCGTGCGGCCGCTGACGCGGTACGAGGCTTCAGCTCTTGCGCCCATGACGGCCCTGTGCCACGCCGAGTTCGCACTGTCTGAAACCGACTATTTCCTGAGCGTGCTGCATTCTGAGGAGAGAGCGCACAAGGCATGCGAGGGATACCTGGTGAGTCACGCGCGTTGGTGGCGAGGGCCGGGGACCGCGCTGCTCGACCTGCTGCGTGCCTGGGCGGCGCAGCAGGCGAGGGACGAGGGGGCGGAGCCACGATGATCCATGCGCTTGTGCACTACCTCGTTTCAAACTGGATCGAGGTTGCAGGGTGGACTACGACGCTTCTCGGCATCTGGCTCACCACGCGCCGCAACCTGCTTTGCTGGCCCATAACATTAGCGGCAGACCTCCTTTATCTCGCCGTCTTCTACCAGGCAAAGCTGCTTTCAGATGCGCTTCTTCAGGTGTTCTTCGTCGCATTTACCATTTACGGCTGGTGGAACTGGACGCAGGACGTCAAGCAGGAGGGAGAGGTACGCGTGGCGCCGCTTGCTCCTTCAAGTGCAATTGCGGCGGTGGCATTGGGCATTGCAGGAACGTTCGTCCTGGCGGCGATCACAAAACGGCTGCACGCCGCGCTGCCCTATCTGGATGCGTCGCTTGCGTGTTTCAGCCTGGTGGCCAGTTGGTGGCAGGCGCGAAGGAACATTGCCAATTGGTGGCTCTGGATTGTCGTCGATGTCTTGTACGTCGGCGAGTACATTTACAAGGACCTCTGGTTGACTGCGATCCTCTATGCGTTCCTTATTGGCCTCGCCGTTGTCGGTTTATTGGAATGGCAAAAAGCGCCGAAACAACATCAGTCTGCAAGCTGAACAGCGTTTTGCAAAGGTTCGCCGTTGAGATACCGGCGCAACTCCGCGGCCGCCACCTCGAATGCGCGCCTCGCAAACTGCGGGCTCGATCCAGCAACATGCGGCGTGATGAGAAGGTTCGGGCAACGCCATAGAGGATGTTCGGGGGGCAGCGGTTCGGGATCGGTAACATCCAATGCGGCGCGAATCTTTCCCTGGTTGAGGGCGTTGACCAGGGCGTCCGTCTGAACAATTCCGCCGCGAGCGGAATTAACCAGCAGCGCGCCTTGCCGCATTAGCTCAAATTGCCGCGCGCCCATCAAGCCGCGCGATTCATCCGTTAATGGAAGGATGAGGATGATGACCTCGGCCTGCGGCAACAAGTTATCAAGCGCGCTCACCGGATGCACCTGCGGAGCGGCGCGCTCTCTGCGAGCCACCCGAATCAGCTCGACAGCGAACGGCGCAAGCATCCGTTCGATCTCCTGCCCGATTGCTCCGTATCCAACCAGCAACACGGTCTTTCCGGTCAATTCTTCCAGCATCACTTCGGGATGATGCTGCCGCGTATCGCCAGTCAGCCGCGCATACTCCTCAGCAGCTTCTTTGCGCCGCCGCCAATTGGCCGAGCGCTGGATGTCAAGGAAAAGCGGAAACTGCTTCAGCATGGCCAGAATGGCGGAGATGGTCCATTCGGCAGTGGAGATGTTGTGCGCGCCGTGAGCGTTGCAAATCGTCACATGCGGCCCCACGGTCGCCGGAATCCACTCCGTGCCCGCCATCAGCGATAGCACCAGCCGTACGCCGCGCAACTGTGGCCAGATGCGCCGCGCCCGCGTCTGATACGGATCCGGAATCCACACGTCGATCTCGACCTCGTGATCCAGCCCATCATCGAGCGGTACAAGTTCGACATCGGTCGGCAACGCGGCCTTTGCTGCCGCATCGAGAATTCCCGGATATCCCACGCGAATCTTCTTCATAACGATTGGAGTTCTACGGGCGAGATGCTGGGCCTTGCGAGTTGCAACTGTGCCGGCAACCGCCGTGATTCAGCCAAGAAACGTTTTGAGCGCCTCCACGCAGCCTTCTATTTCCTGCGTCGCAATACCATATCCGAAGCGAAGATGTCCTTCGCCCTGCGCTCCAAACACAACGCCAGGCACGGTAGCGATATGCGCCTTTTCGAGCAGAATCTGCGCGGCTGTGCGGCTGTTCCTGTCGATCTTCTCCACGTCAGGGAACGCGTAGAACGCGCCCGCCGGCAACTCGCAATTAAGACCCACCGCATTCAGGCCCGCCACTAACAGATCCCGACGTTCCCGGTACTCCTCGCGCCGCGCGGCAATCTGCGCCTCGGGGGTGGTGAGCGCCTCCAGCATCGCAAACTGAACCGGCGTGGCTACGCCATTGGTGGAGTAGAGCACAATCTTGCGCAGTGCGGTCATGAACGGCTCTTTGGCCACCGCGTAGCCCGCGCGCCAGCCGGTCATTGCGTACGTTTTTGAAAAAGTAAAGCAGGTGATGGTTCTCTCTGCCATTCCGGGCAGCGAGGCAATCGATACGTGTTCGCCCTCATAAACCAGGTCTTCATATGCCTCGTCCGCAATCACGATCAGGTCGCGCTCCCGCGCAAACAGAGCCACTTCCTCCGCTTCTTCCCGAGTAAATACCAGCCCGCTGGGGTTCTGGGGAGTGTTGTAGTAAATTGCGCGCACGCGCGGCGTGGAGAATTGCTCCAGGGTGTTGCGAATCCCATTGCGCCGCGCCGTGATGGTGGGCACAAGCAAGGGACGCGCTTGCGCGCCGGTCACCAGGTCGCCGATCGGTGTCCAGTACGGCGAAAAAACCAGCGCGTCGTCGCCTGGATCCAATACGCTCTGAAACGCGGAGTAGAGGCCCTGCGAGCCGCCCACCGTGACCAGCACTTCGTCCGTGGTCACGCGCATCCCGTTCTTCCTCGCCAGCTTTTCCACCAGCGCCTGGCGCAGCGGTAGGATCCCCGACGACGGCGCATAGTGAGTCTGATTCTGCACCAGCGCCTTTACCGCGGCAAACTTGATCTCATCCGGCGTTTCGAAAAACGGCTCGCCTCCATGCAGTGAGTAAACCTGAGTTCCTTCGGCGCGCATGGCCATCACTTTGTTCCGCACTTGAACAATGTCGGAGAATCCCACTTCGTCAAGGCGGCGAGCAAGCCGGATGCCGCTCATTTTTGTCGCGCTCATGCCCGCTCCTTTCGCCTACCCATCAGGATAGCCGATGCGGTCTCCGGCTTTGCGCAACACGCGCCCAAGCATTTCTTGTCGGCGATCACACAGACATCTTCTCGGTGTAAAGCGCCATGCCGACAACCGCATCCACGCCCATCGCATCCAGCGCGTCCACTTCTTCGCGGCTGCGAATCCCTCCGGCCACGATAAGTTGCCGTTGCGTCAGATTGCGGAGGCGCACAGCAGCCTCTTGCGGGAATCCGCTCATGGTTCCCTCCGTATCCACATGGGTGTACAGGAACGCGGAAACATACGGTTCGAGTTGTGGGATTGCGTCGTCCGGCGTCAGTTCCACCAGTGCCTTCCATCCCTTTACGGCTATGTGCCCGTCCCTGGTATCGATTCCAGCCGTCAGCTTTTCAGGGCCGATTGCGGCGGCCAGTTCGGCTGCGAAAATCGTATTCACGCCGCCATCTGAAAAAAACGACGAGCCTACAATCACGCGCCATGCACCCGACGCCAGAACCTCTTGCGCTCTCTCAATCGATGCAATGCCTCCGCCCACCTGGCACGGTAGCCGCTTGCAGATTTGCGCAACCAGCGCAGCGTTCTCTCCCTGGCGCATGGCCGCGTCCAGATCGATAAGCTGCACCAGCGGAAATGCGCCGAACTTCTCGATCCAGTACTCAAAATCGTCAAAGGCCAGGCGAAGCTTTTCGCCTTTGACAAGTTGAACGATCCTGCCGCCAAGCAGGTCAATCGATGGAATCAGCATGGCAGCCTCACTGGAACGCCCGCGGCCTGGAGTTGCTCTTTGAGGGCGCGCGCGCTGGATATGCCGAAGTGAAAGATGCTCGCGGCCAGCGCAGCGTCGGCGCATCCGCGACCGAACACATCCGCAAAATGCTGCACCGTTCCCGCGCCGCCGGAAGCAATCACAGGAATATTCACCGCTGTGCTAACTGCGGCGGTCAATTCGCAGTCGAAGCCCACGCGAGTTCCGTCGGCATCCATTGAGGTAAGCAGGATCTCCCCCGCGCCTCGTGCTTCGGCCTCTCGCGCCCATTCCACCGCGCGGCGGCCGGCCAGCACTCGCCCGCCTCTCACGTACACCTGCGCATCGCGCACAGGATCGTCCGCCTCCGGATCGCGCCGTGCGTCAATCGCCACCACCACCGCCTGCGCGCCGAAACGGCGGCCAATTGCATCGATCAGGCTCGGATCCGCCAATGCCGCGGAGTTGATGCTCACCTTATCGGCGCCCGCATCGAACACCTGCTCCGCATCGCGCACATTGCGAATTCCGCCTCCTACCGTGAACGGAACAAAAAGTCCGCTCGCCGTCCGCTGCACCGTATCGAGCAGCGTTTGCCGGCCCTCGTGCGTTGCCGTGATGTCCAGCAGCACGATCTCATCGGCGCCCTCGCGCGCGTGACGAACTGCCTGCGTCGCCGGATCGCCCGCGTCCACCAGGTCAACAAACTGGACACCCTTGACTACGCGGCCGTCGCGAACATCCAGGCAGGCAATAATGCGCTTGGTCAGCATGATGCCTCCTCAGGATGCCACTCGATGAAGTTGCGCAGGATCTGTAGCCCGGCAGCGCCGGACTTTTCCGGATGAAACTGCACGCCCATCACGTTGCCAAACTCAACGGCAGCTGCGAAGGGCTCCATGTACTGCGCCACCGCGGCCGCATCTGCGGTCACCGGCGCTTTGTAGGAATGCGTGAAGTAGACGTATTCGCCGCTCGGCACGTCGCGCAACAGCCGCGAACCGCCCCGAGTTTCAATCGAGTTCCACCCCACATGCGGCACTTTCTCAGATCCATCGGCAAAACGCTCGCAGCTTTCTGCAAAGTGCCCGAGCCCAGCGCAGCCCGGCGCTTCCGTCGAGCCGGAATACAGCCACTGCATGCCCACGCAGATGCCCAAAAACGGCGTGCCTCTCACAATCGCCGCGCGCACAGCGTTCGTAATTCCCAGTTCATCCAGCTTCTGCGTCGCCGCAAAATGACCCACTCCCGGCAACACAATCCGCTCCGCCCGCTCAATCGGCGCCAGGTCTCCCGCCGTGACCTCCGGCTCCACTCCAAGATGCCGCAGCGCCTTCAGCACACTCGCAAGGTTCCCCGCGCCATAGTCAATCACCGTCACGCGCATCACAGCAGCCCCTTTGTCGAGGGCAGCATCTGGCCCAGTTGCTTGTCCCGGCTGCACGCCACGCGCAGGGCCCGCGCAAACGCCTTGAAGATCGCTTCGATTTTGTGGTGATTCGAACGCCCGTACAGCACCTTGATATGCACGTTGGCGCGCGCCCCCCGCGCAAACGCTTCAAAGAAGTCCGTCACCAGTTCGCTTTGCAAATCGCCCACCAGCCGCGCGCGAACCTTCGCCTCCACCGCGCAGGCCGCACGCCCGCTCAAGTCCAGTGCTGCCACGGCAAGCGTTTCATCCATCGGCATCACAAAGTAGCCGGCGCGCAGAATTCCGCGCTTCTCGCCAAGCGCCCTGTCGAACGCCTCGCCCAGCGCAATGCCCACGTCCTCCACCGTGTGGTGCTGATCCACATCCAGGTCGCCTTCGCACTTCAGAGCAATATCAAAAGCGCCATGGCGCGTAAATAGTTCCAGCATGTGATCGAAGAATCGGATGCCTGTTGCGACCCGATATTTGCCGGAGCCCTCGATTGTCAAATCGATCGCAATCCGCGTCTCGCTCGTGTTTCGTTCAACGCGCGCGCTCCGTTTGCCGCGCGGCGAAGACGGCGTCTTGGCGCTACGATTCTTGCTTGAAGCGGTCATACCATCACTCCTCCAACTCGCAAATCAGCCAGTACCTGCTTGAGCGCATTCTCAGCTATCCGCATCTGTTCGCGCGTGCCCATGGTAATGCGGACACAGCCATCGCATCCAGGATCGCTGCTCCGGTCGCGCACCATCACGCCGTGCGCGTTCATGCGGCGAACAAACTCAGCGTGTGCCGCGCCAATCCGCACCAGCACAAAATTCGCGCGGCTCGGCCACCGCACCATCCCCGCCGCATCCAGCGCTGCCTGGAATTCCTCGCGCGCCGCAAGCACTTCCTGCACGTACCAGTTCAAATAGGCCGTGTCGCGGATGGCCGCGGGCAGGCAACTGAGGGCCATCTGATTCACGCTGTAAGGCGACAGCACGCGCCGTATCCAGCGCATGTGCTCGGCGGCGGCTATCAGCGCGCCCACTCGCAACCCGGCCAGTCCAAATGCCTTCGAAAAAGTTCGCGCAACCATCAGGTTGGGTAGTCTCTCCATCAGGCCCATCACCGATTCCCCGTGAAAATGGAAGTAAGCCTCGTCCACCAGGATCAGCGCACGCGGCGCATGTTCCGCCATGGCCACAATCTGCGCCATCGATGCCGTACTCCCCGTCGGGCTGTTGGGGTTGGCGATAACCACAATCTTCGTGCGCGGCGTGATTGCGGCAATCAGTTGCTCAAAAGGAAACCTGAAATCACTTCCCGCCTGCACCGTCAAGGTCCGCGCATCGGTCATCGAAGCATAAACCTGGTACATGGCGTAAGTAGGAACCGGCAGAAGAAGCTCATCTCCCGCATCCAGAAACGCCTCAAACAGCACATGGATGGCTTCGTCAACGCCGTTGGTCAGTGCAATGCACTCCGCCGCCACGCCAAGATGCCCTGCCACCAGCGCCTCCACCGGTTCGCGCTCCGGATACCGCGTCAGCGCTCCGGCAGAGATGCCGCCCAGCACTTCGAGCACAGCAGGCGAGCATCCAATCGTATTCTCGTTGAAGTCCAGGCGCATTCCGTCGCGGCTCCCCAGCGGCGGATGATATTCGGTGATGGAGCGAACGCGGGCGCGCGGCTCCGGCCGCAGTTTCACAATCTCACCCATCGGCCCTCCTCGATAGTTTCACCCGCAGTCGAATCGACTCTGCGTGAGCTGCCAGTCCTTCGCAGTCGGCCAGCGCTGCGGCATGCGGGCCCAGTGCGGCCACGCCCTCCCGCGCATACTCCTGCACCGTGATGAGCTTGACGAAATCCAGAACGCTTAATCCGCCGCGAACGCGAGCCATGCCGCCCGTAGGCAACGTGTGGTTGGGGCCGGAAATGTAATCCCCCATCGGCTGGGCTGACCAATCGCCCACAAAAATCGACCCGGCATTGCGCACCCAATCCAGGTCTTCCGCCGCGTCCACCGTCAGATGTTCCGGCGCAATGCGATTCGTGATCTCACGCGCCTCATCAAGTGTGGGTGCAACAATGATCCATCCATTCTTTGCCAGCGCCTTTCGAGCCGTGAGATTCTCCCGGCTTTGCGTCTTCACCTCCGCCGCCACTGCAAGTGCCAGGTCTTCGCGCGTCGTAACAAAAACTGCCAGAGCCTCCGGATCGTGTTCCGCCTGCGCCACCAGGTCGGCCGCAATCAGCGCCGGATCTCCACCATCGCTGGTGACCACAATCTCAGTCGGCCCCGCGAGCATGTCAATCGGGCAGTCCGCTGCAACCAGTTGCTTTGCCGCTGTTACATACAAACTCCCCGGCCCCACAATCTTCTCCACCGCGCTCAGGCTCTCTGTTCCATAAGCCAGGGCGGCAACAGCATGTGCGCCGCCCATGCGGTAGAACTCAGTGATCCCGAGTAGATGCGCCGCGGCCAGCGTCTCCTGAACCGGCCGGGGAGAAACCACCACGATGCGCTCCACGCCCGCAACTTGTGCCGGAATCACCGTCATCAGCAGCGTAGATGGCAGCGGATGGCGTCCGCTGGGGATGTAACATCCCGCCGATCGAAGCGGCCGAACCAATTGGCCTGTAGTTACTCCGCCGGCAGTCATGGTCCAGGATTTCGGCATCTGCCGCCGTGCAAATGCGCGAATGCGCTTCGCCGCAGTCTCCAGCGCGCGGCGCAATTCAGGCGTGCTCGCCTCCCATGCCTCGCGAATTTCATCTTGACTTACGCGGAGCGACGCCTCTGCAGGCAAGGCATCGAGCGTCCGCGCGTAGCGCCGCAAAGCGCGATCGCCGTTGCGGCGCACATCGGCCACAATGCGCCGCACCGCCGGCAATACCGGTTGCAGCGCCGCGCCGCCGCGCCGCTCCAGCGTCGCAATTGCCTCGGCTGCCTGCACAGCGCCTCGACCTTGAGTGTGAATGACTTTCATCGGGGCCTCGCTTACAGCACTACTTTGTTCAGCGGATACTCCACAATTCCGCTGGCGTTCGCCGCTTTCAGGCGCGGGATAACATCGCGCGCCACAAGTTCTTCCACGATGGTATTCACCGCAACCCACTCGGCGTCGCTCAATTGCGAAATCGTCGGTGCATTCAACGCCGGCAGAATTCTCAGCACCGTCTCAAGATCCGCTCGGCGCACGTTCAGCATCAAGCCAACCTGCGACTGCGCATCGATTGCGCCCCGCAGCATCACCGCAATTGACTCGATCTTGTTCCGCTTCCACTCATCGGCAAGCGCGGCTTTGCTCGCAATCAGATGTGTCTCGCTCTCCATCACCGTGTCGATAATCTTCAAATGGTTCGCCCGCAGTGAGCTGCCTGTCTCCGTCACTTCTACAATGGCGTCTGCCAGCATGGGCGGCTTAACTTCGGTGGCTCCCCAACTGAATTCCACGCGCACATTTACGCCCTTGGCGGCAAAATATCGCTTGGTCACTTCCACAAGCTCGGTGGCCACAATCTTGCCTTCCAGATCCTCCGCCCGTGCAAAATTGCTTGTTTCAGGAACCGCAAGCACCCAGCGCACTTTCCGCCGGCTCTGCTTGGCGTAAGTCAGTGACGTGACACTGGCCACGTCAAGCCCGCTCTCCACCACCCAGTCGATGCCGGTGAGCCCCGCATCCAGCACTCCGTGATCCACGTACCGCGCCATCTCCTGCGCGCGAATCAGCATGCATTCAATTTCGCTGTCGTCGATGGACGGAAAATAGGAGCGCCCGTCCGCATAGATGTTCCAGCCAGCTCGCTTGAACAGTGCGATGGTTGAATCCTGCAGGCTGCCTTTGGGAATTCCGAAGCGCAACTTACCCATTGGCCGCCTCCCCTGCCGTTGCCGTCGCGGCCATCGGGATCGCTCGCGTGAAACAGCTCACCGTTCCCTCGTGGCACACCAGTCCGTCGCCTTCCACTTCCACGCGAAACAAAAGCGTGTCGTTGTCGCAATCGGTGGCGGCGGAGACAATCCGCAGCCGGTTGCCGCTGGTCTCGCCTTTCATCCAGAGCTTCTGCCGCGTGCGGCTCCAGAACGTAACAAATCCTGTCTCCAGGCTCTTCGCGTAGCTCTCCGCATTCAGAAAGCCCAGCATCAGCACCTCGCCGTTGCGCGCGTCCTGCACAATCCCCGGCGCCAGTCCGCCCATCTTTTCAAAATCGATCATCGTTTCCGCATCTCCTTCAGTGGATTCTCTTTGGACCACGAAAAAGCCCGCCGGCGTTTCTCGCCGGCGGGCTTTGCTTCAATCTTCTGATCTGTCAGGCCGTCTTACATCAGGCCATAGCAGTCCGCCGGCATGGAGGTTCCATGATGGTGGTGATGACCGTGATGGCGGCGGCTCTGCATCTGTTTGAACCGTAACCAACATGCGGCATTTTGTCAAATTCGCTGTCTCTTCGCGAAGCCGCCACCTGTGGCCTGAAACCTGAAACCTGAAACCCGGGAAACTGACAACTGATAACTGAAATCTGTGAACCGCCGCCCGTCCCGCTGCGTACCAGCTTCCATGTTGAGCGACCTGAAGCTTGCCCTCCGCCAGCTAGCCAAATCCCCCGGCTTCGCCATCACCGCTGTCATCACCCTGGCCCTCGGCATCGGCGCCAACGCCATCGTGTTCAGCGTCCTCAACGCGCTGATCCTCAAACCGCTCAATCTGCCTGACGCGGCAAACCTCTATTCCGTCCAGCGCTTCCAGTATCCCTCGCAGTCCTACCCGGACTACCGCGACCTGCGCGATCGCAATCGCACCTTCTCCAGCATGGTCCTGTTTCAAATCGTCGGTGCGGTTGGCGTCGACACCGGCACGCATCCCACCACGGCGTGGCCCTTCCTCGCCAGCGGAAACTACTTTGACGCCCTCGGCGAACAGCCCTACCTCGGCCGCTTCTTTCATCCCTCCGATGAGAAAGGTCCCGGCAGCGCCCCTTACGTTATCCTGAGTTATGCCTGGTGGCACAGCTATTTCCACGGCGACCCCGGCGTAATCGGCCGCTCCATCTCAGTCAACAAGCACCCGCTCACCATCATCGGCGTAGCCCAGCCCTCCTTCCGCGGTACAGAACTCTTCTTCGCCCCCGCCATGTGGATCCCCGTCATGGAGCAGCCCACCATCGAGGGCTACAACGAGGTTGAAGAGCGCGGCAATCACTCCCCCTGGGTGTTAGGGCGTCTGCGCCCAGGCGTCACTCCGGCTGAGGCCACCGCCGACCTCAACACCATCGGCGCTGCGCTCGCCAAGGCTTATCCCGGCGAAGACGATGGCGTGAAATTCTCCCTGGCCAAGCCCGGCCTCGTTGGCGATTTCCTCGGCGGCCCGGCCCGCGCCTTCATGGCCGGACTCATGCTTCTCGCCGGGCTCATCCTGCTGGCGGCCTGCGCCAATCTCGGCAGCCTCTTCGCCGCCCGCGCATCTGATCGCGCCAAAGAAGTCGCGCTACGCATGGCCCTCGGCTCACGCCGCCGGCTCATCGTGCGCCAGCTCCTTACTGAAGCCCTGCTCGTCTCGCTCGCCGGCGGCGTCATCGGCCTCGCCGGCGGTGTCGTCATCCTCCGCTTTCTCAGCGCCTGGCAGCCACTCCCCAACATCCCCATCAACGTCCCCGTAAATCCTGACCTCCGCACCTACGCCGTCGCCCTCCTGCTCGCTCTCGTCAGTGGATTCCTCTTCGGCATGGTCCCCGTGCGCCAGGTCCTGCGCTCTGACCCCTGGCAGATCATCCGCACCGGCATGAGCACGGACAGCCTCCGCCGCTTCAGCCTGCGCGACGTGCTCCTGGTGCTTCAGATCGCAATTTGCGCTGTCCTCGTCACCTCATCGCTCGTCGCCGTCCGCGGCCTCGCCCGCTCCCTCCATTCTGACTTCGGATTCAACCCGCAGAACGCAATGGTGGTCAGCACTGACCTGCACATGTCCGGATACTCTGACGACGATTCGCCGGCCATTCAGCGCCGCATGATTGACGTCCTCGCGGCTATCCCCGGCGTTGCTTCCGTCGGCGCCATCAGCAATATCCCCCTCGGCCTTGGCGGCGGCGATTCCTTTGTCTACAAGGACTCCACCACCGACTTCCGCCCCACCACCATGGCTGCCGACGCCATGAACTACCACATCTCGCCCGGTTATCTCCAGGCCGCCGGCACCCGCTTGATCGCCGGCAGGGATCTCACCTTCAACGACGACAAAAAAGCTCCAACCGTCGCCCTCATCAATCGCGAGTTCGCCATCAAAGTCTTCGGTTCCGTGCAGAACGCGCTCGGCGGCCACTTCAAAACTGGGGGCAGCAACCGCGTTCAAGTCGTCGGAGTGGTGGAAGACGGCCGCTACCGCACCCTCACTGAGGACCAGATGCCGGCCATGTTCTACTCCTTCCTACAGCACACTGACAGCGGCACCACACTCGTGGTCCGCTCCAGCCGCGATCCTCAGGATCTCGGCCCGGCACTCGAGCGCACCATTCACAACATTGACGCCTCGCTGCCGCTCTCCATCAATACATGGTCCTCGGAGATGGACTCCGCCCTCTTCGCCGCGCGCGTCGCCACCGTCGCCCTCGGCGTGCTCGGCCTCCTCGGCGCCATGCTCGCCATCACCGGAATCTTCGGCATGGCCTCTTACGTTGTCTCGCGCCGTCTTCGCGAGCTCGGCATCCGTCTCGCCCTCGGCGCAGGCCGCCGCCAGATCCTTTCCGCTTCCGTGGGCCGCGCCTTCCGCCTCCTCGCATATGGCTCAATCGCCGGTATCGTCCTCGGCCTGCTCGCCACAAAAGTCCTCGCCCACATCGTCTACCAGGCCACGCCCAAAGACCCGCTGGTCCTCATCGGCGTCACCTTGACCATGCTCGTTCTTGGTATGCTCGCCGCGCTCGTCCCCGCTCGCCGCGCCTTAGCCGTAAATCCCTTAATCCTCCTCCGCGACGAATAGGCGCAGTGGTCAGTTTTCATCTGTCAGTGTTTCTGATTCTCTTTCTGTCATTCCCGTCAGGGAATCCGCTTCTCGCCTGACCTTCCTCCAACTGTGCCCCATCCATCCAGCGTTCTTTGCTGGATGGATGGGTACCGACCACCTGCGACCAGCCACCTGACCCCTGACAACCACCCGCTTATCACAGTCAGCAGTGATAACAGCGGGAACCCATGCCCATAACTCCGCGTAACTCCAGATATTATGTTCAGCGACCTGAAACTCGCGCTCCGCCAGTTGGCCAAGTCCCCAGGTTTCGCTCTCACCGCCATCATCACCCTGGCCATCGGCATCGGCGCCAATGCCATCGTCTTCAGCATGCTCAATGCCATTGTGCTCAAGCCGCTCAACCTGCCCGGCTCTGAAAATCTCTACATCGTGCAGCGCTTCACCTACCCCTCCCAGTCCTATCCCGACTACGTGGACCTGCGCGACCGCAACCGCACCTTTGACAGCATGATCGCCTTCCAGATCATCGGCCCGGTCGGCATCGACAACGGCGCGCACCCCTCCATCGCATGGCCTTACATGTCCAGCAGCAACTACTTTGACGCCCTCAACGTCCAGCCCTACCTCGGCCGCTTCTTCCACGCCTCTGACGAGAAGGGCGAAAACAGCGCCCCCTATGTCGTCCTCAGTTATGCCTATTGGCACAGCTACTTCCACGGCGACCCCCGCGTGGTCGGCCGCACTCTCGCCGTTAACCGGCACCCGTTCACCATCCTCGGCGTCGCCCCGCCCACCTTCCGAGGAACCGAGCTCTTCTTCGCCCCCGACCTGTGGATACCCATCGTCCAGGACCCTACCTTCGTGGGCGATTTCCTGAAGAACCGCGGCAATCACTCGCCCGTGGTCATCGGCCGCCTCCGTCCCGGCGTCACTCCCGCCGCGGCCACCGCAGACATCAACGCCATCGGCTCCTGGCTCGCCAAGGCCTATCCCGCCGACGACGACGGCATCAAATTCTCCCTCGCCCGGCCCGGCCTCATGGGCGACATGCTCGCCGGCGCCGCCCGCGCCTTCATGGCCGGACTCATGCTCCTCGCCGGCCTCATCCTGCTCGCCGCCTGCGCCAATCTCGGCAGCCTCTTTGCCGCCCGCGCCTCTGACCGCGCCAAGGAAGTCGCCCTCCGCCTCGCCCTCGGCTCCCGCCGCGGCCTCATCCTCCGCCAGCTTTTTACTGAAGCCATCCTCGTTTCGCTCGCCGGCGGCGCTGTCGGCCTCGCCGGTGGAGTTCTCATCCTCCGTTTCCTCAGCGCCTGGCAACCCATCCCCGGCGTCCCCATCAATATCCCCGTCAATCCTGACCTCCGCACCTGCGTGGTCGCCCTCGTGCTCGCTCTCATCAGTGGTCTCCTCTTCGGCATGGTCCCCGTGCGCCAGGTCCTCCGCGCCGATCCATGGCAAACCATCCGCACCGGCATGAGCTCTGACGCCCTCAAGCGCTTCAGCATGCGCGATGTCCTTCTCGTTATCCAAATCGCCATCTGCGCCGTGCTCGTCACCTCCTCCCTGGTCGCCATGCGCGGAATGTCCCGCTCTCTCCACTCCCAATTTGGATTCAACCCCCAGAATGCCATCCTCGCCGAGTCCGATCTGCACATGGGCGGCTACGACGAAAACCGCATCCCCCAGATGCAGCGCCGCATGCTCGATGCCGTCACCGCCGTTCCCGGCGTCTCCGCCGCCGGATACATCATGCGGCCCCCGCTCAACGTCGGCGCCGGCGACTCCGCCGTCTTCACTGACACCACCACCGACTTCCGCCCCACCAACGCCATCGCCGATGCCATGGACTACAACGCCTCCCCCGGTTACATCCAGGCCGCGGGCACACACCTGCTCGCCGGCCGCGACCTCGCCTTCAGCGACGACAAAAATACCCCCACCGTCGCCCTCGTCAATCGCACCTTCGCCATCAAGGTCTTCGGCTCCATCCAGAACGCCGTCGGCGGCCACTTCAAATTCTGGGATGGAAAACGCGCTCAGGTCATCGGTGTGGTCGAAGACGGCAAATACCGCGCCCTTACTGAGGACCAGATGCCGGCCATGTTCTTCAGCTTCCTTCAGCAAACTCAAAACGACACTACCTTCGTGATCCGCTCTACCCGCGATCCCAAGGACCTCATCCCAGTCCTCCAGCGCACCCTCGGCACGCTCGATCCCTCGCTGCCCATCGATATCGAACCCTGGAACATGCAATTAGGCTGGGCGCTCTTTCCCGCACGCGTCGCCAGCATCGCTCTCGGTATCCTCGGCCTCCTCGGCGCCATGCTCGCCGTCACCGGCATCTTCGGCATGGCCTCTTACGTCGTCTCCCGCCGCATGCGAGAGTTGGGAATCCGCCTCGCCCTCGGCGCAAGCCGAAGGCAGATCCTCTCCGCCTCCCTCGGCCGCGCCTTCCGCCTCCTCGCCATCGGCTCCCTCGTTGGCGTAGGGTCGGGTCTCATGGCTACCAAGGTCCTCTCCCACATCGTCTACCAGGCCACGCCCAAAGATCCGCTTGAGCTCATTGGTGTCACCTTCACCATGCTCGTTCTCGGCATGCTGGCCGCGCTTCTCCCCGCCCGCCGCGCCCTGGCCGCAGACCCGCTCATCCTCCTCCGCGACCAGTAACCGCAGGCAAAGAGTTATCAGTCGGCCAGAAGTTTTCAGTTTTCAGTTGTAAGTTGTCAGTCAACCGCCTCATCATCGTGACTTGAAGGAAGGTGTTTCCTTACGCCTGTTCGAACACTCAATTCAACTCAAGAACCGACACCTGACACCTGAAACCTGAAACCTGAAACCGAAACCTGAAACCTGACACCTGACAACATTCCCCGGCTTCCCGAACTTCCCCGGAGACCTCCCCTTGGACTCATCCGTCACCTCTGTCCCGCCGCCCGATCCCGCCGCGCCCGCAGCGTCTCCGGCACCGCGCCGCATCCCCGTCCCCATCGCCGTCCTCATCCTCCTCGCTATCCCACTCGCCATCCTCATTCTCTGGAAGAGCTACCCGCTCAACCTCTGGTTCTTCGGCTGTTTCATCCTCTGGATCATCCCCCGGGACGAGCGCTTCAAGGACAAATCCTGGGCCAGCCTGCTCCAATCCCTTACCGGCCCCGCACTCGCCGCGCTCGCCATCCTCACCACCTTCGTCGCATCGCTCACCCTCTTTGATTTCCGCACCGCCGGCGCCATCGCCAACTGGGAAGACCGCATCATCCTCAGTCTCCACTCCTGGCTCCGATACCCCACCAAGTGGCAGTATGTCGGCATCCTCGCCATCGTCACCCTCGTCAGTTGGCGCTTCCCCCGCCTCAAGGCCGTAGGCCGCGTCAAAACCGCAAAGGAATGGCTTGGTACCGCAGCCGGCCTTGTCGGCGTCATCGCCAACGTAAGCTTTCTCGGCCACCAGCAGGTCGTCGACGGCCGCTTCAGCGACGTCGAATATCGCATCGAGGCGCAATACCGCAACGCTGACAAGGAGAAGATTCGTCACATCGATCGCGCCCTTGCCATTGAAGCCCTCACGCAGGATCTTCAGTCAACCGACCCTGCCACCCGCGCTTCGCTCCAGAACTCCTTCGCCGCACTAGCCGGCCTCAATCTGCCCCGCGACTACCAGGACGCCCTCGCCGCAAACCTTGCCGCGAGCGTCAGCCCTCCCTCCGATTCCAAAATCGAGGAACGAGCCGACCTGGACTCACGCGCCTGGAAGGATGCCGACGCCGCCCTCGCCACCGCAACCACCAATGAGAAGATCGCCAAAATCCAGAAGGTCCAACAGGATGCCGGCGTCGCCCGTCACCAGGAAACCGACGCCGAATCCGGCCTTCGCACCATCGTCGCCACCATCATTGGCTCTGAGAACGGCAAGCTCGCTGACGCCGCCATGAGCTTCCTCGATCCCCTCGTCCAAAAGCTCAGCAGCGACATGTTCGCCCCGGTCACTGACGCGCTTCAGGATCAGGCCACTGACAGCATCAAGGACTGGCTCAAGGATCGCGAAAAGCCTCTCGTCGACGACGTCATCGCCCGCGCTTCCAAGACCCTTCGTTGGGATAAGTTGCCCCGCTCCTCACCGCAGCAGCTAGCCGCTGACCTGCGCGGCAACGCCGTTGAGCTAGCGCAGCAGCGCCACATTCAGGCGGCCTCGGCTTTGAACTCAATCATCGGCGACGTGCAATCCGCCCACGCCGATCCCGACGACCTGGCACAGCGCATCAACACTGCGAAAGCCCAGGGAATTGAGGCGGATCAGGTTCTCGGCAAGCTCGGCGCAACTCCGCCCGCCGCCACCGGCTCTCAGCTCGCCCAGGATCCCGCTGTCGTGTGGGATCGCACAGCCAAACCCGCCCAGGACGCCGTGTCCACTCTCCACCAGCATCTCAATGACGAGGAAAAAGCTCGCGAACTGAAGGACCGTGCTCCCGCCGAACGCTGACCGCAATCGCTTGTTCTAGTTTTTGCTTTTGCTCTTGTTTTTCTTTCTGTCATTCCCGCCAGGGAATCTGCTTTTCGTCCTCGCGCCAACCCGAACGCCGGACATAACCAATCGAAAACTACAGCGACTAACCTGCTATATACCGCCGCGCCACACCGTAAACTGAACAAGGCCCCCGGTCCACCCATCCATGAAACCTCTCTTCGCCGCACTCGCCCTCCTCGCCCTCGCGCTTCCCGCCCATGCCGCGACGCAGATCACCGTCTCCCAGCTCCAGCAAACCGTTGCCGCAGCCAGCACTCAGCCCGACGACAAGCTCGCCGACCAGCTCTCCGCCCTCGAACTCACCCAGCGCCTCAGCGCATCCAGCCTCGCTCGTCTGCAGGCCACGCTCCCCGGCCCCAAATCGCAGCAGGAACTCTCCATCCTTGCCGCCCAGTCGTCCTTCCTCGAGCTCCCGCCAAACGAACTCCCCTCCACACCCACGCCCGACGGCGTCCAGCAGCGCCAGATCATGGCCTCGGTGATCACCTACGTCACCCAGACCATCAAGAAGCTGCCCGACTTCATCGCCACCCGCGGCACTCGCACCTTTGAGGACCGTCCCGCCGGCGCATACAGCTACCTCCCGCTGCATTTCACCACAGAAAAATCCGCCAACGTCGTCTACCGCGACGGCCAGGAGCGCGACACAAACTCCAAAGGCAAGAAAGTCAATATCGCTGCCCAGGGCCTGGTGTCCTGGGGAGAATTCGGCCCCATCCTCTCCACCGTCCTCCTCGACGCCGCCAAGAGCGACCTCGCCTGGAGCCACTGGGAAAATGGCCCCAACGGCCCCCTCGCAGTCTTCCGTTTTGCAGTCCCCGCCAAACGGTCCCACTACCAGATCCAGTTCTGTTGCGTGGCCACCCCTGAGGATTTGGCCGGTGGACACTTCTTGACGCAGCAGGCCCCTTACCACGGCCAGATCGCCGCCGATCCCGCCACCGGAGCCATTCTCCGCATCACCGTCATCGCCGACCTCGGCTCGGACGACCCCCTCGTCACCGCCGCTATCGCCGTTCAATACGGTCCCGTCGACATCGGCGGCAAGACCTATATCTGCCCCGTCCGCAGTGACGCCTTCGCCCGTCGTCATCAATGGGATATGGGCAACAACGCGATTGCCGCCGCCGCGGGCGCCATTCCCGCCGCCGGCATCAATCGCGGCCCAGTCTGGACCCGCCTCAACGAAGTTACGTTCACCACCTACCACATCTACCGCGGCGAATCCCGCATCCTCTCCGACGCCGAGGTCGCGCAGATGACCGGCCGGCCCGCTCCACCCACGCCCCCCGCACCATCAGCAACGGCATCCGCCCCTGAGCCCCCCCAACCCGTTCCCGCGCCTGAACCTCCTGCCGAACCTCAACCCGCGCCCGCGGAAAGCCCTGCGCCAATTGCCCCATCGCAGCCTGTGGTCGCAGCCTCTGCTCCGCCTCCGCCGCCTGCACCAGACAACGCCGCCAATTCTGCCAACTCCAACCCCGCTAACTCCACTAACTCCGCTAATTCCGACATCCCCGTCTTCCGCACCACCGCCCGCCAGGTCCTCGTCGACGTCATCGTCGACAAGAAGAACGGTGACCCCGTCCCCGGCCTCTCCCAGTCCGACTTTTCCGTCGCCGAAGACGGCAAGCCCCAAGCCGTCGACTTCTTTGAGGAGCACTCGCCTGCCGCCGCCGCCGCGCCCGCGCCGCCGCCCGCCATGCCACCGCTCCCAGCCGGCGCCGTCTCCAACGTCCCCACCGCGCCGCCCTCCGCCGCCCTCTACGTCTTCCTCCTTGACTCCCTCAACACTGAGCCTCAGGACCAGGTCAACGTGCGCGCGCAGGTGCTCTCTTTCCTGCACAAAATGGATCCCGGAACCCAGGTCGCAGTCTTCTCCCTCGGTTCCCACCTTCGCCTACTCCACGGCTTCACTTCCGACTCCGCCGCCCTCCTCGCCGCCGTCGGCAGCAAGGAGGCCGAGCGCGACGCCATGGCTCAAAACCGCAGTGACAACGCCGACGACGCCCACCACATCGAGGAGCTCCAGTCCATGCGCGTCTCCGGCGCAAAAATCGAGGCCATGGGCGCAGCCGATGCCGCCGCCCACGCCTACTCCTTCGGCGCCCGCGCCTCCATGACCTTCATGGCCCTCAACGCCCTCGCCCGCTATCTTGAAGGCATTCCCGGCCGAAAAAACCTCATCTGGTTCGCCAGCTCCTTCCCCGTCGCCATCTTCCCCTCGCCCTCTGAGATGGAAAAGCTCAAGAACAACCCCAACCTCCCCGGCTACGTGAACCACGTCAAGCAGACTGCCGACCTGTTCACCATCTCCAAGATTGCCGTCTACCCGGTCAGCGGCGCCGGCGTCATGAACTCCAACATCGGCATGGCCGACTCCGCCGGCGCAGGCTCCGCCGGGGGCACCGGCCACTTCGGCACCGCTGCTCAGCCCACCAGCTCCCTCGCCTCCGAGTCGCTCAACTCCGCATCCGCCCTCACCGGGATGGAGCAGCTTGCCAGCTCCACCGGCGGCCGCGCCTTCACCACCAACGACATTGGCAGCGCCCTCGGCAAAATCATCCATGACAGCGATGCCTACTACACCATCGGTTACGCCCCCGCCAATGCGGCAGAAGACGGTAGCTTCCGCAGGATCGAACTCAAGGTCTCCGGCGGCAAATACAAGCTCGCCTATCGCCAGGGCTACAACGCCTCCCAGCCCAACGCCGCTCCTTCTGAGAACCCCATCACCCCGCTCCTCCAGTTAGGCATCCCCAGCGCCACCGGCATCTATTACGGCGCCACCGCCGTTCCCACCACTAGTCAATCCGGGGTGCCCCCGGTCCCAGGCAGTCGGGAACCGGGGAGTGATGCTGGTGCACAGACCGGGGTGCCCCCGGTCCCTCGCACTTCGGGACCAGGGACGGATGCCAGCTCCGGTTCAGCCCCCGCCGGCCAGAACCCCAACCTCAAAGGCCCCCTCACCCGCTACACCGTCTCCTTGACCCTCCGCGCACAGGACATCTCCTTCGGCCAGGCGCCCAGCGGCCAGCGCATCGCCAAACTCGTCATCGGCGTCAAGGCCTACGGCGCGGACGGCGCCGCCCTCAACTGGCAGGCCACCCAGGAGGCCGTCCAGCTTGCCCCCGCGCAGTATGAATCCGTGCTCAAGACCGGCATCCCCGTCACGCTCGACATCGACCTCCCAGCCAACATCCCCGCCCAGTTGGTCACCGCGGTCTATGACTGGAACACCACCCGCTCCGGCACCCTCCAAATCCCCCTCCGCCCGTAACTCACACGTCCACTCAAAGCCGGTAACTCGCCCTCCCGAGCCACCCGCCGGGTTGACGGCCTGGAAATCCGGCATCCAAGCATGAAGCCACCGGGTAACAACAGGGACGGGTGATGCCGCAGGAATCCATCCAGCAACATATCGAGATGATCGCCAAGCACGAGCAGGAATTTCTCGACCGGCGCACGCGATCGGAGCGGGTCGGCGACCTCATCGCAGGGGGCGCCGGCAACCTGACCTTTGTCTGCGTGCACCTGGGAATCTTCGCCGTGTGGATCACGCTGAACACGGCGTCCGGCCTGCGCCACTTCGACCCGGCGCCGTTCTCCCTCCTGGCCACAATGGTCACCCTGGAGGCGATCCTGCTGGCCAGCTTCATCCTGATGCGGCAGGTACGCATCAGCCGGCGCGCGGATGAGCGCGACCACCTGATGCTCCAGCTCCTGCTGCTGACCGAGAAGGAGATTACCGCGGTGCTCGATCTGAACAGGGATATAGCAAGGCGCCTCGGGCTCGAGTCAGCGGCGGACCATCCGCTGATGGAGGAGCTGAGCCAGGACACCTCCATTGAGGACGTAACCCAGACGATCCGCGAGAACCTGCCAGGCGAGTGAAAGCTTGGTGAGTGTCCGGGATAAATCCCGGACCCACCCTACGCCTTCGCGGGGACCAGCGCGCCGAGCTTCTCCACCAGCATTTCATTGGCCTTCGCCAGGAAGTCAGCTAACGGGACCTTGCCAGCGTCTACTTCCGCCAGCAACGCTCTCTGCGCTTCGTACTCGCGGTTCTTGATGCCGGCTTTGGACTGCAACATGCGCCAGGACTTTCTCCGCTCTACGCAGAACATGACTAACTGCCGGCTAAGTGCGCGATACTCGGTCTTACCATCTTCCTCCAGCGTGATGTAGACGCCGAAGTCGGGGATGAAAGCGCGGTGGCCGGGCGAGAGATACCGCCGGTAAACCACATCCTGCTGCGTAATCCGCACCAGCATGTTATCCAGATGGATCATCTTCTCCGCCTGCTCGGGCTTGACCTTCTTGAGGTGGTTGCGGAAGCGCGCTTCAGTGGTGCACCAGTGAGCCACGGTGTAGCGCCGTGTAACGCCGGTGACCTTGTCCTTGGTCTCGTACCAATCCAAATCCTTGGACGGGTTGCCGTTGATGTCGAGAGCTTCCATGTAGGTCTCGCCCTTGCGCGGATCAAACACAAACTCCGGCACGCCGCGCGAGTCGCGCACGCGCTGCGCCTGGTGCAGGGCCATGTCGTCGGCCACGCCGTGCTCCGGCTGGCAGGTGGTGAACGCCTGCAGGAACATCGTGCCGCGATACTCCAGGCCATCCAGAATCGCGCGGTAAAGCTTGGGTGCGTTGGCCATGGAGCACTGCGCGATGAAAGGCGAACCGTGCCCCGCAAGGAACGTCTCGGCCACCGTCTTCTTCTCCGTGTTCTTGCCCTGGCTCGCCGGCCCGTAAGTGTTCATGTCGCCGCCGCCGAGCATCGGGGTCGAGTCGGAGTTTTGCCCGCCCGTATTTGAATACACCTGCGTGTCCAGCATCAGCGCCTTCACGTTCGGCCGGTTCTGCAGGATCACCTTCGACATGTTCTGGTAGCCGATGTCGCCCATGCCTCCGTCGCCGCCCACCACCCACACCTTGGGCAGCTCGACGATTTCCTGGTCGGTCATCAGCGCGTCGGTAAAGTGCGTAAAGTCGTAGTACTCACGCTCGCTCACGCCGCGGCCGGCATTAACGATATCCGCGATGCGCTCAGGAATGACGGAGCGGCGCGCGTGGTCGACGATGAAGCTCTCACCCATGAGCCAGCCCACCGTGATGCCGTCCTGGAAGAGCGAATTCATCCACGGATACGGATGCGGATTGTTGGGCGAAGTAGACCCATAGACCGTGTTGCAGCCCGTGTGCGCGGCCATGGCCATCACGCTGGTGCCGTCGGCAATGCGGCCGTCCACGGTCTGAAGGCTCTTGTGATTGAAGGCTTCAGTCAGCAGGACCGCGGCGATGGCCTCCACCAACTGGGCGTCCGTCACCGGGCCGTGCTGCGATTCGTAAGCCTCAATGCGCACGCGGGTGTCGGCGTCATCCTCGCCGCCCAGGCCCATCACCGTGTGCAGAATGGACAGGCGGAGGGTGGCGTAGGCCGTGGCATCGGCTTCCTTGAGCGCAGCGAGTTTGGCGGCGCCGGTCTTCTCCAGCTCCCCGGCCTTGGCAACAAAACGGTCAGCCTTGGCGTGGTAAACGGGGCGCATGTAGGCCTCAGTTACGGCGGCGATGGAGCGGAGCACTGATTTCTCACCGCAGCCGGCGCAGGCGCCGTCGCCGGAGACCAGCGCGTCATAGTTACGGCGGACCATCAGCATGTTGCGCAGGGTCGCGGTCTTGGAGTCGGCCGGGTTAGCCGCGCTGAAGAGTCCGAGATACTTCTGCGAGGTATCAGGAAGCTGGTTGAGGAAGGCGGTGCCGGATTCATGCTCGGCGTTGACCTCCTCGGTTTCCTGGACCATGCGCAGAGCCTGGTGATCGCCGCAGGCGGTAACGCAGGCAGCGCAGCCCTTGCACAAATCGGAAACAAAGATGCTGAAGATGCCGCCGGAGCCGGCCTGCTTGCGCTCCGGTGAGGAGAAGATGGCGTTGACCTTCTGGTAGGCCATGGGCACCTTCTCAATAATGTTGAGGAATTGTGTCTTGGATTCGGCGCTGAAGCCGTCAACCGAGTTAGTAACATCGCGGATGATCTGCGGCAGCGGAGTGCCCTGCTTGATATCTGCCAGCATGCGGGCGCGGGTCTGTTTTTCAATTTCAGGCAGCGCGGCAATCATCTTCCGGCGATCGTCGGCATTGGCCACGTAGCGCGTGATGGCGGTGGAGAGCAGAGTGCTCAGGTCCTGCGAGCAGTTGGGCAGGGCGGTATCAGGACAGACAGAGATGCACTCCATGCACTGGGTGCAGTTCTCAGGAATATAGAGCGGGGTTTCGCGGCGGGCCACATACTTGGACGCGGTGTCGCCGGTGGCGGCGGCGATGACGCCCATGGCGCTGAGCGGCGTGGCGGGCTGGTCATAGCCCAGGCCGGAGCGGAACTCGGCGTCAAAAGCGGTGATGGTGGCCACGGGCGGCCGCGGGGCTTGGCCGGCTGGCGCTTCATGCGTGCGGCAGCCGGAGACAGCGCAGGATGCGCCCACTTCAACGGGCACCTCTTCAATGATGGGCAGGAGGGCCTGGCCGCGAAGCGATGAGTGGTCACGTGCGGCCAAGTCGCCCACGGCGATCTGCTGCACGCGCTCCCAGCCCTGCTGCATCACCTGCATGTTGGACTGGACCACGGCGTCGCCCTGCTTGCCGAACTTTTTGACGTACTGCTTGTAGACCACGTCAAGGTACTGCTCGCTGGTGATGCCGAACTCGTCAAGCAGGCCGGAGACGGCGAAGAACGCGCCAAGGAAGGCGTTGCCCTGCATGCGGAGCTGAAGGTCAGCGCGGTTGGTGGCCTTGCGCGCGATGTCAAAACCGGGCAGCGTGTAGACGCGAATGTTGTTATCGATGATTTGCTTGCGGGCCCACTTGGGAAGGTTCTCCCAGGCGCGTTCGCCTTCAGCGTCAGACTCCCAGATGAGCGCACCGCCGGGCTGCATGCCGTCAAGCGGGTTGCAGTGGGTAAAGGCCTTGGGATCGCAACACAATACTGTTGTCACGTGGCGCAGGTCGCAGTTGACCCTGATGCGATCTTTGGCGGCGACCATGAAGTAACTGGTGGGCGCGCCCTTTTTCTCAGAGCCGTACTTGGGATTGGCGCTGACGTGGATGATCTCCTTGGGATTGCCGTACTCGTCCTCAATTTTGTCGCGCTCGTAGAGCAGATCGTTGAGGTCGCCGATGATGGCGCCGAGATTCTTGCCGGTGGTGATGGCTCCCCATCCGCCGATGGAGTGGAAGCGGACGGCGACTGCGCCCTCTGGGAGCAGCGAGGGGCGCTCGTCGCCCACCACGGAGTAGGGGTGGGGAATGCCGAGGACGATGAAGCTGGTGCCGTCGGCAGCGGTATGGCCGTCAGTGCGGGCACGGCCCGCGGTGGCGAATTCAAACGCTCCGATAATGTGCTCGGGGCGGAAGTCGCGCGAGCCCAGGCCATAGCTGCCGCCAATGATGCGCGGAACTTCGGCAAGCTCGATTTTGGGAACGCCGGCAGAGCCCTGGACGGCCTTGGAAAGTGCGGTGCGGATGTCGCGGCCAAGCGGGTTGTCGGGGCTCAGGGCTTCGTCCGTCCGCTCCAGGATGATTACGTTCTTCTTGCCGCGCAGAGCTTCAACAATGGCGGCCTCAGGGAATGGGCGGATCACGTTGACGTGGATGGAGCCGACCGAGGCGCCGCGAGTCTGGCGTAGGTAGTCGACGGCTGCTTCAATGTTTTCGGCAGCGGAGCCGAGGGAGACGAAGACGGTCTCTGCGTCGTCCGTTTTGTATTGCGAAACCAGGCCGTAGTAGCGGCCCGTCAAATCGCCGAAGTCCTTGTACGCGGCTTCAAGAAATTCCAGAATCGGCTCAGCGAAGTTGTTGCGGCGCGCCACCACGCCCTGCATGTAGTGTTCCTGGTTCTGGACCGGCCCAAGCAGAATGGGGTTGGCCAGGTCCATCATCTTGGGCACGCGGCGGCGGGTGGGGCCAAAGAGCACGCGCTGCGCCTCGGTGGGGCACTCGATCACATCGTCCGGCGCGCCGAGATATTCGCGGATCAGCTCGGACTCGTGCTTATAAAAGGTGCGCTCCAGGTGGCTGGTGAGGAAGCCGTCCATGATGTTCATGCCTGGCGTGAGGGAGAGCTCAGTAACGCGGCGGAGAATCAGGGACTGGTCGGCGGCCTGCTGCGCATCCTTGCCAAAGACCATAATCCAGCCGGTGTCGAGCGCGCCATAGATGTCGTCGTGCCCGCAGTGGACGTTGAGGGCGTGCTTGGTGAGGGCGCGCGCGCCCACTTCAAGCACCATGGTGCTGCCCTTGCCGGGAGCGTGATAATACTGCTCCACGCCGTAGACCACGCCCTGGCCGGAGGTGAAGTTGACCACGCGCTTGCCGCAGACGGAGTGAGCGATGGCGCCGCCCTGGGCCGCGTGCTCGCCCTCAGCCTCAATGGCGATGGTGTTGCCGCCAAAGACATTCAGGTGGCCCTCGGCATAGGCCTGCTGGAACAGCTCGCCGCCCTCAGTAGAGGGGGTAATGGGGTAAAAGACGCCGGCGTCGGCGATGCGCGTCTCAGTGTGGTATGAGACGAGCTGATTTCCGTTGGCGGTGACCCGGATACCGGGATAGCGAGCTGACTTCATTGACGACCCCCTGTTGCGGCTTGCTGTTCGATTTTTGCCGAAGCGGTGGAAATCTATTGTATTTCCTGCAAGAAACGCCCGGCAAATGGCGCCGGATTCGCCCGGCATACGGCCGCCTTCAAGGGCGGCGTGGGGTAAAACGCTTTTCGGCGCGGCGGCTGGGCTTAACCAAACCCGGCGGGCGGCCCGAAACTCTCCCTTTATAAGTCTACGGGCAAGCGGGTGCGGCGGGAACAGCGGGAGTGTTGGCAGTCCCGCGATGCGAGCCCATGACTCAGTATGCGCCCATTTTGTGGGACCATGTACCGTATTTTGAGATAGACGGCTGGCACCTAGCGTTGCGAACAATATAGAGAGGTGTGCGGATGGAGCGCGGCGGCGTTGTATAGTTGGGGCGATTCAAAAGGGGGACAACTATCTCATGGACGAGACGTTGAATGCCGCTTATCCGAGCCTGAAGGGGCGGGTGGTGCTGATTACGGGCGGTGCTACTGGAATCGGCGAGGCGCTTGTGCGGAACTTTGCGCAACAGGGGGCGCGGGTGGCGTTCTTGGACGTGCAGGATGAGGCCGCGGTGGCGCTGAGGAACGAACTGAGTGTTGCGGGATGCACGGCTCCGCTCTATCTCCATTGCGATGTTACAGATACAGCAGCGCTGAAGGAGAGCGTGGGGCGGGTGCTGGCGGCTTTGGGGACGGTGGACGTGTTGGTGAACAATGCCGGAAACGACCAGAGGCACCGGACGGAGGAGGTGACGCCGGAGTTCTGGGACCGGACGATTGCGCTGAACCTGCGGGCGTATTTCTTTTCGATTCAGGCAGTTATCCCGGCGATGAAGGCGGCGGGGCGGGGTTCGATTGTGAATTTGAGCTCGATCTCGTGGATGATTCCATCGACGGGGTTGCCGGTGTATGTGACTGCAAAGGCAGGGATTGTGGGGATGACGCGGACGCTGGCGCATGAGCTTGGGCCACACGGCATCCGGGTGAACGCGGTGCTGCCGGGGGCGATTGCGACGGAGCGGCAGAAGCAGCTGTGGTACACGCCGGAGTACAAGGCTGAAATTCTTTCCCGTCAGGCACTTAAACGCGACATTCTGCCTGAGGATGTGGCCCGGCTGGTGCTGTTTCTGGCGGCGGATGACTCGTCAGGGATCACGAATCAGAGCTACGTGGTGGACGGCGGGTGGGTGTGATATGGCTCACCAAAACCGTGAACGAACTAAGGGGTAGTTCGTTCACCCGTCTGACCGAACTGGCGGGTAGTTCGTTCACCCGTCTGACCGAACTCGGGGGGAGTTTCTGGACTGGAGGGTTGCCGTGAGGGGATGGTTGGAGGTGGTGGCGGCGGTAGCGGGGCTGGCGGCCGGGGCCGGCTGGGGGGTCAGCCAGGGGGCGCCGTCGGCTTCGCATGGGTCGCCGGGGACCAGCGAGACGCCGCGGTCGGCGGAGTACGCAAAGGTGCAGGAGCGGCTGGCACGAGGATGGAACACCTGGGACGTGCATAGCGTGGCGACCCAAGTGCTGTTGCCGGAGGAGCTGGCGATCCACGTGGGGATGAAGCACAACACCAGCCTGAACGGGGATGCCTGGCTGGGCGATGCGCTGATTGGGCGGCTGACTCCAGGGGCAGAGGTGGTAACGCCGGGGCCGCATGCGTGGGACGGGAGCTACACCAGCGCGGACTACGAGTGGAGGGGACATAAGTGGCGCGAGGAGAGCGCGCATGACGGCGATGACCTGGTGATGCTGGTTACGCCGCTGGGAGCGCCGAAGGATGGAGCGCTGCCGCCGACGGTGGTGTTCAGCATCAGTGCTGCGCCAGACTCGCGGCAGGGGTCCCCTTATCGACGGAAGGGCGCGATTCTTGTGGGGACCGACCTTGACGCTGTTGTCGAAGTCGATTGCACCTGTTCTGAGACTACCTCTGAGTTTCGAGGCGCGCTTCCCGTTTTTCCTCCGTACTTCGCGGCGGATCTGACCCAGCCCATTGGCATATCGACGCTCTATTACAGCGTTATCGATGCGAGGCCCAAACATCGACGTACTCTAGGCGAGATCAGGACGGTGATCGCACGTCAGAAAGCCGCGTACAAGAAGTCGATTGCGGATGCCGGCGCGAACGGCCCGATTCTGGATGCGATTGAGACTACTTTGGGGTGGGACACGATCTACGAGCCGGAGAAGGGGCGCGTGTTTTCGCCGGTGTCGCGGGTGTGGTCGGTTGGATGGGGCGGGTACGTGCTGTTCGACTGGGACACGCTTTTTGCGGCGACGATGGCTGGAATGGGCGACAAGGACCTGGCCTACGCCAACGCCCTCGAGACGCTGCGCGAGGAGACGCCGGCGGGGTTTGTGCCCAATTACGCGCGAGCCGGCGGGTGGAAGAGCTTTGACCGGAGTGAGCCGCCGGTGGGAGCGATCACGGTGCTGGGGCTCTACAAGAAGTTCCACGACCGGTGGTTCCTGGAGGATGCGTTCGCGCCGTTGATGCAGTGGAACCGGTGGTGGGCGGCGCATCGCGACCTGGACGGCTACCTGACGTGGGGCAGCGATCCGGACAATCAGCCGCGCAATCCCGACGATGGGTCAGTGGGAACGTGGCAGGGGGCGATCTACGAGAGCGGTCTCGACAACAGCCCGATGTACGACGGCACGATTTACAACGCGAAGACGCATCTGCTGGAGTACGCGGACGTGGGGCTGATGAGCCTGTACGTGGCCGATTGCGATGCGCTCAAGGAGATTGCGCAGACGCTGGGCAAGACGGCGGAGGCCGCGGAGTTGAAGGAGCGCGGCGACAAGTATCGGGCGAAGTTGAAGACGCTATGGAACGCGGATGCGGGGATCTTCGAGAACAAGGACCTGCACACGGGCGCGTGGGTCACGCGGCTCTCGCCGACGAACTTTTATCCCATGCTGGCGAAGGCTGCGACAGCGGAGCAGGCGCGGACGATGGTGGAGAAGCACCTCAAGAATCCGCAGGAGTTCTGGGGCGAGTACATGATTCCGTCGATTGCGCGTGACGACCCTGCGTTCAAGGATCAGAATTATTGGCGCGGACGAATCTGGGGCCCGATGAATTATCTGGTTTACCTGGGCCTGGAGAATTACGACGTGCCCGAGGCGCGCAAGGACTTTGCGGCCAAGGGGTATGCGCTGTTTCTGAAGGAGTGGAGCGAGCACCGCCACGTGCATGAGAACTACAACGCGGTGACGGGGACCGGGGACGATGTTACTTCGAGCGACCGGTTTTATCACTGGGGGGCGCTGCTGGGGTACATAGAGGCGGCGAACAGGGAGTAGGCATTGGTGGGAATTGAGCGTGTCCCTCAGGCGCTGCAATCAGGCGGCTGGATGCGCGCGGCGGGCGTTAGAATCGGAGCATTCCTGCGATGACCAAGCCCCCCATCCGCGCCGCCCTGGTCTCCTGGATTTTCCTGCTCAGCGCCATCGCCTATCTCGACCGCACCAACGTGTCCATTGCCGGGCCCGAGATCAGCCGCGAATTCGGACTGGGGAACGTGCGCCTGGGCTGGGTGATGAGCGCGTTTCTGATTGGATACGCGGCATCGCAGGTGCTGGCCGGCTGGATTGCGGTGCGGCTGGGACCGCGCCGCGCGCTTGCACTGGGCGTGCTGTGGTGGGGCGGATTCACGCTGGGCACTGCTTTAGTTCCACCAGGAATGCGCGGCGCGCTGCTGATGCTGATCGCGGTTCGCTTTGCGCTGGGCGTGGGCGAAGCGATCATCTACCCGGCCTCCAACCAATTCGTCGCGCGATGGATTCCCGAGCGTGAACGTGGGATGGCGAATGGCGCAATCTTTGCCGGGGTGGGCGCCGGCGCGGGACTGACGCCGCCGCTGCTGGTGGCCATCATTGTGGATCACGGATGGCGCGCCGCATTCTGGTTCAGCGCGGCGGTGGGCGTAGTTGCCGGCGTCATCTGGTATGCAATCGCGCGCGACACTCCGGAAGAACATCCGCGTGTTACCGCGGAAGAACTGGCCACGATTCGCGCGGGAGTTCCGCATCTGAAGCAGGAGCAGGGCGCCAAGGCGCGCATTCCGTGGGGCGCAATGGCGCACAGCCGGACGCTGCTGCTGCTCACCTTCTCATGCTTCACCTTCGGTTACGTGGCGTGGATTTTTCTGGGCTGGTTTTTCATTTACATGAGGCAGGCGCGCGGGCTTGACCTGAAGCAAAGCGCGATTTACACGATGTTCCCGTTTGTTGCCATGACGGTTTTTTGTTTTGGCGGCGGAGTCATCAGCGACTGGATCACCGCGCGGCGCGGGCTGCGCGCGGGCCGCTGCGGTCCCGGCGTGTTCGCACTCTTTTTTGCAGCGGTGCTGCTGGTGGTGGGGTCGCGCGTGGGCAGCGCGCCCATAGCGGCGATGACGCTGGCGGCGGGCGCGGGAGTGCTCTACCTTTGCCAGGCCTCGTTCTGGGCTGTAACTGCCGATATCGGCGGCGAAAGCGCGGGCGTGGCGTCCTCTGTGATGAACATGGGAGCCCAGATCGGGGGCGCGCTCACGGCTTCGCTCACACCGTGGATCGCCCAGCGTTACGGATGGACCGCTTCGTTCCTGGTTGCGGCAATTCTGGCAACCGCGGGCGCGATTGCGTGGCTGGGAGTTGATCCCGGAGTCAGGCTTGTTGAAGAGCCTGCCGCAAACGCGAATCCCGAGCGGCCATGAGATCGAAAGTGCGTTGGGGCGTTTTAGCGCTTGCTCATTCGCAGGCTCTGCCAACTGCCGTCCACGGTCCAGCCGCCGTCCACCGCCAGCGCATGGCCGTTGATGAATCCGCTTTGCGCGGGGTCGGCGAGGAAGAGGATGGCGCGGGCAATGTCGTCCGGCATGGCGAAGCGGCCCATCGGGTTCACTCCTTCAATGTCGGCATTGCTGTATACGCCGCCGGCTTGATCCGCCGCATCCATCTCCGTCTTTACCCAGCCCGGACACACGGCGTTGACCCGCACGCCGCGCCCGCCCCACTCCGCCGCAAGAGTGCGGGTGAGGCCGATGAGGCCATGCTTGGATGCGTTGTATGCGGAGCGGTCTGCGATTCCGACCAGCCCTGCAATGGATGCGACATTCACAATGCTCCCGCTCCTCTGCTCCAGCATGAGCGCGCCAAAACCCTTTGCCAAAAGAAATGGCGCCAGCAGGTTCACCTTGAGAACGCGCAAAAATGTCCTGGCATCCACAGCCTCCGCGGGCGCGATGAAGCTGATGCCGGCATTGTTCACCAGCACGTCGGCGCGGCCCCATCTCTCGCGCACTGCCCGGACTGCGTGCGCCACAAAGTCTTCATCGGAGACGTCGCCGAGGAACTGCTCCGCTTCCACGCCTTCCGCCCGCGCGTGGGCCAGCGTCTGCTCGCATGGCTTCAGGTCCATCAGGGCAAGTGTGTATCCGGCTTGAGCCAGAACTTCGGATGTTCGCCGGCCGATCCCCTGAGCCGAACCCGTGACGATAGCGATCTTCATTTCTCTAAACTAGACTAGGCGCGCCTATGGCCGCACAATCATCTTGCCCACGCCGTCACCATAGTGGCTGGCGATGGCGAAGGCCTCACCGATGCATTCGAGCGGGCGGGAATGCGTCAGCAACGGCCCAAACCACTCGGCATGCGCCTCAAGCAGCGCGAGAGCTTCGCCGGTCTCATGGTTTGACCGGCGCACGTTGAAGATGGCGAGCTCCTTTCGCCTCATTGCCGATCCATCCATTGCGACATTTGCCGTGGAATGAATTCCGGTGAGGGCCACTCGCCCGGCATTGCGCGCAAGTTGGATTGCCTGGTTGGTGGTGTGTTCTCCGGCCGCGCAATCAATGGCGCAGTCCACGCCGCGGCGGCCGGTGGCGCGGAGGATTTCCTCGAGGGCCTCATCTGGTTCAAAGGCAGCGTCAGCGCCCAGGTCGCGCGCTAACTGGCGGCGATGGGCCAATGGCTCTACGGCCCAGATCCGCGCCGCGCCGGCAGCCCGCAATCCGGCAATGGTTAAAAGCCCGATGGGCCCCGCGCCGATTACCGCTACGGTTTCTCCGGCGCATATTGAGGCCACACGGAGCGAATGAAGCGCGACGGCGAGAGGCTCAGCCAGAGTAGCTTCGTCAAACGACATTGCCGCGGGGATGGGACAAAAGTTGACCGCGGGCAGGTTGATCAGCTCGCGGAAAAAGCCGGCATGGTGCGGGTTGGAGAGAAAGCGAATGTTGGCGCAAACGTTGTGCCGCCCGCTCATGCAGAATTCGCAGTGGTAGCAGTAAAGCGCGGGCTCAAGCGCGCCGCGATCGCCCGCGGCCATGCCGGTAACGCCGGCGCCCGTACTCATAATCACGCCTGCGGGCTCATGGCCCAGCACCATGGGGTAGACGTTGGGCGTGCTGCCCACCGCGCCCTCGGAGTATGCGTGCAGATCGGACCCGCACACTCCCACCGCCTCAATGCGGACCTGCACTTCGCCCAGGCCCGGATCTTCAATGGGCATGTCCGTCAGCCGGAAGGTACCTGGAGCAATGAGTTCGGCGGCGCGCATCGGGTCTCTTCTTCAGGAACGATATCTCATGCGGCGTCGCCGGCAAAAGCGAGTTACCGGCAGACGCTTGCGTTATCAGTTCTTCGCCGCGCTCTCGGGGGGAGTTGCCACGGCATTTCCCTCCCGGCGCAGGATCTCAAGAACTCGCTGATACAGCCGCGCCCGGGTTTCCGCGCGATCCGATGCGCTGGTCACATAGCGCACCTCGATGGTACGGCCGTCGACAGAAGGCAGCAGGTTTACGGTTGGGTGGGCGCGAAGGTTGCCGAGGTCGCCGCCACTGGAAGCCCGGCGCCACTCTTCTTCGGCGTGGCGGGCATTGGCCGCGGTCTCTTCTTCCGCTTCCTTCAGGACCTTCTCCAGCATCAGGCTGCGATCGAGTGCTTCAGGGATGGTCACCTCGAATTGATCCCACATCCATTGCCCCGCGGTAGAGAAGTTGAAATATTTTCCGCGTATGGCATAGCCGTTCATCAGCGTGATGCGCCGTCCCGTCGGGTATCCCCGCTCCCCCAGCGATCCGGTTTCCAGAAGCGTCGTGGCCATCAAGCCGATGTCCGTAACCTCCCCGCTCACTCCATCGATCTCCACCGTATCGCCGACCCGCAATCCTCTTTTTCCAATCAGCTTGAACCAGCCGAGAAAGGCGAGGAGAAAATCCTGGAGCACGATGGTCAGCGCGGCGGTGGCCAGTCCAAGGATGGTGCCTATCTGGCTCGGCGCGCCGAAGATCACCAGGAGAACGCAGCCAAATCCCACCACGTTGATTGAGAGTCCAAGAACCGCCCGCAGCGTGTGGCGATCCCTTGCTTCGAGATTGGAAAGCCTCATCAGACGCCGCATCAGCGCGGTGGCCAGCACCATGGCAAGCAGAATCCCCAGCACCCACGCACACGAATTTACGATGAGGTGGATCACGATGCGGTGCTGCCGGCCAACCTGGGTCGCCCATTTCTCATAAACCGATCCGAGCCGCTGCTGGGTCTGCACGCGGTCATCGTAGATGCTCAGCAGCTGCCGCCGCGCGCTTCGCGCCTGGATCTTCGCCAGGCGGCCCTTTGCATCGCCTGCAAACACCGGGGTGGATGCCACCGCATCCAGTTGCGCCTGTATCTCCTTTTGCGCCGCGGAAATGTCGTCCACCTTTGCCTGCGCCTGTTGCTGCGCCTGTTTCAGCATCTGGATGCGCGTGTTCTGCCTGAACCACGACTCCAGCCTCTTGGCCAGTGTTCCATTCCGCGAGACGGCAACCACGGCCGTTTCAGCAGGCTGAGACGCCTGGGCGTCGTAGGCCTTCATGGTGGATTCGTGAGCTTCCAGTTCGGCCTTGATTTCCGCGCCCTTGTCTCCCTCCGCCTCCTGCAAGCTCTGGGCCAGTTCCGCCAGCTCGTCGCTGTCCAGGTTCAGTTGCGCTTTGGCAATGCCAAGGTCCGGGTCGTCTTCCGTGTTGTCATCCGCGGCGCCCGGCTTTGCACCCTTCGCGGATGCGGCCAGCCGGTTCACGGCCTCCTGATCCTGGGCCACAAACTGCTTAAGCTCATTCACCTTCTGCGATAGGGCCAGCGCGGCCCCGGTGAGGGAACCTTGCTGCGTCTCCAGGTTCGCCCTGCGCAGCGCAGCGGCAAACGCCTGATCGACGGAATGATCGGCAAGGTGCTCGGCCTCGCGGGCATACTCTTTT
>Ga0265339_10000123_pt1 | contig 64191 bp, 50 predicted proteins | sample 4CB219metaG_FD_202085 | JGI IMG/M metagenome (GOLD analysis project Ga0265339, IMG submission 202085) | Rhizosphere microbial communities from Carex aquatilis grown in University of Washington, Seatle, WA, United States - 4-CB2-19 metaG | ecosystem: Host-associated > Plants > Roots >... | reverse complement strand
AACGAGGCACGGGAGCCAAGTCGCCTCAGATATCGGTCCGGCAAGACACCAGGCCATATGCCGTTAGCGTCGATATGCGTTGTCGCATGCTGCGCAAACTGGTCGGCAAGCTCGCCTGCCGCGCCGCCTGGAAGCAAAAGCCGAAGAGTGACCGGCAGGCCGCCGCCAAGACCCGCCGCCAGATCGACGGGGAGTTGCGCCAACAGACCGATGCCTTCGCGCGCGGCGCCGACCTGGCGATCGACGATCTCGGGGTGTTCGCGATGCTACGTCCGAATGCGTCTGAGAAGTTGAAGGTCAGCACGACGTCGAAAGAGATGCACTGGAGGGGCAAATACGCTTCGGCGACGCAATTCGCAGCGCCGGACGAACCACCGGAAAAGCACGCCAGCGCGGCCGCGAACGTGCAAATCCACGAGTCGGCGATCAATAACTCGGAACTTCTGCTCGCCGGGCGGATCACGGACGAGGCCGACTTCCGCGAGATGGTTTTCGAAAAGCTGCGTCTGATCCCCGACGATGACGCAAGTATCGAAGCACGTGAGCCGGCGGAAATCACGCTGGCCGAACACGAGCCGGTCACGGCCCGTTTCGACGACAAGCTGGCCCACGTGACGCTGCGGCTGTCGAGCGTCCGCGACCAGCGCGAGATCTTCGACGCCCAACCCTGGACAGTCCGGGCCGATTACCAAAAGGAAGTATTGCCTGCAAAAGAGGGAGAATCGCCCAGGATTTCGGTCGTACGCACGTCGTTGAGCGTCGAACCCGCCGACGCTCCGCAGGCCGACCGTGTCAGGGAAGTGCTTTCGCATTTTCTGGTCGCCAAGGCCACGTGGAGCCCATCCGCGAAGGGCGATTCGAAGTTGGTCCAGGAATTCAAGTTGGGCGACCTCGAGATCAAGCCCGGCTGGCTGGTACTCGTCCTCATACCGCGGTGATAAGCCGGAGTAGCCACCTATGTCGAATATGCGACGAAGCCCGGTGCAACAACACCTCGATCCATTCGGCCGTGCGCTGATCCGGGTCGGCGCTTTGTTCGCAGTGGTGTCGACGGCGGTATCGGCCTTGGCGGTCGACGCGACTTCCAATCCAAAATCCAGAATTCAAAATCCGCATTCCGCGCCGGCCCTTGCGGCGGCGCGGACTGCCGCGTTACCTGCCTCCGAGTCGTGGCGCGAGCGACTGGCAAAAGCCGATCTGCTCGTCGCATTCCAGGGCAAGGGTTCGAGTCTCGCGTTCGACGCGGGCGTAATCAAGCAGGCCTGGGACGAGCGACGCCTTCCCGCGTTGGAGGAAGATCGCGTGGTATTGTCGGGCAATAGCAGTGGCTCTGTTTACGCCGTGTATTTCGCGTGCTTCGGCTTCTCGAAACAGACGATCGAGAGTGCCCAAGCGAGGATGCTGAACGCCGACGTCAAGAAAGTGCGCGACAACGAACGGGGATCGAAAATCGCCAATTTGATCCGGGGCCAGGAAACGGTGATCGATCCCGAGGCGCTTCGCGACGTGCTTGCGTTCGCGCTTGGCGTCGACCGCTCGATGCCGAATATTGCCGCGGTCATCGACGCCAGCCGAGCCAAACCGAAACACGCGGTGGTGATCGCCGCCGCCAACGCCGACGTGCTCGCCAACCGCGCCAAAGAGGGGAGCGCTTTGCGCGCCCAGGATTATAAGGAATTCGATCCGGCGAATTTCAACGTCTCTTGGAAACCCGACGTGTTCGAGTTCTACCGCCAGCGGCCCGAGCAGTTTGCCAAGGACCATCCGGACTTGACCTTGGGAAGCACGCCGTTGATTGGCAAGGCACTCACGTACTTTGTCGACCGCACGATGTACGAGTTGTTGAGCCGCATCCCGCCCGAGGAGCGGCTGGGTGACCTGAGGCTGTTGGAGACTCCCGCCGACCTGGCCTTGGCCATCAGGGCGTCGGCGGCCGAACCGACCTACTTCGACCCGGTGGAAGAGACAGACTATTCCAAGTTGCGGTCCGGCGACGAACTGGGCACGAGGGGTAACAGCCGCAAGCGAAAGTACGCTGGCGGCTTCATCATGCCGCTGGTGGCTCAGGACGTGCGTCGGATGCTCCCTTCGATCCGCGTGCTAGGCACGGGCGTCGGCCGCGTCCCGCTGGAAGCACGAAGGTTGGTCAAAGTCTGGTACCTGGTGGACATGCAGGTAGTCACCGACATGCAGGCCTGGTGGACCGACCTCGAAATATCCATGTCACGCGATGTGCAAGAAGAAATGTTCATCAAGCGCGACAAATCGCAGAAAGAAGAATTTGAGCTTGGACGCGAACGGTCACGCGCGTGCTTTGCCGCGGATCATGGGCTGCCCAAGTACATCCTCCGACCCAAGTTCACGGGACCGGCCCAAGAGGCAATCGTCAACCCGACTCGGCCTGTTGAATTCGAGGAGGGCGACGACGAGCCGCGCGGCCTGAAGACGATGCGCGGGCTCGGACCGATTCTCAGTCCCGCGACGAATTAGGGTAACTTCGGCTTTGGATGGCGGGTCCACCGCCGTCAGGGCACCGCCCAGCTCGTCGCGGACACATCCGGATCGCGCGCCTGGCCTACCCTGGCAACCTCTTCGGCACCGGCAGCTCGATCGTGAATTGCGTGCCGTGGCCGACCTCGCTTTTCACGGAGATCCGGCCGAGGTGCGCCTCGACGATCTTGCGGGTCGTCGGCAATCCCAGGCCGGAACCACCCGGTTTGGTCGAATAAAAGGCGTCGAAGATGTGCGCTTCGGTCTTCGCGTCCATGCCGCAGCCGGTGTCGATCAGCCGCAAGGTGACACCCAGCGCGCCGGCTTCGGTGCTGATCACCAGTTCTCCACCGCCTGGCATCGCTTGCTGCGCGTTGAGCAGCAAGTTCAAGAGCGCCCCGCGAAACTGCTCGCGGTCGAGCATCACGCTGGGCAGGTCCGAACGCAAGTAGGGCTTGACCTCGATCGCCGACTCGGCGGCCTTCGGCCGGAAGAAATCGAGGATCTGCCGGATCTGTTCGTTCAGGTCCGTCGGCTCGGGCCGCAGTTGCCGCACCTTGGCGAAGTTGAGGAAGTCGTCCAGAATGTTCTGCAGCCGCTGGCACTCGCGCTCGACCACTTCGATTTTCGCCAGCGCCCGGCGGTGCCGGGGCGTCTCCTCGGCTTTCAGGTCCTCGGCCAGCAGCTCCATGTTGAGCTTGATCGTCGAGAGCGGGTTCTTGATTTCATGGGCCAGCCCGCCGGCCAGCCGCGCGATCTCAGTGTACTGGTCGACCAGCTTCTGGTGGACCTCTGCCGTGCTCGGTTTGGGAGTTGCAGTCATGGAAGACCCGCGACGAGCCGCCGCGCGCGACCAGCCACGACTCAGACTCGCCGTCCGTTGGCAAATTGTGCCGCCCGCGGCGCAGCCTGATGCAGGTTGGGCTTTACAGCCTGACGGCATCACGAGTTGCGCGGCCGGGCTGGAAAGCCCAACCTACACCCTATTACTCCGCGCCGTTCCCACCCGCCGTCTGCTCGGCCAACTCGCGTATGGCGGCTTTGCGGCTGAGCTTGACGCGGTCCTGGTCGTCGATGGCGATCACCTTGACCTGCATTTCGTCACCGACCTTGCAAACGTCGCCTACGCTGTTCACGTAGCCGTCGGCCAGTTCGCTGATGTGGCACAGACCATCCTTGCCCGGCAGGATTTCGATGAAGGCGCCAAAGTCCTTGACGCTGGTCACCCGTCCGTCGTAGATTTTGCCGACCTTGACGCTCTCGGTGAGGGCCTCGATGCGGCGCATCGCCGACTGGGCCGCCTGGGCGTCGTGGCTGGCAACGGTCACCGTGCCGTCGTCCTCGACTTCGATGGTGGCCCCCGTCGATTCCTGGATGCCACGGATCGTCTTGCCACCCGGCCCAATTAGCAAGCCAATCTTTTCCGGGTGAATCTTGGTGCGCAAAAGCCGCGGCGCCCAGGGCGAGATCTCGTCGTTGGGACGCGGGATGCAGCTCAGCATCGTCCGCAGGATCTGGATACGGGCTTCGCGCGACTGGGCCAGTGTGGCCTGAATGATTTCGCGGCTGATTCCGGCGATCTTCAAATCGAGCTGGATGCCGGTCACGCCGTTCTGCGTGCCGGCGATCTTGAAATCCATGTCGCCGTAGTGGTCCTCGTCGCCGATGATGTCGGTCAGCAGAATCCACTGGCTCTCCGATTCCTTGACCAGGCCCACCGAGATGCCGGCCACTGGGTTGCTGATCGGCACTCCGGCGGCCATCAGGCCCAACGTCGCACCGCAGACGCTGGCCATCGAGCTGGAGCCGTTCGACTCCAGGATGTCGGAGATCACGCGGATCGTATAGGGAAATTCATCCGGGTCGGGCAGCACCGGCTTGACGCTCCGTTCGGCCAGCGCGCCGTGGCCAATCTCGCGGCGGCCCGGTCCGCGAATCGGACGGACCTCGCCCACCGAGTACGACGGGAAATAGTAGTCGAGCATGAATTTCTTCGAGTACTCGTCGATCAAACCGTCGACGCGCTGCTCGTCGCGGTTCGTGCCCAGTGTCACCGTGACCAAGGCCTGCGTTTCGCCGCGCTGAAATACGGCCGAACCGTGCACTCGCGGCAAAACATCGACATGGCACTCGATCGACCGCAACGTCTTGCCGTCGCGACCATCGGGCCGGGTGCCCGCCAGAATCAGGTCGCGCACCACGCGCAGCTCCAGATCGTGCCAGGCGCGGCCGAAAACATGGGAATCCAGCGCCCCATCGGCCGCCGTGTCGGGAATGAACTCCGCCAGGGCCTGGGCTTTGATCGCGGCCACGGCTTCGGCACGGTTTTGCTTGCCGACGGTCTGTTTGGCGGTCTTGAATTGGCCGTAATATTTGGCCTTCAGGCGTTCGAACGTGTCGTCGGGAGGGGGCACTTCGTACTGCTTCTTTACGACGCCGACCTTCGCGAACAACTCGTTCTGCAGATCGCAAATCTGCCGGATGATACGATGGCACTCTTCGATTGCCGCCAGCATTCGATCTTCGGGCAGCTCACGGGCGAAACCCTCGATCATCAGGACCGCGTCTTTGCTGCCCGACACGATCAGGTCGAGATCGCTGTCCTCAAGGTCGTCCTGCGTCGGGAAAGGAACGAACTCGCCGTCGATCTGGCCTAGACGCACCGAGGCGATCGGACCTTGAAACGGCAGCGGTGAAAGGCCCAATGCCGCCGAGGCGCCGTTCATCGCCAGCACGTCCGAGTCGTTCTGCCGATCGCTGGCCATCACGTTGGCCTGAATCTGCACCTCATCATGGAACCATTCGGGAAAAAGCGGCCGGATCGGCCGGTCCATCAGCCTGCTGGTCAGCGTTTCCTTCATGGTCGGGCGGCCCTCGCGCTTGAGGAACCCACCAGGAAACTTACCGGCCGCAGCGGTCCGCTCGCGATAGTCGCATGTCAGCGGGAAGAAGTCGATCCCAGGCCGCGGAGGGCCGGTGACGGCGGCGGCGAGCACCACGGTGTCGCCATATTGCACCAGGCAGCTCCCGTGGGCCTGCTTGGCCAAGAACCCCGTTTCGATCGAAAATAGACTGGCTCCGATTTGCTTCTCAACACGTACTTTCAAGGCTGGTTCCCTACCTTCTTTGCACGTCCCAGCCTTTCTTGCGACGAGAGATTACTTGCGGATGTCGAGACGCCGGATGATGTCCAAATACCGCTGCGGGCTGACCTTTTTCAGATAGTCCAACAGGCGGCGACGCCGACTGACCATCATCAACAGGCCTCGCCGGCTGGCGAAGTCTTTCTTGTGCGTTCGCAGGTGCTCGGTCAATTCTCCGATCCTGGTCGTCAGGATCGCGACTTGAATCTCGGGCGAACCGGTGTCGTTATCACCGCGCCGATAATCGCCGATCAGTTCCTGTTTTCGCGTTTTGGTAATCGCCATCTGCGCTCTGCAATTCCCTCAGGTGGGTCGAGCCCCTCGCGTGGCACTCGACCGACTTCTAGCCAAGATTACTGGGACTTTACCTACTGGCTATGGTTTACAACAACTTAAGGAACCGAATGTAACATGGCCCCGCGATTTTGCAACCGCTTCCTGCTGGCTTTTTTAGGGAATGGCAGTCAATCTGGGGGCCTTGCGATACCTGGGACGCGATGACGCCAACCGCCAAATCGGCAAGAGTTTCTTAATCGGCCTCTCCGATGATTAGGCAAGGTCGAGCACCTTTGCGTGGCTGCCGCGCCAAATTATAGTTGCTGGTCGACATGCCATGAGGACGAGCCTGGTGAACGGTCCCTTGCGGCCACCGTCGGACGATCGGGGAACGGACCGCACTCTCAGCATGGGGATCGTTCCGGCGTTCTTTTACCGCATGCTCGTACTCGTCGCCGACGGCTTGTCGTGGCCGTGGCGTCGCATCACAGGCAAAGAATGGTCGTGGCGAGCGACACTGCGGCCGGGCTCGGTCGAACGGCGATGCGGCTTGGCATGGCTGGCACTGGTCTTCGCGGTCTGGGGTTGGGTCGACGTGCGGCCGCGCGCCCGGGTGGAAATTGAGCGGCCTTGGGAGCACCAGACCGATTTGACCTGCTACACCGAAGCGGGCGCAGCGTTTTTCGACGGACGGCCACCCTATGAAGTCGTCAACCACCGCGGCTGGCGATACCTTTATCCGCCGCTTTTGGCCCTGCTCGTCGCGCCTCTTCATGCTCTCGAGCCCCAAGACCAGGGGCTGATCTGGTTCGCCCTCAGCGTCGTCGTAGCCTGGGGATGTATGCGCGAAGCAGAACGGCTGGCGGTTCGTTGTCTTGCACCGTGCGAAACTCAGGGCGAGCGGCGAGTGCTGTTGCCGGTAATTGCCGTTGCGGCTCTGCTGGTGGCCCTGCTGCCGACGCTCAACTGCCTGCAACGCGGACAGGTGGGCGTGCTCAAGCTGTATTTTCTTTTGCTCGGCTTCCGGCTGGTGTGCGATGCCAAGGCCTGGCCGAAGGCGACAGCGGGCGGGGTAGCCCTGGCGTTTGCCGTCACGCTGAAGCTCACACCGCTTTTGCCCGCCGCCTACCTCGTGGGATTGCTCGTCGCGCAGGCGTGGTACCATCCGGCGGAGCGATTTACACGCGTCCGTGCCTGCGGCGCGGCGGCAGGCATCTCATTCGGGTTGCTGCTGTTTTTTTTCGCGGTACCGTCCGTGTTGGTCGGCTGGGAAGCGAACCTGCGGCACCTCGACTCGTGGAAGCGCGAAGTCCTGTTTCGGGCCGGCGACACCGGCCACGACAGTTTTGCCGGAAACCCCCATACATTGCGAAATCAGAGTCTGAGCAATGCCGTTTACCGTTTGGGGAATTGGACTGTCCATCAATTCGCCGGCGGTCCCGACGACCGGCGGCTCGACGACTTTGGCTACACGGGCGCGACTCCCATGGACGTCGCGGAGGTGGGGCGCGCGCTAGGCAGCACACGGCTGGCGATCTTGGCGCTGCTGGCGACATTCGGCGTGCGAATGGGACGACGTTGCGACCGCACCGGCATGGCGGCGGGCTTCGGACTGGCATGCGTGGCGACGCTGGTCATATCGCCCGTCGCGCGGGCACACTATTTCATGCTCTGGCTCCCCGCGGTGATTGTCGTCCCGATTTGGCTTTGGCGCCACGAACGTCGCAGGGCGGCGCTGACCCTGGCAGCCACGCCGGCCATCCTCACGCTTTTGCACTATCTGGCATTGCCCACCATGGGACGCCTGGGAGTGTTGGGCTTTGGTACAACGTTTTGGTTCTTGGCGACGATTTCGTGTATGATGGCTACCAACGAAAAGCCAACCCCAGTTTTACAGCCCGCAACACTCGACGAGCAAATCCTTAGCCTCGGCCACAGCCATTCGGTCCTCGTCGCCGCGGCTGCAGCTTCGTCGCCTTCCCGAGCAGCGATCCTCTGACGTGCTCGCACACGGTCGCGTTGTGGGGCGACGCCGAGCTGGCCTTGGCCGCGGCGTCTTCTCCGCGCGTTTCCGCCTCGATCGTCCTCGCCACACGAAACCCGAGATCGTGGTAGTAATGCAACGGGAAGACGTCCCGGCGGTTCGCAGACCGACAGTCGGATGCGACGAATTTAAACGAGCCACCGCGAAACACGCGGCCCAACCCGGCGGAGCCCATTGGATCGCTGAAGGTGCTGGCAGCGTACTCGCCATACGAATCCCAGCACAACTCCCAGACATTGCCGTACTGATCATAGAGGCCGAAGGGGTTGGCGGGCAGTTCCCCGACCCGCTGTGTTCGGTCGTTCGAGTTCGGGCCGAACCAGGCATGTAGGCCTAGATCGCGCACCGTGTCGCCAAACGACCACCGCGTGGTGGTCCCCGCGCGGCAGGCGTACTCCCATTCGGCCTCCGTCGGCAAACGGTACCCGCTTCCTCCCTGAATCTTGACCACCTTCCCGTCACGCGCATAGTACGGTATGAGTTGCTCCTTCTCGCTCAACTTGTTGCAAAAGTCAACGGCATCAAGCCAGTTCACCGTTTCCACAGGGTGCTGGCCGGTATCCAGGTCTTTCACGATGTCTTTGCTCCGCCCGGTGCGCGAAAAGTGCGAGGGATTGACGCCCATCAGCTCCTGGTATTGCCGCTGAGTCACTTCACAACTCCCCAAGTAAAACGCCCGCGTGAGTTTCACGCGGTGCTGCGGCCCTTCGCTGCGGAACCAATCTTGCCATCGCGGGTCCGTGGTGGTTTGGACCAGCGCTTCGATCTCTTCTTTCGGGCTGCCCATCATGAACTCACCCGGCGGGATCAAACGCATTTTCATCCCCAGCGAGTTTTCGATCTCGACTTTGACGCCCAGGTGTTTCGCCCAGGCTTCTTGATTAGCAACGGCCTGCTTGGCGTCGAACGGGGCGATCGCCGGCGACGGAGCCGCCGGTTTGCCGGCCGCCGACGCGGACTGTTGATGACGCGTAGAGCTCGGCGATTGCGGATTCGTGGCATCGCCCTGGCTGGCTTGTGCTACTTGTCGTTGAGCCTCCTGCGCCGGTTCAGGCTTTTCGAGCCACTTCACAAGGAACGTTACCAGGATCGGAGCGATGATCGTTCCACAGACGGCCCCCACGATTTTGGTGGAAAGGGCCCAGGTTTTTTGGATCACGACGGTTTTCGATGGATCTGTCACACCGGACGTCGCGAGGCCGCTGGCGGGATGAATATCCCCGGGGAGTTGCGAAAGGCGATCGGCACATCGCTCTAGATCGGCGATCACTTCCGTCGCCGATTGGTAACGATCCGCGACGGTCTTTGAGACCATTTTCTGATAGACGGCTTCGACGAGTTCCGGTGCTTGCGTTCGAACGGCCCGGATCGACGGAATCGGCTGCTCGCGATGCGCCAGCAGCTTCGCCATCACCGACTCGCCGCCATAGATCGCCTTGCCGGTCAACAAATAAAACAAAGAGCAACCCAAGCTGTAGATATCTGCCCGGGCATCCGCTTTCTTGGTGTCGAGGGCCTGTTCGGGGGCCATGTAGTCGACCGTCCCCATCACGACGCCGGACGTCGTCAGTTCGGCCTGGGTGGCGGCGTCGCCTTCCACGTTCAGACGGGCCAGGCCCATGTCCAGAATCTTGACGGTCCCTTTTTTGTCCAACAGAAGGTTTGCCGGCTTGATGTCGCGATGGACGATCCCCTCGGCGTGCGCCGCTTGCAATCCGCGAGCGGCTTGCAGGATGTAATGGACGGCGCGCTCGATCGGGAGCGGGCCGTTTTTCTTGACCAGGGCCGACAGGTCGGTACCCTCGACGTATTCCATCACCAGGAAATGAATGCCGTTGGCCTGGTCCGCATCGTAGGCGGTGACGATGTTCGGATGGTTCAGCCTGGCCGCTGCTTTGACCTCCCGTTCGAAGCGGGCCACTACGGCCTGGTCCTTGGTGACACTGGCCGGCAGCATCTTGATCGCCACGATCCGATCCATTCGTAGGTGCCGGGCCTTGAAAACCTGCCCCATGCCGCCCGCCCCGATCTTCTCCATCAGCACGTAATTGCCCAGCACGAGCGATTTGCCCTTACCGCGGTAGATCTCCTCGGCCTGAAACTTCGTCAGTTTTTTCTTGCGTACAAGTTCACGGGCCAGTTCCTCGGCATCTTTGGGCGATGCGTTGGGTGGGATGAAAACCTTGAGCTCATCGCCAGCAAGAACACCGCTATCTTCGAGCTGCTTCACGAATTGGTCGAGAGGAACGGCCATGGTCGGGTAAACGCTGTGGGGGACGGGCTCACATTTTAGCCCAAGATTCTTCGAGGTTGCCAGTGCCGTTGACCGGTACCTGCATCGCACGCTCGGCCGCAAGGCGGCGGTTACTGCTAACTAACGCGGAATAGACTTCCTTGCCAAGGCCGTCGCCGGGAACTGGCCCGCCGACCTCCGGCGCTGTTAGAGCGTCGCGACATCCCATACATCAGTTTGGGTACCGTGCAATGCCCACCGTCCCCGTCGCTGGTTCGGGCGGTGTGTCGCTGTAGTCCAGTGAGGTGATCATTTCCAGCTCGACTTGCGTCCGCGTCTGGCCATTTTTCAAGCCGGACACTGTATCGCGCGGTCGCGTTGGCGTGGGGCCGCCGTTGGAGTAGACTTGGGCATGACGCCGACCTCCATCACGAGCTTGGTGTCATTGGCGGTTGTTGGTTCGCGCCGGCTGCCGACAACTTTGGCCTGATTCCGCGGTGTCAACCGCGGTCCTTCGCGCCCGTAGCTCAATTGGATAGAGCAGCGGACTTCTAATCCGCAGGTTGCTGGTTCGATTCCAGCCGGGCGTAATTCCGTTTTCCCGCAAAATAATGCGGAACCCACCGACGTCCTGATAGACATATCCACTGCCGGTATCTTTCGCACGTGCCACATGGTATGATCGTCGCGGAACACGCCACGCGTTTTGCCCGCCTCACGCGAATTGAATCCTGGGAGAATGCAACCATTTCTCCCGGTCCCCAGCCTCTTGCGGATGCCTTTTGAATATCCGGCAGCACCAAGGAGAGACGGTCCACCTCAGCTACGTGGACCGCGATGCGCCCGAGATCTCGATCGAGGAGGTGCGGGAGTGCCTTTCCAGGACCGGACTGATGGAGCGGACTTCGTTTCTGGAAGTCTGCCAGTCCGTCAAGGCGGAGCAACAGGCCTTGAGCCCCGCGGCCGTTCTCGATCGGCTGATCGGCGACGGCCGGCTCACTGCGTACCAGGCGAGCGAAATCAGGCAGGGACGCGGGTTGCAGCTTTTGATGGGCAATTACCTAATCCTGAACCGGATCGCCGAAGGAGGCATGGGAACGGTATTCAAGGCCCTCCATCGCCGCATGCAGCGCGTCGTGGCCATCAAGATGATCAAGAAGGAAGTGGCCAGTTCCGAGGCGTTTGTCATCCGGTTCCAACAGGAGGTGTGCGCGACCGCCCGCTTGAATCATCCCAACGTCGTCGCCGCCTACGACGCGGATGAATGCGAGTTGGGCCATTTTCTGGTGATGGAATTCGTCGACGGGACCGACCTCGCCGAGCTGGTGAAAGCCACCGGCCCCTTGCCTGTCGCCGATGCGATCGAGAGTATCCGGCAGGCCGCGCTGGGGCTGGATTATGCCCACTCGCAGCATGTCATTCATCGAGACATCAAACCGGCGAACCTGCTCCGCGACGTGAGCGGTGTCATTCGAATTGCCGACCTGGGATTGGCGCGTTTCCATACCGCCGCGTCCGACGCGACGCTCTACTGCGCGGAGACGTCGGCCGGAGGAATCGAAGGTACGGTCGACTACATGTCGCCCGAACAGGCCGTAGATTCCGCTTCGCTGGACCACCGAGCCGACATATACAGCCTCGGTTGCACGCTGCACTACCTTTTGACCGCGGCGCCCGTGTTTGGCGATTCCAGCGCCATGGGCCGCATTATCGCGCATCGCGAACGGCCTCGACCCAATCTGCGAGAACTGCGGGCGGACGTTCCGGTGCAATTGAGCGCCGTTTTCGAACGCATGACTTCGATCGATCCGGCTGAGCGGTTCCAGTCGATGAAGGAGCTCGTGGCGGCCCTCGACGCGATCCCGGGGCGCTGCGAAAAGGCGGAGCGAGAACCGGCGGATTTGACGATTTTGCTGGCCGAGCCATCACGGATGCAATCGCGGTTCATCGAGCGTTGCCTGAAAAATCTGGGCGTGGAAGACATCTTCGTCGTCGAGACGGGTGCCGACGCAATCGACTTCATGTCACGCACGCCCGTAGACCTCGTGCTGGCCAGTCATCAATTGCCCGACACTACGGGCGTGGAACTCGCGCAGCGCATTCGCGGGACCGTCCGCTGGTCGCGCGCCGCCGTGCTGCTGATGACCAGCAGCCAGTTGCCGCCGCAGAGCATGGCGGCCCTCAAGCAACTGGCCGCGGTGCGACCGCTGTCGAAACCCTTTGACGAGGGACAATTGACCCAGGCCATCAGGGGAGTGCTCGCAACCGAGGTCCCCGAGCCGACGCTTTCGGGATTGGAGGACACCAAAGTCCTGATCGTCGAAGACAGCGCCATGTGGCGTCGGCGAATGCGTGAAGTATTGTTGCAGTTGGGGTTCGTGCATTTGACCCTCGCCCAGGACGGAGCGGAAGCGGTGGAGCGGTTGAACGAACAGCGCTTCGACCTGGTGGTCACCGACTACAACATGCCGCGGATGGACGGCCGCCAACTGGTCGCTCACATCCGGCAGCAGAGCTCGCAGCGCGCGGTGCCGATCGTGATGGTCACCACCGAATTCGATCCCACCAAGCTGGAGGACGTCTATCGCCTGGGCGTTTCGGCGATCTGCAACAAATCGTTCGACCCCCAACTCGTGCGCAACGTGGTGCTCCGACTGTTCGTATAGGGGCCTGGATTTTCGTGGCGGGACGCCTGTCTTCGAGCATACAATCAACGTCCCGCAAGTTTCCCGCCAAGGCCACGCCGCATGGATCACCTCTCCGAGTTCATCAACGACTTCGTCGTCGAAAGCCAGGAAGGGATGTCGAGGCTCGAGGGCGACCTGGTCGCCCTGGAGAAGAATACCGACGATACCGGCAGCCTCGACAGCATTTTCCGAATCCTGCACACGCTGAAGGGCAGCGCGGGATTTCTCGGATTCGATCAACTTCGGGAACTGTCGCACCTGGGAGAAAACCTGCTGGGAAAGCTTCGCGACCGTGAGCTGGCCCTGACGCCGCCGATGACGAATTCCCTGTTTACGCTGGTCGACGTGGTTCGCAATGCGTTGCAAGTGATCAAACAGACCGGCGCCGAAGGATCCACTTCCGACGCCGCGCTGAAATCGGCGCTTATCCAGCACTGCGGATCGGGCGCTACTGCACGCGTCGCGACAAGCGCAGTGCCGCAGCGTACCCCCGTTCACCCGGACAAACCGGCCGAAGACGAGGCCCACGCCAAGGTCGCGCAGGCAGTCGGCCGCCAGCCCAGGATCGCGCCCCCGCCGGCCCTTGCGAGCGGTGACGATGTCGCGCGTGAAAACCTGCAGCACCAGTTGGCTAAGCGCCAGGCCGACCTGCGGCCGGTGGAAATCGTCGCGTCGCCGGCCGCGGCGCGCAGCGAGCCGACTGAGCCTCCGGTCCACGTACCGACGTTGGACCGCATTCCGGAAGCCACTCCCCAGCCGGCCGGCCAGAATAAGACCGGCCTTTCTTCGACCAGCATTCGCGTCGACGTCGATCTGCTCGACCGGCTGATGAACCTCGTCGGCGAGCTGGTGTTGGTTCGCAACCGGATGCTGCAAATATCGAGCGCGTCACGCGACCTGGAGTTTCAGCACGTCGTTCAGCAGTTCAATCTGATCACCTCCGAGCTGCAAGAAGGGGCGATGAAGACGCGCATGCAAGCCATCGGAACGATGTGGCAAAAAATCCCACGGATCGTCCGTGACGTGGCCGGCCAATGTGGCAAGAAAGTGCAGCTCGACCTGGAAGGGACCGAGACCGAGCTCGACAAGTCGCTGATCGAGGCGCTCAACGATCCCATGCTGCACCTGGTGCGGAACGCGATCGATCATGGAATCGAGAGTCCGGGGCACCGCAGGGCCAAGGGCAAACCCGAGCAGGGGAGGCTGTCGCTCCGCGCTTTGCACGAAGGCGGCCAGGTGATCATCGAAATCTCCGACGATGGGGCCGGCCTCGATGTCGACAAGATCCGGAAGAAGGCCGTTCAACGGGGAATCATCAGCTTCGAGCAGTCGATATCGATGACGGCCGAGGAGATTGAATCGTCGATTTTTCGGCCCGGTTTTTCCACATCCGACAAGATCACGAATGTTTCGGGGCGCGGCGTCGGCCTGGACGTCGTCAAGACCAACATCGAAAACATCGGCGGCACGGTGCATCTCAAGAATCGGGAGCAACACGGCACGACCGTGCGGATTACGGTCCCGTTGACTCTGGCGATCATTCCGGCGCTGATCGTGACCTGCGCCGGCGATCGCTATGCCATCCCGCAAGTCAATGTCGTCGAACTCCTGGAGATTTCCGGGCAGAGCGCGGAGACCCGGCTGGAGCGAGTGGTTGATGCGTTGGTGCTTCGCCTGCGCGGCAAGCTGCTGCCGGCGGTTCGGCTGGCCGATCTGCTCGAACTCGACCAGGACACGGTACCCACCAGCCCGGGCCGCACGCTTGTCGCTGTGCTCCAGACAGGCGAGCGGCAATTCGCGATCGTCGTCGAAGGGATCGTCAATACCCAGGAAATCGTCGTCAAACCGCTCAGCCAGGGACTCAAGGAGTTGGGTGTGTACGCGGGGCTGACCGTCACGGGCGATGGCGGTATCGCCCTGATTCTCGACGTGCTGGGCCTGCGGCGGAAGGCCAGTTTCTTCGTGGGAGAAGACTCGCTGTCGGTCGCCAAAATCGGAAGCGCCCTTTCCGGCTCACCCGCTTTGGACCGCAGGGTGCTGATTTGCGAAATCGGCGGAGGAAGACGCGTCGGTATCCCTCTGGCGCGGCTGACTCGCATCTGTGAAATCCCACGGTCGGCGGTCGAATGGTCGACGAACCGTGAAGTCGTCCAGTACCGGGGCGAAATCATGCCGATACTTCGGATGGGGCGTTTACTCGGAGTCGATCCCCCCGTGCCTGACCGTGACCCGTTACCGGTGATCGTCTGTCGCGACGCCGAGCGCAGCCTGGGACTGGCAATCGATCGGGTGATCGACATTGCCGAGGTTCCGGCCGTCAGCCACGAACGGACCGGCGCGGGCGCGGTGGTCGCGACGGCCGTCGTTCTGGAACGTACCACCGACCTTGTCGACATCGACGCGTTGTTCCGACAGGCGAGCCGCCGCCGGACGAGACCCACACGACATTCGCACCCTCGATTAACTCAACCGTGACCATTTTCCGAGATGAACCAGATGAGCACTTTCCATGCGGGCCGGTTGTTGAATTCCTTCAGGATCTCACACAAGCTGGTCCTGATCTGCCTCACGCTTTCGTTGCCGATTGCCGTGCTGCTGTACTTTACGATCGCGGGGATCAACAATCATATCCGTTTTGCGCAAATGGAGTTGTATTGTACGGAATATCAACGTCCGCTCGAGGAACTGCTGCGTGGTATCGCGCGTCACCAACTGCTCGCACGACGCATGCTCGCGGGGGACACCATGCTCGAAGACAAAGCAGCCCTCGAACAGGAACGGGTCGACCAGGCCCTGAAGAAACTCATGGCCGTCGACCGCAAGTACGGCAACGAGCTGCAGTTCACCGACGAAGGTCTTGGGAAACGGCAGCGATTGAGCGCCAATCCAAGGGATCTCGCCGCTGCCTGGGAAAAGCTGAAGCTCGGCCTTGTGAATATGACTACGGCCGCCAGCGATCAACAGCACCGGTCGCTACGGACGACGGTGCGGTCGATGATTACGCACGCGGGGGATACGTCGAACCTCGTGCTCGACCCGGATCTTGACAGCTACTACCTGGTCGACGTCACCTTGCTGGGATTGCCGCAGGCGCAAGACCGCCTGGCTGACATCCTGGCCAGCGGGGACGCGATCCTGCAGAAACCGGAACGGCGCTTCGAGGACTCGGTCGAGCTGGCCGTAATGGCGGGCCTGCTCAAACAATCGGACCATGACCGCATCGTGTCCAGCGCCCGCACCGCGATGAACGAGGACCCGAACTTCTACGGGAGCAGCCCCTCGATGGCCGGCATCGAGCCGGCCCTCAACCGTTACAGCGAGGTTACGCTGGAATTGTGGAGCCTGCTCACAGGGTTGGCCTCGTCCGCAAGTCCATCGACCACGCCAGGCGAGTTCGAACAGGTGGCCTCGAAAGCGGTCGAGGAGAGCTTTGCGCTCTGGAATGCAGCCACGAACGAGCTGGAAAACCTGCTGAAGCTGCGGATCGCCCATTTCCAGACCAAGCGCCATTGGGCGCTGGCGCTGACGCTGGCGGCGCTAGCGCTTTCGGCGACTCTGAGTTTTATCATCGGCAGCAGCATCACAGGGCCTCTCAGGCGGTGCGTCGCGGGATTGAAGGCCCTGGCGGCGAAGGACCTCGATTATCGGGTCGATCTCCGGGCCGGCGGAGAGCTCGGCGAAATCGTGACGGCTCTCGATCGTGCCACGGCGGACACACGCGAGGCCATCCAGACTTTGACGCACAGCGCAGCGAACCTCGAGCAGGCCGCCGCTGGCCAGATGGAGTCGAGCCAGCAAATGAGCGCGACCGCCGAAGAAACGTCGGCGCAAGCCTCGCTGGTTTCGACGGCCGCCGGACAGGTCAGCCAAAATGCCCAGACCGTCGCCAATGGCGTCGATGAATTCGCCGCCAGCATCCGCGAGATCGCCACCAATGCCAGCGAAGCCGCCAAGGTCGCGGCCGAGGCGGTCGCGGTCGCCAATGAAACGAACGCCAAGGTGGGCCAACTCGGCAAGAGCAGCACTGAGATCGGCGCAGTCATCAAGGTCATCACCTCCATCGCCGAACAGACCAATCTGCTGGCGCTGAATGCGACGATCGAGGCCGCACGCGCCGGCGAAGCTGGCAAGGGCTTTGCCGTCGTCGCCAACGCCGTCAAAGAGCTGTCGCTGCAAACGGCCCGGGCCACCGAAGACATCGGTCGCAAGATCGAGGCCATTCAGCACGACGCGCGCGCCGCTGTCGAAGGCATCGGGAAGATCAGCGACATCATCGTGCAGATCAACGATTATCAGAATTCCATCGCCAGCGCGGTCGAAGAGCAGACCGTCACCACCCGGCAGATCGGCCGCAATGTTTCGGATGCGGCGCAGGGAACCAGCGAGATCGCGCAGAACATCACGGCGGTGGCCCAGGCGGCACACGACACGGCCGAGGGTGCCGCCCGCACCCATCAGGCCGCGGAAGAGTCGTTGCGGATGGCGGCCACGCTGCAGGCGCTGGTACGTCAATTCCGATGTGAGGCGAGCTCCAATGGACAATCCGCCCATGTCTGAGCGAAAACAGTTGTGTACCTTCTGGCTTGACGGATTGTTGTTTGGCATCGACGTGCGCGCGGTGCAGGAAGTGCTGCGGTCCCAGCCGTTGCGGCGCGTGCCGCTGGCCGCCGATTCGATCCGCGGACTGATCAACCTGCGGGGACAGGTGGTCACCGCGATCGACGCGCGGATCTGTCTCGACCTGCCGCCGCGAAGCCCCCATGGTGACGCCATCGACATCATCGTCCGCTCCGCCGAAGAGCCCGTGAGCCTCCTCGTCGATACGATCGGAGACATTATTGAAGTCGACGAGTCGGAATTCGAACCGCCCCCCGAGACGTTGCGGGGGATGGCCTCGGACTTGCTGCTGGGGATGTATCGGCTCGAGCAGCGACTGCTGGTCGCGCTCGACGTCGAACGCGTCGTAGAGCGCGGCTTGACCATGCGGAAGGAAAAGAACACGGCGAATGAACAAAATCCGCTTGTTGCTGGTCGATGACTCTTCCTTCATCCGCCAGGTGCTGAGCCGGTTGCTGTCTGCTGATCCCGACCTGGAGGTCGTGGCCACCGCGGCCAACGGCCGGCTGGCCCTGAGCCGGCTTAGCGATGCGCAACCCGACGTCGTGATCCTGGATGTGGAGATGCCCGAGATGAACGGCATCGAAACGCTGGCCGCCCTGCGGAAATCGCATCCGCACCTGCCGGTGATCATGTACAGCACGTTGACCAGACCTGGCGTGCGGGCGACGATCGACGCGCTGTTACTGGGAGCGAACGACTACGCCACAAAACCCGAAAAGCGCGAGCTTGTCGAACACTCGATCCATGAATCGCTGATCCCCAAGATCAAGCTGCACGCGGCGGCGCGCCGAGGCGATGCGGCGATTGGGGCTGGACGTCAACCTGCCCCCCTTGGCCATGCGCAGGTCTCTCGCCCGGTCCCACCAGTCGATCGGCTCACTCCGCGCCCGCGTGTTGAGGCGATTGTGATCGCCGCCTCCACCGGAGGCCCCAGCGCTCTGGCGCGACTGTTCTGCGACCTGCCCGAGAACCTGCCGGTTCCGATTCTGATCGTACAGCACATGCCGCCGGAGTTCACCAATCACCTGGCCTATCGCTTGTCGAGTCAGGGAAATTGCGTCGTGCGGGAGGCGGTCGCCAACGAGTTCGTGAGCGGATCGCGAGGTTGGATCGCGCCGGGCGATTTTCATATGACGGTCAAACGAATCGCGGGCATGGTCCGCGCGCAACTCAACCAGGATCCGCCGGTGAACGCCTGCAGGCCTGCCGCCGACGTATTGTTCGAATCGGCCGCCGAGGTTTTCGGTTCCGGGGTCCTGGCCGTCGTATTGACGGGCATGGGACAGGATGGACGCGAGGGCTGCGAATCGATTCGACGTGCCGGCGGTGGGATTCTGGTTCAGGACCAGGCCTCAAGCGTCGTGTGGGGTATGCCTGGCGCCGTTGCCCGGAGCGGTCTGGCCGATCAGGTCCTGCCCATCGGCGGCCTGGCGGCCGAAATCGTCCGTCGCGTGCGCGTCGGTCGTGGCGAGACTGGGTGAAATCTTGATCGCATGACGTTGAAACCGCACACGCTCGAATTCGTACGACGCCTTGTCTTCGAGCGCTCGGGGATCGTTCTTGACGGAGACAAGGGCTATCTGGTGGAAACGCGCCTCGCGCCCTTGGCCCACGAGGCCGAACTGCCGGGCATCGACGCACTGGTCGATCGACTTCGGGCCGGTGCCGCATCGCGCCTCGAAGTGCAGGTGGTTGAAGCGCTGCTCACTGGCGAGACTAGTTTTTTTCGCAACCCGCAGGTCTTCGAACGGCTCGCCCTCAATGTGATTCCACGATTGCTGGCCGACCGCCGGCCGGAACAGGCATTACACATTTGGAGTGCCGCCTGTTCCAGCGGACAGGAACCCTACAGCGTGGCCATGGTGTTCCATGAGCGTTTCACCGACGTTCTCCGACGCCGTACCGTCCGCGTAATCGCCAGCGACCTGTCGACGACGATGCTCGACCGGGCGCGACTCGGCCGTTACAGCCGTCTGGAGGTCAGCCGGGGATTATCCGATCACCAGCTTCGAAGGCATTTCCAAGCGGCCGGCAACTCGTTTCAAATCTCTGACCAACTGAAAGAGCTGCTCGATTTTCAGCAGATTAATCTCGTTCGGCCCTGGCCGACCCTCCCTCCGATCGATCTGGTATTGCTGCGAAACGTACTGATCTACATGGACACGCCGACCAGGCAAGAGATCCTGGGACAGTTGCGCAGGGTCATGCACCCGGGCGGTTATGTCATCCTGGGGGCGGCTGAAGCGACATTCGACGCCGGCGCCGCATTCGAAACCATCGACCTCAGTGGCCTCCGCTGCCTGCGGATGCGTGATTGACCAGGCCGTCAGGCTGGAAAGCCTAACCTACTCGTCGTCGTTGCCGCCCGTGATGACGACGGAGTCCACTTCGTTGGCTGGCGATTCGTCATCCGCTGTTACCGGCTTCGCATCCGGAGCTAACCTCCCCGCCGCCGGATCGGGAACTATGCGTCTTGGCGGGCCGTCCTCAACGAACGCCACCGCCGCGTCGCCGGCCAGCGCGCGATCGAGCGGTTGCACCTCGACAAGTTCGCTTGGCAGATGATGGCTGACCTGTTCCGTGTCACGCGGCGCCGTCGGATTAGAAGGCTCTTCGAACGAGACAAGTTGCACCGGCCCCCGGCTCTGGGTGGTGCGAAGCCGATGGGGACGTTCACGGGCAGCGTGATTCGTTGGCCGGCCGCCGGAGGCCTTGAGTATGCGCGTACAGTCAGAAACGAGTCGACTGCGCTCGACGATGGCGCCGTCAGTGGGCCAGCGCAACACCCGCACAGCCATATCAGCAGCCGTCGCACGAGCCGGCGGGCGGAATCGTTCCGATTGGGCGGCCAAAGACTCGATCAGTATGGCCAACTTCACGCTCGCATCACCGGAAGGCAAACGCTCCCAACGGTCGACCTCGCGGCACAGCACCTGACGAGCCGCGGCGACCACACTCTCGCGTTCGGAACCCATGCCCGCCACCAATGCTCCAATTCCGTCGGTTCCCAGGCCCGCGATGCGTTGGGCCAACTTTATTGCGTCGTCGTCGCTGACCGTGGCCCACTGGTCCTGCCAAACTCGCGCCAATAACCGTCCTCGCCAGGGATTGAATCCCACTGCCAAGACCAACAACGCTGTTACGGCGAAACAACCCATCAACCACCGAGCGAGTTTTACTGCTTTGCCGCGATTCACCAGTTTCACTCCTCGATCGTTTGTTAAGCTTTCAAGCCTGATTGGACCATCGTATTGCGCGGTCGGGTGGGAAAGCTCAGGCGAATGTCAAGCTCTCCAGCGCGCCACTCAACCACTATCCACTCACCAAAACATACGCAAGACCAGTCGTTGCCGCGCATCGCCGAAATTGACTCGCCCTCACCCCTGACGGCAGCCGAATTATGAGTAGGACCGCCAGAATCGGCCCAGTTTGGTTCGCTTTTTTGGGGGGAGTTGATGTCGATCGCAATCCGCAGGGGATCGCTGGTCAGCGCGGGATTTGGGGCAACTCCCGTGATCCTGGTGGTCTGGGCAAGTCTGGCGATCTTGGTGCCAAGCACCAGCGCCGCTCAGCATGCCAAAGCACAGCCCGCCAAAGCAATGTCGACTCGTGAAGCACGCGAAGACGCGGTGCGCGCCATCCCCTACGCGAAGCTTAACCGCAGCGCGCGGGCGAGAGTCTCGAACGTGCTTTCGGCGACGACGTTGTATCGCCGGCTGCCGAACCAGCACGTCGATTGTGATCCCAAGTTGTTTCAGTTCCTGATCGAGCATCCGGACCTGGTCGTGAACATCTGGGAAGTCTTGGGCATTAGCGAGGTCTCACTCTCTCGGGTCGACGCGCACCATTTCGAGGCCGATGATGGGGCGGGCACACTGGGGAGCATCGACTTTCTGCACAGCAGTCCCTCGATTCACCTCTTGTACGCCGAAGGTTCTTACGAGGGTCCACTGTTCGGCCGTCCCGTGAAAGGGAAGGTCTTGATCTTGATGCGTTCCAAGGAGATCGGCAAGCCCGACGGACGAAAGCAAGTGCTTTGCCAGGTGGATGCGTTTTTGCAAATGGAGAACCTCGGCGTTGGAATGCTCGCCAAGACGTTCCAGCCCTTGGTGGGCGCCGCGGCCGATCACAATTTCCAGGAGACGGCAAAATTCCTGTCGGCATTGAACCGCGCCGCCGAGGTTAACCGGACTGGCATACGCCATATGTCGGAGAAGCTCAGTCGCGTCGAGGAGGCCGACCGGGCGCAGTTTGTCGACCTGACCGACCAACTGGCTGACAACGCCGCGGTTCTGGCGTCGACGACAGCCAAGCCACAATACACTCAAAAGGCGCAATCCTCGCGCAAACAGCCGGTCCAATCGACAGCCAAACGACCGAAAAAACAGGTTCGCAACCCCACCGTCAGGCGCACCACCGGTCGCTCCATGCCGCAGTGAGGCGCTCGAACTGAGGCAATCGAGAGGCGAAAGGCATTAGGCGCTGGGCGATAGGCTTCAGGCGTGAGGCGACCTGTGCTTGCGAGTCCTCACGAATCCCGTTACGCCGTAGGCCCGTGCTCTCGCTCAGGGTAAAATGCCGGCGTTTGGTATACAATTGCTTCATTCTGGCTCGTAGCGCCTCTCTCCTATTTCCTCAATGACTGACCCCCTGCGGCAGAAAATCGCGACCGCCGCCGACATGCTCGTCGTCAAAGTCGGCACGCGCGTGCTGACAGGCGCGGCCGGCGCGCTCGACGAACAACGTATCGCGGCGCTGGCCGAGGAACTGCACCAGGTCATCGCCGGCGGCCGCAAGGTAGTGCTGGTCAGTTCAGGAGCGGTCGGGGCGGGCATGGGATTGCTGGGGTTGAAGCAGCGCCCCCGCGACCTGGCCCACTTACAGGCCGTGGCCGCCGTCGGCCAAAGCTGCCTGGTGGAGACCTACGACCGGGCGCTCCGCTCGTTCGGCCGGCACGCCGCCCAGGTCCTCTTGACCGCCGACGACCTCGACGACCGTACCCGCTACCTCAATGTCCGTAACACGCTCTTGACCCTGCTCGAATATGGCGCCGTACCGGTCATCAACGAGAACGACACGGTCAGCGTCGAGGAGCTGCAAACCACGTTTGGCGACAACGACCGTCTCGCGGCGATGGTCACCAACCTGATCCGCGCGCCCTTGTTGGTGTTGCTCTCCGACGTCGACGGGCTTTTCGACGGCGACCCTCGCGAAGCCGGTTCGCGGTTGATTTCAACCGTCACCAGACTCGACGAATCGGTATTGGCGCTGGTCCGCGACCAGAAGACGGGCTTGAGCAAGGGAGGAATGGCCAGCAAGCTGGCGGCCGCGCGGATTGCGACCCTGGCCGGCGAGAACGTGATCATCGCCAACGGCCGCGAGCCGGGCGTGCTGGCGCGGATTCTGGCCGGCGAAATGGTCGGCACGCTCGTCGTGGCCCAAGGGGAGGGAATTCCAGCCTGGAAACGCTGGATCGGATTCACCGCTCAACCGCGCGGGCATTTGGTGCTCGATGAAGGTGCCCGCCGGGCGATCGAGAAACAGGGTCGTAGCCTGTTGGCCATCGGCGTGGTCGACGCCGTCGGTCAGTTCCAGAAGGGCGACGTCGTCGCGCTGCGCGACCAGGCCGGCGCCGAGTTTGCCCGCGGCCTGACCAATTACGCCGCCGGCGAAGTATTGGTGATCAAAGGACTCAAGACCGAGGCCATCGCCACGGCGCTGGGGCACTGCCCCTATCAAGAGATCATCCACCGCGACAACATGACGGTGACGACATAGCGCGCAATATGGTCGAAAGTCCGTAGGTTAGGCTTTCCGACCTGACGGAACCACCAGTTACGCAGTCAGGCTGGAAAGCCTAACCTACGCAAGTCAACGGCAAATCGCAGTCGATCCGTATGAGTGTCGAACGGGTGCAACCGCTCGAAGCCCAACAGGGGTCGGCTTCGGCCAGCGTGGCCTGGAGCGGCCCGTCGTAATCGATCCGATGCGCATATCGAGCCCCATCGTAGGCGTTGGAAAATGCCGCCTGCAGATCCAGCGGTGCATCTGGATCCGGTGCTTGCAGCGGCAGGGGGATCTCGGGCAATGGACTACGAACGCTCCAAGCGTAAACTTCACCGTCAGGACGCCGGTGGGCCCTCGCTACCATGGCCAAATAGTCCCCTGGCGGCAACGGGGCGCTGACGATTCGTTGGCCGCCGACGAGTAGATCGAGTTCGACCAGATGGACTGACTGACGCAGGACCGCGCGCCGCCTGGCCAGATATTCGGCACGACCCGATCCCGCCTTGTTGCTTGGAAAAAGCAATTCCAAAACAGCAACAAGGTCCCGTTCCGGCCGATGGTAGATTTCGATCCATACCTCGCGCACTTCTTCTTCGCTTATGATCGGCACCGTGATCGGCACGATCGCGACACCGCCCGCGACCTGCGCGGCAGGGTACGATGGACCGTCCCGACGCGTAACGGCCAAATCGGGTAAGACGACTTTCATAACCGGCGGGGAAGCTTCCACGAGCGCCGTTCGTTCATTGATGCTGGCCTCGTAGTTTTCGGGTAGGACCTGGTTCAACGCTCGACGCAGTCAAACAATGAACTCCACGTGAAAATCGGCCCAGAATGCCGGGTCCAGGTACGGGTCCATGCCCGGAAACGGACTGCTCATACGCCAACCTCGACGGATCAGGGACAACTACTCTAATCCTATCGCGTGGTGGGCGGCATTTCCAATCCGGCTTTAAGGCGGAACGATGTAAAGAACCGTTGCGCCGCCCGGCGTTTCTCGCCTGGAAGGTAAGGTAGGACGGCGTTTCTACCCCAATCTCCCCAATAGATTCGATGGCGGCGACCGCTTGCGAAAGCCGTCGCGCGACTGGCCACGCAACGGCGAAATTCGGACAGGACAAAAATCTTGCGGGGGAAGTTGCGAATTGCTCGCCGGTGGCGGAGAATACGGCGGCCACGGTGCCGTTGGCGGGAGCGCATGGCAAGAGAGTTTAACTTTTGGAGGTGGTGAGAATGTGGGCGCGCAAGCGGATCGATATTTCATGGATCGACCTGGCGTTCGGCGCAGTGCGCTGTTTCGTGCCCGCACATCGCCAGCGGCCGCTACCACCTATCGCAGCACTTGGACCGGCCGCCGGCGACATGCTAGAGTCGTTGTCGGTCCGGAGTGGTTTCGACCTGCTCCTGACCGCGCTGGAATTACCGCCCGGCAGCGAAGTGCTTGTTTCGGCAGTGACGATCCGCGACATGACGCGGATCATCGAAGAACACGGGCTGGTGCCCGTCGCCATCGAGCTCGACCCGGCGACGATGGCGCCCGACCTGGAGCGGCTGCGGCAAGCCGCGACGCCGGCCACGCGAGCCATCCTGGTGGCCCACTTGTTTGGTGGCCGGATCGACCTAAGACCGATCGCCGAATTCGCAACCAAGCATCAATTGCTGCTGATCGAGGACTGTGCTCAAGCGTACGCGGGTCCCGAGTTCATGGGGCACCCGGCCTCGATGGCGTCGATGTTCAGTTTCGGCCCGATCAAGACCGCCACGGCCCTGGGAGGCGCGTTGGTGCAGGTCCGCGATCCGGCCCTGCTCGCCCGGATGAGCGCACTTCAAGCCGAATATCCGCGGCAAGGCCGCTGGGCGTTTTTGCTGCGGATCGCCAAATACGCGGGCTTGAAGGCGGTTTCCTCGCGGCCCGTCTACGGTGCGTTGGTGCGGCTGTTCCGGGCGTTCGGCGTCGATCACGATCGACTGGTGAATGGCGCGGTCCGCGGATTTGCCGGCGAGGGCTTCTTCGTTCGGATCCGCCGACAGCCCTGCGCGGCACTCTTGGCGCTGATGGAACGCCGCGTACGCCGCTTCGACGCACGCCGGCTGGAGGCGCGCGCCGCGGCGGGCGAGGTCCTTTTGGAACGGCTAGGCGAGGTCGAGGCTTGCCCGGGCGCGGCGAGCACGCCGCACAGCCACTGGGTGTTTCCGCTGAAGGTCGACGATCCGCCCAGTGCCATCGCCGCGCTGGCTCGGGCGGGCTTCGACGCGACCCAAGGCCAGAGCCTGGTGGTCGTCGATCCGCCCGACGATCGGCCTGAGCTTGACCCTCTCGTCACCCGGGATACGATGAAAAAAGTCATTTATCTTCCCTGTTATCCCGAACTGCCGTCGGAAGCGATCTGGCGATTGGCGGCGGCGATCGCGCCCTTGGCCGCCCGCGCCGCAACGCCGCCCGTCCGGCAAGCCATCGCCAGGAGCGAAATTCTATGCACGTCAACGCCCCAATCGAACGCCTCGTCGATCTAAGCGACCCGTCCGCCAACATCATCTTCAACATGTCGCTGGAGGAGGCGATCGAGTGCGTCGGCAGCGGCGACCCTCAGCGGGTTCGCGCTATCGACGGCCAGTTCGCACTGCTCCATCGCCGCGGCCAGACGATCCGCATGGCCCGCTCGATCGGGCGGCCGATGCGGTACTTTATCGCCAAACGGGCCGAGGGCCCCTGCCTGGTGGTGGCCGAGCGGATCGACCAGATTCGCGCCTTCCTCGAAAGCGAAGGTTTGGAAGGCCAGTTCCATCCGACTTACACACGAATGGTGCCCGCCCATCACTTGCTCGAAATCGCCCTGGTCGGCTGTCCCGATCCAAACCCCACTTATCGCCGCTTTCTTCAGCCGCAGCGCAACCGGCTACCGCCCGACCTCGACGAAATCGGGGGGGCGTACATCGGCGCGCTGGCCGAAGAGTGCCGGCGCTGGTTGGCGGCCATTGAGCCGCGCGAGCCGATCGGGGTTTTGTTTTCCGGCGGCATCGACTCGGGCGCCCTGTTTCTCGTGCTGCATCACCTGCTGCTCGAAAGCGGCCATTCGCCGGCGCGGCTGAAGGCGTTCACCCTGTCGGTCGACGGCGGTGGCGACGACGTGGTGCAATCGGCCGAGTTCCTCGAAGCGCTCGGCCTGGGGCTGTTCCTGGAGCCGATTCGAATTGCCGCTTCGGCCCTCGACCGCGCCGAAGCGATCCGCGCCATCGAAGACTACAAACCGCTCGACGTTCAATCGGCCGCCATGGCACTGGCGCTCTGCCGCGGTATTCGCCAGCGATATCCCGACTGGAAATACCTGGCCGACGGCGACGGTGGCGACGAGAACCTCAAAGATTACCCGATCGAGGAGAACCCCGAGCTCACGATTCGCAGCGTGTTGAACAACCTGATGCTGTACCAGGAAGGTTGGGGCGTCGATGCGATCAAGCACTCGCTCACGTATTCGGGCGGCCAAAGCCGGGGCCATGTGCGTTCGTACGCGCCGGGACGGCTGTTCGGTTTCCGCGGTTTCAGTCCCTACGCGCTGGCCAACGTGATCGAAGTCGCCGAGGAGATCCCATTTATCGAACTGACCGATTGGCAACACGACCGGCTCTACGCCCTCAAGGGCGAAGTCGTACGCCGCGGCGTCGAAATGATCACCGGCAAGTCGATGCCGGTCTTCGAGAAGCGACGGTTCCAGCACGGCGCCGGCGACCGCGGCGCGTTGGCCGCGACCTTTCCGGACGATCCGGCCGTCTACCGCAGGGAGTTTGCGGAAATGTTCGAATAGGAAGTAGGGATGAAGGATGAGGGATGAAGGATGAAGGATAAGGGCAAGAGGCCGATGATTGAGGCACGCCGCTGGAACTATCCGACCCAATGTCGCCTTTCGCTCCGCGAAAGACTACCCTTTGGCAGTGCGAAAGTTGACCGTAAGGAAGACATCTCACTATCCCCTTCGAAATAACGGCTCCTGATGTCGTACCTTCGCCAGCCGGCGCTGGTTCTTTCCGACGAAGAAATCGTCGCATTGCGTCCGCCCAAGAACACGGTCGATATGTATCGGCCAAATCACTTTTTGCTCGAGCGGGAACGGTCCGCGGCGGGCGAAGTGGATGACGTGGCAACGATCTTTCTCGTCAACCGCGAATGTCCCTGGCGCTGCCTGATGTGCGACCTGTGGATGAATACGACCGACCAGAGCGTGCCCGCCGGCGCGGTACCGGCGCAAATCGACTTTGCCCTGGCCCGGCTCCCCCCCGCTCGGCACGTGAAGCTCTACAACAGCGGCAACTTTTTCGATGCGCGCGCCGTGGCGCCGGCCGATCATGAGGCAATCGCCGAGCGGGTCGGCCACTTCGCCACGGTGATCGTCGAGAACCACCCCAAGCTCTGCGGCGCGGCCTGCCTTCGCTTCCGCGATCTGCTGGCGGCGAAGTTGGAGGTGGCCCTTGGCCTGGAGACGGTCCACCCCGACGTGCTGCCGCGGCTCAACAAAGGAATGACGCTCGACGATTTCGCCCGTGCCGTCGAGTTTCTCCTTGCCGGCGGGATCGCGGTGCGGGCATTCATCCTGCTGCGCCCGCCCTATCTTTCGGAGACGGAAGGTATCGAGTGGGCGGTCAAGTCGCTGGAGTATGCTTTTTCACTTGGGGTCGAATGTTGTTCGGTGATCCCCACGCGGGGCGGCAACGGCGCGCTGGCGCGGTTGCAAGCGGCGGGCGAATTCGCCCCACCCCGGCTGCGCTCGCTTGAGCTCACACTCGAAGCGGGCCTGGCGCTGATGCGCGGCCGCGTGTTCGCCGATTTGTGGGATGCCGAGCGGTTCTACGAGTGCCCCGCCTGCGGCCCGGCCCGCGCGGCGCGGTTGGCCGAAATGAACCTGACGCAGCGATTGCCACCGCCTGTCGCCTGCGGAGCTTGTGGCGACGATTCGAACGTGGGGCAGGTTTGAAACCTGCCTTAGCGAAGCCAGCTCAACAAAGTCGGTCGCGACCACGAACGGTTGCGCCTACTGCGTCAACTCTCATACGGCCGCGTTGCAACGCCTGGGCATGTCCACCGAGGCGCTGGGCGAGTTAATGGCGATCGCCGGGTTGTTCAACATGACGAACGTCTTGGCCGACGGCTACCAGGTCGAGCCCGACGTGTTGCCCAGAGTCGATGTCGATGGCAAACAGGGATAATCGCCAGCCACAACGGCCGGAGGACCAATCGACGCGTTGGGCAACTAGGTCGCCGGATGGTGCAGGAACGCGATTCCAAACATGACATAGACGCCGATCAGCATCAAACCTTCCAACCAGCTTGATTCACCGTCGTAGGTCAGGTTTCGCGTCAGGTAGGTCGCCATCACGATCGCGATCAGTTCAAGAGGCGAAAAGACCAGATCCATGTTCTGGCCCATGATCATCCCCAGGAACACCAGCACCGGCGCAACCAGCAATCCGACCTGGGCGCTGGCGCCCACCGTGACCGCGACTGAAAGGTCCATCTGGTCTTTGCGCGCGAAGCGGACCGCGTTCAGGAGCTCGGCGGCGTTCCCAACCAGAGCGAGCAGAAAGACGCCCGCGAAACGCGGACTCAGTTGCATACTCTCGGAGGCGGGCTCGACGGCCCCGGTCAGCACTTCGCTCATGATCGCCAGAGCGACCGTGACCGTGGCTAGAATGACCAGCGCCTTGTTCCGGCTCCAGCCGATTTCCAACTCGTCTTTCACTTCATCGGGCCGTTCATCCTTTTCCTTGAGGTTCGCCCTGGCCCCCTCTTTGCCAATCAACTGCTTCTGACTCGAGAAGACCGCGATGAGATACGCCAGATAAATCACGAACAGGACGACCGCGCTCTCGCGACTGATAGAGCGGGCGGCCGAAGCACTGAACTGGGTCACCGCCGGGATGATCAATCCAAAGCAAACCAACGTGAGCATGGCGGTGGCCATCCGGACGGCCTGGGGATCGAATCGCTGATTTCGGCGATACTTGATACCGCCGGCGAAACACGAGACCCCGAGACCAAACAACAGGTTGCCAATGATCGAGCCCGTCAGCGAAGACTTCACCATGGTGACCAGGCCGGCGTGCAGGGCAAATGAAGCAATGATGATCTCCGGGGCATTCCCGAGCGTGGCGTTGAGCAAGCCACCGATGGTGGGGCCCAGAAACCTGGCGAGGACCTCGGTGGCGTCGCCCATCAACCCCGCCAGCGGAACGATTGCCAGCGCTGATGCCAAAAACACCAGGATCGGGTTGGCCTCAAACCAGTCCAGGCCGATTCCGATCGGGATAAACACCAGTAGCCAGTTCACGCTCATCACGTCGCTCCTTCCCGATCGTTCACGCTGTGGATTTGGCGTCGCTTGGGCATGATCAGGGCAACGAACTTATTAGCGTGCCTGTTTCATGGCCAGGTACAACCGACTCGCTTCCAGGTTTTCCCAGATGGCCCTATCCGGGGCGACCTCAAAAAGGATTGGTCCTTGATAGTCCATCGTCGCGAGCGACCGCATCTGCTCGGCCCAATCGACGTCGCCGTCGGCAACCGTTGTAAGCACCCGGCCGGCGTGTTGCTGCTTGGCGTGGACGCTGGCCAGCTCATCGGCGGCGAGCGATCGTGTCGCATTTCCACAATCTGTGACATCGGGAGCCATCAAGAGGTTGCAAGGGTCGTAACAGAGCCGCAGGTGCCGGGAATTGGACCCAAGTTTTCGCTGCGCTGTATGCAGTACGTCCAGCGTCCATTGCCACGGCTGCCGGGCGTTTTCGATGGCGAGGACGCCGCCGCGACACACAAGGCGATCGGCAAGCGACGCGAGCCGCGCGGAGATGTCAGCGACGGCTGGCGACGAGATCTGTTCCGCCGTGGTCGTCACGTCGACCAACCGCAGATAAGCCACGCTTGGGCCGGCCACTGCTTCGGCGGCATCGACGCCAGTGAGAAATAACTTGAGGAACAACTTTTCGTCAAGCGTGGTCAGCGCCGAGCCGTAAGGAAACGCGATGGCAATGTTGAACGTCGCCTCGGGGAACCGCCGGGGCAATTCGGCCAGCGCCTCGGCGTCGGGCATGTGGTCGGAGCCCCGCTCATAGCGCCCCATGCATCCTTGCCGCAGCTCGATCGAGAGGTAGCATCGCCGAAGCGCCTCGGCGATCAAGTGGTCGATCGATTCGCGTTCGTCGAGTTGTACGCGCCAGGAATTGGAAACGATGCCAAGGACCATCTCGTTCTACCTGTCTCGCTTGAGATTCTCGTCCAGGAACGACAGGACTTGCGCCCACGAATCCCACGAAGCGTAGGCGGTGGCCTCGGAAGTTCCACCCAATTCAAGAGGCTGTTTCGTAAGCGGATCGAGCTGGCGCGTTTCCCCCACCGCGGAATTCGGAATGCCGAGCAAATGCCCGCAATTTGCATACGACAAGTGTTTGTCGGAATACGAATGTTTGTGCTCAGTCATCCGCTGCATCACAAGTTCGGCCATCTCGGGCGAGGGCCACACCTGGTCGTCGATGCCACTAATCAGCAACACCGGGCCGCCGATCTTCTCGACCGGAATCGTGGCGTGACGCGCAGCCTCTTCCTCATTCAGGTAGAGCCGGAACCACGGAGTCGACACCTCTGGATTCGATTCAAGCACCTCAATTTCCTCGGTGCTGTCAACATTGGCCGCCCCCATATTCGCAACGGGTTTCCCGTTGCTGGTCCAGGCCGCAGGTTGCGCGTCATCAAAATCGGCGGAAAACCCCGGCCAGACCACGTTACTTGGCACGTAGGCGACCACCGCTTTTATCTGGGGATACCTCGTGCCGAGCAGCAAGGCCAGCTCGCCGCCTCGTGACCTGCCCAAGACCGCCAGCTTTTCGCCCTGAATCGATTCCTCGTTCTGAAGCCACTTCAGTCCCGTCTCGAAATACTCCAACGGAATGTCGACCAGGTGCTTGGGGAGATCTTCGTAATTGAAATAAGCGAGCGCCAACACGCCATAGCCCCGCCTGGCAAGCAACGCGGCCAGATTCTCTTTGAGGCCCCCGTCCGAACCTCCCAGCACCATCAGGCCCGGATAATGCCCCTTGGTTTTCGGTTTGAAAAACACCCCGCGCAGCCCTTGCTCCCTGACGGGAATGCGTTCCATGTCCGCCGAGACATAAAGCAATTCGAAGGTTCCGTCGGCAACCAACTTCCCGGCCACGTAAGCTGAGATCGTGACTTGTGTGGCATCCAGAGCGGTTTTCTTCAGGGAATCTTCTCTCGGGGCCTCCGGATCGTTCTTCATCGACCACAAAATGCGGAGCGGGGCGATCTTTTCATTTTTTGCCGGGTCGGGCTTCGGTCCAGCCAGGTCGACGCGGCCTCGAGCATCGGCCTTGAACTCTAATTCCGATTTGAAGTTACCGGCGGACGTTTGCACCGTGACAACCTGATCCGGTTTCAAGTTGGTGATAAATACGCTGACGTGTTCGTCATAGAATGCTCGCTTCGGCGCGATCTCGAAGCGCGGCGCCGGATCCTCAGCGAATGCCAGGTTGCCGGCAGGCGACAGCGTTGCAAGAACCTGACAAGAAACCGCGAGGAAGATGAACCTGCATTGCCGCATTGGCTTGTCCCATCAACCCTGGCCAACCTCCAGCGCCATTCCGTCGGCGCCCGCGTCGGCCGCGCCCGACAAACGCCCCTTCGAATCGATGGCGATGGCATGGACCAGGGCCAACTCGCCGTAACTAAAGGGCAAGCGTTCGATGGCGTGCTTGCGACGGACCTCGGCGCAGACAAATTCGGGAATTCGGGCATGACAAGTGATCGTGTCGCCCTGGCAGTCGAAACGGGGCGCTAACACCGCGCTACTAATATCCATGCCAAAATCGAGGTGATTGACGATCGTCTGCAGCACAGCGGTGATGATCCGCGTTGCACCCGGCGCGCCCAAAACCAGCACCGGCCGGCCGTCGCGCAGAACGAGGGTGGGGGTCATACCCGTCGTTCGTCCCTTGCCGGGTGCGATGCTGTTGGGATGGCCCGGGTAAGGATGAAAGTTGATCATCGAGTTGTTATACATGAAGCCTAAGCCCGGAGTGACCACGCCCGATGACGACCCCAGTGAATGCGTGAGCGAGACGCAGTTCTGCTGGGCGTCAACCACGGTAACCTGGGTCGTGCTGGGTGGGCCTGGCTGGATGCGGGCCGTGTCGATCGGCCGACCGGCGTCGATTGCTCCGCGCCATTCGGCGGCCCGCTCCTTCGAGATCATCCGTTCCAGCGGCACCTCGACGAACCGCGGATCGCCCAACTGGCGGTTACGGTCGGCGAAGGCCGCCTTCATGGCCTGCGAAACCACGTGGATAAACTTGGGCGAGTTGTGTCCCATCGCGGCCAGGTCATAGCCTTCGAGAATGTTGAGCATGGCGGCCAGTGTCGGGCCGCCGTGCGGCGGCTGCGAGGTTTGCACCGTCCAGCCCCGATAGCTTGTCACCACCGCCGGCTCCTCGCGGACAGCGTAACCGGCCAGGTCATCGGCTGTAACCCAACTGCCGTTCTTCGCCAGGTCGGACACGATTTCGGCGGCCAGCGAGCCAGTGTAAAAATCGCCGGGCCCTTGCTCAGCCAGCCGACGAAGTGTGCGCGCGTAATCGGGGTTGCACAGCCGCTCGCCGGCGTCGTAGGCTGTGCCGTCGGCCTTGATGTAGATTCGCTTCGCGTCGGGCGTGACGTGCAGCTTCTGGAATAGCGACGAACTTTCCCTGCGTTCGGGCGACTGCTTCCAACGGTCGGCCAGGTGCGCGCCGACGGGCCAACCCTGTTCGGCGATGCGGACTGCGGGAGCGATCAGGTCGGCCCAACTGCGCGTACACCAGCGGCGGTGGATCGCCTCCATTCCGCGGACCATGCCGGGCGTGCAGATCGACTGGTAGCCTTCGTCGTTCACGCGATCTTTGAGAAAAAAGCCCCAGCCGCCGGGATTGGGCCCGATCACGGCGTCGGCCCACATTTCCGCCGACGACTTCGCGCCGGCCAGCGCCGGAGCGTCGAGGATCGGTTCAGGCCTGGCACTTCCCGGTGTCTTGCAGGTCAGGAGCAGGTAACCACCGACGCCGCAAGAGTGCGGGTCGATCACGAACTGGACGAAGGCACAGGCCAGTGCCGCATCGAAGGCATTGCCTCCGGCGGCGAGCACTTTGGCGCCTTCTTCGACGGCGATCGGTTGCGGCGCCACGATCATCGACGGCATGGCTGGCTCCTTGATTTTGGGTGACGCGCTTTTGTACCACGGCGCGACACGGTATGGCAAATCGGAGGCCGCGTCCGAAACAACCTGCAGAAGCCGTTGGAAATGATGTCCAAAGGTGCGATGCGGCGGGCTGCTCGAATGGACTGGAGCCAACTCGCTCCGGCCGGGTGAGGCTGTTGACCAGGCTTTCCGCGGTCGTGCCGAGCTCAAAGCCGCGGTCGGCCGGGGTACCGCTTGATGGAAGGGGCAGGCGTCGGCCTCAGTCGGGGATCGTTGGCTTCGGATTCTGGAAGGATTTCACCAAAGTCAGCCTCGGCGACCAGGACGAAGCGGCCGGTCGACTCGACCTTGCAGAGCCGTTGAGCCCACGGGCACAGCGACGCGCTATTCACGTCAAGAACGCGAACGGCTTCGTAACGCCCGTGGACGAGCGCCGTTCTTCGTTGCCCTGCTGTGACTGGCAAAAATGCCACGGTCGCCATCTCCAAAACCATAATCGACGATATGTCGATATCTGGTATACCCTACCTTATTATTAGCAGTGTTATCCCTCTGGAGTTTACTCCTCATACGGCCTTGCACGTGGTTTGTGACTTCGGTGGGTAACAGGAGGGAAAGAAGTGGGATAGAATCTCCGGGGCTCGCCTAGCCGGTGTGAACTTCACCCGTACCTTCCTGGAACATCCGCTCGAGCCGCTGCATTTCGTCGGTGGCCAAGTGCATGGGGCTTCCGGTCAAGATACCCGTGACGGTGCGGAATGGCTTGCCGATATGCATGCCCTGGCCGTCGATGCGAAACTCGCGAATGTCCTTGTCATGCGCCGAGCCGCGCATCTTGAGCACCGTGAGACCTCGCCGCATTTCGCCGTACATCTCGACATAGCGCAGAAGAATGATCGAGTCGGTAATCGTCGAAATGTGCGTCTCGGTGACTGAAGATCCGCCCAGAAGGTTGGGCGTCGTGGCGGTGAATACGCCGGCCACCTCCTTGGCTTTGATGTAGGAGGTCAAGCTAATGGCGAATTCGCGGAAGCTCTTCAGGTTCGAAACCCTTTCCAAGGCTGAGAGACTGTCAACCGCTACACGGTGCGGTCGAAAATCGTCGATTTGCCGCTTCATGCGGATCAAATGGTCCTCCAGGCTGGCGGCTTCAGGATAGTCGCAATGGACGCGCAACCGGCCATCGGCCTCAAGCCGATCGAAATCAGCACCCCAGCCCCGCGCGTTTCGGAAGAGCTGATCGCGGCTCTCTTCAAAAGCAAAGAGCAGACATTTCTCCTCGTTCGCCGCGCCACCGGCGAGAAACTCGGTGACCAGAAGCGTCTTGCCCGTACCTGTCGCGCCGGAGACCAGTACGATGGAATCGCGGAAGAAACCACCGCCGCACATTTTGTCGAGCTCGGCGTTGCCGCTGGTGACGTGCACGCTCGACGACTTCTGCGTAAGTTCCATCGCCGAGAGCGGCATCACGACGATCCCCTCGTTGGGGACGATGGTGAACGGCCATTCGCCTTTTTGGTGGTTCGTGCCGCGAAACTTGAGGATTTCCATCGTGCGGCGGCGCTTCTCTTGTTCTAAGGCATTGCGCAGCACCACGACGTTGTCGGCGATGAATTCTTCGATGCCGAAGCGCGCGATGTCGCCATACTCGGTCGTACGCTCGGCGGTCATCACGCTCGTGACACCCATCAGTTTGAGCGCCGAGGCAATACGGTACAATTCGCGGCGGACCGTGGCGCTGTCGGTCAATTGACTGAAAATCGCCCCCAGCGAGTCCATCGAGACTCGACGCGCACGCACCTGACGGATCGCGTGCTCGATCCGTGCCAAGAGTGCGCCGAGGTCGTAGCTGCCGACTTCGGCCGACTCTTGGGCCGGGTCAGGCGAGGCATCGACGAACGCCCACTTTCGCTCACGTTCCCAGCCGGGCAAGTCCCAGCCGAAGCCGGCCATGTTGCGGCGAATGTCGCCCGGCGTTTCTTCGAACGTCACGAACACGCCCGGCTCGTCATGCTGCGCGATGCCTTCAGCCAGAAATTGTGCGGCGAACACGGTCTTGGCGCTGCCGGCCGTGCCGGAAACGAGCGTCGTCCGGCCAAGTGGGAGCCCGCCCGCTGAAATCAGGTCAAAGCCAGGTATTCCTGTGCAAAGTTTCTTCATCGTGCTCTTTGTCGTTGCTTCCATCGTCGGTTCACTCGGTTTTTCCACGGTTGGATTGGTTATCGGAATTCGGTTCATCATGGGTTGCCGAAGGCGACGCGTCCAACGGGCGCAGGTCAAGCCCGAGCACGACCCGTTCGGTATCCGACAGGTCCCCGATCAGTCGCCGTAACGGCGGCGGGAGCTCCTTGATCAAGGTGGGGGTCGCGAGGATGCGTTCGTCCTCGGCTAACTGGGGGCGTTCAAGCACGTCAATGACCACCATTTCGAATCGGCCCCCCAAATCGTCGTCGCAAATGCGGCGCAGGTTACCGATCGCTTGCTCCGACCGGGGCGTATGCCCGGTGATGTAAAGCTTCAACAAAAATTTATCGGTCATGGCCTGGTCCTTTCGCCGCGGTGGGCGGGCTGCCGATGCGCGGCTGCCGCGCGCCGTAAGAGAGACTGCGGTAAAACGAAACAAGGTAGCCCATCAGCTCCAGCAACAGGAATTGTCCTTCGGCCGCCAGCGCTCTGCCCTTGCTGGAAACGACGTCGCGAAGCTTGCCGCGCAGGGCCGCATGGTGTAACTCGACGACGTCGCGAGGTCCCGCCTGCAACACCCCCAGGCGATCCGCGAGCGAGCGCAGTTGTTCGGAAATATCGTGTTCAACGCGGTAATCGTGCTCGTCGAGCGCGAGTTCGACGATCCGAGCATAGTGATCGGTCAACTCGTCGAAGATGGCGGGTTGGCGTTGGCATAGTGCGTCGCCGCCAAAAAGTCTGGCGGTCACTTCCGTGTGTCGGTCGGTGACCCATCGATCCCAGGCGCCTAGCCGCAGCTCAGCCGCCGGTTCGCCCTCGACACCTTCAACGCCGCGAGGATTGGTCGTGTCGTCGATCATCTCAACGCCTCGTGACAGAAGCGGTTACCGACGGTAGGACGCCTCTCGGGGGGCGTCCTCACTGACTCGCCGGTGCGTGCGACCGCGAGTTCAGCTCGAAAACACCGCGCGTGCAACGCCCGTGCCAAAAGTCGCCCTCACGAAGCCAGCGGTAATCGCGATGTAAAGTCCCGTGTGCGTTTGACTTGATTCGAGGTGAAACCGTCACAAATGGGGAATTAGCGAACCGCCCTTGACTGTCAGTTTGACAGAGCCTGTCATTTTGACAGCTACTTGAGCCTCAAAAACTGCTCTTGCCTCAACGCGTAGGTCTCGGGTAAAAACCGCATCTGACTGGCGCAGTGCGCTGGCAGGAAGCCAAAGCCGTCGCCGAGACGAAGCTCACCGCATGGAAGTCGGGTGCCGCCAGCTAGGCCCGTCCCAAGAGGGACGGGCCGGTTGTTTCACACGATATCCTCTGGCTGCGTGGCAAATGTGTGCCAGCGGCCCGGCAAAAGGAAAGGAGACCCTGCCATGCTCGTACTCTCGCGTCGTGCCCATCAAAAGATCGTTTTTCCCACGATTCAAACCACCGTTGAAGTGCTTCAGGTTCGCGGCAACGTCGCCCGGCTTGGCATTACGGCCCCTTCCGAACTTCCCGTAGTGCGCGACGAAGTGCTTGCGACCGACACGGCAAACGGGGGCTTCTCTCCACCCAAGAACAACGCCGCGCGCGAGATGGGGCACCTGGTTCGCAACCAACTCAACACGTCGTCGCTTGGATTGGCCTTGATGCGCGGTCAATTGGAACAAGGGCACTCACAAGATGCCCTGGCGACGCTCAAACGCATGGAAGCCGAACTTTCCGCTGTCCGCGATCGGTATGAGGCGCTCGAGCGCCGTCCGGCGCCGACGGCGCATCCCGCGTCGCGCTCGCCTCGCCACACGGCGCTCCTGGTCGAAGACAACCAGAATGAACGCGAATTGCTCGCAGGTTTTCTGCGAATGTCGGGATATGATGTCGTAACCGCCGGCGATGGCGCCGACGCACTCGACTACCTCGCCAGCCAGGCCCGTCCCGACGTAATGCTGCTCGACATGATGATGCCACGGTGTGATGGACCGACCACATTGCAACGGATTCGTGCCAACCCAAGCTGGGAAGGTCTCAAGGTTTTCGCCGTCACCGGCGCATCGCGATGCGACGTGCAGTTCGATTGCCACCCGGGCGCACTCGACGGATGGTTTTCCAAGCCGATCGATCCACCGGCGCTAGTGCGAGAACTGCGCCGCGAACTGGCCGTCTCACACGCCTGAACATCAGCAAGGATGATGGCCGCGGAGTACCGACTCAGATTATTCGTCAGCGGAGATCATTCCCGCTCGCGGCGCGCCATTGCCACGCTCCGCAAGGTTTGCTCGGAGGCGACGGACTATTCCTGCGAATTGACCGTCATCGATGTGCTTGAGCATCCGGACCTGGCGGAGCAAGACCGCATCCTGGCGACGCCCACGCTTTTGTTCGAGTCGCCCGAGGCGACGAGGCGAATCGTGGGCGAGCTGACCGATCCTGGAGCGCTCCTGGCTCGTATTGGCAGCCGCGGCAGAAACGGCTTGCCTGAAAGAGGGGTGTGATGCGCCGACGAAACGAGCGCAGGAAGGCGCCGCCGCGTCGAACGGAGCGCGCCGGCGGTCGCCGGAGGAGAGCCGTGGCCGATGCGCTGCGCGCCAGCGAAGACAGGTTCCGCAACATCATCGACAAGAGCGCCGACGGGGTGGTCGTGCTCCGCCGAAATGGTGTGATCACGTTTGTCAATCCGGCCGCTGAGGCGATGCTCAACCGCGGCGCCGACGAATTGGTTGGGCAGATGTTCGGCGTCCCCACCGCCCCCGGTGAGACGACCCAAATCGACGTCCTCCGTCGCAATGGCCCGGCGCTCGTTGCCGAGATGCGGTTGGTCGAAACCGAGTGGGAGGGTTCACCGTCGTACCTGGCGACCTTGCGCGACGTCACAGAACGCAAACGAGTCGAAGAGGCATTCCGTTTTCTCGTCGAAGCAGGCGATGTGCTGGCGGGCTCGCTCGATTATGGCACGACGTTGGCGCGCGCGGCGCGGCTCGCAGTTTCGCAGTTGGCCGACTGGTGCTTGATCGACATGCGGATCGCCGACGAGCTGGTCGAACGCACCGCCGTCGCTCGGGAGTCGCTCGACACGGGGGGTTTGGCACCGCGACTCGAAGGGCGGTACCCGATCCCTCGCCGGCCTGCCTTTGGATTGGGTAAGCTCCTGGAGGGAGTTGAACCCGAAATCGTTGCCGAAGCTTCCGCCGCATTCCTTGCAAATCTGGCCGTGGATCCGCAACAACTGCGGGCCATACACCGCCTCGACTGCCGATCGGCAATGATCGTACCGCTTGTGGCACGAGGCAAAACCATCGGCATCATGAGCTTTCTGAGCAGCCGCGTCGGTCGCAGGTACGACGACGATGCGCTTGCTTTGGCCACCGAATTGGCGCGTCGCGTGGCCCCGGCGATCGACAATGCCCGACTCTTTGAGGAGGCCCAAGAGGCCGTGCGGCGGCGAGACGAATTCCTGGCGATGCTTTCGCACGAGTTGCGAAACCCGCTGGCCTCGATCGTCAACGCTGGCGCGCTCGTGCGATTGTGCGCCGGTGACGTCGCGAAGCTCGACGAAACGGGCGGCGTCATCGAACGGCAAGGGCGCCACATGGCGAGGTTACTCGACGATTTGCTCGATCTATCGCGGATTACGCGCGGTAAAATCGAGCTCCGCAAGCAACCTGTCTTCCTCGAAAAGGTGCTCGAGGCCGCCCTCGTGGCCTGCCGCCCGGCCATTGACGGAGCAGGGCACGAGTTGCGGGTCGCGTTCCCCGGTGAACCGTTGGCCGCTTCGGCCGATCCGACGCGGCTTGAGCAAGTGTTCAACAACCTGCTGGTAAACGCCGCTAAATACACGCACGTCAATGGACGGATTTCGGTTCAAGCGCGACGGGAGTCTGACGAGGCGGTAATCGTGATCTCGGATAACGGCGTCGGAATTACGCCCGACGCTCTACCGCGGATCTTCGAGCCGTTCTTCCAATCGGACAGCTCGATCGATCGTGCTGGAGGTGGACTGGGTGTTGGCCTGACGCTCGTCCGCCGTCTCGTCGAGCTGCACGGTGGAAGTGTCGCCGCGGCCAGCGCGGGAGTCGGGTTGGGCAGCCAATTCGAGGTCCGCTTGCCTTTGGCGAAAAAAGCGGCGGTTGCTCCAGGCCCGCGAGTCTCGACCGATGCGCCGCGTGGCTGCCGCGTGCTGATCGTCGAAGACAACCACGACAACCGTGAAATTCTCAAGTCGCTTCTGGCGATTTCCGGTCATCAAGTCCGTGCCGTGGCAAACGGACAAGACGGACTCGACGCGATCCGTTCCGGCTGGCCCGAAGTCGCCTTGGTCGATATCGGTCTGCCTGGAATTGACGGTTACGAGGTTGCTCGACTGGCCCGAAGATCGGCCACGAACCAAAACGTGCGATTGATAGCTTTGACGGGTTACGGCCGCCCTGAGGATCGCCGTCAAGCGCTGGCGTCCGGATTCGACGCGCACCTGGTCAAGCCTGTCGATCTATCCGATCTGCAAGGAGTTTTGAACGCCGAAAACCCGATGCGCGTTGCCGTCGGATGCAGCGAACCGGGATCGGATGACGGGGAATGAACGCGCCGGGCGTGCCTCAGAAGCATTGGCGAAAGCAGTCGTTTCGCTCGAGGCGGGTCACTTCTCTTCCTGATCACCGGTCGATGGCGGCCCCTGCGATTTCGCCGCCAGATAGGCGATCAAGTCGCGAACCTGTGCGGTGGTCAGTTGTTGCAGTTGCCCCTCGGGCATCATCGAAACGGCCGATTCCTCGACCGATTCCACGTCTTCCGTCGCCAAAACCACGCGCTCGGTGGCCGTTTGCACAGTGAGCCTGCCCGCCGTGCGCTCGGCAAGCATGCCGGTGATCACCCGCCCGTCCTTCGTCTCGATCACCGACATCCGGAAGTCGCGACCGATCTGGGCGCTGGGGTCGATGACGTTCGATAGCACGTATTCCAGGTTCGCGCGGTTCGAACCCGTGAGATCCGGGCCGATTTTTCCCCCCTCGCCAAAGAGCACGTGGCAGGTTTGGCAGGTCTTGCCGTAAACCCGCCGGCCGTTTTCAAGATCGGCGTTTTTCAGGTACTCGGGCGTGAGCAGTTTCTTATAGCGGGCAATTTGCTCTTTTCTTTCCGGCGGGCTTTCGCGCACCTCGCCCCAGAGCGCGCGGAGTCGTTCCGTAACCTGCGCGTCGCCCAGGGCATGGAGTTGCCGCGCCGCGTAGGCCGACACGTCGGATCGGGCGACGAGCTTCTGTTCGATGGCGTCCAAGAGCGCCAGGGCGAAATCCTTGCGGGAAGTCAGGGTGGCGATGGCTTCCTGCTTTTCTTCCGCGGTCAGCTCGGCGTAACGAGCGAGCACCAGCCGCGGCGTCGCCGGGTGATCGAGCGAGGCCAGGCCGTGCAGCGCCGTGCGCCGCAGCTCTCGGTCGGCGAGCAGCTCGTGCAGCGCCGGCGCGAGATCGACGAGCCCCTTGTCGATCAACACCTCCAGCGCCGCTTGACGCTCGGCGAGCGGGGCGGTCCGCGAGAATGCGGTCCCGCGCAGGTCGGCCATCGCTTGTAGGTCGCCGAACACAAGGGCCAACATCGTCGCGTGCCGGCGCACCACGGGATCGCGGCTTTGTTTAAGCCGCGCGAAGGCGTCGGGCCAACCGGCAGGCATCGGCATGCTCTTGCGGCCGCGCAATGCCTCGCGCGCCCCGATGAGCAGATCGCGCTGCGCGGGTTCGCTCACCTGGGGCAAAAGGCTCGCCAGCTCTTCGAGATTGTCCTGTTCGCCCGGGGCCAAGGCGCTATCCACAAGCCGGCGCGCGGTGAACTGTCGCACCAACGGTATGCGCGCCGCGGCGGTAAGCCGAAGGGCCTGCTCCGGCATCGCCGCGATCAACGGCTCGATGCCGTACCAGTACATCAGGGGCAGGTTCTGGTCTGCGGCGTCGTCCGCGTGACCCAAGAGACCCTCGGCGATATCCGCGCGACGGTCGATCGGCAGCCTTTGGAGTGCGCATGCCAGGTAGAGGCGCACTACGGGCGAGGGATCGCTTGCCGCCATCGTCGCAAACCGCTCAAGGGCCTCGGCCGGCGGTTCTTCGCTTTCGCACAAGAGTTGAATGGCCCACGCCCGCACGTGCTCGCTGGGGTCGCCGAGCAGCATCACGAGACCCGAGGGATCGAGGCCCCCCGTGACGCGCAGGGCCCAGAGTGCCCGCAGCCGGCGAGTTACATCCGGATGGTCGGCGAGAATTCCTCGCAGGCTCGCATGCACCGCGTCACGGTCGAGATCCCCGTTCGCGGCACGCTCGTGCAGCAGTCGCCGCGCGTGCCGCACGTGCCAGTCGTTTTCGTGCAATTGGAGCTGCGCCAACTCACGATCGTTCAGCTTGCCAAGATCGTTCGCCGGCGCTCGCCGTCCACCATAGCTGATCCTAAAGATTCGGCCTGTGTCACGGTGCGGCTTGTAGGTGTGGCATTCTCCCGTGTCGGACCAATCGGAGACGAACACACTGCCGTCGGCTCCCGTTCGCAACGTCACTCCCATGAACCAGGGATCGCCGGCGAGCATGAAGTCGGCGCCGTGGCGGGCCGTGTAGCCGGACCCTTTGCGGAAAAGAATGTCGTTGTTGATCCGCCGGCCATGCACGTTGCACATCAACACCGTATTGTGGTACTGCTTTGGAAAACTGTCGCCAAGGTAGATCAGCGTGCCGCAATGGGCATGACCGCCGCCCAGGGCAAGAGTCTCTTGGGTCTCGCCGCGCATCGCGTTGGGCTGGCCGCTCGCATAGTGCAAGTGGTCGGCACAGGTCGGGAGCCGTTCGTAGGCGTACATGCTCGACGGGCGGTTCCGCCAGGGCTCGAAGTGTCCCCCCTGGATCACATGAAACAGATGCGGGTTCACACAGTTCGAGACGAAGCATTGGCCGAAGTCGTCGAAATCGACTCCCCAGGGGTTGGTCGTGCCGTCGGCAAAGTTCTCGAACACCAGGCGCGTAGGGTGGAAGCGATAGACGCCGCCGTCGCAGTGAGTGCGCTCGTGCGGCTCGGCGCCTGGCCGGCCGACGTCGGAAGGGCTGGTGCGACCGTGCCCCGCGTACAACCAGCCATCCGGCCCCCAGGTGAATCCATTGGCCAGGTTGTGTCGGCTCTGCGTGTAGCCAAAACCATCGAAGAGCACTTCGGGTTCGCCGTCGGGCTTATCGTCGCCGTCGCGATCCGCAATGAAGTAAAGGTTCGGCGGCGACATCACCCACACGCCGCCAAAACCGACCTCGATACCGGTCACGTAGTTGAACCCCTCGTAGAACAGCTTGCGCGAGTCGCAACGGCCGTCGCCATCGGTGTCGTCGAGGATCACAATGCGATCGTTCCCCTTCGGCTGCCAGGCGCCGTAATTGAGGGCCTCGGCCACGAACAGTCGCCCGCGGTCGTCGATCGCGAACCCAATCGGCTGCACGACATCCGGTTCGGCGGCGACCAGCGTGACCTTGAATCCCTCGGGCAAGCGCATGGCCTTGGCCGCTTCATCAGCCGGCAAGGGGGCGGGAGCCGGCTCCGACGCGAAAACAAGCGTGGAGATCACAAGCCACGCGATCAGGGCGCACCTGGTCATGGATTCCGGCGGTTTGGCAAATGGGAACGGTTTTTGGGCATCCACCGATCATAACTCGGCGACGGGTACCTGTCGCCTTCGTCGCGCAGCAACGAGGGGCAAACCAAAAACAGAAGCGCAGCGAAGAAAACCGATCTCCGCTTTCCCCCCACCGGGAAGCAAGCCGCGTAGCGGCGCTTTCTTCACAGCGCCACCCTTTGCCCCGCAGGCGACGTCGGCGAAACGGGAATTCAGGGGATGCGGAGCCGGTTTTCTCCGCCGCGCTTAAACTCCCGCCAATCCGAGACAATCGGGGGGCGGGTCATTACAATCAAGATCATTGCTAAACCTGAGTCGGCTAAAGAATCGGTCCAACGGGATGTGTTGGATGATTGCAACTCTCACGAAACGAGCTCCGGCCGATTTTCGCAAGGTGGTTCGTCGCCTCAACGTGGTGTTCATCTGCGCGGTATGCAGTCTGTGGCTGCCAAACCCAGCTCGCGGCGACGATGCGCTCTATACCGACAAGGTACTTCCGCTGCTCAAGGAACGTTGCTTTGCCTGCCACAGCCACGTGGCGCGGAAGTCGCGAGGAGGGCTCGCCGTCGATTCGCGCGAAGCATTGCTGACTGGTGGCGATAGCGGGCCGGCAATCGTGCCGGGCATGCCTGACAAGAGCCTGCTCATCGAGGCCGTCAAACGCAACGGACCCGAGATGCCACCGGAAGGCAAGGGCGAACCGCTGGATAAGACTGAAATCGCCCTGCTCGAAGCATGGATTCTGGAGGGAGCCCTCGCGCCGATCAATGAACCCGCCAATGGTCCGCGGAAGCGCCGCGCAGGGCCTTTCACCGACGAAGATTGGAATTGGTGGGCGGTTCAACCGCTGCGCGTCGTCGAACCGCCTGATGTGGCGAGTTCCGGCGGGACAATGCTCAACGGGGTCAGGCTCAACGGGACTATGCTCAACGAGCTCGATCGCTTCGTCCGAGCACGATTGCAGCATGAAGGTTTGACTGCGGCCCCTGAGGCGACGCCGGAAACTTTACTGCGGCGGGCGACGTTCGATCTCACCGGTTTACCCCCCACGGAAGTTGAAGTCACCAGTTTCGTCGCCGATCCAGACTTTGGGCGTCTGGTCGACCGGCTGCTCGCCTCGCCCAGATTCGGCGAACGCATGGCGCGGCATTGGCTCGACCTGGTGCGCTACGCCGACAGCGATGGTTATCGAATCGACGACTACCGGCCTGACGCGTGGCGCTATCGCGATTACGTGATTCGCGCCTTCAATTCAGACAAACCTTACGACCGCTTCGTACAGGAGCAGCTCGCCGGCGACGAACTTTTCCCCGGAGATCCCGAGGCGCTGATCGCCACCGGCTACTTGCGGCATTGGATCTACGAGTACAACAGCCGCGATGTGCCCGCTCATTGGTCCATCATCCTCAACGACGTCACCGACACCACGGCCGACGTGTTCCTGGGAGTCGGCTTGCAGTGCGCGCGGTGCCACGATCACAAGTTCGATCCCCTTCCACAGCGCGACTATTTCCGGTTGCAGGCCTTCTTCGCGGCGCTCTTGCCTCGTGACGACCTCACGACGGCCACAGTCGAAGAGCGCGCCGCGCACGCCGCGGCTTCGCTGGAATGGACGGAGAAGACGGCACCGTTGCAAGCGGAGATTGCCGCCCTCGAGCAACCGTACCGCGACAAGGCGGCCGACGATGCCATCTCGAAGTTTCCCGTCGAAACCCAGGTGATGGTTCGCAAGCCCGAAGCCGAGCGTTCGCCGCTGGAAAAGCAACTGGTGGCGCTCGCGTGGCGGCAGATTCAGTACGAATGGGACCGGCTCGACGGCCGCATTAAAGACGCAGACAAAGACCGCCTGCTCGCACTGCGCCGACAGTTGGCCAAGTTCGACAAGCTCAAGCCTGCACCACTGCCGCTCGCACTGGCCGCCAGCGACGTCGGCCCCGTCGCGCCGCTGGTGATGATCCCGAATCAAGGCGACGATCCGATCTTGCCGGGCGTATTAACGCTGCTCGATGCGGCGCCGGCAAGGGTCGAAGCGTTGCCCCAGTCGCCAAACAGCACGGGCCGCCGCGCCGCGCTCGCCCGTTGGCTGACGCACGGCGAAAACCCTTTGACGGCAAGGGTGATCGTGAATCGCGTCTGGCAGCAGCATTTTGGCCGCGGGCTGGCGGTGAATGCGAGCGACTTTGGCAACCTTGGCGAACCGCCGACGCACCCCGAGTTGCTCGATTGGCTGGCCGCGTGGTTCATGCGCGAGGGCTGGAGTTTGAAGAAGTTGCACCGACTGGTTGTGACGTCGGCGACGTACCGTCAATCGGCGTCGCATCCGCAGGCCGAAGCCGGCCAGCTCAAGGACCCCGAGAACAGGCTCCTCTGGCGCTGGTGGCCGCGACGACTGGAGGCGGAGCAAATCCGCGACGCGATCTTCGCCGTGACCGGTGAACTCCAACTCGATCCGGCCTGCGGACCCGGAGTTCCGGCGACCGAACCGCGGCGCTCGATCTATACCCGCATCCTCCGCAATACGCGCGATCCGCTCACCGATGCCTTCGATGCCCCACTCTGGTTCTCGAGCGTTTCGTCTCGCGACACCACCACGACCCCCGTGCAATCGCTTCTGCTCGTAAACAGCCCGTTCATGCTCGAGCGCGGCCGGGCGTTCGCGGCGCGGCTGGAGAAGCTCGCGCCGAGCGACGAGGCCGCCCAGGTCGAGCACACCTACCGCCTGGCTTTTGGTCGCCTCCCGACTCGTGAAGAACTTGCCCGCGCGGCGCAGTTTCTGAGCGAACAGCGGCATCGGCTCGAACGAGCAATCGCGGGGGCGCAATCGACGATGGACCGCCGCGCGGCGGCGCTGGCCGATTTCTGTCACGCCTTGTTCAACTCGAGCGAGTTTCTGTACATGGAATGACGCAAAACGCGGTCCCGACGGCGCCCGCGGCGTCCCAGGTTCTAACGTCCCCCACTCAACACCGCCCTATGTTCCCACCCGCCCAATCACGACGCGACTTCCTGTTTCAGACGGGCCTCGGACTGGGCGGCATTGCCCTGCAAACGCTGATGTCGCGAGACGCGGCTGCCGACGGCGGAGTGTCGCCCCTCGCCGCCAAAGCGCCCATGCACGCGGCGCGGGCAAAGAATGTGATCTTCCTGTTCATGGAGGGTGGACCGTCACACCTCGACCTGGTCGATCCAAAACCATTGTTGAATCAACTGGCCGGTCAACCGTTGCCGGCCAGTTTTGGTGAAGTCATCACCCCGATGGGCGAGTCGCGGTCTCCGTTGCTCGCGTCGCGCCGCGAGTGGAAGCGGCACGGCGAATGCGGAATGTGGTTCAGCGATTGGTTGCCGCACATCGCCCGACACGCCGACGACCTGGCCGTGGTTCGGTCGTGCTGGGCCGACGGTATCAATCACTCGGCCGGCGTCTGCCAGATGAATACCGGTTCGCTGCTTGGCGGGCGACCATCGCTTGGAGCGTGGGTGACGTACGGGCTGGGAACGCGGAACACCGATTTGCCCGCCTTCGTGGTGTTGCAGGACAATCCATCGAGCGTAGTCAACGGACCTCGCAATTGGAGCGCCGGCTTCATGCCGGCCGTCTACCAGGGCATTCGCATTCAAGGGGGCGGGGAGCCGATTCCGAACCTGAACACGCCCGACGGAGTTTCCGACGCCCAACAGCGCGGCAAGCTCGAGTTCATCAACTCGCTGAATCGGGCCTACGCCGGGCGATTCGCCGATCAGACGGAGCTTGCAGCCCGGCTGACGAGTTACGAGCTCGCCTTTCGCATGCAGGCCGAAGCGCCGCTCGCCGTCGATCTGGCGGCAGAGACCGCCCAGACAGAGCGGCTGTACGGTCTCGAGCGCAAAGAGACGGCGACGATGGGTCGTTTGTGCCTGCTCGGCCGGCGTCTGATCGAGCGCGGCGTGCGGTTTGTGCAGATTTACCACGGGTCCGGGAGCAAGTGGGATGCACACGCGGGCATCGAGAAAAACCACAGCGAGCTCTGCCTCGGCATGGATCAACCGGTCGCCGCGCTGTTGACCGACCTCAAGCAACGCGGGCTGTTGCGCGACACGCTTGTCGTTTGGGGCGGCGAATTCGGACGCACGCCGATGAGCGAAAAGGGGGATGGCCGCGACCACAACCCGACCGGCTTCAGCATGTGGTTCGCGGGGGGCGGCGTGTGCGGCGGACGGACGATCGGCTCCACGGACGAGCTCGGTTTGCGGGCCGTCGAGAATCGCCTGCACGTTCATGACCTGCACGCGACGATCTTGTGGCTGCTGGGTCTCGACCACATGGGCCTGGTCTACCCGTTTAAGGGCCGTCCCGAGCGCCCCACGTTGAACGAAGGCGAACCGTTCGAACCCATCGCCGGATAAGCGACCGGCGCGCCTGTAACCAGCAATTCTGTCACCATCGCTCGGTCTCGGGCACCTGGGGAGCTACTTCACCGGCACCGCCGCACCCGCCCTGGTCGTGCGGAGCTTGTAGACGCCGGTCGTGGCGGTGATAAAGAGATCGCGGCGGTCGCTTCCGCCAAAGGCGACGTTGGTGGCGAATTCCGGTAATGGCTGATGCAAAAGCAGACGACCATTGGGGCTGACGACGAACAGCCCGGTGGTCTCCTTCTCGCCCGCCGCCGCGTAGATGTTTCCCTCGACGTCGAGCCGCATGCCATCGACGCCGCGGTCGGGCGAGAAGTCGTAGACGATCCCGTCGGGGTGCAACGATCCATCGCCGTCGAGCTTAAAGCGGTGCAGCTTTTGCGTTCCCCGGTCGGAGATATACACCTGGCGGCTGTCGGCAGTGACCACGATTCCGTTCGGGCGCAGGAGGTCCGACACGACTCGCGTGACGCGGCCATCGGCGTCGATACGGTAGACGCCGCTCGTGGGCTGGCTCTTTTCGGCGGGCGGACCGTAATAGGGATCGGTGAAGAAGATCCTGCCTTTGCCGTCGAGGCAGACGTCGTTGGGACCAATGAATGGCCGGGCCTCGAAGCGATCGGCCAGCACAATCTCGGTGCCGTCGATCTCGTATCGCGCGACGCGCCTGCCTCCTCCATCGCCCGCCGATTGGCAAACGACCAGCCGCCCCTGGTGGTCAAGGGTCATGCCATTGACTCGGCCGCAGCGTTGCTTGAAGACCGACAATTCACCGCCGCGCGCCAGTCGCATGATGCGGTCGTTGGCGCCGTCCGAAAAAAGGAGGTCACCGGCCGAATTGAAAACCGGCCCCTCGGTAAACTTGCAGCCCTCGACCACCTTGACGGGCTTCGAGCCCGGCTCGAGCACATCCTCTGCCCCGGCCGATGGTTGTGGCGCAAACACGAAAATCGAGATCAGCAAACATGGGCGAGAAAACATCGTCAGGATTTCCTTTGTGGTTGTCGCATCAACGTGGCCATTGTAGCAGAGCCAGCAGCGAAGCGGCGAAAGAACGTGACCTGGGGCCCGGCCAAAATAGCTTGGGGTACCGGAGAGGCCACGGGCTCGCCCCGTGGAGTCTCACGCTAGTTTCTAGAGAACGGTCGATCCCCAATCCTAAAAAGAGGCCACGGGCTTGCCCCGTTGAGTTTCACGTTGGTTTCGTGGCGTTTCGAGTTCCCGCACGACCCCAAACGGATGTTCCTTGGGAGATACGCGGGCTCCCATGTCTACTTGCCTTTCGTCCGTGTCGCCTCGCAGGCCGCCTTCGGCGGCCTGCGAGGCGACACGGACGACGGGTGTGGGGCAGCTTTCTTTCTAGATGCCAACGTGAGACTCCACGGGACAAGCCCGTGGCCTCTTACGAAGCATCGTCAAGGCGGTCGGCCGCGCTCCGCCCTTCTTCCTCGCAAGGCAGGCGGTCTAGAATTGCAGGATGGAACCGAAACCGTATAAGGCGCCAAAGCGATCTAAGCCATTGCAGCGACTTCAAACCGATCCCGAAGAGCGGCGTTGGCTGCTGGTTCTTGCTGGTTCCGTGCTTGGGCTAATAGCCTTGTTCGCGCTGATTGGCCTCCTGTTCCTGTGGGCGTTATACTCGGCGTTTGGCGTGAATATCCGATGAACGTCCTCGAAGATCGCAAACGTCGCTGGTTTCAGTTTCGCCTCCAGACTCTGGCGGGCGCGTTCGTGGTATGGGGTCTGGTATTCACACCACCGGCGATGATTTACAACCGGGCGCGTTGGCAACGCGACGCCGTGCGTGCGATTCGCCAAGCGGGCGGAAATGTCTACAGCGAGGCCGCATCCGATGAATTGGACCGGTTCCTCCGCGACTTTCACCCTTTCGGCGAGCCTAGCAGTCCCAGTTGGCTGGCAACGTTCATGGGTGACGATGCCGTGACTTCTGTCAATGGCGTCGTTTACACACCCCAGGCCGCCAGTCCAAAGCTCGTAATTGTCCCGCGAAGCGTCGGCTGGCTATGGCTGACGGGCGCGAAGGTTGGCGACGCGGATCTCGTCGATCTTGAAGGTTGTGCCCGTTTGGAAGCGTTAAGTTTATCGGCGACGGGAATCACTGACCAGGGATTGCCGGCGTTGGCACGGCTTCAGGGTCTTCGACAGCTCAGCCTTGCCTTCACCAACGTGAGCGACGACAATTTAGCGCACCTCAACCGACTCGATCGGCTCGAGGCGCTGCAGTTGATCGAAACCAAGGTCACAGCCGCCGGGGTCGAGCGGCTGCATCAAGCGTTGCCCAACGCGGCGATCCGCTGGTCGCGTGCGCCGACGGAAGAGCACCGACAGGCCGCCGCCGCGATTACCCGGCTTGGAGGATTTTATGATGATGATTCGCCGGAATGGCATGCAAGCGATCGTACTCTGACAGGAGTTATCGAGTTTGGAAAGCGCCGTCGCGTGTATCTCTTGCAAACACATTTTTGGCGAGGCAGCGACGCGGATTTTGTCCTTCTGAGGAAGATCGTCGGTCTCAAGTCGGTATCGCTTATCTTATTCTCGAGCCTCTCGCCCGAAGGCATTGAGCACTTGCGTGACCTTCACGATCTCGAAGAGCTCATCCTGCGGAATTCGTCGATTACCGACGCCGACTTGTTCGCCCTGACGAAGTCTGGCGACGGGCTTCACCATCTCAAAGTCCTTAACCTGCAGGATACGAAAATCTCTGACACCGGTGTGGAGTGCTTGGCCAACTTCCGCGAACTCGAGTCGTTGAATCTTCAGCGGATCTTAATTACCGGCGCGGGGTTGGGGCATCTGAAAAGGAATACACGCCTGCGCGAGTTGGACTTGACGGGCGTCAACCTGACGGATGAGGGATGGGCTCAGCTCTCCCAACTAAACTCGTTGGCGAAACTCCGTCTCGACTACACGAACATCACCGATGGCGCGCTCGTCCATCTCAAGGATCTCGACCAACTCGAAGAACTGCATCTGTTAGTCACGAAAGTAACCGATGGGGGACTCATGCAGCTTGCGAAGTTGATCCACTTGCGTGAACTGACGCTGTACGAGACACAGGTCACTGTCACCGGCGCCGATGAATTGCGAAAGGCCCTTCCCCAGTGCAAAATCGTTCATTCGCGCGCTACCCCTTACCCATGACCAACACGGAAGCATGCCGGCGGCTGGATGACGGGGGCTATGTGCTGCTGCCGAACGTGATGGATCCCAGCTTGCAGACCCGGCTCCGCGACAACGTTGAGCAGTTGTTCGCCTCCGAAGGCCAGGCCGCTGGAAGCGAATTCAAGACCGAACCGGGCGCACGAAGGTTGGCCAATCTGATCAACAAAGGGTACGTCTTTCGCGAGATCGTCATTCACCCCGCCGTATTGCCGCTGGTTGAGCACGTGCTGCGAGGGAGCGTCAAGTTGAGCAGCTTGAATGCCCGCTCGGTCAATCCGCACGGCGACAAGCCGCAGCCGTTGCATTGCGACATGGGCGCGCTAGCCGACCAGCACGGCCCTTGGGTTTGCAATGTGGTCTGGATGCTGGACGACTTCACCGAACAAAACGGCGCGCTGCGCGTGGTCCCTGGTTCTCATCGATGGCAGCGCCTGCCACAGGACGTGCTAGAAGATCCTATTGCCGATCACCCACAGCAGAGCCTGGTCACGGGCGCGGCGGGTTCGGTGATCGTCATGAATGCTCATCTGTGGCATGGCGGAATGGCCAACTGCACTCGCCACCCGCGAACGGCCGTGCATTCCTTTTACTGTCGCCGCGACAAACCGCAGCAGCAATACCAGAAGCAGCTCGTGGATATCGAACTGCAAGCGGCGCTGTCACCCCGTTTGCGGGAGCTACTCGCCTTGGACGATCCATTGAACGACGAGCTCTCCCGACAGGACTTCGTGCGGAGCGGCTTTCTCGCCTAGTGCTCTGTCGGCCTTGCTGTGACGGATGATGGTGGGCCGGCGGCAAGCATCCTCCGCCTCACTCTCCAAATGCGTACAAGTGCCCGGTTGTCCGCAGGTAGATCTTGCCGTCGACCAGCGCCGGAGTGGCCATGATCCCTTCGTCGAAGTCGTTGGTCGCCAACACCTCGAACGTGTCGCCCGCCTTGAACACGACCACCGTGCCGCCGTCGCTCGCGGCGTAGATCTTGCCGCCGCCGATGACGGGCGACGCATAGCAGGTGCCCCGTGTTCCCAGCCGCTGGCGATACAGCTCGTTACCCGTCAGCGCCTCGCGGCAGGTGACAATACCCCGCTCGGAGACGAGATAAACACGCTCCTCGTAGTACAAGGGCGATGGGACCTCGGGCACCGTCTTCGATTGCTTCCAGGCCACGTGCGTCGTGCTGACGTCGCCCGTACCGTCGAGCTTGACGCCGACCATCGCAAGTTGGAGCCCGCTGACGATTTTGGTAAGCGAGTCGGCCAGGGCCTGCCATTCGTCGCTGTCCAAAGCGCCGTCTTTGTCTTTGTCGTGGCTCCCCATCATCTGCCGTAGCGGGGTCCAGTCGCCAATTTTGTCGGCCCGGCCGCGGCCGAAGACGTTGAAGTCGGCGGGGACCTCGTCGGTGGCGATTTTGCCGTCGCCGTTCTTGTCGTACTGTTCGAGGGCCTCCGCGCCCCTTGGCAGCCTGACGACGTTTTCGGCGTCGCCGTAGGGGTCGGTCAGCGAAAAGAACATCAGGCTGTTGCCAATGGCGGGCGTGTTCAGCGAGATCAAGGGTAGCCCCTTCACGCGCCAGCGCTCGGCGCCATCGACAAGCCGGTACGCCGCGACGAGCTCGCCGCCGACCACGAGCACTTCGTCACCGTCGGCCCCGTGGCGGACCACCGGGCTGGACCACAAACCGGTCGAAAAACCACGGCCGCGGTCCTTCTGCCACACGGTCTTGCCTGTCTTGGCGTCGATCGCCAACACGGAAAAGCTGAAACCGAACCCGCTGTTGAGCAGTACAAAGTCACTTGCCGCGACGGGCGAGGTGCCCGAGCCGAAATAGCCTTGGATTGGCGGCATCTGCCGCTGCCATTGCTCCACTCCTTCGCGGTCGTAGCAAAGCAGTCCAAACGAGCCGAAATAGACAAAGACCCGTTGGCCGTCGGTGGTCGGGGTTGAAGCGGCGGGGCTGTTCAGCTCATGGATTTTTTCGATCTTGTCGGTAGGGGCAGCCCGCCGCCAGACGATTTCGCCGCTCGCGCGGTCGATGCAGATGGTTTCAAGTCTTTTCGTCTCCGCCTCGAAGCCGGTGACAAAGATGCGATCGTCCCAAACGCAGGGGGAAGAATGGCCCGACGGCAGCGAGGTCTTCCAAACGACATTCTTGGTCGGGCCAAACTCGGCGGGAAACTCTATGCCCGCCAGAGCGATCCCCTGGCCGCCCGGCCCGCGAAACTGCGGCCAACGTGCTTCGGCGGCGCACACGGGCGCGTGCGCAATGCCGGCATGGGCCCAACAGAACCAGACTATGACGCAGAGACGGAAAGGACGACGTGCCATCGCAGTGGTCTCCTGACGTGGAAGGCGATCCACAGATTACCAGATTTCACCGATTCGGGAACAAGGGCCCGCACGGTCGCATGCCCCCTTTCAACCGTTCCCGCCGCTAATAAGCCCAGAGAAACCGGCCATTCTTCGCTTCCGGCGTCGATTTCCCGGATTTCAGCAACAACACGTGTCACAATCGACCAGCCAGCGCGTATAAGGGGGTGAAGGCTGGAGTGGAACAACAAGAAACCAATGAAACCCAAGTAAACCATAAGGAGAAAGTCATGAAACGCGTTGCAATGATCGCGACCCTGCTGGCGGCCTTTTTCGTTTCGGCAGCCGCACCCGCCAAGGCGGGGGTATTCGTACGGCGGCCCATCGCCCCAGTGCGGACGGCCGTTCGCGTCGCCGCGCCCCCTTATTACCGTCCGATTTACCGTCCCTATGTCGCCCCGCGGGTCTACGCCCGTCCAGGCGCCTACTACCCAGGCGCGTACTACGGCTACGGCGTTCCTTATTGGGGGCCGAGTTGGGGATACGGGAGCGTAGTGTCGCTGGGTGTCGGCGTGTACTAAGCAACCCAAAAGGCGGGAAGGTATCCGGATCGATCGCCATCTGAGCGGCATCAACAAACTCGCAGGGATCGAATACCCTGCCTGGGCGCGCGTTGAGCCGAGGGAGCCTGATCCGGATCGAATACATGCCAGTGGCTGGTTGGTGAAAGGAGCAAGCGATCGTTCATTTCCGGCTTTCATTTGGCTCATCCCAGGGCCATAATGAGCCTCAATTGCGGGTGGTGATCGGTGCTGCCGCCGGTGTTTCCAGTTCCAGGAGCATCGTATGAAAGTCTGTTTCTCGCGGACGAATTCCCCGTGGGTCGGCGTATTCCTGCTGGCTCTCGTACTTCCCCGCGGATCGGACCTGGCATTGGGCGCCGACGACGAAGGGCAAGAATCAAATGCCGCGGTCGCCGAGGTTTATTTCCACAAGAACGGTTCGGTTACGATCACGGTCGACGGCCAAAAGCACCTCCTGTCGCCGCGGCATTACCGAAAACAGGCCGAATCGCTGCTTACAGGGAAGCCAGATGTCGAAATCCGGATGGAGGATTGGAGCGACTTCGAGCGGCTCCCCTCCGATAGCGGACGGGTGTTCTACACCGCGGGCGTCCGCACACTCACGCTTAAGCCGACCATCGACGGTCGAGAAGAGACGCGATCGATTGAAGTCAAGGCGCCTCTGGTTCGCAGGCCGGTTGCGGAACGGCTGATCGAGTTGGCCGCGATTTCCAACCAAGAGCGAGGCAGGGCGATTTGGGGACTTTCGCACCAGCAGGTGGCCGACGACGCGCGCGAGCCGGTTGTTACCGCGCTGATCGAGATCCTGGATGATACGATCGACAATCACGCCCGCATGGATGCGCTCCATGGCCTTGGCCAACTGGGCGGCCCGCGCGCCGAGGCCCGGTTGCGGCAATTCATCGACACCGAAAGCGAAACGGAGGCCGACAAACAGGAGGTCCGAGAATTGTTGCGCAAAATCAAGTCGAACGCCGACAGGTAACAGCTCGTCCCGAGGAACGATTGGAGCTACGGATTTCATGGCCCGAATCGCACCGCTTTCGGTTTCCGACGCCCAGCCCGCGGCTCGCGCCGAACTCGAACGTCACCTCGCGTGCTACGGCCGAGTTACGAACATGAAATGCACGCTGGCCCGCTCACCGGTGGCTCTGGCGGCGCTGATGCAATGGTATTCGCTCCACGATGCCGTGTTGCCCCTCCTGGGTTCGAGGTTGACGACATTGTTCGCGCACGCGATTTCCAGCCAGACCGATTGCCTGATTTGCTCGACGTTCTTCCGTCACTGGCTCGCCGAGCAGGGAGATGATCCAGACTCGCTTCAGCTGGACGATCGCGAGCAAGCCATCGTCGACTACGGTCGCCAGTTGGCCGTCGACGCGAACCAGGTTTCCGACGCGCTCTATGCGAAGCTGGCGGCCCAGTTCACTGCCGAAGAAATCGTTGCGCTGACGGCCTTTGGAGGCATGATGATCGCCACCAACGTATTCAACAACGCTTTGCAAGTCGATCTCGACGACTACTTGCAGCCGTTCCGCAAGCCTGGTGCGGCGACGAGCGGAGGCGGGCCACGTCCATGAGCCTGGAACTTCGAGGCCGTGTGGCATTCATTACCGGCGCCGCGCATGGACAGGGGCGAGCCAGCGCGCTGGCCCTTGCTCGCGAGGGAATGCACGTCGCCGCGCTCGACGTGGCCAGGCCCCTGGCTTATCCGGGTTATCCGCTTGCGACGCCGGAATCACTGGATTCATTGGTTGAGGAATGCCGCCGCCTCGGCGTGGAAGCTCTGGCTTTCCAGGTCGACGTCCGCGACGACCTGGCGGTGTCGGCGGCCGTGCGTGAAACGGTGGCCCGTTGGGACCGGCTGGACGTGCTCTTCAATAACGCTGGAATTTGCGGATACGGTCTCGCGCACGAGCTTTCTGAAGAGGCGTGGGACGCGATGCTCGACATCAACTTGAAGGGCGCCTGGCTGGTGGCACGGCGAGTGATACCTGAAATGATCGCGCGACGTCGTGGCGTGATCATCAACAACTCGTCGATCGCCGGTCTGCGCGGCATGGCGCGGTTGAGCCACTATGTTGCTTCAAAATGGGGACTCGTCGGTTTGACCAAGTCGTGGGCGATTGAACTGGCGCAGTACGGCATCCGCGTCGTTTCTTTGCACCCGACCGGCGTGAATACGCCGATGAACGACGGTCTCGCCGCACTGGAGGGGAAGACGCCCCAGGAGATCGCCGAGCGTTCGGCGGGCAACTTGTTGGCGGTTCCCTGGATTGAGCCGGAAGACGTGGCAGGGGCCGTGACGTTCCTGGTTTCGGACCAGGCCCGCTTCATTACGGGCTCGCAATTCGTGCTCGACGCGGGGCTGTTGACGCGTTGATCCGGGGGCTTGCCGGCCACAGTTCACTCGTGATGTTTGCCATCCCCGCTGCGTTGTTGCTCGCTGCCGATCGAAAGGCAGAGTTGCGTGCCAACCGCGGCCACGAATGCGAGAGCCATGCCCAGTTTCGAGCTCAGTGCGAGGGCCTGCGAGTCGTAGATCGTTTGCAGGCCAATTCCACCGTGGAGAACACAGGGTCGGCTTCGTTGATTAACGGCCGCGTCGTTCTTCGCTGACGGAAATTGTCAATCCATCGGGATCAAGGTATTGGGCGATCCGAGCACCAAAGGTCTCCGTCGGCCCCTGAATGCAGGTCACCTTTTTTTCAAGCATCCTTTTGTGGAACTCGTCCAGGCTTGGAACGCTCAAACCGGGACGGCACCGTCCAGCAGGAGCCTTGAGCGGGTCCTCATTTTGGAGATTCGATCTTTCGCTTGCGTGAAGCGCCAGTGTCGCCCCGTCAGTTGCAAATTCGGTCCAACCGGGCGACTCGAATCTCAAGGGGAGTCCAAGCACATCCCGATAGAAAGAGACCGCTCGCGTCATATCGCTTACGAAGACGATCGCATAATTCAATCGCACTTAATCCTCCTTTTCTTGTCTTCGGACGGCAGCAAGTCGTTGGGCTGGAACCGACATTCATTCTGTCGTTTCCAGAAGCGCGTCCGGCGCGTGGCAGCGGGTACGACCGCCATTGTACCAGCTTGCGTCCTCACCGAAATGCGGAATGAGCAGGAGGCCCTCAGGCCTCAGGAACCCCGTGGACGCGCCGGCAGGTTCTGGTCGGAAACGAAGCCACTTTCGTCCGTCTGGCCTGGATGGATTTTCGGCTGTTGCTGAGGTTGGTTTCTCCGAGCAGGATGACCGACACCACATTCCGGCAGCAGACCATCGAATTCATCGGCACGGACGGCGATCTTGCGGCCTGTGCGCTCATTCGTGCAAATCCACAACGACGGCACGTAGCGCGATTCGGAAAGAACCCGGACAATCAAGCCTGGGTGTAGAGGACTCGCCGACCGCCGCTGACCCGGCGTGACCGGCACGCGTGTGAGTTGATCGCTGTCTTTCATAACCGTATCCGTATGTCATGGAGAAGAATGGAGTTTGGGGTGGTTCATTGGATCGAAAAAGACAGGTCAGGCATGGGCAACAGGTCGAAGCCCGCTGTCGACGACGGGGGGTCACACGACGCGCCGGACCGTGGACTTTGGGCGATGGCGCCAGAAAGCCAGGCCAGTCAACATCAAAGCGAAAATCAAGTAGCGTCTCATGCGAAACTCCTTCACCTTAGGTTTGAGTCTTGGCGATCCATGAGGAGCGATCTTGCTTGGTGATTCGCTCTTCCATGATGTCCTTCACCTCTCATACGTGCCCCCGCGCCGTTTGTGACATGCGATTTGGCAGGAAAGTGAATCCAAGGGTGAAAAGTAACCGTCGCCCAAATTGGGTTCGGGACGCGAAACGACCTTGCTTGCGTGACACAAAGAGAACTCGCGCCCGCTGGAGCTGGAAACTGGTGGGCATCGCCAAGCAATGCTGTCAAAATGACGTTGATCTCGAAGCCGCCGTTTGCTACATTTCTCCGCCCTGCTTTCCTAGCTCCGGCCATCGGCGCGCGCTGGTCACCGCCAAGAGGAACGAACACGGCATGAGTGCCGAGCGTATCGAATTCACGGCAGCCAATGAGCAGAGTTGCGCTCAGGCATTCTGGCCGCGCTGGCTGTCGTGGGTTCAGGCGCTCGCGGCGTTGCTCGCCATGGTGCCTTGTCTGCGAGGTCGGCCGGCATGCCCCTGGGCATGGTTCGTGTCATGCATCGTTGCGGTCCCCTACTTGCTTCCTCGCTATCGATTGCTTGCCCGCACAACCTGGCACTCGACATGGGGCGCGCTCGAGGCTTTTCCGCTCGACAACGCGCGGCTTCCATTGCGAAGCGCTTGGCGGCTGGTCGTATTGCCGGCCGCCTTGATATTTCTGTCGTACGAACATGGCGATTTCATCTCGGGCGATTCGCGGCCGGTCGTGCTCACGGCGTGCAGTCTTGTCAGCGAAGGCAACTGCGACTTGGCGGAATTCGTGCCAGCGTATGATTCCGCGCATCTTTTTGCCGTACCAGGCTGCATTCCCTATTTCTTCCGGCCAACACACTCGGGCATTTACTCGTGGTACCCAATCGGGATGGTGCCCTTTGCGCTTCCGGCGGTCGTGGGAGCGCGCTGTTTGGGTGCCGACCTGATGGACCCGGGCTTGCACAGCCGGTTGGAAAAATGGACCGCTGCTTGGCTGGCGGCGGTCAGCCTGGGAATGTTCTTCCTGCTGGCAGTGCGGATCGTGGCGCCTCGCCCAGCTTGGATCGCGACGCTGTTGCTCGCGGTCGGTTCCATCATGTTTACGACTGTGTCCCGAGCCCTTTGGCAGCACGGGGGCGTGATCTTTTGGACGCTCCTGGCGTTACACGTCGAGTTTGGCGAAGGGACCCGCAAACCGCGGTTATCGCTCGTCGTGGAAGGTGTTTCATTGGCCATGATGTTCGCTTGCCGTCTCACTTCGGTCGCAGTGATCCTGCCCTTGGGACTCTGGTCCTGTTGGCGTTCGCCTGGGCGCGCATGCACGTTGGCGTTGGTCGCCGGCACGGCGTACGCACCCTGGGCAATAATGCACCTTTGGATGTACGACAACCTGTTTGGCGCCTCGATGAGCCAGACGGCCGGTGAACTTTGGTCTATCGCGGACCTCCGAACTTGGACCAACGTCTTGATCAGCCCCAGCCACGGTGTTCTCGTGTATCAACCCTGGCTGTGGCTGGCCCTGTACTTTATCGTCCCGCCCCTTGGGCGTAGGGTCTCGAACGTCAGCCGATCACCTTGCCCGGCCGGATGGGCCATATTCTGCGTGAGCGTGGTCGCATTACAACTAATCATCGTCAGTTGCTGGAACTGTTGGTGGGGTGGTTTCTGTTGGGGTTCGCGGTTGATGTCGGAGGCCATTCCTGTTGCAGCTCTATTGTGCTTGAAACCACTGGCCGCATTATGGCAGACGTCAAGCGGGCGCCGATTGGTCGCCGCGACGCTCCTGGTCAGCGCCCTGGTGCACGTGCCAAGCGTCTATTTACGTCAAGCGCGTTCGCATGCCCTTTCGCTTGAGCCTTATGCCGAGTCTTGGTCGGCGGCGCCCTTTCTCTACCCGCTTCGAAGGTAAGTTGGCAAGAAGAGTCCCGATGCCTGCCGAGCAATCAGCGCTGATCGACGGATGCCGGATCTGCTTGTAAACTGGAGAGCATGTCCAGAGCCCTGCTCCCGCAAGTATTGTCTTTGACGCTGGCCGTAGCGCTCAATTTCTGCGCCGCGAAAGGCCGCGGCGATGAGCGGCCGATTACGCCCGACGAAGCGGCGTTTTTCGAGCAGAAAATCCGTCCCTTGCTTTTTGGCAGTTGTCTCAAGTGCCACGGAGATGCAGGGAAGCCCAAAGGCGGACTGCGGCTTGATTCTCGACGGGGTTGGGAGCAAGGGGGCGATACCGGTCCGGCAGTTAACCCCGGCAACCCGGATAGAAGCCTCTTAATCAAGGCCGTGCGGTATGCCGATGCCGATCTCCAGATGCCCCCATCGGGCAAGCTCTCCGATGCTCAGATCGCACTGCTGGAGCAATGGGTCTTGATGGGGGCCCCCGATCCGCGAGTGGATTCGCCAACCGGCGCCGCCGAGAAGGGAAATCCGGCGGAAACCACAGATCATTGGGCCTATCAGCCGTTGCGCCGAGTGTCGGTGCCAGCTTGTGGCAACTCGGCGTGGCCGTTGGATGACGTCGATCAGTTCATTCTGAAGGCGCTTGAAGAACAGGGATTGCAGCCGTCGTCCGACGCCGATCGGTTTACCTGGCTCCGCCGCGTGACTCTGGACCTGACGGGCCTCCCTCCCACATCGGACGAAATTGCCGAGTTTGTGAATGACGGCTCCGAAAACGCGTGCGAATCGGTCGTCGACAGGTTGCTGGCTTCCGGCGGTTTTGGTGAGCGGTGGGCACGCCCCTGGCTGGATCTCGTCGGATATGCGGACCAAATCGGTTCGGCCAACAATGTGCCCGCCGAGCACGCCTGGCGTTATCGCGATTACGTGATCCGCGCGCTCCAATCGGACAAGCCATTCGACCAGTTCGTGCGGGAGCAACTCTCGGGTGACCTGCTAACCGCGGGCAGCATCGAAGAGCGGCAGGACCAGTTGACAGCGACCGGATTCCTGGTTTTGGGCAACATCAACATCGTCGAGGCGGATAAGCTCGTGATGCAGATGGACATCGTCGATCAGCAAGTGGAGAAAGTCGGCAAAGTATTCCTGGGGATGACGCTCAACTGCGTTCGTTGCCACGACCATAAGTTTGATCCGATCACCCTGGGCGACTATTACGGACTGGCGGGTATCTTCGCCAGCACTGAATCGACCTATAAGGAGAATCGCGGACTGTGGAGCTCGGTCACCAGGCTGCCGTTGCCGGAAACACTGGACCAGTTTGCGCTCCGTGAAGCGGCGCGGCGCGCACATGATAAGCGGGTGGCCCAGGTCCGCAGCGAGAGCGTGGCCGCCGCGGCGCGGCTGGCGGAGATCGAGTCGCTCATCAAGTCGGCCAAGGAGCAGGCCGGTGCCGTCGCCGCGGGAGCGACGCCCGTTGGTGAGTTGGAGCAGGAATCTGCCCGGCTCACCGCCCGGATCAAGTCGCTCGAGCAGCAGTTGTGGCACCTCGACTATCTGCAGCCAACCGCGCCGGTCGTATTTGCCGTCAAGGACGCGCCGGACATCGCTGACGCGAGGTTGCAGGTTCGTGGCGACCCGCACGTTCTGGGCGATTCACAACCGCGCGGATTTGTGCGCGTCGCCAGTCAAGGGCCATTCCCAGAAATTCCCCGGGGCCAGAGCGGCCGGCGGCAATTGGCCGACTGGCTCACGACATCGGCCAGTGCGCTCGTAAGCCGCGTCACCGTTAATCGTCTATGGCAAGCATTGTTTGGACGGGGGATCGTCGCATCGGTCGACTATTTCGGTCTCCGCGGTGCATCGCCAACCCATCCGGACCTGCTCGACTACCTGGCGGCGGAATTCATTGCGGATGGCTGGTCGCGGAAGCGACTCATTCGACGGCTCGTTCTCAGCCGCACGTACCGGCAGCAGTCAGCGATCGGCGACGCGACGCGTGGGGCGCTGGCTGCCGACCCCGACAATCGGATGTATTGGCGGATGAGCCCGCGCCGGCTGGATGCCGAGATGATCCGCGACGCGGCACTCGCCGTCAGCGAAAGCCTCCAAGCCTGCGGCGGAGGCCCCGCGCTCGCGTCGGAATTCATCGAAAACGTCGGTGGACTGAATCCGAAGGACGTCAATCCGATCAGCTTTTCCTTGACAAAGTTCCGCGACGAACAGCACCGGGTGCGGACGATCTACCTGCCGGTCGTCCGGTCGTCCGAGCAGCGGGGGCCGTCCGATGTGCTTAACTTCTTCGATTTCGCCCAGCCTGCGCGGTTCACGGGCGACCGTCCGACTACCGCCGTAGCTTCGCAGGCGCTGTTTTTGCTGAATGGGCCGCTGCTGAGTGAGGCGGCGCGGAAACTGGCGGCAACCATGCTCGCCGATGCCGCGCACGCGACCGACGACAGCCGGATCAGCGCCTTGTATCTAAGTGTCTTGGGGCGTCCTTCGTCTCCCGAAGACATGGCCGCCTCCCGCGATTTCCTGACGGCTGATGAGAGCGCCACCGGGGCCGATAATACCGTGTTCCGCTGGCAGCGGTTGATCCATGCCCTGTTGGCATCCAATGAGTTCTTGTTCCGACTCTGATCCGAAGCGCGAGGCCACGCACGCCATGCCCACTGCCCAATTCAGTGACCACGTTCGCGGATTCAATCGCCGGCAATTCCTGGCAAATTCCGCATGCGGTTTCGGAGCCGTCGCGTTCCAGGCGATGCTGGCCGACCTCGCCGCCGCCGCTCAGAATCCCCTCGCCAGTCGAGCGCCTCATTTTCCTGGGACGGCAAAGCGGGTGATCTTCCTGTTCATGGCGGGCGGGCCATCCCAGCATGACTTGTTTGTCGCCAAGCCGCGACTGGTGCGCGATCATGGCAAGCGAGTCGGTGTCACGAATCTCCCTCGGGGAATTCCAGTGGGAACCGAGAAATTCCTGACGCTGGGGCCGGCCGCCGATTTCGCGCCCCGTGGCGAGTCGGGTGCCATGATCTCGAATCTGCTTCCACATTTGGCCGGGGTCGCCGATGAACTCTGCTTTCTGCACGGGATGCAGGTCGATAATCCGGCGCACGATCTGGCGACCCTGCAGTTCAACACGGGGGTCATCAATGAGCTCCGCCCGGCGATGGGGGCCTGGGTGAGCTTTGGGCTGGGGACCGAGAACGCGAATCTGCCCAGCTTTATCAGCGTTTTCGCCGGCAGCGATGTCCGCGAACGGGCCTCGGCGTTTTTGCCCGCGGCGCATCAAGGAACCGTCATCGGGAACATTCCCAAGGACTCCAAAGAATCGGCGATTCGGTTTCTCAACGATCCGCAAGCGACTCCGGCCGCGCAACGCCGCGAGATCGACCTCGTGCAAGCGCTCAACCGCCGACTACTGAATCGGGTCGCCGAGGATCGAGTGATGGAAGGAGTGATGGATTCGTTCGAGCTGGCCTTCCGGATGCAGGCCGAAACACCCAAGCTGGTCGATCTGTCGGGCGAAACGGCCGGCACGCTCGACCGCTACGGCGTCGGGGGACAACACACTGACAAAAACGCCCGCGCGTGCCTCCTGGCGCGACGACTTTGCGAAGCTGGAGTGCGGTTTGTGCAGGTCACGATCGGCGGCTGGGACCATCATGGCAATATCCGAGATGCGCTTCCCAAGACGTGCGCCGAGGCCGATCAGCCGGTCGCCGCACTCATCGCCGACTTGAAGATGCGGGGATTGCTGGAGGACACGCTCGTGGTCTGGTCGGGCGAATTCGGCCGCACACCCTGGAGCCAGGATCTCTCTGGAACGGCTCCCATCGAAACCCACGGCCGCGAGCATCAGCCCGAAAGTTTTACCGCGTTTCTGGCGGGCGGCGGCGTCCGGGGTGGAACGAGCCATGGCGTGACCGACGAATTTGGCTACCAGGTCGTTCAGGGGCGGGTCCACATTCACGACCTGCATGCCACGATCCTGCACCTGCTGGGGCTGGACCACGAACGACTAACGTACCGCTACGCCGGCCGCGACTACCGGCTGACGGACGTCTACGGGGAGGTCGTGCACGAAATCCTGGCGTGACCTGCCGCATCGTCCGAAACATCCGGCACACCTGCCACTCCGCCAAGACTGGCCGCGGGGCTCTTGGTCATTCGTCTTCGGACGTCACGGATTCGAATTCTTCGTCCGAATCGAAAGCGATCGGCAAGATGCCCAGTTTCCTCGCCGCGGCGATGGAAATCGTTTGGTAGTCGGTGTCAGCGGGGTCATTGAATTTGCCCTGGTTCTTGGCAAAATCGTCAGTGCCCATGGCGATCGCGGCGCAGAAGGTGGCCCACGAACTCTGTTTGCGCCAGTTATCGTCGACGACATCCTTCAAGCCCGCTATCTCCGTCGGGCCATCCTCGATCGAGGAACCGATCAGCGTCGTCTCCAGGGCGACCAATTCCTTGCCTTCAGCGTCCGGGAAAAATGCCAGGTAACAGTGGCCAGGCACAAACACCAGCACGGGTTCGATATCGATCTTGCGTAATAGCGAAGCAAACAGCACGCTGCCATCGACGCAGTTGGCCTGAGCGTTGTTGATCGATTCGTCGATCAGCCGTACGTGCTGGCTCGAAACCACATGGTTCTCGGCGGCCGACGTGGTGATGTTGCTGTAGCGCACATCGCGCTGGCTCAGGGCGTGCCAGAGAGCATAAACCTGGCGGTAGACTTCCGCCGCCTCGCCCGATTGATAGCCGGTGAACGAATCGACCGCGCCGCCGTCGAGCGCTTCGCGCAACAGCTTGTCGACGAACGGGTGTTGCTCGTTCACATAGGCGGCGAAAATA